>Ga0181528_10001034_pt1 | contig 17757 bp, 15 predicted proteins | sample PEATcosm2014_Bin_47_FD_119742 | JGI IMG/M metagenome (GOLD analysis project Ga0181528, IMG submission 119742) | Peatland microbial communities from MTU Mesocosm Facility, Houghton, MI, USA - PEATcosm2014_Bin10_10_metaG | ecosystem: Environmental > Terrestrial > Soil > Wetlands > Peat | place...
CCTCACCCCCCGGGAAGTCGACTACTGCTCCGCCAACGGCCTCCTCGTCCGCCGATCGGCGTGGGACGCCGTCGGTGGCTTCGACGAGGCGTACTACCCGGGCTACTACGAGGATGCCGACCTGTGCATGAAGTTGCGCGCCCACGGCCTGAGCACCGTCTACGAGCCCACCGCCACACTGGTCCACCTCGAGACCCAGAGCTCCTCACCGTCGTTCCGCCGATTCCTCATGGACCGGAACCGGCGGACGTTCCGGAGCCGCTGGGCGAAGGTGCTGGCCGACCATCCGGCGCCACCGGTCACCGACCGGCGGGGGGCGATCGACCGGCGGGTGGCGGCGGGGCGGACGCTCGAGGCGCTGGACCCCGACGCCCCGTGGCCGGCGCGGGTGGTCCGGGAGGAGGACGCCACGCCCACGCCCACCGGAGCGGCGACCCGGTGGGACGAGCTCGACCTGCTGCGACGCCAGGTCCGGCACGCGGCCTACGCCGTCGAGGTCAAGGACGCCTACATCGCCGCCATCGGCGACGACCTGCAGGCGGCCCAGGAGCGCGAGTGGCGCCGCACCCGCCTCGGGCGCGGGATCCGCGGTCTCGGTCCGCGGCTGCGGGCGGCCGTCCCCCGCGAGGTGAAGGACCGGCTCCGGGCGTGGCGGGACCACCGGGGTCCGGCCGGGGGACGGCACTAACGTGACCCGGATGGCACCCTCCTCGGGCGTGGCCCAGGGCCCGAACGTCCTGTTCGTCTTCACCGACCAGCAGCGGGCCGACAGCCTGGGGATCGTGAACGGGTGGGCCAAGACCCCCCACCTCGACGCCCTGGCCGAAGAGGGCGTCCTGTTCACGAGCTGCTTCGCCAACGCCCCGGTGTGCATCCCGTCGCGGTTCAGTCTGATGTCGGGCCTGTACCCCCACAACCTGGGCGTGCAGACCAACCGGTACGTCACCTACCCCGAGTGGCTCGAGACCTGGCCGGGGGTGCTCCGACGACGCGGCTACCGCACCAGCATGTTCGGCAAGCTCCACCTCCACCCGACGCAGGGTGACCTCCGGAAGCGCGAACGGCTGGTGCGTCGCTTCGGGTTCGACGACGTGGACGAGGTGGCGGGCCCCCGGGCCCTCCGCTCGTGCTCGGCCAACCTGACCGACCGGTGGGAGGAGGCCGGGGTGCGGGTCGCGTACCGCCGGGACGTGGCCGAGCGCTACAACAACACCCCGTGGGTCGTCCGACCGTCCCCGGTCGGAGCCGACCTCTACTACGACACCTATGTCGCCCGGAGTGCCGCCGCCTACCTCCGCGGGTACGACCGGCCCGAGCCCTGGTTCTGCTACGTCGGCTTTCCCGGGCCCCACGAGCCGTGGGACACGCCCGAACCCTGGGCCTCGGCCTACGACCCGGCGGCCATGGACCCACCGCGTCCGGAGCCCCGTTCGGGCGCCGAGCGCCCCACGGGCATGCTCGACGACCGGCTGCGGGACCGTCCGGCCGTCAGTCCCCCGGAGGTCGCCGCCCTCCGGGCCGACTACGCCGGCGGTGTCAGCCTCATCGACGAACTGATCGGCGAGGTCCTCGACGTCGTCCGCGCGCGGGGCGAGTGGGAGCGGACGGTCGTCGTCTTCACCTCCGACCACGGCGAGATGAACGGGGACGCCGGACTCCTCTACAAGGAGGTGTTCCTCGACGGTGCGGTGCGGGTCCCGCTCATCATCCGCGACCCCACCGGTCGGTCCGGAGCCACGGTCACGGACCCCGTCGAGCTGGTCGACCTGGGAGCCACCGTCCTCGACCTCGCCGGCCGCGGCGACACCGGGACCTTCCGCATGGGTCGGTCGCTGGCCGACGTGGTGCGGGGCGACGCCGCGGCGCCGGCCCGGTCCGACGTCCTGTCGGAGCTGCACGGCGAGGTCATGCTGGCGACCGCCGACTGGAAGATCGCCCTCAACGCGGAGGGGGAGACCTACCTGCTGTTCCGGCGGTCGGACGACGAGACGGAGAACCTGGCCGGCGTCGAGGGCCACGAGGAGATCCAGCGGAGCCTCGAGCACCGGGTGCTGCGGCGCCTCGTCGAGTCGTCGACGCGTGACCAGGACTTCGCCGACCTGCGGCCGCCGTCGAACCCCGCCGAGTCCTGGCTCCGCCGGCTCGTGGGGGACCGCCGCTTCGACGACCTGTCGGCCCGGGCGGCCGGGCCGGTCGGGCGGGCCAAGGGCCTGGTGGCCCGTCGGGGACCCAGACGATGATCCACGTCGTGACGGTCCACTGGCAGTCGGCGAAGTGGATCGACCCGCAGCTCCGCTACCTCGAGCGGAACATCGACCGGCCCTACCGGGTGTACGCGGCCCTCGAGGGCATCGACCCGGCCGAGTGGGAGCGGTTCCACTTCGCCGCCGATCTCCAGGGCACGCATCCCCAGAAGCTGAACGCCCTGGCGGCCATCGTGACCGAGCGCGCCGCACCGGACGACATCCTGGTGTTCATCGACGGTGACGCCCTGCCGGTGCAGCCGATCGGCCCGTGGATGGAACACCTGCTCGGGTCGTACCCGCTCGTGGCGGTGCGACGGGACGAAAACCTCGGGGACCGCCAGCCCCACCCGTGCTTCAGCTTCACCACCTGTGCCTTCTGGAAGGAGATCCGGGGCGACTGGGGCAAGGGGGGGACGTGGACGAACTCGTTGGGGGACACCGTCACCGACGTGGGGGGCAACCTGCTCCACAAGCTCGACGACCGCGGGGTCGACTGGCTCCCGCTGCTCCGGACGAACACGGTGGACGTCCACCCCCTCTGGTTCGCCGTGTACGGCCACCGCGTCTACCACCACGGCGCCGGCTTCCGCTCGAGGCAGTCCCGGGTGGACCTGCACCTGCGGGAGCAGCGACAGGCGCCCAAGCCGACCAGTCCGAGCCTCGAGGGACTCGTCGCCAAGGTCATCCGCCAGCCGTCGCTGGTCACCACGCTGCGCCCCCGTCACGTCGCCGAGGTGCCGACGGCCGCCCGGATGAGCGTCGTGAAGCGGCGCCGCAAGCACAGCGAGAAGCGGCTCAGCCGGCAGTTCGAGGGTGAGGACCCCTTGGAACGGGACGTCTTCCGACGGCTGACCACGGACCCGGACTTCTACCGCGAGTTCGACCCGACCCCGGTGGAGCCCGGACCCACCGACTGAGGGGCGACCCGACCCGCTCAGCCGCCGGTGGGGGAGTCCCGGGCGCGCCGGCCGATGCGCTGGCGGACCCGGGCCGCGGTCGACATGGCCGACTCGTTCCGCCCGTGCTCGTCGAGGAACTCGCGGCGCATCGTCAGCACGTCCTCCACCCACGACGGCTCGTCACCGACGTCGGGAGCGGCCCAGGGCAGGTGCGCCCCGTCCCGTTCGCCGAGGGCCTCGAGGAGCTGCCGCTGGGTCTCGTGGATCCCCCCGACCTGCGGGGTGGTGTGGTGGACGTGGCGGAGCTGCCCGTCGAGGCTGCGCGCCGCCCGGTCGAGCGCCGAGGCGTCGCACCCGATGCCGACACCACCGAGGAACTCCGTCAGTTCGCCACACCAGGTCAGGGCGTCGTCGAGCACGCGGTCGAAGCCGACGACGAGGGTCGGCACGCCGTCGAGACCGGCCATGGACGAGCGGACGTAGCGTTCCCACAAGGCCAGCCCGTGGGTCATGGTGATGCCGTTGCGGGCGCGCATCGATCCCGCCACCTCCAACGGATTCCGGTACACGAGGACGGCGGCGGCGGGCGGGGCGATGACCGTGCGCCAGAAGGGCAGGGTCAGGCAGTTGCGGGGGTCCTTGAAGACGAAGGGGTCCGATCCGAACACCTTCCCGATGATCCTCGCCGCCCGCACCCGGCGGTCCGCCACCTCGGGAGCCGTCTCCCAACCGGTGTCGAACGGCCGTGGCGCCCCCCAGCTGCCGCCGTGGTCGATCAACATCTGGTCGTTGAAGCGGATCAGTCGGGCACTCTCGAAGTTGCCACGGGCGTTCCACCGGGTGACGGCGGGCACGTCCTCCGCGCCCGGGCCGTGGAGGCCCAGCTGGACGAGCAGTCCGGTGACGGCCGAGGTCCCGCTCCGGTGCATGCCGACGACGTAGAGGCAGCGACGGCCCGTGACCGGGTCGACGGCGCCCGCCGGGGCGGTGGAGGAGGCGTCCATCCGTCAGCCCCTCGTGCCCGTGGCCCGGGCGATGACCGCCCGCAGCGGCGCCGTCACCCGCCAGCTCGTCGAGGCGCGCATCCGGTCGATCTCGGTCTGCTTCTGGTCGACCTGGGCCTCGACGCCGGCCAGCTCACGGGTCCGGCTGCCCCGCCGGGCGGCCAACAGGGCGGTCGTCCAGGGGGAGTCGGCCCCGACGGCTCCCGGGTCGAGCGGCCGGTGGCCGCCGGCCAGGGCGGTGAGGTGGACGAGCAGCTCCTCCTGCGGGGTGAGCAGCAGGCCGTCGCCGTCGCCGTCGTCATCGGTGCGGTCCGCCGGCCGCTCCGCGATCGCCGCTGCGGCCCGACCGACGTCCCAACCACGCGCCCCGTCCTCGAACTGCGGGAGGGCGGCCAGCCATCCGGCCAGGGCCGTGAGGGCGCCGTGGGGATCGGCGAGCACCGATCCGTAGCTGCAGACGTAGGTGTCGATTCCGGCCAGGTTCGAGAGGGCGGACCGGTTGTAGTGCTCCCACAGGGCGACGCCGTCGGCCAGCTGCATCCCGTCACGCCGCCGCAGCGATCCGGCCACCTCGAGCGGTGACCGCCAGATCAGCACGGCGGCGTGCGGCCCGGGAAGGAACCGTCGCCAGTAGGGGAGGAGCAGGCAGAGCCTCGGGTCCTTCCACACGATCGGGCCCGGGTCGGGGAACGCCGTCCGGGCCGCCCGCTCCGGACCGGGGTCCCGCCGGACGGCCGCGCCGTCCTCCCATCCGGCCACCAGGTCCGGGGGGGCGTCCCAACTCCCGCCGAGGTCGGCCAGCACGTCGTCGTCGTACACGGTCAGGGCCGAGCTCTCCCAGTGCTCGGGATTGCTCTCGGGCCAGTCCATCCGGTCGTCGCGGTGCGGCACGCCCAGCCCCAGGGCCCCGAGGGCACCGGTGATCCCCGAGGTCCCGCTCCGGTGCATGCCGAGCACGGTCAGCCACGGGCCGGCCGGCATGGCCGACGGAACCGCGTGCGGGTCGGTGCTCACCATCGTTCCCTCTGACTGCCCATCGCTGCCCTCTCCTCGAAGACGGCCGGTCACCGTGGCGCCGGACCGTCGGACTCAGCCGGGTCCGCCCCGGAGCCTCCGGTAGGCCGACGCGGTCCGGGGGGACGAGTCCACCAGCCGTCGCAGCGTGCGGCGCCAGGCCGGGTGCGGCGGGCGGCCGGGCGGGCCGGCCCGCCGGTTCGTCTCGCTGGCCACGAGTCCCACCGACGACAGGTAGCGGGCCGTCGCCCGACGCTGCTCGTCGGTGTACCGCCGGGGGCGCACGTCCGGGTCCGGCGAGACGGTGTCCGCGAGGGAGTCCGGGAGACGGCGGTCGCCGGTCGGGACGAGGGCCCAGACGAAGGTCTCCACCGCCCACCGTGGGTTGTAGGTCTCGGCGAGCACGGCGAGGGCACCGACCATCTCCGGTGGGAGGTTGTCGGCCAGCGCCGCGTCGTAGTGCTCCGACTGCACCGTGGCGACGTCGTCCCGGGCGGACAGCGCCCAACCGCACCGCTCGACCAGGCGCGTCAGCCCCGCCTCGGTGAAGGCGTGGAGTTGACGGTCACCGGCCCCGCCGGGACCCGCCGGGTCCCAGTGGCCGGTCAGGAGGGCGATCCCGCGGTCGATGTGGGCAACGTTCGGCTCGACGAGGAACAGGGGCACGCCACCCCGGTCCGTCGACCACCTCGACAGGTGCGAGAGCAGGACGTGCGGGCGTCGCAACCGCCCGGCGACGTCGACGAGCAGGAGGGAGCCCACGTCGTCGACCTTGTCGAGGGCGGTGGTCAGGGCGTCGCCGTCCGCGACGTCGTAGCGGACACCGTCGTCCGCCGGCCGGTGCGGCTCCGGTCCGGGACCCGTGGCCGGGTCGAGGACCCGGAGGCCGACCCGGTCCGCCGCGGCGGACGGGCCGTCGTCCACGACCACCTGTACACAGGAGCCCCGGACGTCGGCCTCGGCGCGCATCAGCTCACGGACGTTCCGCGCCGTCGCGCCGCCGACTCCGGCGTGCCGCTCCGGGCCGTCGGCGGCGTCCGCCGCGGGGCGGGGTCCGGCCTCGGCCGGGGCACTCCCCGGGACCAGGACCGACCGGGTGGCCTCGAGGAAGGCCCGTCCGAAGCGCTGGTCCGGCTCGAGGTGGTTCCCCTCGGCCCATTCGTTCCACGCCAGCAGGAAGACGTAGTTCTCCTCGGCCCGGACGTCGGCGACCGATGCCACCGTGCGCTCGAGCCATCCCCGGTAGGCCTCGGGCGTCGCCCCCTCGAAGATCGTGGCGTGGCGCGGGTGGCGGGCGGTACTGTCCCAGCCCACCATGACGGACGGGAAGTGCTTCCAGGGAGGTGACTCCTCGGCGAGGCGCGACTCCGCCGCGGTGCGGTAGTCGAGGATCCGGTGGTTGCGCATCGACTCGACGGGGGCGAACCGCTGTTGTCCCGAGAAGGGGATGAAGGCCACGGTGGCGTCGAAGCCCACGGGTCCCGGACCGTGCTCGGGACGGCCGAACCCGTCCACCCAGCAGAGGTAGAGGTCCGGGAACCCGGCCCGTTGGGCCTCCGCCCTCCACCGGTCGGTGGTGCGGTGGGGGTCGGGCAGCAGGGCCGGCCGGTAGACGAGCATCAACGGTCGCCCGTCGATCCGGATGTACCGGTCGTCGGCGAAGGCGGTGCACAGCCAGCGGATGTGCGCCACGTCGTCCGCATCGCTGTAGTCCTGGGGCATCAGGACCGTGCCGCTCCGGCCGTCCCAGTTGCGGGTCCACTCCTCGTTGGCCCAGCAGAGCGCGAAGGGGAAGTCGGGCTCGCCCGACGCCAGCACCTCGTCGAACGGGCGGTGGAGGAGCTGTTTCCCCTGGAACCAGTAGTGGTAGTAGACGAACCCGGAGATGCCGTGCGTACGGGCCAGGTCCGCCTGGGCCGCCCGCACCTCGGGCACGCGCAGATCGTAGTAGCCGAGCTCACCGGGGACGTGCGGCTGGTAGTGGCCCGGGTAGAGGGGCCGGGCACGGGTCACGTTGAGCCACTCGGTGAACCCCGGTCCCCACCAGGCGTCGTTCTCGGGGATCGGGTGGAACTGGGGGAGGTAGAACGCGAGCGCCTTGGCCGGGGACGCCTCAGCCCCGTTGTCCCCCCCCGGCGTCGACATGGGCACAAGCGTAGAGCGCTACCGGCGCTGGGACAGCACGATGTCCACGATCCGACCGAGCTCGTCGTCGTTGAGCGCCGAGCCGCTGGGCAGGCAGAGGCCACGGCGGAAGACGTCGGCGCAGACCGCCCCCCCGACCGCACGCGCCCCGGCGAAGAGCGGTTGCAGGTGGAGCGGCTTCCACGTGGGCCGCGACTCGATGTCGTGCTCCTCGAGGGCCAGACGGATCATCTCCCGGTCGGCCCCGAACCGGTCCGGGTCCACCGTGAGACAGGTGAGCCAGTGGTTCGGCTCCCCGTAGTCGGCCCGGGGCATGAACTCGATGCCGGGCACGCCCGCCAGCCGGCTCCGGTAGTGCTCGTTGATCCGACGACGTCGGTCGATGCGACTGTCGAGGCCCCGGAGCTGGGCCCGACCGAGGGCGGCCAGCAGGTTGCTGAGCCGGTAGTTGAACCCGAGGGTGGTGTGCTCGTAGTGGGGGAACGGCTCGCGGGCCTGGGTGGCGAGGTAGCGGGCGCGGTCGGCGAGCTCCGCCGACTCGGTCACCAGCATGCCGCCCCCGCTCGTGGTGATGATCTTGTTCCCGTTGAAGGAGAAGACGGAGGCGGTGCCGAAGGACCCGGCCGGTCGGCCCCGGTAGGTCGCGCCGAGCGCCTCCGCGGCGTCCTCGACCACGGGGACGCCGTAGGCCGCAGCCGCGGCCAGGAGCGCGTCGTAGTCGGCGGACTGGCCGTAGAGGTCGACCGTCACCAGGGCGCGGGGGAGCCGGCCGTCCCGGGCCCGGACGGCGAGCTCGTCGGCCACGAGATCGGGATCGATGTTCCACGTGGAGGCCGAGCAGTCGACGAACACGGGCTCGGCGCCGAGGTAGCTGACGGCGTTGGCCGTCGCCACGAACGTGAAGGACGGGACGAGGACCTCGTCGCCCCGCCCCACCCCGAGCATCAACAACGCCAGGTGGAGCGCCGCCGTGCCGCTCGAGAGGGCGACGGCGTGCCCGACGCCGACGCGCTCGGCCAGCTCGGCCTCGAACGCGTCGACGTCCGGTCCGAGCGGGGCGATCCAGTTGGAGTCGAACGCGTCCAGCAGCATCCGCCGCTCCTCGGGGCCGACTTCGGGTGGGGAGAGGTAGATGCGGCTCATGCGGCGGCTCCGTGGTCGGGGGACAGGGCTCCGGTGGCGGCGGCCAGCGCCACCAGCACGACGGCGGCCCCGGCGTCGACGGCGATGACCGCTCCGAGGCCGACGTGCCGCGCGGCGGCCACCGCCCCGAGCGCGAGCACCGCCTCGAGCGCGATGTAGGCGATGCTCGCCCACGTCCGGTGCCACCCCCGTAGGACGAGTCGATCGTAGGGGTGCCCGCGATCCCCCGACAAGAGGGAGGTCCTCCCCCGCAGGCGGCGGACCACGGCGAAGGCCAGCTCGGCGGCGGGCAGCGCCACCACGGCGAGCGCCGCCATCCCGACATCGAGCGGGAGGTGGGGAGCCCAGGCCGCTCCCGACAGCACGGCCAGCGAGGCGCCGAGCAGGTAGGCCCCGCCGTCGCCGAGGTAGATCCGGGCGGGGGGCCGGTTGAACAGGAGGAAGGCCACCAGCGCGGCGGCGAGCGCGACGGCGAGTTGTCGTCCCGGACCACCGAGCAGGAGGGCGAACGCCACGGCGGCCACGGCGCACACGCCTCCGGCCAGCATGTCGAGGCCGTCCATGAGGTTGACGCCGTTGATCAGCAGCACGGTCACGGCCACCACGGCCACCACGGCCACCACGCCGTCGAAACGCACGGGACCGGTGACGACGACCATGATGCCGACCACGACTTCGCCGACCAGGCGCAACGCCGGCGAGAGGTCCAGGCGGTCGTCGGCCACGCCGAGGGCGAGGGCGGCGGCCAGGGGCACGAGCACCGACGGGCGGCCGAGGAGGGCACCGGCCGCCGTGCCCGCGAACACGCCGACCCCACCGAGGTAGGGGACCGGTGTCGCCTGCGACTTGAGCGCGCCGGGGCGGTCCATGATCCCGGTCCGCCGGGCCACGACGATCATGGCCGGGGTGACCGCCAGGCCGATGGCGAACGAGACCAGCGCGAGCGGGGGCAGGGTCACGGCGTCACGTCCCCACGCGGTCCCGACCCGCACCTTCCCACTGCAGCAGGAGCGACCGGGCGCCGGCGTGCAGCTCGAATTCCGATGCCGTCACGAAGCCGGCCCGCTCGTAGAGCCGGATCGCCCCGCGGTTGTCCGAGGCGACCACGACGTACGCCGACCGGCCGCCGGATCGGTCGACCTCGTCGATGAAGGCGTCGACGAGCGAGCCGCCGACGCCGGACCCCTGGGCGGTGGCGTCGACGGCGATGGCCAGCAGCTCCGTGCCGCGACCGCGCCCGACGCCGTCGTCGGCGCCGTGGCGCAGCGTCTCGAGGACGCGTCGCCAGTTCCGGATCAGGGGACCGGCCACGCCGAGGCCGGCCCGGAGGCCGTCGTGCCGCACGAACGAGCGGTACAGACCGCCGACGTCGTCCGAACCGGCCACGAAGCCGACGACCCGGGAGTCGTCGGCGGCCACGAGCAGGAACGATCCGTCCGTCCGCGTGATCCGCCGGTAGAGGTGCCCCAGGAACCCCGGGCCCAGCAACGCGAGGAACCCCTCCGAGATCTGCTCGGCGTGGAGCCGGGCCGCCGACCCGGCGTCGGTGGCGTCGGCCCGGCGGACGACCGGGACCCGTCGCCCCGGGGAGTCCGTCACGAGCGGTCCCCGGGCCACGGGCGGCGACGCCGGCCGCCACGCGGGGCCGCCCGACAGGCTCCCGACCGGCCACCCGGGTGGCGTTCTGCGCTGGTTCCCATCGTGGTCTCCCTCCGCCACGATGGCATGGCCGATCCCCGGTTGCGGCTCATTGCGGACAAACATCCAGTATAGAGCCTGTTTCTGAATGCACCCCTGTAGGCTAATATCGGCAGTCGTGGAACACAGCAGTGGGGCAGGACTGGCCGGGCAGTACCAATTGTCGAACCTCCGCGCCATCGAGGCGGAGTCGATCCACATCATCCGGGAGGTGGCGGCCGAGTTCGAACGGCCCGTGCTGCTCTTCTCGGGGGGCAAGGACTCCGTGGTCATGCTGCGGCTCGCCCAGAAGGCGTTCTGGCCGGGGCGCATCCCGTTCCCGGTCATGCACATCGACACCGGCCACAACTTTCCCGAGGTGCTCGAGTTCCGCGACCGCACGGTCTCCGAGCTGGGCGCCAACCTCCTGGTCGCCTCCGTGCAGGCCTCGATCGACGCCGGGCGCTCGGTCGACGAGGTGGGACCCGATCCGTCCCGCAACCGGCTCCAGACCCGGACGCTCCTCGACGCCATCGCCGAGTACAAGTTCGACGCCGTGTTCGGTGGTGCCCGGCGGGACGAGGAGAAGGCACGGGCCAAGGAGCGCGTGTACTCGTTCCGGGACGAGTTCGGGCAGTGGGACCCGAAGAACCAGCGTCCCGAGCTGTGGTCGCTCTACAACGGACGCCACCGGGCGGGGGAGCACATCCGCGTCTTCCCGCTCTCGGACTGGACCGAGCTCGACGTGTGGCAGTACGTGGGCGAGGAAGGACTCGACCTGCCGTCGATCTACTACGCCCACCGCCGCGAGGTGTTCCGCCGCGACGGCATGCTGATCTCCACCGGACCGTACGTCAACGCGCGCGAGGACGAGGAGGTCGTCGAGACCACCGTCCGCTACCGGACCGTCGGGGACATGACCTGCACCGGGGCCGTGGAGTCGTCGGCCGACTCGGTCGACGACATCATCCTCGAGGTCGCCGCCTCCCGGCTCACCGAGCGCGGGGCCACCCGGGCCGACGACCGGGTGAGCGAGGCGGCCATGGAGGATCGCAAACGAGAGGGCTACTTCTAGATGGAACTACTGCGGTTCGCCACGGCGGGTTCCGTCGACGACGGCAAGAGCACACTGATCGGCCGGCTCCTCTACGACTCCAAGGCGATCTTCGAGGACCAGCTCGAGGCCGTGGAGCGCGTCAGCACGCAGCGCGGTGACGACTACACCGACCTGGCCCTCCTGACCGACGGCCTGCGGGCCGAGCGCGAGCAGGGGATCACCATCGACGTGGCCTACCGGTACTTCGCCACCCCGGCCCGGAAATTCATCATCGCCGACACCCCGGGTCACATCCAGTACACGCGCAACATGGTCACCGGTAACTCCACGGCGGACCTGACGATCGTCCTGGTCGACGCCCGGGTCGGCATCGTCGAGCAGACGCGCCGCCACGCGTTCCTCGCATCGTTGCTGCGGGTGCCGCACCTCCTGGTCTGCGTCAACAAGATGGACCTGGTCGACTTCGACCAGGCGGTGTTCGACTCCATCCGCGAGGAGTTCACCGCGTTCGCGAGCCGCCTCGACGTGGCCGACATGACGTTCATCCCGATCTCGGCCCTGCAGGGTGACAACGTCGTGCAGCGTTCGGCGAACATGCCCTGGTACGAGGGCGCGTCGCTGCTCCACCACCTCGAACAGGTCTACATCGCCTCGGACCGCAACCTCATCGACCCGCGGTTCCCGGTCCAGTGGGTGGTGCGGCCCAAGGCGAGCAGCCACCCGGACTACCGGGGCTACGCCGGGCGCGTCGACGGCGGCGTGTTCCGCGTGGGTGACGAGGTCATGGTGCTGCCGTCCGGACTCACCACCACCGTCTCGGGCATCGACACGTTCTCCGGGCCGGTCGAGGAGGCGTTCGACCCCATGTCGGTCACCCTGCGCCTCGCCGACGACATCGACATCTCGCGCGGCGACATGATCTGTCGTCCGCACAACCGGCCGACGGTGGGCCAGGACCTCGACGCCATGGTCTGCTGGATGACCGACCGTCCCGTCAAGGTGGGTGACTTCCTGGCGCTCAAGCACACCACCCGCTGGGTGCGGGCGGTCGTGCGGGACATCCACTACCGCCTCGACGTCAACTCCCTCCACCGGGACGAGGCGGCGACGTCACTCGGTCTCAACGACGTCGGACGGGTCAGCCTCCGGGTGACCCAGCCGCTGTTCTACGACAGCTACCGGCGGAACCGGCAGACGGGATCGTTCATCCTCGCCAACGAGGACAACAACGTGACCGCCGGCGCCGGCATGCTGCTCGGCCCCGACTGACCCCGTGACGACCCCGTCGGCGCCGACGAACATCACCTGGCACGCCGGACACGTCTCGCGGGCGGACCGGGCGAAGCTGTTCGGCCAGCAGGGGGCCACGCTGTGGTTCACGGGACTCTCCGGGTCGGGCAAGTCCACCCTGGCCACCTCGGTCGAGCAGCACCTGATCCGACAGGGCCGCGGCGCCTACCGCCTGGACGGCGACAACCTCCGGACCGGACTCAACGGGGACCTCGGGTTCAGCCGGGAGGCACGCGAGGAGAACTGCCGGCGCGTGGCGGAGGTCGCCTGCCTCTTCGCCGACGCCGGGTTGGTCGCGGTGGTCGCCATCATCAGCCCGTATGCATCGGCGAGGGCGAAGGCGCGCCAGGTGCACGCCGACGCCGGTCTGCCGTTCGTCGAGGTCTACCTGGCGGCGACGGCGGAGGAGTGCGCCCGGCGGGACCCGAAGGGTCTCTACGCGGCGGCGTCGACCGGGGGCATCGAGTCCTTCACGGGCGTCGACGATCCCTACGAGGTGCCCGAGGCACCCGATCTGGTGATCGATCCGGGGATGTCGGTGCCGGAGGCCGTGGACCTCGTCCTGCACACGTTGCGCGCCGTCGGCGTGCCGACGGTGGACAGCGGGGCGTAGTCCCGCCGCACACGGTCACCGGCCCGGGCGCCCCCGGTATCACCGGTGTCGGACCTGTATGCGCACCTCGCATTGCGGGCAAATAGATAGTAAATCGACCGACAAAGTAGGGTATCAGTCCGACACGGAGAGTGACCTCTTCGTCATTCCATGCGTTGTCCGTCCGGTGGGGCCCCAACGGCCCGGACGACCGGTCGTGCGTGCCGTGGGAGACGGGACGGACGGGCGGCACCGCCGCCCGGATGGGGAGAACATCCTGCTCAGTGGCTCGCCGACGCGGGTACGGGTTCAGCGGCCGGCGTCCGTCGGACGCCGGACGGCCGACGCCGAGGCCATGGCAGCCTCCGATCGACCACCCCAGGTGACGGAAATTTGCGAATTCGTCCCTCCCTGCATTGGTGTGTCGCCAACGTGTCGCATACCCTTTTCACTGAGAAGGTGCATGGGGTCCACGGCGGATTTGCAGGGTTTCGAAGTACATCGGATCGGATACGACAACCGAACTCGGTTGGAAGAGGACACATGCGGGCGAAGTGGGTTGGCAAGGCGGTGTGGGTGGTGGCGATCGTCGTGACCGCCATGGGCGCGTCGATGGTGTCGGCGGGCACGGCGTGGGCCGTCAGGGGCCACTCCCCCCAGACGACGCCCAAGTTCGACACGGGTTCCTCGACGGTCGAGGTCACGATCCCCACCGTCTGCCCGATCGTGCGTCCCGTGTGCGAGTGGGTCCTGTTCGTCAACGAACCCAACGTCCCCGGTAAGCCGGTCGTTGGCTTCGACGTCGGGACGTCAGGGGTCCTGTCGGTGCCGTTCCCGCCGTTCTGCGGCGTGATCCAGGCGGACGTGCTGGTGGGTCCGAAGCCGTGGAAGGTCCTGGACGGCATCCGGGCGTCGATCGAGGACTGCCCACCTCCCACGACCACGACCACGACCACCTCCTCGACGTCGACCACCTCGACCACCTCGACGACGTCCACGACCTCGACGACGTCCACGACCTCCACCACCTCCACCACCTCCACCACCTCCACGACCACCCCGACGAGCACCACGAAGCCGCCGACCTCGACCACGGTCCCGCCGAAGGTGGCGTCGGCGACCACGACACCGACGACGCCGAACGGCTCCTCGGCGCTGCCCTTCACCGCGGCGACCACCGCGTCGACGGCTCCGAAGACCGCCGACGGGAGCAGCCAGCTCCCGTTCACGGGTGCGAACGTGCGACTGCTCCTGCTCATCGGGATCTCGCTGATGCTGCTCGGTGGGGCGTTGCTGACGTCGCTGGAGACCCGTCGACGCATGATGCGGCGCGCGGTCTCGGTCCGGGTCGAGGACCTGAAGGACGGCGCCGACCGGATGACCTCCTGGTTCCTCGGCCGCTGAGGCCGCGCACCCGGAGGGGTGACGAGGCCGTCGGGACCCTGAAGGGCCGGGCTAGCATCACCGCGTGGCGAGTCGTCGAGGCACAGGGGGATGCCGTCCGGCCACCCTCCACCACGTCGCCCGGGCGCGGGTGACGGCCGGGGACGGACGGGGCGACGTCCGGGGCGGATCCTGATGGACGACGTCCGGAACGGATCACCGCCGAGCCCCGACGGGCCTCCGGCCGGCGTCCTGATCCTGGGGATGCACCGCAGTGGCACATCGGCCGTCACCCGACTGGTCAACCTCCTCGGTCCCTCGATGTGCGTCGACGAGGACCTCCTGGTGGGGACGGCCACGAACGCCAAGGGGCACTGGGAGAGCCGTTCGCTCTTCAGGTTGAACGACCGGTACCTCGGCGAGATGGGGTGCTCGTGGTGGTACCCGCCGACCTCGGAGCAGGTCGCCGACTGGGAGGAGCACCTGCCCGGTGCCCAGTTCGACAACGCCCGGACGGTCTTCACCCGCGCCCACCCGACGGAGCCGTGGGTGTGGAAGGATCCCCGGGCCTGCCTCACCCTGTCGTTCTGGCGCCGGTCGCTGCTCCGGTCGGTGTCGGGCATCGTCGTGTTCCGCAGCCCCGACGCCGTGGCGCGCTCACTCGGGGCCCGGGACCACATGGACGCCGAGTACGGCCTGGCCCTGTGGATGCGCTACACCCGGCTCGTCCTCGAGCAGTCGGCGGGCCTGCCCCTGCTGGTGACGAGCTACGACGACGTCCTCGAGGACCCGGTGGCGTTCGCCGAGCAGGCCCGGGCGTTCCTCGCCGGCCTGGGGATGGCCGTCACCCCGGACATCGACCTGTCGGCGGTGCGGGAGTTCATCGATCCCGGACTCCGCCACGGCGCCCGCAACGAGGCCGGACCCGGTGCCACGTCCGACCTGTACGACACGCTGCGCGGTCTTTCGGGCGTCCACACCTCGTTCGTCCCCCCGGCCCTCGGGCCCGAGGCCCCCTGGATCGACGCCCAGCTCACCTCGGCCGGACCGGAATGGCGCGCCACGTGGAAGGCCCAGGGCAGGCCGGACCGGTCCGCCGCCACCCGACTACGGGCCCTCGTCCGCAGGGCGTCGACGATCGGTCGGTAGGGCATCCGCCCGTCGGCACTACTCCGATTCGAAGCTGTACCCGTCGAGCCACGGGTAGCGCCCGATGAGCGCATCCACCTCGTCGACCTGGTCGTCGGTCCACGCCACCGAGTGCCGGGACCGGCGGGGGGACTCCCAGACCGACGCCCCGCATCGCTCCAGATACTCCGGCCCGGCCTCCACCCCGAGGTACGCCGTGATCCGCCGCAGCTCGTCGACGGGGGCGGCGACCAGCCGCTCGTGCCGGGTCTCCAACTGCTCGTCGGCCCGCAGAGCGCCGCGGGCCACCTCCAGGTTCCTGCTCCACATGCCGAACCAGCGGATCGCCTCGACCAGCCGGGGGGTGCCGTCGTGCGACTCGACGGTCGCGTTGGTGGCGATGACGTCGAAGGGATTGCGGCTGTGTTGGATGGCCCGGATGGGGACCCCCGTCGTCCGGCGGGCCCGGTCGATCAGGGTGACGTCGCCGGCCAGCCGGAAGCCGGTGGCCGCCCCGCGCTTGTCGCCGATGACACGGAGTCGGGACGCCGTCCCCTGGTGTCCACCGGGCACGGAGTAGTCGAAGCCCTGTTTGCCGTAGCCGTACACGCGCTCGTGCCAGAGGACGAGGCCGTAGATCTGCCGCCGCCCGAAGCCGTGGTCGAGATACCGGAACGCGTCGAGCTCGTTCGAGATCACGATCTCGGGGTGGGCGTCGAGCAGACTGCCCACCAGGGTGTGGCCGCTACGCGCATAGCCGACGAAGAAGCACCACCGCTCCACGTCCGTGACCAGGCGACGGGTGCGCACCGCCTCGACCACCGAGCGGACGTAGCGTGCCGACCACTGGGGCACGGTCCGGGGGACGGGGTGAGGACGCCGCCCGATCCGCGTCATTGACGGCATGGCCGAGAGTACCGTCGAACCCGCGCGGCGGACAACGCCGGCCCGGCGGGTGGTGCGGGCCGATCGGACTACCATCGGCCCGTGGCGAGTCGTCGGGAGGCAGCGGTACCGCGGACGGGTCTGCTGCAGCCGGTGGATCGGGCCCCCGCCGGGCCCGCGCCCCGCTGAGCGAAGCGATGGACGCGGACGACCCACGACCGCCTGCCGCCGACGGTACCCCCGCCGGGGTCCTGGTGCTCGGGATGCACCGGAGTGGGACATCCGCCGCGACCCGGCTGGTCAACCTCCTCGGTCCGTCCGTGTGCCTCCCGCGGGACCTGCTGATGGGGACCAGCAACAACGTGAAGGGCTTCTGGGAGAGCCGGTCGCTCATCCGGGTCAACGACGGGCTGCTCGCCGACATGGGCCACACGTGGTGGTTCCCACCGACACGGGGGGAACTCGTCCGGTGGGAGGCCGGGCTCGACGACGAGGCGGTGGAGGTCGCCCGAGACTCGTTCCGTCAGGTGCACCCGGACGAGCCCTGGGTGTGGAAGGACCCCCGGACGTGCGTCACGCTGTCGTTCTGGCGCCGCGCCCTCGATCGCCCCGTCGTCGGGATCGTCGTCTACCGCAGTCCGTCGGACATCGCCCGTTCGTTGGAGCGGCGCAACAGGATGGACCCGCAGTTCAGCTCGGCGCTGTGGATGCGGTACATGCGCCTCCTGCTCGAACAGGCCGCGGCGATGCCGCTGATGGTGTCCGGCTACGACGACATCGTCCGCGATCCCGAAGCCTGGTCGGCATCGGTCCGCGGGTTCCTCGGAGGGCTAGGGATGCCGGTGGTCCCGGGCGTCGACGCCGGGGCGGTGCGCGAGTTCATCGATCCCAAGCTCCGCCACAACGCCGGACGGACGCCCGCCACCGGTCCGACCGCCGAGCTGTTCGACGCCCTCCGGTCACTCGACGGCGTCCATCCGTCGTTCGTGGTGCCGGCGCTCGACGACGAGGCGTCCTGGGTCGAGGAGCAGCTCGTCGGGGTCGGACCGGAGTGGCACGAGTCGTGGAGGAACCCGGCGACGGACCGCCCGACGGTGACCGATCGCGTGCGGGCGCTGTGGAAGCGGGCGCCCTTCACCGGCCGGTAGGCACCGCCGGCGCGGAGTCAGGCGTCGGGCGCCAATCGGAAATCGTCGGACTTCCACCGCGTGAGGGGGAACGGCTCGAGGACCCGCCGCAGCTCGGTGATCTGGGACGGCGTGAGCCGTTGCTTCCAGTTGTCGGGAAGTTCGGC
>Ga0181528_10001036_pt1 | contig 17746 bp, 12 predicted proteins | sample PEATcosm2014_Bin_47_FD_119742 | JGI IMG/M metagenome (GOLD analysis project Ga0181528, IMG submission 119742) | Peatland microbial communities from MTU Mesocosm Facility, Houghton, MI, USA - PEATcosm2014_Bin10_10_metaG | ecosystem: Environmental > Terrestrial > Soil > Wetlands > Peat | place...
CGGAAAGCGCAGCGACACGCCGAACGCAGCTCTCTGATGGCCGATTACAACCAGTACCGGAACCAGCAACGGGCCGTGTGCAAGGGCCTCACAGCAGACGGCAGAGAGGCGCGTCAACATCTCATGGTGTCGGTCAGGCAGAAGAAGAAGGAAATTCGCGCGTTGGCTGTGCCGTGGCTGGACAAGAAAATCTTACTCTCCCAGGCAATGGCCCAAACTGTTATCGAAATACGCGCTCTGAAGCTGGCCGTTCAACAGCGGCGGCAAGAAGCATTTCCCAAAAACCTGCGCACATGGGTTACCGAACGCGCCACCGAGGGCGATGCGCGGGCAGCGGCACAATTGCGTGGCTGGCGCTATGCGGATCAGCGAAACCAGCGGCGGCTCGATGCAAGGCTGGAAGCGAATGCGATGCACATCGGCCCACCGCCCGATCCTGACGGCAGCACAGACTGGGCCGACCTCACACAACAGAGGCTTGCAAGCCAACAGAAGAACCAAGCGCTCGCCAATCAAATCGCCGCTACACGCATTTGGACAATTGACCGCAGGACCGGCGACGTGTCCTACGTGCTGAACGGGCAAGTTTCCGTCATCGACCGCGGACGCATCGTCACTGTTCTCAACCAGGATAAGGCTGCCGTCCTCTTTGGATTGGAAATGGCTGTCCAGAAATACGGATCGCGCATCGCGTGTGACGGCAGCGTGGAGTGGAAGCGGATGGTCACGAAGGTTGCGGCGCAACAAGGCATCTCTGTCCAATTCACTGACCCGGAGATGCTGTACGCCATGCGTCTTCTACAACGTCTGGCGAATCCCCGCCAACGCCAGCAGGAAAGAGGCGGCAGGTAACTTATGATCGCGGATATGCGACCGCCTCCTGCCAAATGCGCCTTAAAGACTATACGGGAGCTGTCTGTGATTGGTTTTTCAGTTTATGGACGAAGGCGAAATAGGCCACCATCACGCGAAATGCCTTGGACCGATTCACACCGCCAAGAACCTCTCCGCCAACTCTTTCCAGTTCATCGGCAATCTCGAAGGTCAAAGGAAATACGAACGCGGTGTCGATACTCTGAAATGGAATGTTCAGCCACGGGCCGTTATAGAACGCAACAAGCTGCGCTTGAGCGGCCTTGCTCTTGAAACTCATGATGATGTGCTCGGCCAGGGCGTTTTTTCTGCGGACTTTGAGCACGGCAAAAAGCTGGCTGAAATGGCTCTTGGTGAATTTGGAATCGACGGTGAGCCGGAGTTGAGTGCGCGTCTCTGCGGGAGAAACGATTTTGCGCTTCGGTCGGGCTGGGGCTTTCTTTGCGGCAGGCATATGGTTTCCTTGTCGATACGTATCTTACAGCATTAGTATATGAGCTTGGAAGACAACACTGCAAACGATTGTTGCAAAAAGAGTTCACGCGAATGATGCGCCGGGGGAGTAGTGGGTTCATTGCATGGAAGTGAGGGAAGCCGAATGATCCGCAACAAGTCTAACCGTGGGAGAGGAAGGGAGAAAAGGTGACCGGCAATGGATTTGTGACGGCCGCCATAGGGTACGGCAGGGTAAGGCAAGGCGAGTATCAGGCACCGCCCTTCATTGCCTGTGGCGTAGGCGCACCCCGGCGACATTACGGCAGATGTGAATGCTCCACCGCCTAACAGGCGGTGGCTTCGGTTACGGCTAGAAGCCGGATTGATCGGCCTTACAGCCGATTTGTAGAGCAACTGCTGACAAAGTTCTTTTTCTTTTACCAGCACTCACTCCGGCGTTGCAGGCAGCCTGCTTAGACCATGGCTGAAGGCCTGACAACGAAAAACACTTTTATCGCCTGAAGGCGAGGGGTTTACCCATCCCCGATCGGGGACTCTAAATCTGAATGCAACAACTTGTGCGATGAGTCCGTCCTGAGCAACACTCAAATGCAGGGAAACGATAAGCGTTTTCGTCAAAAGACGATTTTTTGCTCTGAAGAACGCTGGAGTTCCCGAGGAGATGCATTTTTATGCGCAGGGAGGGTACATATACTGGCTGTGGCGCACGCAGCCTCCAGTGTCGGGATGGCCTCTATGAGTGAATTGTGTGATGATTAGAAGCGCTGACAATCGCAATGTTCGCACAGATGCCAAGGCATTCTCTGCGATTGGCTGACAGATTCATCAGCCAATCGCGCTTTCAATATCCGAACAGAACTATGCCGACCATTTATTGGCGCAGGGATTGTCAAGTCTGATGATGGCACCATATCTCCCTTGTTCGGCCAGATGCATATGCAGCAACGCTGATCCAACAACAGTTGCCCATCCGTAGTCGCCACTCTCAGCACACGCCTCCCGGCATACGAGTTGGTGTACTGCGCGCTGTGCTGAAGCGAGGTAGGTCAAACGTCCTGTAGATGCCCACATCTGAATGAAGAAATCGATGACAGCCACCGAGTTGCAGCATTTGCAGACAGAAATCTTGTGCTCCGTGGTCAGGTTATTATGAAAATGCCATTGCAGAATTGCTTGTGCCATCCGCTCGGCCAGTATTTGATACACAGGTTCACGTGTGATCTTATGCAACTCGATACAGGTACGCGCAGTTCCTGCAGGACCCTGGCAGAATCCTGAATATTGCGATTTCGGAAGATCTGATAGCGGATGCGAGATGAATGCTGCATTGCTGTCAGGCGGATCGACGCTCTGCAAATGCAATGCTCCTTGCTTGGCGGCAAATAGAAACCTAGCCTTTTTTGTCTCGCTGTAGAGTCGCGCAAAAATATAAGCTATGCCGGCGGTGCTGTCCTCGAAAGCCGGCAACTGTACGTCCTTTGGCAGTTCCGCAAAGGCGGGGAAGCCGCGCCAACTAAAGCCGCCATGATGCTCGTGCGTGGCAAGTTCGAGGATGTGATCTCCAGCACGCTCAGCCGTGAGGCCATAGAGAGCGCTCTCAAATTCGCGGGCTGCATACAACAAGTAAAGCACGATGCTGCCGTCTCCAGCGATTCCCGGTACATCCGACCATGCAAAGCCCGAACCAACTGACTTTGCAGCTTGCACAATGTAATCGGTGATCGCTCTTGCTACTTCGCGGAACTTTTCGTTGCCCGTTGCTTTCTGCGTTTCATTCAACACATATGCCGCACCGGCAAGCCCGCCGCAGAAAGACAAGTTCTCGCTTCGTCCGGAAAGCAGAACCTCGACTTGCCGGTCAACAAGCTCGTTCCATGCGGCAATCAGGACATCGGATCCCTTGGCCGCAGTCTTTAGGTATCGTGCATCGCCGGTGGCCTTCGCCAGTTGAAGAAAGAACAGAACGGTTTCAGAACTCCGTCTAAAGGTCGTGGTTTCAGCTGAGATCACGATTGACTTTAGTATGCTGTCAGGTGCAGAAATCCAACGGCCCCCTTGCGGATTTTGTATTTGCGCGCTCTCGATCCGCAGCGCAATAGTTCTTGCGGATTGTAGAAGATTGGGATTCTGTGGAAAGGCAGATCGAGCCGCTTCTTCGGTCGGAACGTCAATGCTTGGGAAGTCCGGGGTCCAGTTGGATAACGCGGAAGCCGTCAAAAGAGCATCTTTGCCGACATCCAAAAACACATTGCTTGAGAGGTTCAGACCATTGCGGCTATCGTGAATAAGCATGAGAATCTCCTGGAAAAGGCCGTGCATAATTCTCCAAAGACATCGGTCTGTTGCGTGGCCAAATGGCTATACGGAAAAGGCCGAATCTTTTGTGGATGCACACGGGATGAGTGCAGACAGAGACCGCTGTCCTTCTTTACGCAAGAGGCCAAGTTGCAAAATAATGTTGCAACCTGATTCACTCGATAACGAAGATTACAGCGACGGATGCCGGTGATTTATGCCAGGAAGGGACAACAAAGGTTCTCGGCGGCAATAAAGTGGTAAAGCTGTGCGTCGTGTGCTCGCCGAAAAGAACTCATACTAGAATATTTGTCACGATTCGCCTGCGGTGTCAAGTCCCTGTCCTCTTGGCGTTGCTGACGGGTCACGCCGTCAAGCACTCAATCCACTAAAAATTCAAACGCGGCCTCACTTGACACAACCGCCGTCGCGAACGCTGGCTGTGTCGTTCCGTTCATTGCTAAGGCATTGAATACATTGACCACAATATTCTTCTTGTGTTCTTTGAGACAAGTTCACAGGTCGGTCGCGGGATAGCTAAATGTGACGGTCGTCACACGCGCACGTGACGGCGGACACTGCATTAGCGCCTCCGTATCGGTGATAACTTGAATCTATGAGAAATCAGTTTGCACCCAATCCCCGCGGTTGTTGTTGTTGCGCACGGCATACGCTGGCGAAACGGGGACCGCGTGTAGCAAACGTATCTACGTCATAGACTCCAAAATCTGGATCTACGCGTAAGAGTCCGCTGACCAGCACAACTGGAGCGGGCTTTTCTGTGTCTTGTGATAAGGCCCGCACACCAGAACAACTGGGACGGGCCTTTTCATTGGGTGCGTATCGTCGCATAGCCGGGAAGAAGCTCCGTCTCACGCTGCTCATCAATCATCATCCTACTATTGCGAGGAGCCAATGAAGCGTCTATTTTCACTATTTCTCTTTGTCGTGGCTGCGGTTGGAGCGAACGCACAACAAACATCCATTGCTGGAACGGTTATCGATAGTTCCGGCGTTGTAGTAAAGGGTGCGGATATCATTGCGAAACAGGTCAATGCTGGCGCCATTTACAAGGCAAAAAGCAATGACGACGGTGAATTTCAGTTTCCCGAGCTTCCATCGGGAACTTATTCAATCCGGGCTGAAATTCGCGGCTATGCACCTTTTGAAAAGCAAGTGTCTGTTCCAGTTGGCGAAACCCTGCAAGTGTATTTAATACTGGACCCCATCACCGCTAATCTCGATGCGCCCCTTGACAGGTGGACCCCTCTCCTGTCGACCTTCCAAAGACCTTGTTCCAGCGTTAGCGCCCTGGACAATTTATCGCTGCAAATTTAACCATAACCGGCCTCCAGAGAATATCGCAGGTCACCGGTCGACGGTTTCCGTTGGCCTTACCACAATTCTTGTCATAATTCGGAGGAACTATGAAGCGAGTGTACATTCTGTTTTTGTTTTTCATTGCAGCCGGCGGAGCCTACGCGCAACAAACATCAATCACCGGAACCGTAGTTGATGCTACCGGTGCAGTGGTGAAATCAGCGTCGATTCGAGCAACACAAATCGACGGCGGCGCAACCTACAAGACCACGAGCAATGCTCAAGGAGCGTATCAATTTCCCGTGCTTGACGCTGCCACCTACAGAATCAGGGCTGAAAACGCGGGATTTTCCCCCGCCGAACGACAGATAACTCTGCACGTGGGCCAAACCTTGCAGGTGTTTTTGATCTTGAGACCGGCTGCGGTTAGCGCACAAGTATCTGTCGCCGCAGACGAAATTGCGGTCGATACCACTTCGTCGGCAGTTGCGGGCAACATTGATCCGGATAAGGTCGCAAATATTCCGCTTAACGGTCGCAATTACCTGCAATTGGCTTCGCTTGTGCCCGGCATCCGCGTGAATGCGGTGGATGACTCGCCGCTGCCGGTGGGGACAATTACCGGCTTTCAATTGAATATCGATGGTCAGCAGGTTACGCAGAATTATGCCTATTCCAGTGGCTATGGCCAACCGAAATTCAGCGAGGACGCTATCTCCGAATTTCAGGTTATCACCAACCGCTTCGACGCAACCCAGGGAAGATCCAATGCGCTTCAGATCAACATTCAAACCAAGGGCGGGTCAAACGCCACGCATGGAAGCGCTTTCGGATATTTTCGCAATAGCGCCTTCAATGCCGCAGACCCGATTGCGCAAAAGGTGTTGCCATATGCCGACGAGCAATACGGCGGAACGGCAGGCGGGCCAATCAGAAAAGACAAGTTTTTCTACTTCGGATCGTATGAAGGCGAACACCAGCCGAACACGGTAGTCCTGGAGCCTTACGGCTTCACTTCCGTGCTTCCCATTTATACCCACCCGGATACAGTTACTTCGGAAGAGTTTCTCTCCCGCTTCGATTACATCATCGGACCCAAAGACCGCCTCTCCTTGCGTTCCTCGGGATTCACCACCAGCGATCCTTTCAATGGACTGTCGGGAAACGCCAATCCAACCAACGGCGCCAATAGCAACAAGAACAACTATGGCGCTCAACTCGATTACAACGCTACGCGCGGCCTGCGCTTTGTGAATGACATCAAGGCTGGTTACACGCACAACGAAACCAAGAGCGAACCGCTGTCCGAGACACCGGAGCTGGATTTCCAGGATACAACGATCGGCGGCGGCTATACCGAGCCTGAGAACATCAATCAGGAGATTTCCAGCATTCGTGACGATGCCTACTGGCTCAAGGGCAAGCATAGTCTGAAGTTTGGCGGCGAGTATCTGCATGAACTGCTGCACGGAAGCTATGGCATGAACCGGCGCGGCAGAGTCTCGTTGACCGATAACGCGAACACCAACTTTCCCGAACTCTTTCCCAATCTCTTCGATTCCACGACTTGGGACTGGGCCGGTCTGAGCGCACTGACCACGTCGTATTCGCAGACCTTCGGTCCGCTGGGCAGCGGATTGCCTTTCAATATTCTCGGCGCGTGGCTTCAGGATGACTGGAAGTTGACGAAGCGGCTGACCGTGAATCTGGGCATTCGCTATGACAACAACATTGGCATCTTCGATCCTCATGTGAAGCTCCAAAGCGGCTTGGCACTGCCCAACGGCGGAGGGAACAAGAACTTCTCGCCTCGCTTGGGCTTTGCTTGGGATCCCACAGGTAGCGACAAAACAGTAGTTCGCGGGGGAGCGGGCCTCTATTACTCCGAGATACCCTCCAACATGATCCAGGATACGGCCATGTTCAATGGGCAGACTGAGGTTATCCCTTCACTAGAAGCCTCCTCCACGAATCCCATCAATCTTCTACTGCCCTTTGGCAATGTGACCGCGGCTCAGATTCTGGCCAATCCGTTGAATTACAAGCAGTCCATTCAGGCCATGGCACCCGATGTGGTAACACCGTGGACCGCAGAGCTGTCGGTTGGTGTGCAAAAGGAACTTCCTTACGGAGTGACGGCCTCGGCCGACTATCTTCACAACCGCACACATCATGATTGGACGCGCGCCGACAGGAACCTGGTTCTGGACCCCAATACCGGTTACAACCAATTCACTCTCATTCCCAGCGCAGATCCCAATCAGCCTCCAACTCCAGAACCCGTGCGTCCGAATAGCCTGTACAACGACATCAAAACCTTCGAGACGCCATCGAATGTCGGTTCGATCTACGACGCTCTTCTCGTCAGTGTTCAGGAACGGCCGACTCATGGATTTACTGGTGCTGTGGCTTACACGCTGGCAAGACAGAAAGACAACAACATTTACGGGCCGTTCGGATACCTGAACAATCCATTCAACGCGAGCACAGACTGGTCAAACAGCTTGGGAAACCAGTTGCACACTCTCAGAATCAGCGGAGATTACCTCTGGCGTTACGGTATTCGCCTTGGTGGACTGTATAACTTTGGCTCTGGCGCAAATCAAATGGTTTACGTCGGTTCCAGTCCGACCGGACTGGGGGGCGACACGATGAACCTGACCTATTGCGGCCAGGATGCAACTAACCCAGAGTGCGCTTTCAGTTCGTCTGAGGTGCCGTCAATTCGGCTGACCACTTACAACAATCCCAAGTACAACCATCTGGATCCGCGCTCCGGCTTCGACATTACCGAGAAAAACAATCTGGTGGGGCGCCCCGTGCATCGCGTGGACGCAAGTCTGGGCAAGGATATCATTTTTGCGCATCGCTTCAATACAACGGTGCGAGTCGAGGCGTTCAACCTGCTCAATCACTCCAACTACGGCTCGTACAATCCAGTGATCTTCTCTCCGGCGTTTGGAAAGCCGTCTTCAACCTCTGGAACGCTTGCTTACAGCGCCCGGATGCTGCAGTTCTCAGCACACTTGCACTTCTAATCCGATGCCCCTGCCGTCTGCCTCGTGCAGGTGACGGGGGCATTCTGAATGATGCGAAAAGGAGAGTGGCGATGCACGATTGCGGAAGTTATTGCGCATGAAACTGTTTATGCGCACAGATTGTTGTAACAGAAAATAGCAGCTTGCGGCCATAGGACGCAGGTCGAGAATGAATGGAGTTCTTCGAAAATGAAGATTGATGAATTTGACGGAAGCGGACTGGCACGGTACAAACCCGTTCGAGCAGTAGTCGGGCTGGACATCGGTTCCCGTGCGGCCAAAGGTGTTTTGTTGTTCAACGACCACATATACACCGAACTAATTACGACCGGTCTCTACATGCAGGAGACAGCCGATGAGCTGCTGGAGAAGCTGGTGAAGAATGCCGGCCTTACTCGAAGCGACGTAGCGTTTATCGTCGGCACGGGATATGGGCGCATCTCCCTCAAGTATGAGGACATAGCCTATCGAGTGGTCACGGAGATCTCCTGCCATGCGATGGGCGCTCACGTGCTCAATCCAAACACGAAAACTATTATCGATATTGGCGGCCAGGATTCCAAGGCCATCAAGGTTGATCCAGCGACTGGCAAAGTCATCGAGTTTGTCATGAACGACAAATGCGCCGCTGGAACTGGTCGCTTTTTAGAAAAAGCAGCTGCGGTGCTTGGTTTGGATTTGTCTGAGCTTGGTCCGGTCTCGCTCACCGCTACTGAACCCGCGCAGGTGAGCAGCCAATGTGTAGTCTTCGCGGAGTCAGAGGTTATCTCGCTTCGCGCGCGTGGCGACAAGGTGGGCGATGAGGCGGTGCGAGCCAATATAGCTGCCGGCATTCACTATTCAGCAGCTCGCCGAGTTCAAAATCTTTTAGGCAGAGTTGGCATTGAGCCGGACATGGTTTTCTCCGGCGGCGTAGCCAACAATATCGGAATGTGGAAGGTACTCGAAGAACTGCTCGGCCACAAGTTCAGCAATCCTCCAAAGGCAGACATGATCTTCACAGGAGCGCTTGGCGCTGCAGTTTTCGCTGCCAAGTACGCTAAAGTCAAACCTCACGCCAAAACGCATGATACGGCCTCTCTGCATACGGAATCCGATTTGGCCGCGGTCTTGAAGTCCATCGACAGCGCCGAAGATGCGTTCGTGAATGTGAAGAATGGTCACAAAAAAGTCGGCTATCTTTGCGCGTACACGCCACTTGAATTACTCAATGCTGCTGGCATACGCCACCGGCGTCTCTTCAAGGGAGGCAATGCGGCGACGGTTGCAGCGGGCGAGTTATATACCCAAAGCGTGGCGTGCGACTTCAGCAAGAGCTGCATTGGCCAGTTCCAGAGTGGAGATCCGCTTCATCTGTCGCTCGACAAGGTTTATAACTTTCACACCTGCGCGGCCATGAAGCGGGCTTCCGAAGTTATCGATCAGTTTGTGCCCACGCAGATGTACAGTCTGCCGAAACTTCGCCTGGAGCCGGACTCGCGAAACTTCTATCGCAATCAGATTCATGTTTTCCGCGGCGATCTTGAAGAACTAACCGGGAAGAAGATTTCCGAGAGCGATGTGCGCGAGCAGATCATTCTTTATAACAAGATTCGGCGGTTGCTGAAGAAGTTCTCCGAGCTTCGCAAGCGCAGCACGCCGGTTCTATCCGGTCAAGAGTACCTTGACCTGGTCAAGGGCTACTACTATCTGAAGCCAGAAGAGCTGCTGCCTGCATACGAGCATCTGTACCACCAGTTGCGTGACGTTCCAGATCCGGGAAAAAAGCCGGTTCGTGTCATGATGTCGGGATCTATCGTGGCAGATGGTGACCGCAGATTAATCGAGATCATTGAAGGCAGCGGCAGAGCCAAAGTGGTCATTGAAGATCATTGCACCGGCGTCAGACCGTTCATTCACACGATTCGGGAGTCTGGAGATCCATTCCAGGCGCTCGCTGAGGGCTATCTGGATCAGGCGCCGTGCGCGCGTATGAAACCGCTGGAAAGCAGTGTCGAATTATCCTCTCAACTGGCTGAAGAGTATGACGTGGAAGGAGCAGTGTACGTCTCGCTCAAATTCTGCGCCTGCTATGGCATCCCGCAAAAGCAATTTATCGAGGGATTTCAAAGGTTAGGTGTGCCTGTATTGGCGCTTTCGGGCGACTACTCGCAAAGCGACCATGGCCAGCTTACGACCCGTGTCGAAGCATTTCTTGATGTGCTGCAAGAGAAAAGGAGCAAGCTCAATGAGCAATACGCAACTGCTTAATCCGCTAACTGATGCGGAGACGATCTGGCAGAACTATCAGCGCAAGCCGCTTCCATCGATCTTGAAGCTGCTGAGCTTGTCGACAACCTACACCTTTCGCGATGTAGAACAGGCAGTCGCTGAGGGCAAGACCGCAATCTGGGGTGGGACAAGCTGGGAACTGCCGCTTATATTGGCTTGCGATACCATCCCAATCAGCATCATGGAACTATGGCGGGATGATAGCCATAAAACTGAAGCGATTGCTGAAGGCTATTTCCAAATTCCCAATGAACAATGCTCGATGATCAAGACGATTATCGGAAGTCTGCATGGGCGCAAGGATACAGAGAAAATTAAACGTATCCTTGCTTTCAATGCGGTTTGCGAACCGATCAGTATTGTGCTCGAATTGGCGAGGCAAGAGGGTTATGATGTTCACCTCATTGAGGCAGTAAGCACATTCAAAGACCGGGACAAGACGCCGGAAGTAGTTAAGTTCGTCACCAATGAACTTCAGAAGGTTGCGCTATGGCTGACCGGCAAGCCCGTCGATGAGGCCAGGTTAAGTTACGAGATCCACCGAAAAAACGAGATATCTGCAAAACTCCAGCGCGTTCTCGCTTTGCGCACCAAGACGCCTCTGGATGTGCCAGGTCATGCGGTGCTGTTGTTGATGCTAGGATCCTTCAGCTATTACGGCGATGCGGAGAAGTTCTCCAATCTTTTGGATGAAATCATTGTCGATCTGGAAGAAGCGATCAAGATTCCGGACCCAAGACCGTATATTCCACTTGTGCTCGCTGGGTTTTTCCTGGGCGACTACACGCTTTATAGAGCGGTGGAGTCGGCCCACGGAGCCATCGTGGGTTGGGAGTTTGGAACCCGCGATTACCGTGAAGATGTTCCTCCGCTAGAGTCGATCGCGCATTTCCTGCTGGACTCGCAGCTAGCAGGGCAGTATGGAGAAATGGTCGGCGCTGCGGTGCAACTGAGGAAATTCGATATTGCACGAATCGTCGAAGAAACCGGCGCGCGCGGCATTCTCTCGGGAAATGTGACAGGGTGCCCTTATGGAAGCATCGTTCCGCAGTTGGAGCGGTTGTATTTCAAGAAGCTCGGCATTCCGTACATATCGTTGGAGACATCGGTTCATCAGGATCCTCCTACGGAAGAGCAACTGACGCGGATCAAGGCCTTCGTCGAGATGTTGACGCAGTCTTAGGCCCGGTCCGCGTGATTTCCATTGCTACCAAACGGCGGCCTAAGCATTGCAACTCACGTGATGTTGACGGCACATGATCTGAACGTGGAACTCCGCAAACGCAGGTCTCCCACCTTTGACGCATATCTGTCTCTGCGCCAGGGTGGGATATGCCCACTCGTTTCGGATCGAGTGGCGCTTCGATGGCGCAGATCGACTGGCAGGATGAAGGCCTCAGGAAAATGGGCATTCCCTATATTTCACTGGATACCTCGGTTCATCGCGAGCCTCCGACGGAAGAGCAGCTGACGCGGGTCAAGGCCTTCATCGAGATGTTGTCGTAACGTGTGCCGCTGCTAGCACGTTGTAGATGAAACAACGAAGTACAACAGAATGGGAGACCGATTATGAGTAATCAGGAAGTGCAACACGAGATTTATGAATATGTCCAGGATGCCCCGCTGGGTGTGTTGGCATATGTGCGAGCCGACGGCACTCCGGTGCAGCGTACGTTTGGGGCATTTACCGTAAGCGGAAACGACATTCTCCTCGCTACGAAGAAGAACTCAGCAAAGGTTGCTGATATTGCGAAGCAACCCAAGGTGTCCTTTTTCGTGGAAAAGAAGGAGCAGGATAGAGCCGGCTGGAAAAGCGCCTTGTATCTCGGTACAGCAGCCCCTATAACGTCCGAAGATGAATTGCAAAACGCCGTTCAGGCGATTAGCGCGCGCAATGCGTACATCAGAGATCTGGTGGCGCGAGAGGGATTGAAGGACTTCTCGCTGCTGCGGCTGCAAACACGGGTCATCGAGTGGTTGGATTACGGCAAAGGCTTCGGGCACGTGGACAGAGTTGTCATAGAGGCATAATCGACCGCATCCCATCGTCAGATGAAGCAATTGCAAACTTAAGGGGAAACGATGACAAGAATACTCTCTGCAGCTACAGAACCTCAGCCCGCCGCGAACGGCCGGTCAGAACAGAAGCATGTGGTAAGCACTCCAGATGCCCCCGAGGCCATTGGCCCATACTCGCAGGCGATCAAGGTTGGAGAACTCGTATTCGCATCTGGACAGATTCCGCTGGACCCTGGAACCGGACAGATCGTTGGCAGTGACAGCGCAACTCAGGCGGATCGTGTCCTGAAGAACCTGCAAGCAGTTCTTCTGGCATCGGGAACGAGCCTTGAAAATGTGGTCAAAACCACGGTTTATCTGAAGTACATCTCGGATTTCCTCGCGGTCAACGAAGTCTATGGCCGCTATTTCAAAAGCAATCCACCCGCCCGGTCAACCGTGCAGGTGGCTAATCTTCCGAAGGATGCCTTGGTCGAGATAGAGGCAATCGCTGTAGTCCCTGTCGGCCATTAAGCCGGAATGAGGTGACAAGATCGATCACCTTCCAAATGAACCAGGCCAGCGAGCCTGCTAACGACAACAGACTCATGAAATATCAGGAGAGAGCGATGACAACGGCTTCTATCGATGAAACCTACTGGAAAAATGTTCGCGATCACTTTGTACTGGATCCGGCAATACGGTTTTTTAACAATGGAACCGCTGGACCAGCATCCAAACAAGTCCTCGACCTGCACGAGAAAATTGATCGACAGATCGCGGTGAGCCCGTTCGATCCATTTCTGATGGATAGAATTATCGAGACACGCACGCTACTGGCGGAGTTCGTGCACGCGGATACGGATGAAGTCAGCTTTACGCACAGCACCTCGGAGGGCATGAACATCTTTGCCCATGGACTTGACTGGAAGCGGGGAGACGAAGTCATCCTTGCCAAGCAAGAACACTTCGGTGGAATTCAACCCTATCAGACGCTGGAAAAAAGATACGGAATCAAGATCGTTTGGATCGACTTTCCTCTGCATCCCGAACACCCCGATCAGATACTGGCCGCTTATCGTAATGCCATCACGCCGAAGACCCGCGTGATTGTTGCAAGCCATGTGTTTTACACGACCGGACTAAAAGCCCCGATCAAAGAACTCGCTGCTCTGGCGCATGAGAACAACATTCTGATTTCCGTCGATGGTGCACAATCGTTTGGCGTGCTCCCGATCCATCTGCGGGAACTGGGCGTGGATCACTATGCGGGGTCTGGACAAAAATGGCTCTTGGCCGGCACGGGAACCGGATTTGCCTATATTGCCAAGCATCTGCAGGAAATGGTATGGCCGCTCTATGGATTCGATGAATATGGAAAGCCGTCTCCCTATCCAATCAGCAGATACGAAAAGGCCGGCCAACCCAACATCCCCGCATGGCTAGGGATAGGCGCGGCGATTCAACTGCAAAACGAAATCGGCAAAGACGCAATTGAAAACAGAGTACGCGATTTATCGAAACATCTCCGGAGAGGCCTGGAGACTATTCCTACCCTTCGCTTTCACACTCCGAAAAACCAACTACTCAACGCATCGCTGACGACCATATCTCTGGATCATGTTACTCCCGAGACAGTCGTTACAACGCTGGTCAACAAAGAGAAGATTTACACGCGCACGATCTACGACGGCGGCAATTCAGCACTGCGAGTTTCCACGCATTTTTACAACACACTGGAAGAGATTGATCATCTTATCTCAGCTATTGCGACTATCGCGGTCAATCCTCCCGAAGAAATTCCGAGACGCCATTGAGTACCCGACTTGGCGTATCAGCGAGACAATCCGTCTAGGCCATTGCGAATATCTTTGTATTCCCGGCGAAAGGTAATGAAATGAGCAAAAGCAATGAAATAACGCCGCAATCTTTGGCCGTGATATTGGCGGCCTTTGTCAGCACAATGACTAGCGGGTTCATCTTGGTCAGCGTGGCGATAACCGTATTTATCGGCACAATCTCCCGCGATTACGGATGGAGCCGGGCAGCCATCGGAGGCGCGGACACGGCGCTGTGGATCGGAATATCGGTCAGTTGTCTAATCTTTGGTAGGATGGTCGATCAATTCGGACCAAGAAGAGTGCTGCTTCCACTTCTTCTTTGCGGCGGATTTCTCATATCGCTGTTCCCGTTTATCGGCAAGAATCTGGTTCTTTTTTATTTGGCGCACTTTCTCCTTGGGCTGTCGTCGCCCGGCGCAATCGCCTATAGCAAAATCATCTCGACTTGGTTCTTTCGCAAAAGGGCAATAGCTCTGACCTCCTTGGGCTTTGGCTGTGCTGCTGGGATGGTGCTAAGTCCGATTGCAATTCGTTGGCTGATGAGTGTCCTGGGATGGCGAAACGTATATTTCGTTTTTGCCGCGACCACTATTTTCATTACTTTTCCTGTGCTGTATTTCTTTTTCCGAGAAAGGAAGGTATCCCAGGAAGAGTACGAGATCAACAGAAGCCACGAAGTGGTTCCGGATGGAGCGCCGAAGATTCGTCTATACGAAGCCCTGCGCGCCAGAACGTACTGGATCGTGCTCTTCGCGCAGGTTGGAGGAACCTTCGTCAACGGCGGCTTCTACGCGCATAGTATTGGCGTTATGAGCGAGCATGGCGTACTGCGCGACCATGCCGTTTGGGGATTGTCACTTCTATCTTTCGGCGGGTTGATCGCACAGCTCATGACTGGAATCTTGCTTGACAAGTTCAATACACCCAAAGTGATTTTGCCCTTTGCAATTTTCTCTTTGCTGTGCATGAGCGCTCTTTTCTTCGTTCATGGGGAACTGTTGGTGCTGCCGCTCATGTTTCTGTTTGGGGTAAGCTGCGGGGGACAAACCAGCATGCAATCGTATTTCACTTCGCGCTACTTTGGAGTGCGAAACTTCGCGACGATTTATGGTTCGATGATGCCGCTCATGCTGGTGGTTACGGCGCCTTCCGCCGTGGTGTTTGGCGCGTGTTTCGATTTTTCCAGATCGTATAACGCTGCCATCCTGCTTGCGGTTGTAGCTCTATTTTCCGCCATTGTATTTTTTGCCATGCTGGAACCTTACCCCTACCCACGCAATGTCGCCATCGCCGACAGAGAAAACGAGGAACAACTGGAAGGCAGTGTCATTGAGGCTGTTGCCGGCTAGTGGCGATCGACAAACAATGCGATAACCGGGGTAGGGTTACCCCACAGTTTCAAGAGGAACAGTGATGATCACGCGCTATTCATGGCTTCAATTCCAATGCGATAATGTTCTGAAGATACGAATATTGATCGCATTGGTGCTTGTATCTACCTTTTGCAATCCTCTATTAGCGAAGGAGGCATTCAAGCCATCGACCGTCAAGACCAGATCAAAGATCATTACCGTACATGAAGGTACAGATCTTGCGATTACCGTATCGCCTGATCACAAGACAATTGTCATGGACCTGCAAGGGATGCTCTATACATTGCCATTGACAGGAGGCCACGCAAAACAACTGACCTCTCCAGTGCAGGAGGCATCTCACCCGAACTGGTCGCCGCAGGGCAATCTGATCGCCATCCAATCTTATATCGGCGGAACATTTCACATTTGGACCATCAAGCCCGACGGTAGGGGCCTCAAGCAACTCACCTACGGCCACGGAGACGACCGCGAGCCGAGCTTCTCGCCAGATGGTAAGACAATTGCGTTCTCATCCGACCGAGTCTTCAAAGGAAGCTACGACATCTGGACCGTGGATGTAGCAACTGGCGCATTGAAGCAATGGACCTTTGCAGAGGCTGACGAATATGAGCCTGCCTGGTCGCCTGACGGAAAAGAGATTGCTTTTGTTAGCGGATCCGGTATTATGGGCAAGACAATCGAAGCGATCGATGCCTCTGGAAAGCAGCACACGGTGGCAACTCTCGACGGCAAGGAAGGCCGCATTGAGGCTCCCTCATGGTCGCCCGATGGAAAATCAATCTCTTACACCCAATTCCTCGGAACGGGTATGTTCATGAACTCGGCCCACCTGGTACTGAAGGGGGATCGAACTGCAATCTCCAAGTCTGACGACACATTCCCGTTTGCAGCGGCATGGCTCACCCCCTCTGAACTAATCTATGCAGCCAATGGTCATATCGTGCATTTAGATGTTGCTGCTGGAACCGAGACCTTGATTCCCTTCACCGCCGGCATCCAATCCATTCGACCAGAGTACGTACATAAGCATTATGACTTCGACTCAGCATCACCAAGGCTGGCTAAAGGAATTCTTGCGCCAGCGCTTTCTCCCGATGGTAAGCAGGTTGCCTTTATCGCGCTCAACCAGCTTTGGCTAATGGAAATCGGCAAAGCTCCGCTACAAATAACGCACGACGCGTATTACAAACAAGGACCAGCGTGGTCGCCTGACGGCGAGAGTCTTGCCTATGTCTCGGACAAAGGCGGCAGCGAGAATATTTATCTGCTCAATCTGCCCACCGGCGCGGAAAAGCCTCTTTCTCTCAGCAAGGATTCCGCGCAGATATTTCCAGCATGGTCTCCAGACGGCAAGAGAATTGCCTTTCAGGATCAGACGGGAGCAACTTTGCAGGCCGATGTATCCACTGGTGAGGTCAGGACGCTAGCTCCTTCCACGTTCTTTCCTGGACGTCCGGCTTGGTCAGCAGATGGGTCCACCGTAGCCATCGCAACGGTAAAGTCCTATACCAAACGATTCCGCGAAGGAACCAGCCAGATACTTACCGTGAATGTTTCAGACGGGAAAATACAGTATTTTGAGCCAGCGCCATTTGAATCCATCACCACACGCACCGAAGACGGACCTGTCTACGCGCCCAATGGTAAAGAAATGGCGTTCGTGATGGATGATCTTCTCTATGCATTGCCAGTGGACAAGCACGGGATACCGAACGGTCCTGCTCACAAGCTGAATGATGAAACTACCGATGCGCCAACCTGGAGCGGTGATTCAAAGCATATTCTGTATCTACACAACGGTGCCTTGCACATCCTCACGCGTTTGACCGGAAAGATCCGTCAGGTCCCCTTGCAATTAACTTACAAGCAAGACATACCCGAGCAGAAAATGCTCATCCATGCAGGACGAGTTTGGAAGGGAGAGGGGTCCGAAGAGCAAACAGATGTGGACATATTCATCGTCGGCAATCGCATCGAAAGCATTGCGCCGCATCGAGATGCGCCGGTGCCAGACAACGTCCGCGAAATCGATGCGTCGAAGCTGACGGTACTACCGGGATTGTGGGAGAATCACGCACATCCAAATGCACACAATTCTATCTATTATGGAGATCGCATGGGCCGGCTGTGGCTTGCTTATGGGATCACAGAGCTGCGTGAGATGGCCGGCAATGCGTATCGTGCGGAAGAGGAGCGTGAGGCGTTCGACTCCGGGGCCGCAACAGGGCCGCGACTGTTTCCCACCGGCGAGGCCATTGACGGTGAGCGGGTCTATTAC
>Ga0181528_10001040_pt1 | contig 17689 bp, 17 predicted proteins | sample PEATcosm2014_Bin_47_FD_119742 | JGI IMG/M metagenome (GOLD analysis project Ga0181528, IMG submission 119742) | Peatland microbial communities from MTU Mesocosm Facility, Houghton, MI, USA - PEATcosm2014_Bin10_10_metaG | ecosystem: Environmental > Terrestrial > Soil > Wetlands > Peat | place...
TCAGCGCGCCGAATCAGGCCGGCACCAACGAGAACGAGCCCATCCTGTTCGTCATCGACTACGGCCAGGGCCGCGTCTTCCACACCACCATGGGCCACGCCCAGCCCGCCATGTACGGCTTGGCCTTCCAAGTCACCCTGGCGCGCGGCGCGGAATGGGCGGCCACGGGCAAGGTCACGCTGCCGGCGCCGAAGCCCGAGGACCTGCCGGACGACAAGGCGATTTACCGCAAGATGCCGGCCAAATAAGCGGAGATCGAGCATGTTGAAGGTGGGCGCGCCGGCGCCGGACTTCGCACTGCCGGCGGCCGACGGCACGATGGTCAAGCTCAGCGACTGCCTGGCGTCCGGCCCGGTGCTGCTCTACTTCTACCCCGCCGACTTCACCGCCGGCTGCACGCGCGAGGCCTGCGATCTGCGCGACATCCACGGTGAGCTGGCCGCCGCCGGCCTGCGCGTCCTCGGCGTCAGCCCCCAGGACGCCGACAGCCATGGCCGCTTCGCAGACCAGCATCACTTGCCGTTCACCCTCCTCGCCGATCCCGGGCGTGAGGTGATCAAGCTGTATGGCGTGGCGGGTCCGTTTGGTCTGGGGGTGCGGCGCGTGACGCATCTCATCGGCACGGACGGTATCATCGCCGACGTGCTGTGCGCGGATGTGGCCATCGGCCGGCACGCCGAGTTCGCGGCGCGGGCGGCTGCGACGATGCACCGTTGACACGGTTCGTGGTCGCCGGGCACGATCTTGACGTGCCTTGTGGTGCAAATCATACTGACACGGTGAGGGTCAGGCGATGTCCAGGGACTACGAGCAAAGCATGCAGGATTTGGCGGAGGGGCATCGCGACGTCGTCGGCGAGGAAATGGACGTCTACTTCGTGCCGGATCCCGAACGGAAGGTAATTCGATTGCTGGAAGTCAGCGATGGCTTCGTGCAAAGCGGAGAGGTGTGGCCGCTCACCTTCCGGGCCGATGAGGATTTCCCGTTCTTAGTGACCGTAATCCAGTTGACCAAGGCCGAATACGAGCGAACACAAGACAGTTACGAGCGCGATATGAAACTTCCTGACGACTTTATCCAACACGAGAAACTTGAGTTGGCGAGATGAACGAGGTCGAGGCGCTCGCACGCCAGGCGATTAGCGACCTCGATTTCTACGAGAAGCTTGAGAAGGACCCCGGTGCGCTTGACTGCCAGATAGTACACTTCCTTCAGATGGCAGGCGAGAAGGCGGCGAAAGCCGTGCTCTACGCGCTGAATCCGCATTTCCGCATGGACGAGGCCGGGAACCGCAAGCTATCGCACGTAGCCCTCTCCATGCTGATGCCGGCACTCTCCAGGCGCGAGAGCCTTCACCAGAGCCTCGGCTTGCCGGCGGCTACGGTACGAGCCAAGCTCAAGGCGTACCGCCGGCTGTACGCCGCCATCGAAGAGCTGCATCCGGAAATGACGCAGGGGCGCGTGAACTCTGAATACCCATGGGAACGCGGCGGGGACTGGATCGCCCCTTGCAACCACCCCTTCGGCATCCTGGCCGACCTGCGAGCAGGCGATGGCCCCGAGGCGGTCTACTTCATTCGGCAACTCGCCCGCTGTGCGCCGTCCATCGCCCGGCGCTGAGGCGTTCACCCCTCGATCAACTCCGCATACCGCTCATAAAGCCCCTCCAGCCGCTCCCGCAGCTCCGCCTCGTCCTGTTGCAGCTTCTGCACCCGCCGCCCGTCGGCATACAGCTCGGGATCGGCGTATTGCTCGTGCAGCGCCCGCAGCTCGGCCTCCACGGCTTCGATGTCGCGCTCCAGGACGGCCACGCTGCCGGCCGCCGCGCGGCGCTCGCGTTTGTCGGCCGCCGCCAGATCGTCGGCGCTCTGGCGATTGGCGGCGCGCGCCGCTTCCAGCTCGCTGTAGCCGCCGCTGAAGACGCGCGTCGTGCCGTCCTCGAAGACCAGCAGACGGCGACAGACCTTGTCCAGGAACCAGCGGTCGTGGCTGACCGTGATGACCGTGCCGTGGAAGCCGCGCAGGGCCTCCTCCAGCACCTCGCGACTGGCGATGTCGAGGTGGTTGGTGGGCTCGTCGAGCAGCAGCACGTTGGGGCGGCGAATGATGAGCCGCGCCAGCACCAGCCGGCTGCGCTCGCCGCCGCTGAAGCTGGTCAGCGGCCGGAAGACGTCGTCGCCGAAGAACATGAACCGCGCCAGGTAGCCGCGCACCTGCGGCAGCGGCAGTTGCGGCGCCACTTCGCGCAGGGCTTCCACCGGGTTGCGATCCAGATCCAGATCGGCATGTTCCTGCTGGTAGTAGCCGATGTCGGCCGTCTCGCCGACCCACGCCTGCCCGGCGGTGGGCTGCAGCTCGCCGCGCAGGATGCGCAGCAGGGAGCTCTTGCCGCAGCCATTGGGACCCACGATGCCGACGCGATCCAGGCGCCGCACCTCCAGATCCACGCCCGCGAACAGCGGCGGCGCGCCGGGATAGGCGAAGCCGCAGTGCTTCAACGTCACGATGTCGTTGGGCCCGCGCAGCCGCGGCTCGAAGTTCAGGCGCACCACCGGCAGATCGTCGGCGGGCCGCGTCACGCGCTCGATCTTGTCGAGCTGCTTCTCGCGGCTGCGCGCGGCGCGCACGTGGCGGCCGCGGCGCAGGCTGAGCTTCCAGCGGATCCACTCCTCCTGGCGCTTCAGCTCGCGCTGCTGGCCGGCATAGGCGCGCCATTCCGCCTCGCGCCGTTGCGCCTTGACGCGCAGGTAATGAGTGTAAGCCCCGTAGTGCGCCGCCTCGTGGCTCTCGGTCTCCTGAAACTCGGGATCGTCGGGCGGCGGCAGCTTGGCGTCGCCCTCGCCGAAGGTATAGACCGTCAGCTCGGCGCCTTCCAGCTCCGCCACGCGGTGCACCACGGAGTCCAGGAACCAGCGGTCGTGGCTGACCACGATCACGCCGCCCGGGAAGGTGCGCAGGAAGCTTTCCAGCCACTCCGTCATGCGGATGTCGAGGTGGTTGGTGGGCTCGTCGAGCAGCAGCAGATCGCAGCCCGAGCAGAGCAGGCGCGCCAGGGCCAGTCGGCTCTTCTCGCCGCCCGAAAGCTGCGCCACGGGACGGTCCAGATCATCGGGCCCGAAACCGAGGGCGGCCAGCGTGGCCAGCAGGCGCTGCTCGTAATCGAACCCGCCGTGAATCTCCATTTCCGCCAGCAGGCGAGACTGCTCGGCGAGGCGGCTATGAAGCTCCTCATGGCTCAGATCGGGCTCGCCGATGGCGGCCGTGGCGGCGGTGAAATCGGCCTCCAGGCGGCGCAGATCGTCGAGGGCCACGAGGGCTTCGGCGAAGATGGAGCGCGACAGGTCGAGCTCGGGATCCTGGGGCAGGTAGCCGACGCGCGCCTCGCGCGCCATCGTCACGGTGCCGGCGTCGGCGTCGTCGGTGCCGAGGATGAGGCGGCACAGGGTGGTCTTGCCGCTGCCGTTGACGCCCACCAGGCCGACGCGCTCGCCGCGCTCGACGACCAGATCCACGCCGTCGAGCACCGCCTCGGCGTTGAAATAGCGGCAAACCTGGCGGACTTCCAGCAGCGACACGAAGAGCTCCACGGCGGATTGTCACATGGGGGTGGCGAACGGTCAACGCGCGGGCGGGCGGGCGAGCGCGTCCTAAGATGGGAGCGCGGACGTCCTCGTCCGCATCGTATGGTCGCGCCTGCGGCGCGATGGCGGGCGGGGACGCCCGCGCTCCGACAGGCGGCGCGTGCTACACTGAGGTCACGATGTCCCATTTCACGCGCCTCAAGACCAAGCTCCGGAACTTGACGCTGCTGGAGCGCGCCCTGCGCGATCTGGGCTACACGCCGAGCCTCGGCCAGGTCGCGGTGCGCGGCTGGCACGGCGAGACGCGGCGCGCCGATCTGGTGGTGCAGATGCCGAATCGCTACGACTTCGGCTTCCGCCAGGTGGGCGAAGAGCTGGTGCTGATCGTCGACGACTGGGGCTTTCGCGGCAGCCCCGAGGAGCTGCTGGGCCAGATCAACCAGCGCTACGCCTACCATGTCTGCGTGGAGCAGGCCGCCGCCCAGGGCTTCCAGGTGGTGGGCAGCGAAGCGCAGCCCGACGGATCGATCAAGCTCGTGGTGCAGCGCTACACGTAGCGACGCGGAACACGTGAGCGGAGACAGACCGTGGCCAAGGAAGCCATCGAATTCGTGATTCGGCTCGACGGCACCGTCGAGGAGACCACCCACGGCCTGCTGGGCGAGGCCTGCGAGCAGGTCACGGCCGGCATCGAAGCCGCCCTCGGCGAGGTCGTGCAGCGCGAGGCCACCGCCGAGCGCTACGCCCAGCCGTCCGAGCAGGAGGCCGGCCAACGCGCCGGACTCGACCCGCCCGCGCCCTGACCCGTGCGATGGGGCACAGGCGCCCCCGCCTGTGCGCGGCCCACGGCACCGGCGAGGGCGCCTGTGCTCCATGGAACGGGCGTGCTACACTCGCGTCATGGCCATCCCTTCACAGATGCTGGCCGGCGTCTACCGCGGGCCCGGCGACGTGCGGCCCGAGCTGGTGCCGACGCCCGCCGCCGGGCCGGGCGAGGTGTTGGTGGCCGTTAGCGTGTGCGGCGTGTGCGGCACGGATCTGAAGAAGATCGCGCTCGGCCTGCAGCCGCCGCCGCGCATCTTCGGCCATGAAACCGTGGGCCGCATCGCGGCTCTCGGTGACGGCGTGAGCGGCTGGCGCGTCGGGCAGCGCGTGGCTCTCTACCATCACATTCCGTGCGGCGTGTGTCATTACTGCCGCCGCGGGGTGCCGTCGCAGTGCCCGGTCTACAAGCGCACCGGCATCACCGCCGGTTTCGAGCCGGCCGGCGGCGGCTATGCGGGGTTCGTGCGCGTCATGGACTGGATCGTGGCCGGCGGCGGGCTGGTGGCCGTGCCGGACGGCGTCAGCGATGCCGCCGCGAGCTTCGTCGAGCCCGTCAACACCTGCCTCAAGGCCGCGGCGCGCGCCGACCTGCGGCCCGGCGACACGGCCTGGGTGATCGGCGCCGGACCCATCGGCCTGCTGCTGGCCCAGGCGGCGCGGCTGGCCGGGGCGCGCGTGGTGAGCAGCGATCCCCTGCCCGGCCGGCGCAGCCTCGCCGTGCAACTGGGGGTCGAAGCCGCCCTCGAACCGGCCCAAGCGCCCGCCGCCGTTTCGGATTTGAGCGAAGGGCGCGGCGCCGATGCCGTGTTCCTGGCCGTGCCGCACGCCGCGCTGGTCCGCGATGCCTTGGCATCGTGCCGGCCCGGCGGGCGGGTGGTGTTGTTCGCCCAGACGCGCTTCGACGATCCCCTGACCCTCGACGCCGGGCAACTCGGCGTGCTCGACAAGATCATCCTGGGCGCCTACAGCAGCGATTTCGATCTGAATGAGGCGGCCGCGGCGGCCGTGTTCGGCGGCGCCATCCAGGTCGAGCCGCTCGTCACGCACCGCTTCCCCCTGGCCCGCATCGCCGAGGCCCTGGCTTTGGCGTCCCGACCCTCCGACGGAGCCTTGAAAGTGCTGGTGGAACCATGACGACCATGCGCGCGGCGGTGCTCTACGGCGCCGAGGACGTGCGGCTGGAGCAGTTGCCGTTGCCCGCCGTGGGGCCGGGCGAGGTGCGCGTGAAGATCGACGCCGCCCTGACCTGCGGCACCGATGCCAAGGTCTTCCGCCGCGGCTATCACGCCAAGATGATCCGCCCGCCGGCCGTCTTCGGTCACGAGTTCGCCGGCTCCGTGGAGGCCCTGGGCGAGGGCACGGCGACTTGCGCCGACGGGCCGCTGGCCCTCGGGGATCGCGTCGTGGCGGGCAACTCCGCGGCCTGCGGAGGGTGCTTCTACTGCCTCGCCGGCCAGACGGAGCTGTGCGAGGACCTGTTGTTCGTCAACGGCGCCTATGCCGAATACATCACCGTCCCGGCGCGACTCGTGACCCACAATCTGTGGCACGTGCCCGCCGATCTGCGCAGCGAGGTGGCCGCCCTGGCGGAGCCGCTGGCGTGCTGCGTGAAGGGCATCGAGGACACCGGCGTGGCGGCCGGCGAGACGGTGCTGGTGCTGGGCCTGGGTCCCATCGGGTTGATGATGGTGCGTATGGCGGCCGCCAAGGGGGCGCGCGTGCTGGCCGTGGGCCGTCGCGCCACGCGCCTCGCGGCGGCCGAGACCATGGGCGCCGCGGCGGTCATCGACGAAGCGGCCTGCCCCGACGTGAGCGCCGCCATCGCCGATCTGACCGGCGGGCGAGGCGCGGACCGCGTGGTGGAGTGCGTCGGCACGAGCGAAGCCTGGGAGCAGGCCATCGCCCTGACGCGGCGCGGCGGGGTGTGCAACCTGTTCGGCGGCTGCGCCAGCGGCTCGACCCTCACGGTGGACTGCACGCGGCTGCACTACGACGAGCTGACGCTGCTGGGCAGCTTCCACCACCGGCCGCGGCACATCAAGGAGGCCTTGGACCTGCTGGCGAGCGGGGCCATTCCGGCCGACCTGCTGATCAACGACCGCGTGGGGCTGGCGGACGTGCCGGAGGCGCTGCGCAGGATGGGCGGGCGGGGGCATTTGATCAAGGCGGTGGTGGAGGTGGGGGCGTAGGGAGCGCTCACGCCGCCAGGGCTCCCGCCGGCGCGGCGGCGGCGCGATGATGGGCCACCAACTGCCAGCCCAGGAGCCCCGCCACCAGCAGCCCGAGAATCGTCCAGGCCAGGTTGCCCAGGATCTGCGCCACGACTTGCACCTGGTCGCTGAAAGCCCACCCCAGCAGCACGTAGCCCACCACCCAAATGGCGTTGCCGATCACGTCCCACAGCACGAAGCGCGGCCAGGGAAAGTGCGCCAGCCCGCTCGTCACGTTGATCCACGGACTCAGCGACGGGATCAGCCAGCGGCTGAGGAACACACCCGCGCCACCCCAGCGATGGATGGCCGCCTCGGCGTTCTCCAAGCGCATCTCGAAACCGTACTTGCGGCACACCAGCACGATCAACCGCCGGCCGATGCGGCGGGCGATGAGGTAGCCGATTTGGTCGCCCGCCACGGCCGCCAGGAAGGCCACGAGGGCCACTTCCCACAGCGCCATCTGACCTTGGGCGGCAAACGACCCGGACGCCACGAGGGCCAGGCTGCTGGGGAACGGCACGCCCACGCACGACACCAGGATCAGCACGAACAGCGCCGGCAGCCCGTACGCCACGAACGTCGCCAGCAGGTAGTCGGTGATGCTCAAGGCACACGCCCGTCGTTGGGTCGCGGCGCCACGGGCGGCGCCGGAGCGGGATTCGGCGGCCGCGCATGCGCAATAGCCGTCTCCAAAGTGGCGATCAGGTCCTTGTCGGCGCGCCGCTGCTCCTTGGCCAGACGGGCGATGGGTCGCCGATCGCGCGGCTCGAACGGCAACCCGAGGGCCTCATAGAGGACATGCGGCGGCACGTGGTAGGAATGGGCCACATAGCCGAGGCTCATCCAGGGGCGAATGGGGTCATCGCGATGCTGGCGCCAATAGGCCACCAACTCGGCCGTGCGCATGGCCTGTGAGCCGGTGAAACCGACCACGGCCAGAAAGGCGAGGACGAGCAGCCAGTGCCGCCATCCCATGGGTTTCATCGCGCCGCCTGCGTCCGCCGGCCGGCGAGCCGGCCTCGGTAGGAGTCAGTCTAGCGCGGGGGGCGGCGGGGCGGCGCGGTAGGCGGCGGGAGCATTTGATTGGGGCGGTGGTGGAGGAGGCGCGGCTGTCGGCCTGTCGAAGGAGTCGCCAACCCAACCGGTGCGACACGTTGACAGCGCTGCCGCGCCGCCGAGGGAGTTGAACGCCGATGAGAAGCGGACCGACCCGTCGCGAGTGGCTGCAGGCGGCGGCGCTGGGCGCCCTGACTGTGGCATGGGGAGCCGAGGCCGCTCCGAGACCCAACATGCATGACTACAAGACGTACGGCTGGCTGCGAGGCTTCAGCGTCGTGCCGTCGTGGGGCGCGCGCATCGAAGAGGCATGGTGGCTCTACGACGGCGCGCGTTTCCGTGAGGAGATCGCGCCCGCGCCCAAGCTCGGCGCCAACTGCATCCGCCTGTGGATCGAGTTCACCGCCTGGATGGCGGACCCGGAGCGGGTCACCGAGCACTTCATGGACGCGGTGGCGTCCATCGACGCCGCCGGCATGAAGGCCATGCCGTGCCTTTTCAACCGCTGGCATGACGCGCGCTACGACTACGGCGGATGCTACACGGAGGATCTCTACCGCGACTTCGCCCCCAAGCTGGCGTACGTTCACGCGCTGGTGCAGCCATTGGCCGCCGACCCGCGCGTGCTGGTGTGGGATCTGTGCAACGAGCCCCAGGCCTTCGACCTGGGGGCGGACTGGGCGCGGAAGGAATATGCCTTCCTGCAGCAGGTCGGCGAGCGGGTGCGCGCCGCCGGCGCCCAGCAGCCCATCACCATCGGCACCATGGCGGGCGGCAACATCGACACCTTCGCGCCGCTGTGCGATGTCCTCTGCGGCCATCCCTACTGCCACACCGAGGCCGATCTCACGGCAGCCATCGCGAGCCTGGCGGCCCAGCAGGCGCGGCACGGCAAGCCGTTGCTGGTCAACGAGTGCATCCCCGGCTGTCTGGATGACCAACGCCGGGCGGCCGTGGCGCGGTTCACCACGCGCCGGCTGAGCGAAGCCGGTTTCGGCTGGATGGGCTGGGCGCTGCGCGAGGGCAAGGCCATCTCGACGCGGCGCGACCGCTACGACGGCAACGGCTTGGACCAGCAGGGGTTCCACCCGTTCGTCACGCGGGACGGACAACCGCGCGGCGGGCTGGAGTTCATGACCGAGCCGCAGGCGGTCAGGGCGCCGTGGGCCGGAGCGCGGTGACCGCCGACGACGACGTCACGCCCCCGCCGCCTGCAATTCCTTCACGAGAAAGTCCCACACGTCGGCATACCGCTCCGACGCATGCCCCGGATACTTCACATAGCACTCCACCCCCGCCCCCCGCGCCAGCGTCTGGAATCCCAGCGCCCACGCCGGCGAATGCACCTTGTAGTCCATCTCCGTGACGCCGTCCGGCTGCGTCAGCCCCCAGTTGTATTCGAAGTAGATGGGCGCCGCGCCCTTGTGCAGCAGGTGGTCCGGCGACCATTTGTCGATCAGCGGCAGCAGCTCCTCGCGCCGCTGCAAGGACTCCTCGAAGCCGCAGCCCAATGCCGGCGCGCCCCATTTCACGCCCGGGACCCAATCCTGCATCTGCTTGGGATCGATGCTCGGCTGGCTGCGGTGGGCGCCGACGCACGTCACAGCCGTGGACACGCGGGCCACCGGATCGTCGGCGTTGGCATCGGCGCGCTCGCCGGCGCAGCCCACGTAGAGCGCCGGCAGCGAGCCCTGCGAGCTGCCCGCGACCGCGATGCGCTTCGGATCCAGGTTCCATTGCGCGGCGTTGAGCCGCACGAACTGCACTACGCGGAGGGCATCTTCCATGACATAGGCAATGGGCGCCCCGACCTTGTCGGCCACGGCGTCGGCCATGGTGCGCGTCTCGACGCCGATGACCGCGATGCCCACCGGCAGGAAACGGTTGAGATCCGGGACGTTCTTGCTCGGTGCCCAGATGCCGCCGAACCACAGCAGAACGGGATACGGGCCGGCGGCCTTGGTCGGCCGGTGGATGTCCATGATTTGATGGGCATGGGTGCCATACGGCACGTCGGCGTGCGTCGGCACGGGCGGCGCGGCGCTCGCGGCGGGCGCGTTGATCGCGAACGCGGTGAGCGGCAGCAGCGTGGTGTAGAGGAGGGGTCGCATGGTCATGGAGTTCTCCTGGTCCGACGCAGTCGGAAAAGGCGAGCACGGTGCATCCACAGCCCGGTTTGCATGTCCGTCTCTTTCGTTGCCCACTGTCTATTGTCATATTATTGCCCCCGAGCGCTCGAGAAGATCGGCAGTCTCGACAGAAGACTGCCCAAGGGCTATCGCCAATGGGGTGCGGCCTTGGAGATCCCTGATGTTCACTACCGCTCCGCCACGAATAAGCACTTCAGCAATAGCGGAACAGCCTGTCCACGCCGCAATGTGCAACGGCGCTTGTCCCCAGACATCAAGTGCGTTGACATTAGCATGTTTAGTTATTAGAAATCGAACAACGCTAGTTCTATGGGCCCTCACCGCCATATGCAATAACGTCCATCTGACATTGTCATAAACATTATTAGATGAGTACATCTGAATTATTTTTGTAGCAACACATAGCAACGACTTATCAATTGCAATGAAAAGCAATGGCTCCGCCCCATGCGGAAAGTAAGCGATGTCCAGGCCGTTATTTTCCAGAAACTTTATCGTGTTAAGGTAGCCCCGTTGGTCGCCGTCAGTTATACGGTCCTTTATAATACTATAATTAGACCAATCGGTATCAAAATCATGCGCCATTGCTCATTTGCCTCCAGCCACACAGTCAAGTTCCGCGTCCTCCGCTTAGCTCCCGGTTTGTTGCGGCGGAATCGCCGGCGGTCTCGTTCACGAGGCCACTCCGCCCGACTCCATCCACACGCGCCGCACCAGGGCGAAGTCCTCGGACTCCAGCGGCTCGCCCGTCTGATCGAGGCAGCGGGCATAGGACAGGACCGGCACGCCGAGCCCGGCCTGCAACTCGATCACTTCGCGCCAGGCGTTGATGCCGGGGGCATGGCGGTCGGTCACCGCCAGCAGCCAGTGGCGGCCGACGAGGCGCGCCAGGGCGGCGCGATGGCGCACCGCCGCCGCCACGGAGCGCCGATCCGACCACAAGCCGCCCAGCGGCACCATGTCCACCAGGTCGGCATAGGCCGGGTTGACGGTGGGCGCCACCAGCAGGCCATCGGGCTTGACGCCCTTGAGGATGCCGCGCACCAGGCTCAGGGCGTCGCGCAGCCATTGGCCGTCGGGCCAGCCGTGATCCGCGATGCGCAGGCCGTCGAGGTCGGCGCCGTCGGGCTTGAGGAGGCGGCACAGCAGCTCGTCGATCCAGCGGCGATAGGCGGCCGAGCGCGGATCGGGGAAGATGTGAGCCGGCGGCTTGAGGCGCAACGGCCAGCTCGCGATGACCTTGCGGCCGGCGTGATGCTGGGCCTCGATGAAGCCTTTGAAGTCCGGCCAGCGCGCCGCATCCGGCTCGCCGGGCCGATCCTCAGCCATCCAGCCGGATCCGATCCATACCGTTCCGGGCTGCAGGCCATGCTGCTTGAGGAGGGAGAGGGCGTCCTGATAATTGCCTTGCGTACACTCCTCCTCGGGCGAGCCGCCGCCGCGCAGGGCGTGCTGCTCGCCCTGGCCGTCGAAGATGGGCCGTGACCACCAGGCGGGCGTGGGCTCGGGCGCCGGCGGGTCCTCCGCCAGCAGGTCACGGCGGCGCAGGGCGTCCGTCAGCGAGCGCCACGCCGCGTACTGATCGCGCGCCCCGAGGCAGAAGACCACTTCCGGCGAGCGCCAGCGGCCGTCCACGCTGTGGCCGGGATAGGCCAGCTCGAAGCCCACCGTCTCGCCGCCGCGGAAGCTGAAGGAGGTAAAGCCCAGCTCGTCGGGCCGCGCCGCCAGGCCCACCGCCGCCCACGGCTGGTCGCGGCCCAGATCGAAGGCGAACATCCACGGCGCGGGCAGGAACGAATCGCCGCCGCCATGGCGGAAGGGATCGTCGATGAGGTCGATTTCGGCGTCCTCCCAGAACGGCAGGGCGTCACGCTCGGCAGCCGTGGGGCGCGCCGTATACACCACCGGCACGTGCAGCCGGCTGCCGCGCGCCAGGTCGCGATAGGGGCGCTCGAATCCGGCGCGGAAGTAGTTTGGACCCAGGCCGAGGGACTCGCCGTCCTGGGCCAGGAAGCCTTGGAAGAAGCGGCAGAAGGTGACGCGCCCGCGGCCCTCGACGGCCACGTGATAGCCGATGTCGGCTTCCGTGCAGGCGAACACGTAGCGTTTGCGCTCCCAGCGCGAGGAGCGCGTGGTGTAGGTGGCCAGCAGGGTGTCGCCCTCGCGCGTCACCTCGGGCGTGCCGGCCGGCGCCAGCTCGTCGCGGCCGGCGGCGGTGTCGACGCTGCTGGCCAGGAAGAGATCCAGCGCCGGCGCGCCGGTGCCGGCGGCCAGCGACACGGTCCAGGGCCGGTCATCGTCGAAGGTCAGGCTATAAGCCGGCGCCGACATCTCCAGGCGGTGCGCGGACTTCTGGATGCGGACCATGGCGGCGAGCACCTCCCACGGGTGCGCCGATTGTAGACCACGCCGAGTCGCCGGGGCCAGAAAAAAGAGCGACCGCCGACGGGAGTCGGCGGTCTGGGGCGAAAAGGGAGCGGAGCCGACGGGGCTCGAACCCGCGACCTCCGGCTTGACAGGCCGGCGCTCTAACCGACTGAGCTACGGCTCCTCTTTGGGGAACAAGGGTGGATTATAGCAGGGCGGAGGGCGGCGTCAAGATCCCATCGCCGGCGCGCTCCTAATGCGGCGCGTCCGCGGGCACGGGGGCGGGGAACATGGTGATCCAGCGCGGATCGAGCGGCTCCGGCTTCGTGCCGTCGGGTGGCACGGCGACCTCCTGCGTGGTCCAGTGGCCGGTGAGGGTCAACTGGTTGCGATTGGCGACCAGGGGGCAGGCCAGGGTGCCGCACGTGACGGCATATGTGTCGAAGATCTGGATCTTCGTCGGGTTGTGATCGGTGAGCGGTATGCCGCGATAGTCCTCCATGCAAAAGCCGAAGTCGATGGACTGCTGCGGCCGGCCCAGGCCCATGGTGGGTTCGCAGCTCAGCCATCCGAGCCGTTCGTCCCAGTAATCGACGCGCGCGTGGGTATACAATATCGGGTCATTGGGATTCAGGGTTGCGACCATGTTGGTCGGAATGATGGGCGGCAGGTTCTTTTGGAGATTGATCATGAAATATTCCTTCATGCGTGCCGGAATGCCATTGGCCCGCGCGATGCCGACGATGAGGTGAGACACGCTGCCGCACACGAGCCTCGTTTGCTGGCATTCGGTGCTTAGCGGCTTGGCAATGTTCTCGCCGCCGTACTGGCGCGGCGCGACAACGGTCGTGACGGCGCGGTGCATGAAGCCGATGGTCGTCTCGCGCCGCGGGTCGATACGCAGCTTGTTGGTGGTCAGGAAGTCCTGGAACACGGTATTGCCAAGGTCGAGGTACGGCGATTCCTCAGCCAGGAAGCGGGCGCGGTCCTCGGCGCTGAGCGTGGGCGCCGGATTGGGGCGCGCCTTGCGACCGGCCTCCAGCCACTTGCCGCGCAACTCCACGTCGGTGATCTGCGCGATGCGGAAGTTGCCCGTGGGTCCGACAATCAACTGGCTCACGTCGAAAGAGTCGCAGTGATGGATGAGCGGCTCCCGCTTGTTCTCCGTGCCCAGAATCTTGATCGTGGTGGTGAAGCGGCGCACCGTGTCGCGCTCGGCGGGCCGCGACACCCAGAGGATGAGGCACGGCAGGTTGGGGTCCGTGGGCTTCACGTCGTAGATGGCGGTGTGTTGATAGCCCTTCCACGGGCCGTAATCCTGGTGAAAGTAGCCGTTCCAGTCCACGGCGGCCGGCGCCGGCGCGGCGAACAGCGCCCAGAAAAGCACCGCCCGCATCGCCCATCGCGGCCCGCAGCCCTTTGGCGCCGTCATCGCAGCCCCCGAAGCCATCGCCACGAGTGTAGCCCGCCGCGAGGGCAGGCGCAACTTGTGCGTCTGCTATACTCACCGCGTCGGGAGCACACGCATCATGGCGTCGCGGTTGCGGGTGGGAGTGATGTTCGGCGGGCGATCCGGGGAGCACGAGGTGTCGCTGGCCAGCGCCTTCGGCGTCATGGCCAACCTCGATGCCGAGCGTTTCGAGGTGGTGCCCATCGGGCTGGCCAAGAACGGCCGCTGGCTGGTGGGCGGCGACGCCTGGCCGGCGCTGCGCGCCGAGGCGCGGCTGGCGCTGGGGCCCGGCGAGGAGGAGGCGCGCCTGCCGCGCGGCACCATCGAGGCGCCCGCCCCGCTCGCCAAGCGCGGCGATGGTCTGGTGGAGACCTCGCCGGCCGCCGCCCTGGCCTCGCTCGACGTGGTGTTTCCCGTGCTGCACGGCCCGTACGGCGAGGACGGCACGGTGCAGGGGCTGCTGGAGCTGGCTTCCATCGCTTATGTCGGCCCCGGCGTGACGGCCTCGGCGCTGGCCATGGACAAGGTGCAGACCAAACGCGTGCTGGAATCCGCCGGCATCGCCCAGTCGCCGTGGCGCGAGGTGCGCCGAGTGGATTGGGAGCGCGACCCGGCGAGCGTGCGCGCCGCCCTCGAGCCGTTGGGCTGGCCGCTGTTCGTCAAACCCGCCAATCTGGGCAGCAGCGTGGGCATCTCGAAGGCGCACGGTGAGCATGATCTGGGCGCGGCGCTGGATCTGGCGGCGCGCTTCGACCGGCGGATGATCGTGGAGGCGGCCGTGCCCGAGGCGCGCGAGATCGAGGTCGCGGTGCTGGGCAACGACGAGCCGCGCGCCTCCATCCCCGGCGAGATCGTGCCGGGCGGTGAGTTCTATTCCTACGAATCGAAGTACGTGGAGGACAGCTCGGAGCTGCTCATCCCGGCGCCGCTGTCGTCGGAGCTGGCGGCGGAGGCGCAGCGCCTGGCGCTGGCGGCCTATCGCGCCCTGGATCTGGCCGGCCTGTCGCGCGTCGATTTCCTGCTGACGCGCGGCACGGACCATCTGTGGCTCAATGAAGTCAACACCATCCCCGGCTTCACACCCATCTCGATGTACCCCAAACTGTGGGCAGCCACGGGCCTGCCGTATCGCGAACTGCTCAGCGCCTTGATCGAGCTGGCGATGGAGCGGCATCGCGACAAGGCGCGCTCCGTGACGTCCATCTGAGGGACGTACCGGGAGAAAACGAATGGGGGTCACACCGCAAGAGGCGTTGGCGCGTCTCTTCGCCGCGCTGTGCATGGGCCTGTTCATCGGCCTCGAGCGCGAGTACGCCCAGAGCGCCAAGGGCGAGGAGGTGCCCGCCGGCCTGCGCACCTACGGGTTGATCGGCCTGCTGGGCGGGGTGTCCGGCTACTTGGGCATGGCCTTCTCGCCGTGGGTGCTGGCGGTGGCCTTCCTCGGCCTGAGCGCGGTGACGGTGACGGCCTACATCGAGGCCCGCGGCCTGCGGGCCCTGCACGGCGCCGCGGGCGGCATCGGCGTGACCAGCGAGGTCGGCGGCCTGCTGGTCTTCGGCCTCGGCGCGCTGACCATGCACGGCGAGGTGACCGTGGCGGGCACCTGCGCGGTGGCCACGGCGGTGGTGCTGGGCGCCAAGACACCGCTCCATTCCGTGGTCAAGGCCATGGGCCAGGAGGACATGGTCGCCTGCCTCAAGTTCGCGGTGATCACCTTCATCGTCCTACCCATCCTGCCCGCCGAGCCGTTCGGTCCTTACGGCGCGTTCAACGCCCACCAGACGTGGATGCTGGTCATCCTCATCACCGGCATCGGCTTTCTCGGCTACGTGCTCACCAAGGTGATCGGCGCGGAGCGCGGCATTCCGCTCACCGGGCTGGTCGGCGGGCTGGCCTCCAGCACGGCCGTGACGGTGTCCAGTGCCAAACGCTCCAAGGTCGATGCGGAGCTGTCCGAGCCCCTGGCTCTCGGCGTGGTGCTCGCCAATGCCGTGATGGTGCCGCGCGTGGCCGTCATCATCGCCGCCATCGACGCGCCGCTGCTGCTCACCTTGTGGCCCACGCTGGTGGCCATGCTGCTGGCCTCGCTGGTGGCCGTGGGCTTGCTGTACTGGCGCATGAAGACTCACCCGCCGGTCGAAGGCGAGCACCACACCGAGCACGTCAACCCCTTCGAGATGGCGCCCGCCCTCAAGTTCGCCGCCGCCTTCGCGGTGGTGAGCTTCCTCGTCACGGCCGCCCAGCACGCCCACGCCACGGCCGGCATCTACGGCGTGAGCGCGCTGTCGGGCCTCATCGACGCCGTGCCCGCGGCCGTGTCGCTGGCCGCGCAGCTCAAGGCGGCCACGGGGCTGACGGCCCACGTCGCGGCCCAGGGCGTGGGGCTCGCCATGATCGTCAACAGCCTGGTGAAGTCCTTCCTGGCCTGGTCGATGGGCAGCCGCCTGGCCTTCAAGCTGATCACGGCGTGCATGGTGTTCATTTCCGTGGTTGGCCTCGTGGTGGCCTTCACGTGCACTTGAATCGGCGCCGGGGCGGCGCGGCGCCAAGACAAAGCGCGCTCTGTAACGTCAATCTGAGTGACGTGAGGGAGAACCCTGATGGGGGTCGGCAGCCCGATCGAATATCAAGACGCCTTGCAGCGCCTGTTCGCCGCGCTGTGCATGGGGCTGTTCATCGGCCTGGAGCGCGAGTTTTCCCAGAGCGCCAAGGGCGAAGAGGTGCCCGCGGGCCTGCGCACCTACGGACTGATCGGCCTGCTGGGCGGCGTGTCCGCCTACCTGAGCATGTCGCTCGGACCCTGGGCGCTGGGCGTGGCCTTCCTCGGCTTGAGCGCCGTGACGGTCACGGCCTACATCGAGGCCCGCGAATTGCGCTCCCAACAGCATGAGACCGGTGGCATCGGCGTCACCAGCGAAGTGGCCGGCCTGCTGGTGTTCGCCCTCGGGGCGCTGGCCATGGAAGGCCACACGAAAGTGGCCGGCACCTGCGCCGTGCTGGTGGCCGTGGTGCTGTCGGCCAAGAAGCCGCTGCACGACCTGGTGAAAGCCCTGGGCCAGCAGGACATGGTGGCCACCATGAAGTTCGCGGTGATCACCTTCATCATCCTGCCTATCCTGCCAAACACGCCCTTCGGCCCTTACGACGCCTTCAATGCCCACAAGACCTGGATGCTGGTGATTCTGATCTCGGGCATCAGTTTCCTCGGCTACGTGCTGAGCAAGCTCATCGGCGCCGACAAGGGCATCCCGTTGAGCGGCTTCGTGGGCGGGCTGGTGTCGAGCACGGCGGTGACGGTTTCCAGCGCCAAACGCTCCAAGACGGCCGAGGCGCTGTCCGAGCCGCTGGCCCTCGGCATCGTGCTGGCGTGCGCCGTGATGGTGCCGCGCGTGGCGCTGGTGGTGGGCGCCATCAACGGGCCGCTGGCGCTCCACATGTGGCCCACCTACGTCGCCATGCTGCTGGCGTCCGTGGTGAACATCTATGTGGTCTACCGCATCATGAAGCGCCACCCGGTGGTGGAAGGCGAGCATCAGACCGAGCAGACCAACCCCTTCGAGCTGCAGCCGGCGCTCAAGTTCGCCCTCGTGTTCGCGGTCATCACCTTCCTGGTGCGGGCCGCCCAGAGCGCCGGCGCCACCGGCGGCATCTACGCCGTGAGCGCCCTGTCGGGCCTCATCGACGCCGACGCGGCGGCCGTGTCGCTGGCGGAGCAGGCCAAGGCCGGAGCCGGATCCCTTCCGATCCATGTCGCCGCCCAGGGCGTGGCCCTGGCCATGATCGTCAACAGCCTGGTGAAGGCCTTTCTGGCCTGGTCGCTGGGCAGCCGCCTGACCGGCAAGCTGGTCATCACGGCCATGGTGGTGGTGGCCGTGGTCGGCACCGTCATCGCCTTCAGCCTCACCTAGATCGCACAATACAGCAAGGGCCGGCGTCGGGAACGGACGAACGTCAGGCCCCGGACGGACCGCGTCCAAAGGACGGACCCAGTGAAGATCGCACGCGTCAGTACGCAACTCATTCCGCCGCGTTGGAGCCTGGTGCGCA
>Ga0181528_10001042_pt1 | contig 17651 bp, 13 predicted proteins | sample PEATcosm2014_Bin_47_FD_119742 | JGI IMG/M metagenome (GOLD analysis project Ga0181528, IMG submission 119742) | Peatland microbial communities from MTU Mesocosm Facility, Houghton, MI, USA - PEATcosm2014_Bin10_10_metaG | ecosystem: Environmental > Terrestrial > Soil > Wetlands > Peat | place...
CGCGCCGTCCGGCGTGCATTTTCAACAGGGAGTTCCTTTGACCACATTCAACACCGATCACATCACCACAAAAATTATGGAAGTCATCACCAAAAAAATCAAACCGCTGCGCGTGGCTTATTTGCGGCATGTCGGGCCCTACGAAGACACCAAGCAAACTTGGTTTGACCTCTTGGAACGCCTGTCGGCAGAAAAACAGATTCGCAAGCGCTCGGTGTTCATCGGCTTGGGGCACGATAATCCAGCGGCAACCCCGGCGACGGAGCTTCGTTACGATGCGTGCATCACGGTGGATCAAAAATATGGGCCGAAAAAGCCCGTCAAGTTGCAGACCATCGCTGGCGGCGACTACGCCGTGGCGAAAAACTGCCCGGTCGGGAAAATCAAGGACGCCTACCAGTATCTTTATGCAAAATGGCTCGCGCGGAGTTCCCGGGAGTTGCGGCCTGCGCCAAGCTTCATGGTGTTTGAGCGTGCCGGGGAAAAAGTCGCGCGCACGAAACAGCGGGTGGATATTTATATGCCGCTGCAGCCGAAGCGGCCCCTGAATACCGCGGCGCAAATGAAAATTGAAGTGACGACGCTGGAACCGCGGCGGGTCGCGTATATGCGGCATGTGGGGCCGTATGATGGGTCGCATCGGAAATGGATGGATTTTACGACCAGGCTGAAGAAGGACGGCTTGCCCCGCAAGGATTCGTTGTTCATCAGTGTGCCCCTGGATAACCCGAAGGTCACACCGCCGGAGCAATTGCGTTCGGACACCTGCGTGACAGTGGATGACAAGTATGTATCCACGAAACCGGTGCGTGTGCGAACGATGGCGGGCGGCGATTATGTTGTGGCGAGGAATTGTCCGGGATGGGCAATTGCCAAGGGCTATGAGAAATTATTCTACTCATGGCTGCCCAAGAGCGGCCGCAAATGGCGCAATGCCCCGTCGTTTTTGGTGGACGTGAATGGTCCGCAGGGAATGCCGCCGACGTTTGGGTTCACGGACATTTATGTGCCATTGGAAGTGGTGAAGTAAAAACTGGTTGTCAGTGCAAAGCCAGTGCCAGTAAAATTGTCGGTGAAAGCCGTGAAAACTTGAGAAAAACAGTGGCAGGCACTCCCCGAATTTACGCCAAATTAACAATTGGTTTTTCTTTTTTATGTGCGTCTGATTCGAGTTTGCGGACCGTGTCCATTCGTGGTTTATTCTCCGTCGCGTGAAACTGATTTCTTGGAACGTCAACGGCCTGCGCGCCGTGCTGAAGAAAAATTTTCTGGAATACCTCGCCGCCGAAAAGCCCGACGTGCTGTGCCTGCAGGAAACCAAATGCACGCCCGACCAGGTGGAACAGCTCTGGCCCGCCAGCTATACGACATTTTGGAATTGTGCCGAAAAGAAAGGTTATTCCGGCACGGCGATCTTCACCAAGACACGGCCGCTGAACGTCATTCCGCACATTGACATCAGCGAGCACGACCGCGAAGGCCGCGTGCTGACGGCCGAATACGCGGATTTTTTTCTGGTGAACGTTTATGTGCCAAATTCCAAGCGCGAACTGGAGCGCCTGCCTTACCGCCAGGTTTGGGACAGGGATTTTCTGGCCTACCTGAAAAAGTTGGAGGAGAAAAAGCCGGTGATCTTCTGCGGCGACCTCAATGTGGCGCACACGGAAATTGATCTCGCGAACCCGAAAGCCAACGTCCGCAACCACGGTTTCACCATCGAGGAACGCAATGGTTTCACCGCGTTTGTGAACGCCGGTTTTGTGGACACTTTACGCGAATTTGAAAAGGGCGGCGGACATTACAGCTGGTGGAGTCCGATGGGCGGCGCGCGCTCGCGGAACGTCGGCTGGCGCATTGACTATTTTCTCATCTCGCAATCGTTGCGCCCGCAGCTAAAGAAAGCGTTTATCCGTCCGGAAATTTTGGGCAGCGACCATTGTCCGGTCGGCATCGAGCTGGCGTGAACAGCCCCGCGCTGCCGGTCAGCAAGCCGTTTGTTTTTAATAATCTTGCCGGGGCGACGCATTAGGTCTAGGTTTGAACTGCGGGTTTCAATCGTTTGTTTGTAATATGAATATTCTTCTCATCAGCCCCCGGACGCCGGACACATTTTGGAGTTTCAAGCACGCCATCCGCTTCGTTTCGCGCAAAGCATCCATGGCACCGCTTGGCTTGCTGACAGTGGCCGCGATGCTGCCGCCGGAATGGAATCTCAAGCTGGTGGACATGAATGTCGAAAAGCTCAAGGACGAGGATTTACGCCGGGCGGATTATGTTTTATTGGGGGCAATGATTGTCCACAAGGATTCAGTGCGCGAAATCGTTGCTCGCTGTGCGGCGTTCAAGAAAATCGTCATCGCCGGCGGCCCGCTGTTCACCACCGGCCACGCGGCGTTTCCGGAAATCCAGCATTTCGTTCTGGGGGAGGCCGAGGAATTGATGCCGCAGGTCGTGGCCGACCTGCAAAGCGGTCAGGTCAAATCCATTTACCAAACGTCACATCGGCCGGAAATCACCCACACGCCGGCACCACGCTGGGATTTGATTAAATTCCGCCATTACGTCACGATGTCCGTGCAATTCTCGCGCGGCTGTCCGTTCGATTGTGAATTTTGCGACATCATCGTGATGAACGGCCGCACGCCGCGCACAAAAACGCCCGCGCAGTTGATCGCCGAACTCGACGGGCTGCGTTTGCGCGGCTGGCGGGACATGGTATTCATCGTGGACGATAATTTCATCGGCAACAAGGCGCGGACCAGAACTTTATTGCACGCATTGATCGAGTGGCGAAAACACACAGGAACCCAAATCGGCTTTCTCACCGAGGCCTCCGTGAATCTGGCCGACGATCCCGAATTGTGCGCGCTGATGGTGCGGGCCGGTTTCAAGAAAGTGTTCATCGGCATCGAAACGCCCTCGGTTGAATCACTGGCGGAATGTCACAAAGTTCAGAACGGAAACCGCGACCTCGTGGTCTCGGTGCAGACATTGCAGCGCGCCGGGCTGGAGGTCATGGGCGGATTCATCGTGGGCTTCGACAGCGACCAGGCGGACATCTTCAAGCGCCAGTTTGATTTCATCCAGCGCTCCGGAGTGGCGACGGCAATGGTGGGCCTACTCACCGCATTGCCGCAGACGCGCCTCTGGCAGCGGCTGAAAACCGAGGGCCGTCTTGAAGCTGAAAGCTCCGGCAACAACTTGGATTCTGAGCTAAACTTTAAACCCAGGCTGAACCGCGAATTTTTACAAGCCGGCTACCGCGAGCTGGTGAAGAAACTTTACGAGCCGGGAAATTATTACCGGCGCATTCGCACGTTTCTCAAGAGCCATCGTCCGAGCGGCCCGGGCAAACGCCTGTCGCGCGCCGATTTCATCGCGTTCCTGAAATCCTTTTGGGTGCTGGGCGTCCGGCACCGGGGACAGGTTGGTTACTGGCGGCTGTTTGTGGGCACGCTGCTCCGGCGACCGCGCCAGTTTCCGCACGCTATGGAATTGGCCATCATCGGCTATCATTTTCGCCGCGTGGCCAAATCGCTTTGAATTGGCAAAGTCACAGAAAAGAATCGGCAACAAGATTTCAGCGGCCAAATTCCTTCTTCGCCGCTTCCAGCCCGCGTTCGTAGGCGGCGATGAGCTTGTCCCACGCGGTGTTGGCGGCGGCGTCAATCTCCTGCCGCGCCGGGTCGGCGTCGAACCATTTCACGCTGCAGGCCATGCCGTCGCGGAACCGCGTGGTGGCGACAAAGTCCGGCACGAAGCGTTTGATCTTGGAATTGTCGAACACAGCGGAGTGCGCCTTGTCGCCGTGCAGGCCGCCGGCAAATTCCGGCAGGCAGGCGGTGATGAAGTCCGACGCAATGTGGACGAGCTTCGGCTTCGGCGCACCCGCCGCCTCGGCCACGGTTTCGTAAATCTGGTTCCACGTCAGCGCCTCGTCCGAGGTGATGTGAAACGCGTGGCCGATGGTGCCGCGATGACCGAGCAGGCCGACCAGTCCTTTCGCAAAATCCGTGTTGTGGGTCATCGTCCAAAGCGAGGTGCCGTCGCCGGGCACGATCACCGGCTGACCGCGCCGCAACCGGTCCATGATCGTAAAATTTTTCGGGCTGTTCACCGGCACCGTGATGTGCTTTTCGTCATAGGTCCACGACGGACGGATTATCGTTGCTGGAAAATTCTCTTCCCGCAAAGCGCGCAACAACCGTTCTTCGCAGGCGATTTTGTTCCGCGAATAATCCCAGAACGGATTTACCAGCGGCGTGGATTCGGTGATGGGAAAGCTCACGAGCGGCTTCTGGTAGGCGCTGGCCGAGCTGATGAATATGAATTGTGCCGTGCGTCCGCGAAATAGCGCAATGCGCTGCTCGATTTCCGCCGCCGTGAACGCGAAATAATCCACGATTGCGTCCCATTTATCATTTCCGAGCACCGTTGCCGTCGCTTCAGCATCGTTGATATCCGCCTTGATTTGCCGCGCACCGGGCCACGTCGGACGGTTGCCACGATTGAGGATGGTGAGTTCAAACCCGCGCGCCAGTGCCAGTTGCGCGCAGGCTGAGCTGATGGTGCCGGTGCCGCCGATAAAAAGAATTTTCATGGATCGTGATTCAGAATCTTTCCGGCATGAAGCTAACGCAAAACGGCGCAGATTGCCGATACAAATTTGAACACCGAGGCTGGGTTGAAGAATGAATGCGCCCTTCGCTTGCCTCGGCGCGGCGGGCGTGGCTTAATTGCTTCTGCATTTAATGAGCAAATCCAAATCACAATGGGATTTTGGCGAGCTGTTCCCACCGGAACAGACGCGCAAGGTTTTGTCGGTGTCGGAACTGACCGGGCAGATCCGCGCGTTGCTGGAAAAACAGATTGGCCAGATCTGGGTGAGCGGCGAGGTTACGAACCTGCGCGCGCAAAGTTCCGGCCATATTTATTTCACGCTCAAGGACACGGCGGCGCAGTTGAACTGCGTGTTGTTCGGCCGCGAGAAAGTGTCGCATCGCGAACTGCTGGACGACGGGCAGAAAGTTTTGCTGCAAGGCGACGTGACGGTGTATGAAGCGCGCGGACAATATCAACTCATTGTCCGCGCGGTGGAGTTGCAGGGTGTCGGCGCGCTGCAAATTGCATTTGAAAAACTCAAGCTGAAGCTCGCGGCGGAAGGCTTGTTCGCGCCGGAACGGAAGCGTCCGTTGCCAAAATACCCGCAGCGCATCGGCCTGGTCACCTCGCCCACGGGCGCGGCGATTCGCGACGTGCTGCACGTTGTTCGCCGTCGGCATCCGGGTTTGGAAATCATCCTCGCGCCGTGCCGCGTGCAGGGCGAAGGCGCGGCGAAGGAAATTGCGGCGGCCATCCGGCTGCTGAATGAATTCGCACTCCGCACTCCGCACTCCGCACTGGATTTGCTTTTGGTCACTCGCGGCGGTGGCTCGCTTGAGGATTTGTGGGCGTTCAACGAGGAAATTTTGGCGCGCGCGATTTTTGAATCGGAAATCCCAGTTGTCTCGGCCGTCGGCCACGAAATTGATTTCACCATTGCGGATTTTGTCGCTGATTTCCGGGCGGCGACGCCTAGCGCGGCGGCGGAAATCATTACGGAAAATGTTTTTGCCAGCCGCAAGTTTGTCGGCGACGCGCCGGCGTTGCTGCAACGCGCGGCGCGGCGCGGCTTGGAATCGGCGGCGGAAAGTTTCTCGCAGCTTGGCGGCCGGCTGGCGCGGCTGCACCCGCGCAGAAAACTCGATGACTCGCTGCAGCGGTTGGACGATTTACAATCGGGCCTGCTGCGCGGCTTGAAGACGGCATCCCGTTCGCGTGGTTTGATGTTCCAGAATCTCACCGGAAGATTTTTGCGCGCGAAGCCGTCACTGGCGTTGAAGGCGCGTCATGAAACCCTGCGCCAGTTGGAAAGGCGACTGAATTCACTGGGACCGGCGCAGGTGCTGGCGCGCGGCTATTCCATCACGATCGACACGGCGACCGGAAAAGTTTTGCGCGACGCTGCGAAGGTGTCCGCCGGCCAGGCATTAACCACGCGGCTGGCAAACGGTGAAATTTTCAGCCGTGTTGATGGGTGATTCGTTTGTCTACACGCTGGACGCGGCTGGGGTTTTTCCCTATTTTTCCACCATGTCAAAACCAGCCAAGGTCGGTGACGCGGCCAGGGGCAGCTTGCCGTTTGAAGAGGCGCTCAAAAAACTTGAGGGCATCGTTGACGCCATGGAGGCGGACGACCTGCCGATGGAAACCCTGCTTGCGCGCTATGAGGAAGGTGCGCGGCTTGTGAAAATCTGCCAGGAAAAACTCGCCGAGGCGGAGGTGAAAATCCAGCAACTGGAAAAGACGGCGGCGGGCGAACTGAAATTGAAGCCTTTTGAATCGGATATGGAGGCTTAAGCCGTGGCCGCGCTGTTTTGAAAAAACCGCGCGGCGATTCCCGCTTCCGCTATTCTGCGATTTGATAATTTAACGAAAATATGAGCCGATACTTGGACATGGTGGACGGACCCGAGCACGTTAAAAAGCTCACGGTGCCGCAGCTGCAGGAACTCGCCGGCGAAATCCGCACCGAGCTGATCGAGGGCCTCGCCAAAGGCGGCGGCCATCTCGGCCCGAACCTCGGCGTTGTGGAGCTTTCCATTGCGCTGCACAAGGTGTTCACCACACCGAAGGATAAATTCGTCTGGGACGTGAGCCATCAGGTCTATGTCCACAAGATTTTGACCGGTCGCAAAAACCGGTTCCGCACCATCCGCCAGACGGATGGTCTGAACGGTTTTGCCCTTCGCACCGAGAGCGAGCACGACTGCTTTGGCGCGGGTCACGCCGGCACGGCGCTGTCCGCCGCGCTCGGTATGGCGGCGGCGCGTGATAAGCGCGGCACGAACGAGAATGTTGTCTGCATTTTTGGTGACGCGGCCCTGACCAACGGCATTTCCTTCGAGGCGATGAACAACGTCAGCCACACGACCAAAAAATTCATCGGCATCCTCAACGACAACGAGTGGAGCATCGCCAAGAATGTCGGCGCGATTTCCGGCTACCTCAACAAGCTCATCACCAATCCGCGCTACAACCAGCTCGCTCGCGATTTTGAAAATTTCGTCCGTCGCCTTCCGAAAGGCGAACTCGCACTCAAGCTCGCGCACCGGGCTGAAGGCGGTTTCAAGGGCGCGCTGACCGGCGTGGGTTTGAAGCCGACCAGCAGCCTCGTGGAATCCGACGGCCGCGGCGGCCAGGGGTCGCCGGTCTTGTTCGAGGAAATGGGAATGCGCTATCTCGGTCCGATTGACGGCCACGATCTGCCGCTGCTCATCAGCACGCTGGAATTTGCCAAGACGTGCGATCATCCGATTGTCATCCACGTTTTGACGCAGAAGGGCAAGGGCTTTGAAGCCGCGCTCAAGTATCCGGAAAAATTTCACGGCCTCGGGCCTTACAACGCCGCCACCGGCGAAACGCCTGTCGCGAAAGCCGGCGCGCCGCCGATGTATCAGGACGTGATGGGCCAGACCGTCGTGAAGCTCGCGAAGAAAAACGAGGCCGTCATCGGCCTCACCGCCGCCATGCCCAGCGGCACCGGCATGAAGCATCTCGAAAAAGCGATGCCCGAACGCTACTACGATGTTGGCATCGCCGAGGAACACGGCGTCATTTTCGCCGCCGGCATGGCGACGATGGGCTTGCGTCCAATCGTGGCGATTTATTCCACGTTTCTTCAGCGCGCCTACGACTGCATTCACCACGACGTCTGTTTGCAGGATCTGCCCGTGATGTTTGTGATGGACCGCGCTGGGCTTTCCGCCAATGACGGCCCGACGCACCACGGCATTTTTGACATTTCCTATCTGCGCTGCTTCCCGAATGTCATCGCGATGGCGCCGGCCAACGAGGACGAACTGGCGGACATGATGTTCACCGCCACGACCATCAATCATCCGACCTTCATCCGCTACCCGCGCGGCGCGGCGGAAGGCGTGCCGGTGAAGGACGAGCCGCAGCTTATCGAGGTCGGCAAGGCCGTTGTGCAGCAGAACTTCGCCAGCAACGGCCAGCGCAAGGTCGCGCTGTTCGGCCTCGGTCCGATGAACGCCATTGCGCGCAAGGCCGCCGCGCAGCTCGCAACGGAAGGGTTTGACGTCGCGGTCATCAACCCGCGCTTCACCAAGCCGATTGACGCGGCGGTGCATGAGCAGTTCGGGCGCGACGCGGAACTGGTCGTGACGCTGGAAGACCATGTGCTGATGGGCGGCTACGGCTCGGCGGTGCTGGAACTGTTCAGCGAGAAGAATGTGACGACGCCCGTCGTGCGCATCGGCTGGCCGGATCAATTCATCGAGCACGCCACCACGCAGGACGAACTCCGCGCGAAATACGGCCTGTCCGTCGCGAACACCGTCGCCAAGGTGAAGGCGCAGTTTGGCGAAGCCATCATACCCACCAAGCAACTTGCTGTGACCTGATGAAAATTTCACGACCAGGAGTTCAGCCGGCATTTACGCTGGTTGAACTTTTGGTTGTCATCGCCATCATCGGAATTATCGCGGCATTATTGTTGGCGGCCGTTTTCCAAGCCAAACAAAAAGCGCAACGAATTCAATGCGCCAATAACGTGAGACAGATTGGGATCGGCTTGCAAGCATTTGTGACGGAGAACAGTGTCTATCCTTTATTCTCAAACCCCAATTGGATAACTGCTTTGCAGCTTGCAGAGTTTTCACGGCCAGGAAATTCAACCAATAAATATTCCTTTGCTAAATGGTTCGGGCAGGGTGTTTGGAAATGTCCTGCTGCAATCAAGCCTGTTAACTGGCGTCATGGATATGTGAATTATGGCTACAATGCTTTTGGCTTGGGTGCCGACTCAAATGCCAATCCTCTTGGACTTGGCGGACACACAGGTTACAGCCCAAATGGAACAGCGCCGCCCATAAGCGAATCGGAAGTTACCAGTCCAAGCGAAATGATAGCAATTGGCGATGGGTTTTTTGGAAATGATAATCTAATCGGGGATGGCAGTTGGAATTTATCTCGATCGAACCAAGCAACAAATTACATAATTGATCCACAAATCAGCACCAAGAGAAGCTACTCCCGCCACCAAGGCAGAGCCAACGTGGTCTTTTGCGACGGGCACGTTGAATCGCCGACGCTGCAATTTCTGTTTGCCGACACCAGCGACGCCGCCTTGAGCCGCTGGAACCGCGACCATCAGCCCCACCGCGAACGGCTGGCTCCGTAAAGTCAGATTTTGTCCTACCTCATCTCGGCTTCAGAATGAGGGCGGGCGTTCATCAATTTTTTAAAGCGGCGCTTTCTTTCCTTGATTTTTCGCTCGTTCGGCATTTTCATCTTGTAGAAGGAATTATTTAACTGAATTCAAATTATGGCCTATAAAGATGTCACTCCGCCCGCCGGCGGCAAAATCACCATCAGCAACGGCAAGCTCACCGTTCCCGAAAACCCCATCCTGCCGTTCATCCGCGGTGACGGCACCGGCCCGGACATCTGGGCGTCGTCCGTGCGCGTGTTCGACGCGGCGGTGCAAAAAGCCTACGGCGGCAAACGCAAGATTGCCTGGTTCGAAGTCTTCGCCGGCGAAGAAAGTTTCAAGAAATTCAACAACTGGCTGCCTGATGACACCGTGGAGGCGTTCAAGGAATATCTCGTCGGCATCAAAGGCCCGCTCACGACGCCCGTCGGCGGCGGCATCCGCTCGCTCAACGTCGCGTTGCGCCAGATGCTCGACCTGTATGTGTGCCTGCGCCCGGTGCAATGGTTCACCGGCGTGCCGTCGCCCGTGAAACATCCCGAGAAGGTGAACATGGTCATCTTCCGCGAGAACACCGAGGACATTTACGCGGGCATTGATTTTGAAGCGGGCAAGGAAGCCGCGCTGAAGACAATTGAATTTCTCAAAACGAACTTCCCGAAAGATTTTAAGAAAATCCGCTTCGGCGAAACGCCCGACGTGGTCGGTATCGGCATCAAGCCCGTTTCCAAAACTGGCACGCAGCGTTTGTTCCGTTCCGCCGTCCAATACGCGATCACCAACAAGAGCAAGTCGGTGACGATTGTCCACAAGGGCAACATCATGAAATACACCGAGGGCGGCTTCCGCGACTGGGCTTACGAACTGGCCAAGAGCGAATTCGGCGCAGTGGAAATTGACGGCGGTCCGTGGTGCAAAATTCCCGAAGGCAAACCCGGCGCGGGCATCGTCATCAAGGACGCCATCGCCGACATCACGCTCCAGCAGGTGCTCACGCGGCCGACGGACTTTGATGTCATCGCGACGCTGAACTTGAACGGTGACTATTTGAGCGACGCACTGGCCGCGCAGGTCGGCGGCATCGGCATCGCGCCCGGCGGCAACATCAACTACGTCACCGGTCACGCCATCTTCGAGGCCACGCACGGCACCGCGCCGAAATACGCGAACAAAGATGTCGTCAATCCCGGCTCTGTCGTCCTCTCCGGCGAAATGATGTTCCGCTACCTAGGCTGGACCGAGGCGGCGGATTTGATTCTCAAAGGTCTGAACGGCGCGATCGGCAGCAAGCGCGTGACCTACGACTTCGCGCGGCAGATGGAAGGCGGCACGGAGATCAAATGCTCCGCATTCGGCGACAACATCATCGCCCACATGTAATCTGAACCAACCTTCAGCTCGACGGGCGGGCCTTCGTGGTTCGCCCGTTTTGCTTTCTGGTAGGGCGGCGCTGCCGCGCCGCCTTAAAAATTTGGGCAGAGCGGCAACTCTGCCCTATCGCTAACAAAAATTGATGAACTGGATTGTCGCCACGCTTTTGTCCGCGCTGTTTCTCGGCGTTTACGACCTGTGCACCAAGCACGCGGTGCGGGCGAATGCCGTGACGCCGGTTTTATTTTTCAGCACGCTGACCGGCGCGGCGGTGTGGCTGTTGCTGCTGGCCGTGCAGGCGGTTCATCCGGGATTCCTTCCGGCGTCGCTCGTCACGGATTCGCTGACGTGGAAGCAGCATCTGCAACTGGTTTTGAAATCTAGCATCGTTGCGGCGTCGTGGATCGGCACCTATTATGCGCTTAAACACTTGCCGCTCTCGCTCGGTGCGCCGGTCCGCGCGACCAGCCCGCTGTTCACTTTGGTGGGCGCGGTCTTGATTCTGGGCGAGCGACCGACGTGGCTGGAGACAGTCGGCATCCTGACCACGCTGGGTTCCTTCATCGGTTTGTCGGTCGTGGGCGCGCGCGAAGGCGTGCATTTCCACCGCAATAAATGGATCTGGTCGCTCATCGTCGGCGTGCTGCTGGGCGCGGTGAGTTCGCTTTACGACAAATACCTGCTGGGCACGCTGAACTTCTCCGTGCCGACGGTGCAATGCTGGTTCTCGATTTATCTGCTGGCGTTCTTCGCGCCGTTCACGCTGGGCTGGAAACTGCGGTGGTGGCCGCGCAACGAATTTCAATGGCGCTGGAGCATCCCGGTCATCGCGCTGGCGCTGCTGGTGGCGGACTATCTTTATTTCAGCGCGCTGCGGCAGCCCGCCGCGCTGGTGGCCGTGGTGATGAGCCTGCGCCGGGCGAACACGCTGGTGGCGTTCGCGGGCGGGCTGTATTTCTTCCGCGAAGTGAATGGCTGGAAAAAACTGCCCGCCGTCCTCGGCATTCTAATCGGCATCGTGCTGACAATTTGCGGCCGGTCAGTTCATTGATTCCGGCCGCAAAACTTATCAGCGGCCGCAGCAGTTCTTGTATTTCTTGCCGCTGCCGCAAGGGCAGGGGTCGTTGCGCCCGACTTTGGGGCCGGTGCGGATGGGCTTGGCCTTGGCCTGCGCTTCCGCCGCGGCCGCCGCTTCGCTGACGACGTCGCTGGCACTGCCGGCGGCAGGGGCGCCGCCGCCACCGAAAGCACTCGTGTTGTGGTGCAGGGTCTGGCGCGGGACGTTCTTCAGGAAGTTTTCAAACGCGAGCATGGACGACGCGCTGCGGAAAATGTTGTGGCAGATTTCCGTCTTCACGTTGACCATCAGCTCGTCAAAAATCTTGAACGCCTCGGCCTTGTATTCGATGAGCGGGTCGCGCTGGCCGTGTGCGCGCAGGCCGATGCTGTAACGCAGGCTGTCCATCTCGTAAAGATGCTCCTGCCACAGCTTGTCAATCGCGCTCAAAATGGTGAAGCGCTCGACTTCCTTCAGTGCGGCGGGATTTTCAAAGCTGATCTTGAGGTCGTAAGCCTTGCGGATGCTGTCGGACAAAAACGTGCAGACGGCAAATTGCGCCTCGCTCAAGCCGTCGAACAGCGAACCGGCCACCGGCTTTTCCTTGCCGGCATCGGCGGCTTTGAGGATTTCCGCCTCGGGCAGGCCCAGCGGAAAATTCAAGTTCACCCAGTCGGACAGCGGCCGCACTTTCCATTCGCTGAACTCGGATTCCGTGTTCGTAAATTGCGAGACCTTGTCCACGACGACTTCCTCCATGATGTCCATGAGCCGGTCGCGGACGTCTTCGCCGTTGATGATCTCGTTGCGGAAACCGTAGATGACGCCGCGCTGCTTGTTCATCACGTCGTCGTATTCGAGCGTGCGTTTGCGCTGCTGGAAATTGTGGCCTTCCACGCGCTTCTGCGCCTGCTGGATCGAGCGGTTCAGCAGCGGATGTGTCAGCTCCTGGCCTTCTTCCAATCCCATTTTCTCCATCAGCTTCACGATGCGGTCGGAACCGAACAGACGCATCAAATCGTCCTCGAGTGAGATGAAAAAGTGCGACGAACCCGGATCGCCCTGGCGTGAGCAGCGGCCGCGCAACTGCCGGTCAATGCGCCGCGACTCGTGGCGTTCCGTGCCGAGCACGTGCAGGCCGCCGACTTCCGTGACGCCCGGTCCCAGTTTGATGTCCGTGCCGCGGCCGGCCATGTTCGTGGCGATGGTGATCGCGCCGCGCTGTCCGGCGCGCGAGACGATTTCCGCTTCCTGCTCGTGATACTTCGCGTTGAGGACGGAATGAATCAGCCCTTCCTTCTTCAACATCCGCGAAAGCATTTCGCTCGTTTCGACGGAAACCGTGCCGACCAGAATCGGCCGGCCCTGCGCGTGCATCGCCTTGATTTCGGCGGCGACGGCGTTGAATTTTTCCCGGCGGGTTTTATAGACGGAATCGTGCGTGTCCTTGCGGATGTTCGGCTTGTTGGTCGGGATCGTCAGCACGCCGAGCTTGTAGATGTCGAAAAATTCCGCCGCCTCGGTTTCCGCCGTGCCGGTCATGCCGGCCAGCTTGGTGTAAAGGCGGAAATAATTTTGAATCGTGATGGTCGCCAGCGTCTGGGTCTCGCGTTCGATCTGCACGCCTTCCTTGGCCTCGACGGCCTGGTGCAAGCCGTCGCTCCAGCGGCGGCCCGGCATGAGCCGGCCCGTGTGCTGGTCCACGATGATGACCTTGTTTTCCTGCACGACATATTCCACGTCGAGCTGGTAAAGACTGTAAGCCTTGAGCAATTGCGAGATGGCGTGAATCTTCTGCGCTTTGGCCTCGAAATCCGCCTGAATCTTCGTCTTCGCCTCCAGACGTTTGCGCGCGTCGGTTTCTTCCCCCGCGTCCACGTCATGCAGCATCGTGTTCAAGTCCGGCAGCATGAATGCGTCTGGATCTTTCGGGCTGACAAAATTGCGGCCCTTTTCCGTGAGATCGGCCTCGTGGCTTTTCTCGTCAATGGCGAAAAGCAATTCTTCCTTCTCGCGATAGAGATCAACTTTCTTCTGATCCTTGTGCAAATCCAGTTCCGCCTGGTTCATCAGCTTGAGATATTCCGGGTTCTCCAGAACTTTCATCAAGCCCTCGGATTTCGGCTGGCCGGTTTTGACGCGGAAGAGCAGCAGGCCGATTTGGTGTTCCAGTTCGGCGGCGTTGGTGATGTTCGAGCCGTCGGTCGGATTCAGCTTTTTGATCAAATCCTCCGCTTCCTTCAAAAACCGGCCGCACAACTGCTGCTGCGCGCGGACGAGCGAATCCACGAGCGGCTTCCATTGCGCGTATTGCTCGTCAAACGTGTGGACCGCCGGACCGCTGATGATGAGCGGCGTGCGGGCTTCATCAATGAGGATCGAGTCCACTTCGTCCACGATGGCGAAATAATGGCCGCGCTGGACCTGCTCCTCCTTGCGCGTGGCCATGCCGTTGTCGCGCAGATAATCAAAGCCGAACTCGGCGTTCGTGCCGTAGGTGATGTCGCAGGCGTATTGCTGGCGGCGGACGCTCGGCGGCTGGTCGTGCAAAATCACGCCGACCGTCAGGCCGAGAAATTTATAAATCGCGCCCATCCATTCGGCGTCGCGCGCGGCGAGATAATCGTTCACCGTCACGACATGGACGCCGCGGCCGGTGAGCGCGTTGAGATAAACCGGCATGGTGCTGACGAGCGTCTTGCCTTCGCCGGTGGCCATTTCCGCGATCTTGCCGTTGTGCAGGCCGATGCCGCCGATGAGCTGCACGTCGAACGGGATCATTTCCCAGCGGATCGGATGTTCGCGCACGATGACGTCCGCCTTGCTGTCGTTCAGGCGGCGGCAGGCGTTTTTGACCACGGCAAAGGCCTCCGGCAGAATCTCGTTCAGCTTCTGCGCGAGTTCGGCGTTGTCGGAAATCTTGGAAAGCTCTTCCTTCCACGCGGCGGTTTTGGCGCGCAAGTCGTCGTCGGACAACTTCTGCAAGCCGGCTTCCAGCTCGTTGATTTGCTTGACGCGCGGCCAGAATTTCCGGACTTCGCGGTCGTTGCGCGACCCAAACAGCTTTTTAATGAGACCAATCATGACAATCTTTGAAAATAGAACGGAAACGCTACGCGAGAAACGCCCCAGCGTCAAAGTGAATCGCCGCCATCAAACGCTGGAAACGAGGCAGGGCGATTCCTTTTGGGAGCGGCTCCGACTGGTTCTTTGCGCTAACGAAGTGAAAGAAGTTTGGGGTCTGTCAGACTATTAGGCCACTCGACTTTCATATTTTGCCACCTAATTCGTTCCATTTTGTGCTTCTCGTTCCAGTCGCGCCAGTTTTATTTGCCACTTCGTTATCGTTTCCTCTTCATTGGCCATCTTTTCTGGATATACACCTCCGCGTGCAACGAGCCTAGCATTCCACGCATCTTTATCAGGCCCCTTCGCAAGTGCATAACAAAAATATGCAATCACGGCATGTCCGGCACTTTCTTCCTGACTCATATTTTTCTCACACCATTTTAAAACCGTAGGACGAAATCTTTCTTCCAATGGATAAGTAGTGCAGATAGTTAAAAGGAACGTATTTCCAAATCCGATGGACTCTTCATCAACCGCTTTAACCAAAGCATTCCAGTCGCCATCTGAAACGTGCTGATGCGCATCAATTTCATGTTCTACCCGGTCCAAGATGATAACATTGGTAAGCTTCCACCCTTGCTTATTCGCAATTTCTTGCAGTAGCTGGGGGCTTGGGTTATCAAAATCCGATTCCGAGTATCCTGTCTGCGATGGTTTCTTTCCACAGCCAGTCAAACCTATTACAACGGCAATTGTGAAGGCAAAAGCCAGTCTTAAAAGATAAGTCATATCCGTGTCGTAATGTCGTGGCGCGTGTGTGGCCTAACAGTGGGTGAACCATGGGCTATGTAGCCTATCAATGTTCATGAATTCAACACTGAACCGGTGAAAGTGATTTGTCCAACAGTTTTTGTGGTGGGCACGATCTCCCTCACCTGTTTCCTCTCCCCAAGGAGAGGACAACATAGGCGGCTTCTTGATTTGCGGGAAATTATCCGGCCAATCCAGCCGCATGACATTTCCAAGACGCGGCGAACGTTTCCCCCTCTCCTTGGAGGAGAGGGCCGGGGTGAGGACGGTCGTTAAACTAATTTTTCCCATTTGGCTTCACCGGCTTCGTATATTCCGGCAATGGATGCGGCGCGCGGGTTTGCAGTTCATTGAAGATCGTGTCGCGGATGCTTTGGGCATGGCGGCGCAGATATGAATTCCAAAACCGCAGCGTCCTGATGCCGAGCGATTGCAGAAATTTTTCCCGTTCCAAGTCGTGTTTTCGCTGATCGGGAAAGCCATGCTGGCTGCCATCCAGCTCAATGTTCAGTTCCGCCTCCTCGCAAAAGAAATCCAGGTAGTATTTGCCGACCGGATGTTGCCGACGGAATTTGTAGCCGCCAAACCGCCGGTCACGCAGCCAGCGCCACATCAGCTTTTCCGCCCAGGTGTCATCCTTGCGAAGCTGGCGGGCGCGTTCGGTGTCGGCCATGACGAAGTGTAAAACGGTAACGAAGAAAATGAAGTTTTATTCCCTCGCCCATTGGATGGGAGAGGGAGGCGCAAAGCGCGGGTAAGGGATTTAGTTTAACGCTCGCCCTCACCTGTGTCCTCTCCCCCGGGGAGAGGATTTTACCAATCACGCTTTCCGTTTGCTCGAATGATTATCCGGCCGATACCGCGCTGGATTTTCTAAAGACGCGGCGAACGTTTCCCCCTCTTCTTGGAGGAGAGGGCCGGGGTGAGGACGGTCGTTTAATCCAAATAAAAAACCGCGCGCAGCCCGCTTTAAACAAAGGGCCAAACCTTCCCTTTGAAAACCACGCGGGTGCGCGCGGCGAAATCAAACCGGCTCAGGCAACCTGTGTCGGCCGGGAATCAAGCAGCTCGTTCCGCTTCGGCGGCGTGGCCTTGCGGACGACGCCGGCGGCGCGCCGGGCTGCCTCGGAAATCTGTTTGAGATGCGGCATCAACGCCGGATCACCGCCGTGATGGAGCAGCAACCGGTCGGCATAGCCCTGAACGATGGTCAGGATGTTGTTCAACTCGTGCGCGACGGCCGGGGCCATGTGCCGCGTCGGGTCAAAGCCGGGATGGGAAGCGCGACCGCTTGCGGTTCCTTCGGGTTCCAGCGTTGCCGGCACATTGTTTTGGATTGAGTCGTGAGAAGACATCGCGCCGAAAAGAGCAGCTATTGCGCCATGTTGCTGGAAGAATGAGGCTTAATTTCTCCAATGTTTTCGGGGATGCTTTGGTGATCCCGGATTTTTGAAATCATCAAACAAGTCCGCCTGCATCAAAACGGGACAGCTTGATCAAATGAAGAAACGAGACCTCTGCAAAGGTAGTGGGACAGGCATCTTGCCTGTCGTGTTGGTCTGTTGTCCAAGAAACTGGACAGGCTGGAAGCCTGTCCCACTACTTTGCGGCATTTTTGCAGAGATCCCAAATATAGATTCCAGCATGAAGAAACGGAAGTCTGCCAACGCTTCCATCTTGTTTCTTCATTTCACATTCTTCATCATGCCTTTTCGTTTATGAACCTCGCGCCCGAATCCATCGGCCTCATCGCCGGCAACCGCTCGTTGCCGCTGGAGTTCGCCCGGCTCGCCCGCGCCGCCGGCGTCAAGCGCATCGTCTGCACCGCCGCCGAGGGCGAGACCGACCCCGCGCTCGCGGCGCTCGTGGACGACATCGTCTGGCTCAAGGTCGGCCAGATCGGGAAGATGATTTCCACGTTCACCAGCCGCGGTGTGAAGCAGGTCGTCATGCTCGGCCAGATTGCGCCGAAAAACCTGTTCGATTTCCGGCCCGACCTGCGCGCGATGGGCGTCCTGCTGCGGCTCAAGGAAAAAAACGCGCACACGATCTTCGGCGCGATTGCCGACG
>Ga0181528_10001043_pt1 | contig 17631 bp, 13 predicted proteins | sample PEATcosm2014_Bin_47_FD_119742 | JGI IMG/M metagenome (GOLD analysis project Ga0181528, IMG submission 119742) | Peatland microbial communities from MTU Mesocosm Facility, Houghton, MI, USA - PEATcosm2014_Bin10_10_metaG | ecosystem: Environmental > Terrestrial > Soil > Wetlands > Peat | place...
AATCGCACCCAAATAGATGACCGCGATGATCTTGTCGCTCGGATCGAGGCCGAGAAAACGCTTCACCGCGTTGCTGGAGACGATCTTGCCGGTCTTCCACGCGGCGCTGAGGCCTTTGGCATGCGCGGCGAGCAAAATGTTTTGCGTCGCGGCGGCCGTCGCCACCAGATCTTCTTCGGCCGTGACCGGATTCGTGTCGGTGCGCACGCTGACGACGATCAGCGCCGGCGCGCGCAACGGCTTCTTCGATTCGCCTGCGAGCACCGCCGCCTGCGCGGCGGGATCGGCTTTGGCGGCCGCTTCGCGTCCCCAGACCTCACCCAGACGTTCGCGCGCCGCCCCCGTCAGCACGGTGAAGCGCCAGGGCTGCGTGAGCTTGTGGTTCGGCGCCCACGTCGCGGCCTCGATCAGTTCGCGAATCGTCTCGCGCGGAATGTCGCCGGTGCTCTTCCCCACCGTGCGCCGCGTGCGGATGGCCTCAATCGTTTCCATGCGCTGACCGGTGTGACATCGGACCGCCGGAACCTTCAGCGGCAGGCCGGCCCATCGAGGTGGAGCAGCACGTCGCCGTCGCGCACGTCCAGCACGGCGCCGCGCCGGCCGCGCCCCGCCGCCAGCCGCGCGAGCGCCGGCGCGTCGGCCGCCCGCGTCACCAAGTAGACGTCGCGGTTCGCGCAGATCTCGGCGACGAAATCCGCGTCGCCTTCGCCGACCGTTTGCACGACCGGCCCAAGCGCGAACATCAACGCGTAGGTTCCGGCAACGCCGCGCACGGCCACGGCCGCCCCCGGGCCGCGCTGCGCCGCGATCGTCCGCGCGATGGCGGGCATCGGCTTGAGCACCTCGGCCGCCGGTTCGCCGACGAACGCGATGAACAGCACGAGCGCGGCCGACGTCCCGGCGAGCAAGTACGGCGCGAACGCTCCGCCGCGCCGGGTCGCGATCGTGGCGACCGTCGCGAGCGAACCGGCGAGGAGCAGCAGTCCCAGAACCTCGACCTTGGGCAGGATAACCGCCGTCGCGGCCTCGAGGTGATTCGCGCCGATGAACCCGGCGACTGCGGCGCCGAGCGCGCCGATCAGCAGCACGATCGCCGCGGCCGACCAGATTGCGGCGCGGCGCGGCCCGCCGCTCGCCAGCCGCTCGAACCAGATCGCCACGACGATCGCCAACGCCGGCAGCATCAGCGCCACGTAATTCGGCAGCTTCGTCTGGGCAAAGCTGAAAAAGAGCACCGGCACGACCGCCCAGGTCAGGGCCAGCCGTTCGAACGATCCATCGCGGGTGCGGGCGGCGTCGATCGCTCCGGCGGCGGCGACCGGAACGAAGGCGATCCAGGGAAAGAAGCCCAGCACGAGCACCGGCGCGTAGTACCACCAGGGCCCGCGCTGGTTCTCGATCACGCCGGTGTAGCGGCCGATTGTGTAGTGGCCGATCAGTTGCTGCGCGGCCTGGGGCCCGACGCGGACGGCCTCGAGCGCGAACCACGGCCCGGCCACCGCGAGGAAGAGGACGGCCGCGCCGGCCAGCGTCGCCGGCGAGGGCACGACGACGGCCGCCCCGCTGCGCCGCTCCCAAACCAGCCACACCAGGATCACCAGCGCCACCACGACCGGGGCCACGGGGCCCTTCGCCAGCACGCCCAACGCCAGCGCCAGCGCACCCCCGAGGAAGGCAGCCGTGCGGTGCTGCGGCACGTCGCCGCGCCCCGGCCGCGGCTCGAGCGCGCGAAACCAGCACAGGATCGCGCCGACGACGCACAGGTCGAGCAGGGCGTCCATGATGGCCAGGCGTCCGACGATCGCCTGCATCAGGCTCGTCGAGAGGACGACCGCGGCGATCGTGCCGGCCCGCGCGCCGGCGATCCGGGCGGTAGCGTAGCCCAGCGCGCCCCCCATCGCGATCGTCGCGAGCGCGGCGGGCAGCCGCAGGGCGAAGGGCGCGATCCCGAACAGCTTCGCGCACAGCGCGGCGATCCAGAAGAACAGCGGCGGCTGCACGAACCACGCTTGCGCGTTCAGGTGCATCACGATCGGGTCGCCGCTGCGGAGCACCTCCCGGGCGACTTCGCCGTAGACGGTCTCGCTGTTGTCCCACAACGTGCCGTTGCCGAGTCCTGGGAGCGTAACGAGCGCAGCGAAGAGCGCACCGAGGATGCCGGCACGCACGGGGACGAATCGCATCTGTCCGCGGGTTAGTCGTGATCACACGGAGTCCCCGGCGGTACGCTGAAAAGGACCCACGTGTTTCCGATCATTCTCGCGCTGGAGGGACGGCGCGCCGTCGTCGTCGGGGGCGGCGCCGTCGCCGAACGCAAGGTGAGCGCCCTGCGCGACGCCGGCGCCCTCGTCACGATCGTCAGCCCGGCCCTGTGCCCCGAACTGCAAGCGCTCGCCGAGCGCGGGGTCGTGGCATGGGAACCGCGCCTGTTCGCCTTCGGGGACTGCGCGGGCGCCGCGCTGGCCTTTGCGGCGACCGACGACGCCGGGATCAACGCGGCGGTCGTCGTCGACGCGCGCAAGCACGGCGTCCTCGTCAACGACGCCGGCGACGCCGCGCGCGGCGACTTCACGACGCCCGCCGTTCATCGCGCCGGCCCGCTCACGGTCAGCGTCGATTCATCGGGGCTCGCACCGAGTTTTACCGCGCGCATTCGGGACGAACTCGCGGTGCAGTTCGACGCGCGCTACGCCCGCGCGGCGGCGACGCTGGGCGCGCTGCGCGCGCGCGTGCTGGCCGTCGTGCCGATCGAGAGTCGCGCGGCCGTGATGCGTCACTTCTCCGAGCGCGACATCGACGATCTCGCCACGATGCCGCCGGGCGCGGTCGAACACGAGGTCGAGCGCGCGGTCGACACGCTGGGCGGCGTGCGGCCGAGCGATCTCGCGACGCTCGTGTGCGCTTCGCGCGCCAGCGCGCTCGCGATGTGGCAGACGCGCGCGATCATGGCGCGCCTGGCCGGCGGCGGGATCCCCTCGACGGTGCTGAACGTCACGACGCAGGGCGATGCCGTGCAGGACCGCTCGCCGGCCGCGATCGGCGGCGGCGAAGGCGTGTTCGTCAAGGAGCTGGAGCTGGCGCTGCGCGAGCGGCGCGCCGATTACGCCGTGCATTCGTGCAAAGACTTGCCCAGCACGCTGCCCGAGGATATGGCGCTGGCCGCGATCGCGCAGCGCGAGGATCCGCGCGACGCCTTCTGCAGCGAACGCTATACGTCGTTCGACGCGCTGCCCGCCGGCGCGCGCATCGGTACGTCGAGCCCGCGCCGGCGCGCGCAACTGCGGGCCCTGCGGCCCGATCTCGTCTTCGACGACGTCCGCGGCAACGTCGACACGCGGCTGCGCAAACTCGGCGCCGGCGAGTACGATGCGATCGTACTGGCGGCCGCAGGCCTGAAGCGCCTGGGTCTTGGCGCGACGCATACCGTGCCGTTCGCGCTCGACGTGCTCGTGCCGTCGGTCGCGCAAGGCGCGCTCGCGATCGAGATGCGCGAGGGCGACGCGCGCATCCCGCGCATCCGCGAGTTGCTCAACGACCCCCGGACCGAAGTCGCGGTGCGCGCCGAGCGCGCGTTTCTGCGCACGTTGCGCGGCGGCTGCCAAGCACCGGTCGGTGCCTACGCGACCTACGACGGCACGTTCTTGCACCTGCACGCCGTGATCGCCGCGGCCGACGGCTCCGCGCTGTTGCGCGGCGAACGCCGCCTCGCCGTCACGGCGCCCGAGGACGCCGAGGCGGTCGCGATCGGCCTGGCGAGCGAACTCATCGCCGCCGGCGGCGACGCGCTGCTGGCGCAAGCCTCCGCCAAGGGGGCGAACGGGCTGGCGGGCACGGTGTTCTTGCTGCCGCGCACGCAAGCGCGCCCGAGCCGCATCGCGGCGGCGCTGCGCGAAGCCGGCGCCGAGGTCATCGAGGCGATCGACGGCGCCGCCGCCGAAGCGGCGCTCGCCGGCCGCGCGCCGACGGCGGTGCTGTTTCCGTCGTCCGGTTCGGTCCGAGCGATTGCCGCGTTCCTCGCCGCGCGCGCGAACGCGCGGCCGATCGTCGCGGCGCTGGGTCCGGAGTCGGCCGCCGCGGCCGCCGCGGCCGGCTGGCCCGCCGACGTCGTCGCCGCCGAGGCCGATATCGCCGGCTTCGTCCACACCGTCACCCATTTCGTCCTGGAGCACACCGCATGAACCTCGCCGGCCGTCTCGATCTGGTCAACCGCCCGCGGCGCCTGCGATCGAGCGCCGCGCTGCGCGGGCTGGTGCGCGAAACGCGCGTCAACCACGACGGGCTCGTCCAGCCGCTGTTCGTCGTTTCGGGCCGGAACGTCGTGCAGCCGATCGGCTCGATGCCCGGCGTCGCGCGCATGTCGGTCGACGCGATCGTGCGCGAGTGCCGCGAACTCGACGCCCTGGGCGTGAAAGCCGTGCTGCTGTTCGGCATTCCCGATTTCAAGGACGCCGTCGCGAGCAGCAACTACGATCCCGAGGGCGTCGTGCAACGCGCCGCCGCGGCGATCAAGGACGCGCTGCCGCAGCTGCTGGTCGTCGCCGATCTGTGCAATTGCGAGTACACCGATCACGGCCACTGCGGCATCCTCGACGCCGGCGGGGACGTGGACAACGATCTCAGCGTCGAGCTGCTGGTGAAGACCGCGCTCACCTACGCGCGCGCCGGCGTCGACTGCGTCGCGCCGTCGGACATGATGGACGGGCGCGTCGGCGCGATTCGCAGCGCGCTCGACGATGCCGGCTTCATCAAGACGACGATCATGTCGTACGCGGCGAAATACGCTTCGGGCTTCTACGGCCCGTTTCGCGAAGCGGCCGGTTCCGCGCCCAGCTTCGGCGACCGCCGCAGCTACCAGATGGACCCCGCCAACGCGCGCGAAGCGCTGCGCGAGGTCGCGCTCGACATCTCCGAGGGCGCGGACATCGTGATGGTCAAGCCGGCCTTGGCCTACATGGACCTGATTCGCCAGGTGCGCGACGCGTTCGACGTGCCGGTGGCGTGCTACAACGTGAGCGGCGAATATTCGATGGTCAAGGCCGCGGCCGAACGCGGCTGGATCGACGAAGAACGCGTGGTCGACGAAATGCTGACCGGATTCGCGCGCGCCGGCGCCGACATCATCATCACCTACTTCGCAAAGGACTACCTGCGCCGTCATGGCTGACCGAGCGCGCTCCGAAGCGGCGTATGCGCGCGCCAAGCGCGCGATTCCGGGTGGCGTCAATTCGCCCGTCCGCGCCTTCAATTCGGTCGGCGGGACGCCGGTCTTCATCCGTTCGGCTGCGGGCTGCACGCTGACCGACATCGACGGCAACAGCTACGTCGACTACGTGATGTCGTGGGGTCCGCTGATCCTCGGCCACGCGCATCCGGCCGTCGTCGAGGCGGTTCGCGCCGCCGCGCTGCGCGGTACGTCGTACGGCGCGCCGACCGAAGCCGAGACCGAACTCGCCGAACTCGTGATCGCGCTGGTGCCGTCGATCGAGCGCGTGCGCTTCTGCTCGAGCGGCACCGAGGCGACGATGAGCGCGCTGCGTCTGGCGCGCGCCTTCACCGGCCGCGCCAAGGTCGTGAAGTTCGCCGGCTGCTATCACGGCCACGGCGACGCGTTTCTGATCTCGGCCGGGAGCGGCGCACTCACCCACGGCGTGCCCGATTCGCCCGGCATCACCGAGGGCGTCTCGCGCGACACGATCGTCATCGACTACAACGACCTCGACGCGTTGCGCGTCGCGTTCGCCGCCTACGGCGACGAGATCGCGGCCGTGATCGTCGAACCGTACGCCGGCAACATGGGGCTCGTACTGCCGCAAACGGGCTTCTTGCCCGGCCTGCGTGAACTGACCGAACGCTACGGGTCGATCCTGATCTTCGACGAGGTGATGACCGGCTTTCGCGTCGCACCGGGCGGCGCCGGGGAACGCGAAGGCATCGCGCCCGATCTCACGACCTTGGGCAAGATCATCGGCGGCGGCCTTCCGGTCGGCGCCTTCGGTGGGCGGAGCGACCTCATGGCGCGGCTCTCGCCCGAGGGTCCGGTCTACCAGGCCGGCACGCTCTCGGGAAACCCGCTCGCGATGGCGGCCGGCCTTGCGACGTTACGCGGGTTGCAAGCGCCGGGCGTCTACGCGCATCTCCACGCACTTGGAACGCGTTTTGCGCAAGGAATGTCAGCCGTATTCACCCGCCGGGACGTGCCGCACGTCACGGCCAACCGGGGCTCGATGGTCGGGTTCTTCTTCACCGCCGGGCCGGTCCACAATCTGGCCGCTGCAAAACGCTCCGATACCGCGCTCTACGCGCGCTTCTTCCACGGCCTGCTCGCCCGCGGACACTACCTCGCGCCCTCCCAATTCGAGGCCGGTTTCCTGTCCACGGCCCACCGCGAAGAAGACGTCGACCGCACGCTCGCGGCCGCCGGCGACGCGCTGGCCGAAGCGCTCGCGACGAGCGGGGCGTAGCGCGATGCCGCTGGTCTGTATGGGCCTCTCCCACAATACGGCACCCGTCGACGTGCGGGAACGCCATGCTTTTCCGGCTGCGGTCATGGGCGAGGCGCTCGTCGCACTGCGCGACTACGAAGCCGTGCGCGAAGCGCTCATGCTGCAAACCTGCGGGCGCCTCGAGATCTATGCCGAGCTCGACGATTACGAGACCGGCGTCGGGCAAATCCGCCAGTTCCTCGGCAACTTCCGCCATAGCGGCGTCGAGGACATGGACTCCTACATGTACACGTTGCTGGGGAGTCAAGCCGTCGATCATCTGCTGCGCGTGAGCACCGGCCTCGACTCGATGCTGATCGGCGAGGCGGACATTCTGCACCAGGTCAAGGACGCGTTCGTGCAGGGTCAGCGCGCGCGCACCGTCGGCAGCTCGCTGCACGCGCTCTTCCGCGAGGCGATCAACGCCGGCAAGGCCGCGCGCACGCACACGGCGATCGGTGCGGAGTCGACATCGATCGCGACCGCCGCGGCGAACCTCGCCCTCGGCCACCTCGGCGGCCGCCGCGACGCCTGCGTCGCCGTCGTCGGCGCGGGCAAGATGGCCTCGCTCGTGGCGCGCCGGCTCCGGAGCGCCGGCTGCAGCGACATCGTGGTGGTCAACCGCTCCGAAGCGCGCGCGCGCACGGTCGTCGCCGCGATCGGCACCGGCCGCACCGTCGCGCTGCCCGGCATCGTCGATGCGCTGACGGCGGCCGACATCGTGATCACCTCGACCGGCGCGTCGACGTTCGTGCTGACGGCCGAGGGCGTCGCGGCGGCGATGCACGCGCGACCCGAGCGACAACTCTTCATCGTCGACATCGCGGTGCCGCGCGACTGCGAACCCGCGGTCGCCGAGCTGCCCAACGTCGACGTCGTCGACGTCGACGGGTTGCGCGACGTCGTCGACATCACGCTCGAACGCCGGCGCGAAGCGATTCCGATGGTCGAGGAGATCATCGCCGAACACGCCGCACGTTTCCGCACGTGGTATCGCGGCCGCGCGGCCGCGCCGGCGATCAGCGCGCTGGTCGAGGAGGCCGAAGCGTTGCGCGAGACCGAGCTCGAACGGCTGTTCGCGCGCTGCCCGGACCTGACCGAACGCGAGCGGATGCTGATCACCGGCATGTCGCTGACGATCGTCTCGCGCCTCTTGCACGGACCGATCGCGACGATCCGGGACGACGCCGTCCGGTGAGTTCCGGGCGCGGCAAGGTCTGGCTCGTCGGCGCCGGCCCCGGCGATCCGGGCTTGCTGACGCTCAAAGGCGCGCGCGCGATCGAGCAATGCGACGCGATCGTGTACGACTACCTCGCCTCGCGGGCCATCGTCGACCGCGCGCCGGGCGATGCGGAGAAGATCTTCGTCGGCAAGCGCGCCGGCGCGCAGCGCCTCACCCAGGACGAGATCACGGCGCTCGTGATCGGCCTCGCGCGTGCGGGCAAGCGCGTCGTGCGGCTCAAAGGCGGCGACGTATTCGTGTTCGCGCGCGGCGGCGAAGAGGCGCAGGCACTGCGCGCCGCCGACATCCCGTTCGAGATCGTGCCCGGGATTTCGTCGGCGCTGGCCGCGCCGGCCTACGCCGGCATCCCGATCACCCATCGCGATCACAACGCGACGTTCTCCGTCTCGACCGGACATCTCGACCCGCGGGCGGGACCGACGGGGATCGACTACGCGAAACTCGCGAACCCGAAGTCGACCACGATCTTCCTCATGGCGATGTCGAACCTGGCCGGGATCGTCGGCGAACTGCGCAAGCATGGGCTACCGCCCGCGACGCCCGTAGCGATCGTGCGCGACGGAACGAAGCCGACCCAGGAAACGCTCGTCGCCACACTCGAGACGATCGTCGCCGAAGTCGAGCGCACGCAGTTCGCAGCGCCGGCCGTCGTCGTGATCGGCGACGTCGTGCGCGAACGGGAGTCCGGCCGCTGGTTCGACCGCGCGCCGCTGTTCGGCAAACGCGTGCTGATTACGCGCCCGCTCGCGCAGGCCGACGCGTTCGCGCAAGCCGTCTGGGAAGCGGGTGCCGAGCCGATCGTCGCGCCGACCGTCGCGTACGGTCCGCCCGACGACGTGCGCGCCGCCGCCGCGGCGGTCGCCCACGTTCGCGATTACGATTGGGTCGTGTTCACCAGCCGCAACGCGGTCGACGCATTCTTCGATCTGCTGGCCGCGAGCGGCAAGGACGCCCGCGCGCTGGGCGATGCGAAGGTCGCCGCGATCGGGCCGAAGACCGCTCTGGCGCTCGCACAGCACGGCATCCGCGTCGATTTCATCCCCGACGTGCACGTCAACGAAGCGGTAGCCGAAGGGCTCGCCGGCCGCACTTCCGTGGGGGATCGCCTGCTGCTCTTCCGCGCCCAGGAGGCGCGCGACGTCTTGCCGCAGCGGTTGCGCGACGCGGGCCGGCTGGTCGACGTCGTCGCCGGCTATAAGACGCACCTCGTCGAGGATCCCAATCTCGCCGAAACGGCCGACCCGGCCGAGATCGTCACGTTCACGAGCGCGAGCACCGTCCGCGGCTTCGTGCACAACGTGCCCGACGCGCCGGCGTTTCTGGCGCGCAAGACGGTCGCCGCGATCGGACCGATCACCGCCGCCGCGGCGCGCGCCTGCGGCATCCGCGTCGACGTCGTGCCGGACGAGTTCACCGTCGAGGGCCTGTTGCGGGCCCTCGAGGCCGGCGTCACCGCCTGAACGCGCACGACCTCTTCCTCGGAACCGTCGTCGCGGCGGCGATCGCGCTGGCGGCGGCGCGCGCGCGCGCGCTCACCCGGGACGGCGCGCTGGCCGCGTTCGTGGTCGGCGCCGTCACGTTCGCCGCCGGCACGATCGGCACGGCGCTGATCTTGCTCGCGTTCTTCGTCACGTCGGTCGCGCTCTCGCGCGCCGGCAAGGCGCGCAAACGCGCGCTGGCCGATGCGTTGAAAGGCGGCCCGCGCAATGCGCGTCAGGTGCTCGCGAACGGCGGGATCGCGACGCTGTGCCTGATCGGCTGGATCGCGCTCGATCGCGGCGCCGCGGCGTCGGCCTGGTTCGTCGCGTTCGCGGGCGCGTACGCGGCGGCGACCGCCGACACGTGGGGGACCGAGATCGGCACGCTCGCCGCACGGCCGCCGCGCTCGATCGTCAGCGGCGCCGTGCTCGCGACGGGCATCTCGGGCGGCGTGAGCGCACCGGGCACGGCGGCCGAGATCGCGGGCGCGGTGCTGATCGCCGTGCTGACGCCGCTGGCGTTGTTGCTCGCACTGCCGGGAACGCCGGTCGGCGTGCACGCGCTCGCGCGGCTGCTGCTGCCCGTGTTTGCCGGCGGCCTCGGCGGCGCGCTGCTGGATTCGCTGCTCGGTGCGACCGTACAGGCGCGGCGCTGGTGCCCGGCGTGCGAGCGCGAGTGCGAAGTCGATCCGCATCCGTGCGGAACGGCGACCGTCGCGCGGCGCGGTCTCGCCTGGCTCGACAACGACGCGGTCAATCTCGCGGCGACGCTGGCGGGAGCCGCGCTCGCGGCCGGCACGTGGCTCGCGCTCACGGGACTCGCGCCGCGCTGAGGCCAAGTCCCACCGATGGCCAATCGCCCGCCGGCGCCTGCAGCGCAGTACGACACCGTCGAAACCGGCGGATCGCGCGTGCTGATCACGGCGGCGATCATCGCGGCGACCTTGATGCAGACGCTCGACACGACGATCGTCAACGTCGCGCTGCCGATCATCCAAGGCAATCTCGGCGCGACGATCGACGAAGGTGCGTGGGTCGTCACGGGTTACATCATTTCGGCGGTCATCGTCATTCCGCTCACGCCGTGGCTGCAGATCCGCTTCGGCCGGCGGCAGTATTATTCGGCGGCCATCATCGGCTTCACGATCGCATCGGTGCTGTGCGGCTCGGCGAGTTCGATCGAGCAGTTGATCCTCTGGCGCGTCGTGCAAGGCGCGTTCGGCGGCGGCCTGATCGCGACCGCGCAGGCGACGATCCGCGACACGTTCCCGAAGGACAAGATCGGCCTGAGCCAGGGCCTGTTCTCGCTCGGTGCGATCGTCGGCCCGGCGGTCGGACCGACGCTCGGCGGCTGGCTCACCGACAACTTCTCGTGGAACTGGGTCTTCTTCGTCAACGTCGTGCCGGGCGCGTTTGCCGGCGCGGTGATCTTGACGCGCCTGAAAAATCCCGGCGATCCGCGCCGCGTCCCGCTCGACGTCACCGGGCTCGCGCTCTTGATCGTCGGACTCGGCTCGCTGCAGTACGTTTTGGACGAAGGTCAGCGTAACGACTGGTTCAACGATCCGCTCATCTCGGGCTTTGCGATCGCCAGCGTTTGCGGCCTGATCGCGTTCGCGTACTGGGAGCTCTTCGTAGCACGGCAGCCGGTCGTCGATCTGCGCGTCCTGCGCTATCCGCAGATCGCAGCGGGATCGGTGCTCGCGCTCTCCGTCGGCGCCACGCTCTACGGCGCGATCGTCATCTTCCCGCAGTACGTTCAGGGCATCCTCGGCTTCACCGCCACGCTCAGCGGCGAGTTGATCTTCGTGCGCGCGATCTTCATCGCGGCCGGCACGCCGCTCGTCGTGCGCCTGGCGACCAGCGGCAAGGTCGATACGCGCATCCTGCTCGTGTTCGGCTTCCTCCTGGTCGGCTTCTCGCAGCTCGCGTTCGCGCACATCACGACGTCGGCCAGCGATTTCGGAACCTTCGTGCTGCCCAACATCGCCTGCGGCCTCGGGCTCTCGATGCTGTTCGTCCCGATCTCGATCGCGATTCTCAACGGGCTACCGCCGCCGATGATCCCCAAAGCCTCGTCGTTCCAGAGCCTCTCGATGCAACTCGGCGGGTCGATCTCGACCGCCATGCTCGTGACGCTGCTCGACCGCCGCTCCGCCTTCCACCAAGACGTGCTCGCGCAGTACATCCAACCCGCGTACGCGCCGCTGGCGAGCCTGCTCGCCCGGCACGTGCCGGCCGGCGCGATCTACGCCGTGGTGGCGCGCGAAGCGAGCGCGATGTCGTTCGCCGACTGCCAATTCGCGCTCGGCATCGTCGTGTTCGCCCTGATGCCGCTGGTGCTCTTCCTGCCCAAACGCCGGAACATCCCCGCGGCGCCGGTCACGATCGCGCTGGAGTAACAGCCCGGTCGACCATTCGTGTCATCCCGAGCGCGCGCCGCAGGGCGCGCGGTCGAGGGACAGCGACCAAGCTTCACCATTGCAGCGCGCCACCAAGCTCGATGATCGGGGCGGTCCCTCGACCAGCGCGCCCTGCGGCGCGCCGCTCGGGATGACACTCAGGTCGGGACGCCGGCGCCGTATTTCTTGTCGAGATAGGGGATGATCAGATCGTCGTCGTCGAGCACCACGTCGCCGTCGACGAGCACCGGAATGCTCGTCTGCCCGGACGCGGCGACGACTTCGCCGCGCTCGGCATGCGAGTGCGGCACGTTGACGTTCACGTAATCGAGCAACAGATCGGTCAGTTTCTTGCGTACGCGCACGCAGTACGGACACCACTCCGCCTGGTAGAGCACGATCTCCGTCTTGCGTCCCATCGTGTCGGCTAGGAGGCGCACCGGGGTGGAAAGGTTGCGCGCTACGCGCCGCCGGCGCGCCGGTCGAACAACGCCGCGAGCGCGGCGCGAATGCGGTCGACCGCCGCTCGCTTGAAACGCCCGTCCTCGGACGCATCGAACGCGTGCACGAGCATGGCGCTGTCCGCCTCGAACGCCAGCAGCGTCCCGTCGGGCAGCTGCGCGCAGTCGATCCCCACGTAGTCGAGGCCGAGTGCCGCGCCCAGCGCCGGCAGCACGGCGCGCCAGCCGGCGAGCACACGCTCGGGCGCGGTGAGAAAAGCCGTCTCTTCCGCGCGCATCCAGGGCGTGGCGGCCGTCCCGGTGCGGTAATAGTGGATCATCCAGTCTCGGTCGAGCGCGAGATGATACGGGTAGGGGACGCCGGCGACGAACATGATCCGATACTTGCGATACCAACCGTCGGCGCTGCGATACTCGACGTACGGCGTGCAGTCGTACTCCGCGGCGTTCGCGCGCTCGAGGTACGCCGCGAGCTGGGCCGGATCGTCGAGACGTTCCAGGCCCTGACCGCCGTGCGCGTCGACCGGACGCACGAGCAGCGGATACGCGCCGCCCGCGCCGGCACCGGCGAGCGCCCGCGCGCTCAGACGCCGCGCGACCGGAACGCGCACGCCGGTGACGCCTGCCGCCGTGGCGGCGAAGCGATCGCGCGCCAGCCCGCGCAAGCGCTGCGGGTCGTTGATCGCCGGCATGCCGAGCCGCGCGATGATCCGCTGCGCGTCGGCGATCGCCGCCCGCGCCGCGACGCTCTCACCGCACGCGTTCACGATCAGTTCGACCGGCGGAAGGGGCCGCGTCGCGGCCTGCGCGTCGGGCAGAAACCAGCGGTGCAGCGTCCAGCGCCGGTCGTCGACGACGAAGTCCAGCGGCATGTTCCGCGGCCACGGACCGGCGAGGCCGAGCACCAGCGCGTGGCGCGCGCCGGCGTGCGGAGCGGGCGGCGAGAAGAGCCGCGCGCGTGCGAATGCGGCATCGAACCACCGCTGCGCGGTCGCCTCGTCGCGCTCGAGGTACGCCAGTTCCGCGAGCGCATAGCGAGCGGAGGCATCGTCCGCGTCGAGCTGCGCCGCACGTTCGTAGGCCGCGCGCGCGTCGTCGATCTTGCCGCGGCGCAGCAGCAGGTTGCCGCGAGCCGCCCACGCCGGCGCGCAGGCCGGATCGAGCGTCAGCGCCCGTTCGATCAGCGCGAACGCGGCATCGGCATCCGCGTCGCAGGTCAGCGAACCGGGCACGCGCAGCTGATCCGCGATCGACGGGGCGAGCGCCAGCGCCGCCGCGTACGCCGCGGCGGCCGTTGCGGGCTCGCTCAGAGGTCGAAGGGGATGCCGAGCTCGCCCGCCATCTTCTGCAGGCCGGCCCACACTTTCACGTGGACCGGGACGCCGTGCTCGCGGTTGTAGAGCGTCTTCTCGTATTCGATCTCGCCGGCGACGTAGATGCGCTCCTGACCCGGCGCTTTGCGCGAGTCCTTGAACGTGCGCAGCTCCTTGTCCATGTCGGCCTTGAACGCCGCGACGTCGCGGAAACCGTCGATGCGGATCGCACCGAAGAAGTGCGAGATCACGCCGGGCTTGGGGCCGTCGCTGGGCAGCGGCAGATCGAGCCCGAACGTTCCGCCCGCGAGCACGCCGCACAGAATCTCGACGAGCAGCCCGAGGCCGTAGCCCTTGTGGCCGCCGCCCTCGACGCCGAAGCCGCCCAGTGGCAGCAACGCGCCCTTCAGCGCGACCTGCGGATCGGTCGTTTCGTGGCCTTCGGCGTCGATCGCCCAGCCGTGGTTGAGCGGCTTTTCCTTGCGGTTATAGACTTCGATCTTGCCGCGCGGCACCGTCGTCGTCGCGAAGTCGAGCACGAACGCCGGCTCCTTCTGCGCCGGAATCGCGTAGGCGAACGGATTGGTGCCCAGCAGCATGTCGCTGCCGTAGGTCGGCGCGCCGTAGCGCACGGTGTTGGTCGAGGCGATGCCGATCAAGTCGTGCTCGAGCGCCATCATCGCGTAATAGCCGGCGATGCCGTAGTGGTTGGAGTTGCGCACCGCGCCGAACGCCGAGCCCGACGCGCGCGCCTTCGCGATCACCGCTTCCATCGCGTGCTTGGCGACCGGATGGCCGAGTCCGTTGCCGGCGTCGAGCAGAATCGACGACGCCGTTTCGCGCACGATCGTCACCGCCGGCCGCGGCTCCATCAGCCCCTTGCGCAACCGGCTGACGTAGTACGACTCGAGCCGGGCGACCCCGTGCGACTCGACGCCGCGCAGGTCGGCCGCGACCAGCACGTCGCCGACGACGGCGGCATCGGCCGGCGGCACGCCGACCTTCACCAGGACTTCCGCCACGAAATTCTTCAGGGCGTCTTCTTTGGTCAGGCGGTATTCGGACGTCGCCACGTCGGCCATGGTGCTACTCCAGTTGGAAAGGGCGCTCCGCCCCGGGCTACGCGCCCCCCGCGCTCCGCGCGGGTCCCCCAAACCATCGGCCCCCTGGACGTTGCGGTCAGGCCGGATGCCCCGAGGGGGGCCGAATCTTGTTGCGCTTAAATTCATACCCGATGACGATGCAGATGTCCCCGCACAATGTCGCAGATTTGCGCGCGGCGTTGGCGGGAATCGTAGGCGAGGAGCACGTCCTGACCGCGACCGAGGACGTCATCGCCTACGGCTTCGACGGGACGTTCTTCGCCAGCACCCCGCCGCTGGTCGTCCTGCCCGGCTCGACCGCCGAGGTGTCGGCGATCCACCGCTACGCCGACGCGCGGCGGATCGCCATCACGCCCCGGGCGATGGGCAGCGGTCTCTCCGGCGGGTCGGTGCCGCTCGCCGGCAGCATCGTGCTGGGGGTGGCCCGGCTCAACCGGATCCTGGCGATCGACCAGGTCGACCGGGTCGCGGTCGTCCAGGCCGGCGTCATCACGGCCGATCTGCAGGCCGCCGTCGAGCGCACCGGCCTGTTCTACCCCCCCGATCCGTCCTCGCTCAAGCAGAGCGCGATCGGCGGCAACGTCGCCGAGAACGCCGGCGGAGCGCGCTGCCTGAAATACGGCGTGACGACCGACTACGTGCTGGCGCTGGAAGTCGTGCTGCCCGACGGCACCGTGCTGCGCACCGGCGGCCGCTCGGTCAAGAACGTGACCGGCTACAACTTGCGCGCGCTCTTCACCGGCGCCGAAGGCACCCTCGGGACGATCACCGAGGTGACGCTGCGACTGCTCAGCAAACCGCGCTTCGCCCGAACCGCGATGGCGATCTTCGCGCGCATCGACGACGCCTGCGAGGCGACCAATGCCGTGCTCGCGTCGGGCGTGCTGCCGACGTCGATCGAGTTGATCGACGACGTGACGGCGCGCTGCATCGAGGAGAACACGCCGATCGGCCTGCCGCTCGACGTCGAGGCGATCCTGCTCTTCGGCACCGACGGCAACGACGAACGCGTCGTCGAGGAAGACGCGCAGCGCATCGCCGAGATCGCCCGCGCCGGTGGCGCGCGCGAGATTCGCCTCGCCACGAACGCCGCCGAAGCGGAGCGCATGTGGAGCGCGCGGCGCGCGATCTCGCCCTCGCTCGCGCGCCGCCGGCCGAACAAGCTCGGCGAGGACATCGCCGTGCCGCGCAGCGCGATTCCGGAACTCGTGCGGCGCGTGCGCGCGATCGCGGCGACCTACGCGCTCGAGATTCCGCTGTTCGGGCACATCGGCGACGGCAATCTGCATCCCAACATTCTCTGCAACCGGCGCGACCCCGAGGAGATGGGGCGCGTCACGGCCGCGGCGCGCGAAATCTTCGAGACGGCCGTCGCGCTCGGCGGCACGCTCTCGGGCGAACACGGCATCGGCCTGCTCAAGAAACAGTTCATGGAACTCGATCTCGGCGCCGACGCGATCGCGCTGATGCGGCGCATCAAAGACGCCATCGATCCGAACGGCATCATGAACCCCGGCAAGGTCTTCCCGGACCCCGGAGGCGCGGATGCGTTTCATCTCTAGTCCCGGAGGTTCTCCCGTGCGCGTATCGTTCTTGGCCGCTCTCTTTCTCGCACTGATCGTCGCGCTCGGAGCGCCGCGCGCGGCGCTCGCCGACGATCCGCTCAGCATCATCGCCGGCAACGCCGCGCCGGGCATTTTCGACGCGCTCGAACTGATCGCGGCCGGCGCCGGCTACTACAAGCAGCAGCATCTGATCGTCACGAAGGACTACGCGACGAATCCCGGCACCGCGGCGCAGCTCGTCGCGAGCGGCAAGGCCGACGTCGCGTCGCTGAGCGTCGAACCGATTCTGATCGGCTCGGAGAAGGGGTTGCATCTGATCGCGTTCCTCTCGCGGCAGGCGCGCTATTCGTACGTGCTCGCCGTGCTCGCCGATAGCCCGATCCACGAGCTGGCCGATTTCAAGGGCGCGACCTTGGGCGAAGTCAATCCGGGGAGTGCGGTGGAGCCCGCCGTCACGTCGCTGCTGGGCGGCGCGGGGCTGCGCCCGTCCGACTTCACGTTCGTACCGGTCGGCAGCGGCTCGCAGGGCCTGGCGGCGGTCGCCGCGCGGCGTGTCAGCGGGGTTGCGTTTCCTTACATCGAGGTCGTGAACGACACGATCTCCGGCAACCTGAAGTTCCGCATCTATCGCCATCCGATCCTCAAGGATATCGGCAACGTCGGCTACGCCGCGAGCGCGGCGACGATCGCCTCCAAGGGCGACGTCCTGCGGCGCTTCTCGCGCGCGATCGTCGAGGCGGCGCTGTTCGTGCGCACGAATCCGGCCGCCGCCGCGCGGCTGTACCTCGAGGGGGCGAACCAGAAAGTCACGCCGGCTTCGCTCGACAACATCACGCGCATCTTCACGGCGTTCCAGGACGACTTCCCCGCCGCCAACCCGGCGAACCCGCGCATCGGCCTGATCCTCCCGCGCGACATGGTGCTCTATAGCCGCTACCTCGCCGACTACGGTTTCATGAAGGCGCCGGTCGTCGGCGCCAACGTCGCGACGGATCAGTTCATCGGCTTTGCGAACGACTTCGACCACAAGGCGGTCGTGAAGCAGGCCTTGAGCATGCATTGAGCGTCGTCGCAGCGCCCCGTCTCTTCGCCGCCGGCGAGCGCCGCGTCGACGGGCGCGACAAAGTCTCCGGGCAGACGATGTATAGCGCCGACGACGCCCGCGAGGGGATGCTCTGGGCGGCGTTCGCCGCGTCGCCCCATCCGCGCGCGCGCATCGTGCGCATCGACGTTGCCGCCGCGCGCAAGATGCCCGGCGTGCGCGCCGTCATCACCGGCGCCGATGTGGGGCCGCGGTACTTCGGTTTCACGCTCAAGGACCGCCCGGTGCTGGCGCGCGAGCGCGTGAACTTCGCCGGCGAGTACGTCGCGGCGGTCGCCGCCGACACGCGCGCGCAAGCCGAAGCCGCGGCGGCGGCGATCGACGTCGTCTACGACGCGCTGCCGGCGCTGCTCGACGTCGAGGCCGCGCTCGCCCCGGACGCGCCACTCCTGCACCCCGACGACGCTGCGTTCGCGTACAACGGCCCCGCTCGGCCGCCACGCCCGCACCGCAACATGCAGGGGTATCACGTGCAGCGCAAA
>Ga0181528_10001044_pt1 | contig 17619 bp, 13 predicted proteins | sample PEATcosm2014_Bin_47_FD_119742 | JGI IMG/M metagenome (GOLD analysis project Ga0181528, IMG submission 119742) | Peatland microbial communities from MTU Mesocosm Facility, Houghton, MI, USA - PEATcosm2014_Bin10_10_metaG | ecosystem: Environmental > Terrestrial > Soil > Wetlands > Peat | place...
CCCAAAGCCTACGGCGAATTCAGCCTCATCAGTTCCGTCATGGTCTTCTTCACCGTCTTCTCCTTCCGCAGTTTTCTCGAGCACACCCTCCAACTTCGCCCAGAAGAACCCGTCGATTATCAGAGCCACTTCACCGCCGGCGCCTTCATGCAATTCGGCATGTGCGCCCTCGTCAACCTCGCCGCAGCCGTACTCCGCTACCTCCCCAAATACTCCGAAATCGCGCCCGTGCTCCACGTCACGTCCATCTTCTTCATCCTCGACTGGGCCAGCGAGCTCCACGTCAAGATGCTCGAGCGCGCTCTCGATTGGCAACGCCTGCGCACCTTGCAGGCCACCGGCATCGCCGCCACTTCGGCGCTGGCCATCGTCCTCGCCAGGCTGGGCTTCGGCGTCTACGCCCTGGTGCTCCCCGGCTGGATGGCCACCCTGCCGTTCATCTACGATCTCTTCTTCCGCAACGGATGGCGCCCCGACTGGAGTTGGAATCGCGCCCGCTATCGCCAAGCCTGGAGTTACGGCTGGACACGCATCATGGCCGGCATGCTCACCACCGCGCGCCCGGTGATCGAAGGCGCCGTCGTCGTCGAGTTCACCGGCTTCGCGCAGCTCGGCATCATGAGCCGCGCCGTCGGGCTCTCAGTGCTCTGCTGCCAGAAATTCCCCGGCGTGCTCACCACGACGCTCTATCCCGTTCTCACCCGCATGGCCCGCAGGTCGGAGGCTTTCGAGCGCGCCAACGGCCTCGTGCTCCGCCTGGTGGGCTGGATCGCCATCCCCTGCGCCATCCTGTTTTCGCTGGTGGCGCATCCTCTGGTCCGCCTGGTCTACGGGTCCAAATGGGACGCCGCAATTCCGCTACTGCCGTACGCGCTGGCAGGTGGCACGGCCGGAGCGCTCTATCAGGCCGCGACCATGCTCATGCTCGCCGATGTCCAACATCGCGGCTGCGCCGTGGCGGAGTTCCTCACGCTGGCGAGCATCGTGGTCTGCCTGTTCACCGTGCTGCGTCACGGCATCGCTCCTTATTTAGGTTCCGTCGCGCTGGTGCAATCGATCGTGCTCGCCTGGATGCTCTGGTCGCTCACCCGCACCGGAGCGATTTCGCCCCGCGCCATCGTCCGCGGAGTGCTCGCTCCGCTCACCGCCGCCGCCATCGCATGGCTGGCATGCGCGGTCGCGCCGCCGGCCGCTTCTCCCCTCTCGGTCGCCGGCGTCAGCCTGTTATTCGGCGCCACTTATGGGCTCGCCATTCGAATCCTGTGCCCGCGCGAATTCCGCCAATTGCTCGCATACATTCCGTTGCCACAAAGGTATCGCTAAATGCTTCCATCATTCGTAAAAAGACTCTGTCCCCCGCCGCTCAAGCACAGGATCAAGCTGGCTTGCGGCGCGCCCGATACCGGCGCTTGCCTCGCCGCCATGAAGCGGCGCGGGTTCCATCCCCAAGCTGCCATTGACGTCGGCGCCTACGCCGGCGAGTGGACCCTTTCGCTGCGGCAACTTTTCCCCCAAACCCGCGTCCTCATGATCGAGCCGCAAGCCGCGCGCCGGCGGCGCCTGCAGGCATTCACCCGGACCCACGATGGTTTGGAATTCGCACCGGCCCTCCTGGGACCCGCCGCCGCCCAAAGCGTTACGTTCTATCAGGCGGAGACCGGAAGCTCCGTCCTCCGCGATCCCGGCAACCGCTCCGCTCAGCCGGCAGCCATGGAGATGACCACCCTCGACGCCGTCGTCCACGCCACGCCTTTCGAACGCACCGATTTCTTGAAGCTCGACGTGCAGGGATACGAGCTCGAGGTCCTCAAAGGCGCGGAGCAGGTGTTGACATCGGTGGAGGCCGTCATGATGGAGGTCAACCTCATCGCGGTTTACGAAGGCGCGCCGCTGGCCGATGAAGCCGTCGCCTTCATGGCGACACGCGGATTTCGTGTCTACGACGTCTGCACTTTCTTCCGCCGGCCCTACGATTATGCCCTCTGGCAAATCGACATGGTCTTCGTGCGCGCCACCTCTCCGTTGATGGCGTACACCCGCTGGGCCTGAACGTTCGACTATGCGAATCGGCGTAATCACGTCCGGCCACCTGGCCGCCGGCCCGCGCATGGTCAAAGCCGCGAACGCGCTGGCCGAAGCCGGCCACGCCGTGCGCATCGTCTCCACGCAATTCCTCGATTGGGCTGCCGAGGCCGACCGGCCCATCGCCTCCCGCTCCTGGTCCACCGTCGATTACCGCCGCCGCACCGCGCCCGCCACCTATTGGAGAACGCGCCTCGAGTTCCATGCCGCGCGTCGCTGGGTCGGCCTGGTGGGCGCCGATCGCGCCTCGCTCACCGCGCTCGCGGCGGCTAACGGGCGCGCTTCCCGCGATCTACTGAAGCTGGCGCTCGCCGAGCCGGCCGACCTCTTCTACGGCGGCACCTCCGGCGGCCTGGCCATCGCCGCGCTGGCGTCCCGTTGCACCGCCACGCCGTACGCCGTCGACCTCGAAGACTTCCACGACGGCCAATTCGAAGACGCCCACCAGTCGCTCACCCTAATCCACGCCCTCCAGCGTCAGGTCTTGCCCGCCGCGGCATTCGTCACCGCCGGCAGTTCCGCCATCGCCGCGCGGTATGAGCGGGCCTACGGCATTCCCGTGATCCCCATTCACAACACCTTCCCGCTCCCCGCCCAAGCGCCCGACCCGGAACCGCCCGGCAACGGCGCGCTTCGCCTCTACTGGTTCAGCCAGACCGTCGGCGCGGGACGCGGCCTGGAAGACGTGGCGCGCGCCATCGCGCTCGCCGGCATTCGCGCCGAGCTCCACCTCCGTGGATCGGCCCGTCCCGGATATATCGCCGCCCTGCAATGCATATCCCCGCGAAACTTGGCCATCATTCCGCACTCTCCGGCGCCGCCCGATCGCATGGTCGAACTCGCCCGCCCTTACGATGTGGGCCTCTCGCCCGAACAAGGCCGCGATCTCAACCGCCAGCTCTGCCTGGGCAACAAGGCGCTCACCTACATTCTCGGCGGCCTCGCCGTGGTGCTCACCGATACCGCGGGGCATCGCCCGTTGGCCGAAGATCTCGGCGAGGGCGCCCTGCGCTACCGTTCCGGCGATATCCCGTCGCTGGCCTATGGACTGCGGCGCTGGGCCAGGGATCGCGGCTTGCTTCGGCGCGCGCGCCAGGCCGCCTGGAACACCGCCCGCAACCGCTGGAACTGGGAAGATCGCCGCGAGAAAGGCGCCTTGCTCGCCGCCGTCGAAGGGGCCCTGCCTTGACCCGGCCGCTGCACATCGCCATCACCGCCGACCCCTACCTGCCCGTCCCGCCGCGCCTCTACGGCGGTATCGAGCGCGTGGTCGATTTCCTGGTGCGCGGCCTCGCCGCCCGCGGCCACAGTGTCACCCTCTTCGCTAACCCGGAGAGCGACGTCCCCGCAACGCTCGTTCCGTATGGCGTTCCCCCCCACTTTACCAGGAGCGCGCGCCGCCGCGAACTGTGGCAAGTGGGCTCGCAGCTCTGGAGCCGCCGCCACCAGTTCGATCTCATTCACAGCTTCGGACGACTGGCCGCGCTGGCGCCCGTGCTGCCGCTTCGCGCCTTGCCCAAGATCCAGAGCTATCAGCGCGCCGGCCTGCCCTGGCGCAGCATCCGCACGGCGCGCCGCCTCGCCAGCACATCCATGCAATTCACGGCCTGCTCGTCGAATGTCTATCGCGACGCGCCAGCGCGTGACGCCTGGTGCACCATCTTTAATGGCGTCGATATCGCCAGGTACTCCTTCCGCGCGGAAGTCGGCGACGATGCCCCGCTGGCATTTCTGGGACGCCTCGATCCCATCAAAGGCGCGCACAACGCCATCGCCATCGCCAAAGCTTCTGGCCGCAAGTTAATCATCGCCGGCAATCAGGTGCCCGCCTATAAGGACTACTTCGCCGCCGAGATCGCTCCCCACATCGATGGCCAGCGCGTTCAATATATCGGTCCTGTGGATGACGCGGCCAAGAATGCTCTGCTCTCCAGTTCCGCCGCGCTCCTCATGCCCATCGAGTGGGAGGAGCCGTTCGGCATCGTGATGGCCGAGGCGATGGCGTGCGGCACGCCCGTCATCGGCTTCCCCCGCGGCAGCGTCGGCGAAGTGGTCCGTAACGGCGTCAACGGCTACATCTGCCGCGGCAATTCCGAGGCTGTCGGGGCCGTCGCCCGAATCGGCTCCATCCACCGCCATGCCGTCCGCCAGGATTGCGAACAGCGCTTCTCCAGCACCGTAGTAGTCGACCAATACGAAAAGCTCTACGTGGGACATGCTTCAGCTTGTCCGCGCCCGAAGGGCACCCAATGAGAAACCTCGTCGTCGTCTCTTCAGAAACCGCTTGCTTACGCGCGCGGCTCGGAAACGCAATGTGCCGATACCGAGCCGCGACCGTTCCGCCGCCAGAGACGTTCCTGCCAGGGACCGTCCCCTGCTCATCTCGACCCGCCCCAGCAAGCAAAGTTCCCAGCCCGCAGTCCACCCAATGAGAAACCTCCTCATCGTCTCCCCCCACTTCCCGCCGGTCGACCTCCCCGACATGCACCGCGTCCGCGTCAGCCTCCCCTATTTCCGCGAGTTCGGCTGGCAAGCCACCGTCCTCTCCGTCGCGCCCAACTTCGTCGAAGCCCCCCACGAGCCGCAGTTCCTCGATCGCCTCCCCGCCGATAGCACCATCGTCCGCACCGCCGCTCTCCCCGCCCGCTGGACGCGCAAAGCCGGACTCGGCAACCTCGGCCTTCGCGCCTTTCCCTTCCTCTATTCGGCCGGCAGCCGCTTCCTCATGCACCACCCGTTCGACCTGGTCTACTTCTCCACCACCGTCTTTACCGCCGTACCGCTCGGCAGAATGTGGAAGCGGCGATTCGGCGTCCCCTTCGTGGTCGACATGCAGGACCCGTGGGTCAACGACTACTACCATCGCCACCCCGAAGTCCGGAAGCCGCCGAAGTACGGGCTTTCGAGCCGCATGCACCGCATGCTCGAACCCTGGAGCGTGCCCTCCGCCGCCGGTCTGATCGCGGTCTCCGCCGCGTATATCGACTCGCTTGCCGAGCGCTACCCCGCGCTCCAGCGCAAACCGGCCATGGTGCTCCCCTTCGCCGCCGCACCTCAGGATTTCGAAGGACTCACGCAACCGCGGCCGAACCGCTTCTTCGATCCCGCCGACGGCAAAATTCACGCCGTCTACACCGGCCGCGGCGGCCAGGACTTGTGGACGGCGCTCCGCCTGCTCTTCTCAGCGCTGCAAATCGGCCTCCGCGAATCGCCGGAACTGTTCGGCCGCCTGCGGCTGCATTTTATCGGTACCGACTATGCCCCCGCGAACACCGCGCGCAAAAGCATCCAGCCGCTGGCCGAACAAATGGGCGTCGCCTCCAGCGTCCGCGAGCACCCCCAGCGCGTCCCCTATTTCGGGGCCCTCCAGTTCCTGCGCGATGCCCACATGCTCCTTCTGCCCGGCTCCGACGATCCGCAATATACCCCGTCCAAACTCTACCCTTACATCCTTGCGCGCAAGCCCCTGCTCGCGGTCCTGCATGAGAGCAGCGGAGCCTGCCAGGTGGTCCGTTCCACCAACGCCGGCCGTCTCGTGACGTTCGGCCGCGAAGCATCGAGCGCCGCCGAACTCTACGCCGCGTGGCGCGAGATGCTCGGCCACCTGTCCGTCCCGCCGCCCACCGACTGGCAGGCTTTCGAAAAGTTCACCGCCCGCCACATGACCCGCCGTCAATGCGAGTTCTTCGATCGCGTAATCGCCCTAGGAAAACCATGACCAATCCCAGCAAAGTTCTGGTAGTCTTCAACACCGTATACCTGTATGGCATGGAACGCAGCGTCATCGAGACGTTCGAGATGTTGCGCCCCGACGTGCAGCCGCTCTTTCTGTTGAATCGCGCCAATCTCCGCCACCGGACCCCGCTGCTGGAGGAGTTGAAACGGACCCGCCTGCCGTTTCGCTTCTTCCATGACATGCACGATTGGCCGCGTTTCGGCATGCCGCGCTCCATCCGGCAGGTGTTCGGCATGCTGGCCGCGTTGATCGAAGGGAATCTCGACGTCCTGCACGCCGCCAGAGACGCCGACGCCCTCTATCTGCCAATTGTGACGTCCGCCTACATCTCCGTCTTCGCCGCCCTTTGGTTCCGCTTGCGCGGGCGCAAAGTGATCTACTTCTTTCACGATCTACCCTCCACCTATTCGGCAAAATTGCGTCCGGCCGTGGCTCTCTCCACCGATCTGGTGCACTACGCGCAGAGGAGTCTCAAGCTAGCCGCGGCGGAGAATCCCTTCGTCCTCGGCCGGCCGAATTCCGTCATCCCGCCGGCCATTCGCATCCGCCAGACCGGCGCAACCGCCGCTTCCCGCGACCCCGGTCGCAAGAACATCGTCTTCGTCGGACAGGTCGCCCCTCACAAAGGTGTCGACCTTCTAATCGATGCCTTTAACCAGCTCGCCGCCCGTTACCCAGTCCTTCACCTGACCATCGCCGGTGGCGTTTATGACGAAAATTGCCCCTGGTTCGAGGCGTTGCTGAAAGCCTCGGCGCATAGTGATCGCATTCACTACCTGGGCTACCGGGACGACATCCACGAACTCCTCAAAAGCGCCTACGTCCTCGCCATTCCCACGCGCCCTTCACGCTTTCAGGAATCGTTCGGACGTGTCGCGGCGGAGGCCATGGCCGTCGGTGTGCCCAGCGTGTGCTTCAAGAGCGGCGCTCTCGAAGAAGTCATCGTGCATCGCCAGACCGGTCTAGTATGCGAGATCGAAAGTGCCGCCTGCCTGGCCGCCAACCTCGACGAATTCATCCGCCGGCCGGAGTTTCGCGATGTCTGCGGCTGCAATGCCCACCTTCGTTACCAAGAGCGCTACTCCGAGCACACCGTGCGCCGCGACTGGTTGCATCTTCTGGCGCACGGCGCCGCCGCCTGACCTCCGCCATGTGGGCTTACGTCCTCACCCATCCCATCCAATACTACACGCCCGTCCTGCGGCACATGGCGCGATCGGCAGGCGATGAGTTTGAAGTGCTCTACTGCTCGGGCGAACTGGCATCGTCGCATGCCCGTTCCGGTTTCGGCGTGGAGTATCGCTGGGATACGCCCTTGCTCGATGGCTATCGCTATCGCTTCTTACGGAATAGCGCCAAGGTTCCATCCACCAGTTCCTTCGCGGGCCTCGATAATCCGGAGCTCGGACCGATCGTTGCCAGCCGCAAGTACACTGCGGTGGTCGTCAACGGTTGGCATTTCAAGAGTGCCTGGCGGACGATTCTCGCCTGCTGGCGGCACAAAGTTCCTTTGCTCGTCCGCAGCGACTCGCATCTGCGCGGCTCGCGGACTTCCAGGAAATGGGCCAAGTGGCCGCTCTATCGCAGCTTCATCCCGCGCATCGATGGATGCCTGGCCGCCGGCTCCTGGTCGCGCGATTATTTCGAGAACTATGGTGCCCGCGAAGACCAAATTTTCACGATTCCACATTGCGTGGACAACCGCCGGTTCGAGCACGACATGGAGCTCTTACGTCCACAACGAGAAGCCCTCCGCCGCCAGTGGGGCATCGCACCCCACGCGACGGTTTTCCTGTTCGCCGGAAAATTCATCGACGTTAAGAGGCCCGCGGATTTCGTCAGCGCCATCGGCCGATCGGCGTTGTCGGATTCATCGATCGTGGGCCTGATGGCCGGCGACGGCCCTCTGCGCGCGCAGTGTGAGGAACGGGCGCGCACCTCCGGCGCCCCCGTACGATTCACCGGCTTCCTGAATCAATCCCGCATCCCCGAAGCGTACGCCGCCGCCGATGCTTTGGTGCTTCCATCGGAAACGGAAACGTGGGGGCTCGTAGTCAATGAGGCGATGGCCTGCGGCCTTCCCAGCATCGTCAGCGATGGCGTAGGATGCGGCCCCGACATCGTCCATCCTGGCGTCACCGGCGACATATTCCCAATGGGAGATGTGGAAGCGCTAGCCGAGCTCATGCTCCGTCACCGGGATCTGCCCACCATGGGCCGCAATGCCCAACAAAAGATCGAGTCCTACTCGGCGGAATCCGCTGCCAAAGCCCTACAAGACGCCATCGCCACCGTCGGGAGATGCCCGCGATGACCCCCTCTGCTCGACGTGGGACATGCTTCAGCTTGTCCTGGGCAAGTATTGGTTTCTGCCGCCAGAGACACTTGGTTTTATCCGTGTCCATCCGTGTCGATCCGTGGCCAATAGTGTCTTTGTCTCCCAGCGGGAAGAGGCGCCACCCATGACCACCTCCACCGTCCGCGTCGTCCTCAACCCGCATGTTCGTCCGTTGACGGCGCCCCGCAATGAAGGATCCACGTGGCTGGCCCCACTCCTTACGTCACTCCTAGCAACCATATTATTGTTGGCCGGAGCGCGCCACGCTTGGACACACCTTCAAGCAGCCCTGGCCTTCTCCTTGATTGCCATCCCCTGCTTCGCCTACGCCGGCTGGCGCCAAATCCGCCGCACCCACATTCCTCTATTCGCCGTGCTGGCCGCCGCCCACACCGTCTTCTACGGCGTAAGCATCTTCTGGACCGGCATCCTCGCGCAATCGGAACCACGCACCGCCACCGCTGTCCTCGCGATGGCCAATTTAGGATTAATAGGTCTCTTTATTGGTATTGAGATGACATCCCGGATCCGCCGCCTCCACCTCCCCGACGTCCCCGCCGATATCCACGACTGGTCCCTCATCCGCCTCATCGCCGCATGCCAGATCTTCGTGCCGTTCCTCCCTGTGGGAACGGGCGGCGATTTTCGCCAGGTCATCGTAATCTTTCTCAGCTTCATTCCCGTGGTCGCCTTCCTCATCCTCTGGGACGCCGCGCTGCGAGGCCAGGCCACACCCATCGACAAGGCACTGGTGATCGTCTTCCTCGCGTCGAGCATCCTGGCGGGATTAGCTCAGGGATGGCTTGGCGGCTGCGTCGGCAATCTGGTGCTCGCCGGCATCGCCTACATCCGCGTTCGCCGAAAGCTGCCGATCCTCTCCGCGGCGGCGCTCATCCTTATCATGCTCTTTCTGCAGGGCGGCAAAGCCGCGTTCCGCGAGCGTTACTGGTATCGCGACGAGAACGCCGGAGCGCTTGCCAAAGCCGCATTTTGGATCGAGGCGTCGGCCGAGCGCCTCAACTCCCGCATCGGTCTCCAATCCCGCGACGACACCCTGCAGGATGCGCTGCAAGCGCTGCTGACCCGCTCGTCGGTGGTGAAAGAGTCCGCCACGGTCTACGAGAATACGCCGTCCCTCGTGCCGTATCAGTACGGCGCCACCTATCGATATTTGCTCATCACTTTGATTCCGCGATTCCTGTGGCCCAACAAGCCCTCCGTCAACGATGCCAACCGCTTTTACCAGCTCGCTTACGGCATTACCCAACAGCAGGACCTCGACCATGTCGCCATCGGCGCCGGCCTGATCCCCGAGGCGTACATGAATTTCGGCTGGTTCGGCATTCCGGCAGTCATGTGTCTGGCCGGCGTCGTTCTCGGCGTTTTCGAACGCATGTTTCTCAGCCGGGACGCCGGCGTCTTCGCTTCGGCGGTGGGCCTCGCCTATGTGCTGCAACTGCTCGCGCTCAACGGACAGGCCGCAGCCTACTTCGGCGGCATGATCCAGATCGTCGGCTTGACCATCCTGATTTTCCTGCCGGGACTGCGCTTCCCCAAGCGCACCGGACAGCTTCGCTGGCGCCTGCGCGCGCTGCCAGGAGCCATCCAATGAGAATACTTCACGTAATTCCCTCCCTTTCGCGCCTCCGCGGCGGCCCCACGTTCGTGGTCAAAACCCTGGCGTCGCACCAGGCGCGCGCCGGCGTCGAGGTGCATATCGCCACCACCGACGATGACGATCGCGGCCGGCAAGACGTCCCTCTGGCGAAACCTGTCATGGCCGACGGGGCGACCTGCTGGTATTTCTGCCGCACCACCCGCACCTATGAATCCTCCATCGGCCTCACCTCCTGGCTGCTGCGACACACCTCGCAATTCGACCTCGTCCACATCCACAGCGTCTTCACCTTCCCCGCCACCGTGGCCGCGCAAATCGCCTGGCGGCGGTCCATTCCTTACGTGGTGCGGCCGCTGGGCGTGCTGAATCGCTGGGGGCTCAAAAGCGGGCGTGCTTGGGCCAAGCGGCTGTCCATTCGGCTGATCGAACGCGGCATGCTCCGCCGCGCCGCCGCCGTCCAGTTCAGCAGCGTTACGGAGCGCGCCGAGAGCGCGGAGGCCTGTCCGCTCGGCCGCGCAGTGGTGATTCCCAACCCGATCGATGTCGATGCGCCAGCGCCTCGCGGCCTCTTCCGTGGGCAATACCCCTCGATCGCCGATCGCCGCATCGTGCTTTTCGTGGGCCGGCTCCATCCCGTAAAAGGCGTCGAACTGCTGATGGAGGCATTTGCCATCGTCCGGCGAACGAACCCGCGGGCGGCGCTGGTAATCGGAGGCGCCGGCGACCCAGCCTACGTGCAAACACTCCGCGGCCGGGCGCGAGAACTCGGCATCGCCAATGACGTTCTCTGGACCGGATTTCTCGACAAGGCCGCCAAAGTTGCGGCGCTGGCCGACGCGGACGTGTTCGTCGCGCCATCGCAATCGGAGAGCTTCGGACTCGCCGCCGTGGAAGCGCTGGCCGCTGGCGTCCCGGTTGTCCTCAGCGCCGGCGCCGGCATCGCGCACGATGTGGTTCACGCCGGCGCGGGGCTGGTGATTTCCCCCGACGCCGTCGAGACCGCGCGCGCCATCGAGCGCATCCTGAACGACGCCGAGTTGGCGTGCCGGTTGGGGAGCCGCGCACAAGCCCTCGTCCGCTCCCGCTATCGGGCCGATGCCGTCGCTGCCCAGCTGGTAAAACTGTACGCGGAAATCGGACGTCGCTCATGAAAGCCTTCGTCTATCGAATCGGACAACTGGGCGGCGCCATCGTCTCCCTCCCCGCCCTGCGCGGGGTGTGGCACTATTCCGGACAACCTGCTCTTCTATCCGGGCTGGCCGATGAGCTCATCCCGGAAATCGGGTGGCGTTCATGAAAATCCTCGTCTATCAAATCGGACAGCTGGGAGACACCATCGTCTCCATCCCCGCCCTGCGCGCGGTGCGCCATCATTTCGGACAAAATGCTCTTCTTTACATGCTGCATGACGTGATCCACCGCCTGGTCACGGCGGAGATGGTGCTGGAAGGATCGGGGCTGGTCGATGAGTTCATCCCCTACTCCCCCGAAAAAACGGTCCGCCATACGCCCCTTACCGCCGCCAAGCTCTGGCGGCGCTTGCGGCGCGAACATTTCGATGCCGCCGTTAGTCTTCTGCCGAGCGATCGCCCGCGGTGGTCGTTGGCGCGCGACTGCATGTTCTTTCGCGCCTGCGGCATTCGTCGGGTTCTCGGCTTTCGCCCGCTTCCCGAATCGGATCTTCGCCCGCGCGATTTCGCCGGCCGTCCGGCCCGCGTGCCCAGCGAAGCGGTATTGCGCCTGCGCCGCCTCTTCTCCGATGGAATCGATATTGCCAGCCAGGATTTCCTCGCCTCGCCGCTGCTCTCTGTAAGCCCGGACCGCCAGACGATGGTCGACGCCTGGCTGAAGCCTCGCAGGAAGCACCCGCTACGCCCGCTCGTCGCCCTTTGTCCGGGGTGCAAGAAGCCGGGGAATGCCTGGCCGCTGGAGCGCTTTCTCGAAATCGCGCGCCGGCTGGTCGGCTTGCAGCAATTTGAACTGGTAATTCTCGGCGGCCCGTCGGAGCGCGTCCTGGCCAACTTCCTCAGCGACGCACTGGGCGGGCAGGCTGTTTACGCGGCCGGCAGTTTCTCCGTCATGGAGTCGGCCGCCTTGCTGGCGCGCTGCAGCCTTTCGATCGGACTCGACACCGGCACCACCCATCTCGCGGCCGCGGTGGGTGTCCCGTGCGTGGTCATCCAGAGCGCCAACAGCTTTCCCGGCCAATGGGACCCGCTGGGAGACAGCCACACCGTCATCCGCGCCGATGTGCCGTGCGCGGGCTGCCTCCGGCAGGAATGCAGCCTGGAAGGACATCCCTGCATGCGAAACATACCTGTCGACCGCGTCTGGACGGCAATCGAACCGGCAATTCCAAACACTGAACATGAATATCACGCCCGTCATTCTTACGTATAACGAAGAGCCCAATATCGAGTCGGCGCTCTCGCCGCTCGCATGGGCGCGGAACGTCGTAGTGGTCGATTCGGGCTCTTCCGACCGCACGGCCGAGATCGCCCGTTCGTTCGCCAATGTCCGCTGGTTCGTGCGGAAATTCGATTCGCACGCCGCGCAATGGTCGTTCGCCGTCCGCGCCACCGGCATCGGCACCGCTTATGTGCTGGCGCTCGATGCCGACATGCGGCCGGGTGCCGGCTTTGCGGAGGAACTGGCGCGATTCACCGAACAGCCGGGTCAAGCCGCGCTCGTGCCCTTCGAGTACCGCGTTCAGGGGCGGCCGTTGCTGGGTTCTATCTACCCGCCGCAAATCCGCGTCTTCGAAAAAGATACCGTCGAGATCGCACAGCATGGGCACACCCAGGTCTTCACTTCGGACGCTCCTCTGCACCGTTTCCGCTCGAAGCTCATTCACGAAGACCGCAAATCCTTCAGCCGGTGGGTGGTCAACCAGTTGCAGTATGCCTCGCTCGAAGCGGAGCGCATCCGCACCGCGCCGGCGTACAGTTTCCGCGATCGCCTGCGGCGTTCGGGAATCAGCCCCGCCATCTGGGGCGCGTACGCATACCTGCGCGCCGGCGGTCCGTTCAAAGGACGCGCCTCACGCGCTTATGCCGAGGAGCGGATGGTCTTCGAAGCGCTCCTCGCCAGATTGCTCGCCGGTCCCGAACCGGTCTCCAGGATACCCTCATGAACATTCTCGGTCTCAATGCTTTCCACGGCGACGCGTCGGCGGCGCTGTTCGCCGATGGCTCGCTCGCTGCCGCGGCGGAAGAGGAGCGGTTCAATCGCCTGAAGCACTGGGCCGGCTTTCCGGCAGAGGCCGCGCGGTACTGCCTCGCCGGCATCGATCCCGCGTCGCTCGCGCACGTGGCCATCTCGCGCGATCCGCGGGCTCACCTTTGGCGCAAGCTCGCACGTGTCGCCGTACGGCCGGGAGATTGGCGCAGGCTGGCGTCGCGCGCGCACAACGCCGCCAAAGTCGCGGGGCTCGCCGCCCGGCTGAATTCCTCCAGGATCGCCCACGCCGATCAGGTGCGCATCCACCGCGTGGAGCATCACCGCGCGCATATGGCCAGCGCCTTTTTCGCGTCTCCGTTCGAAACAGCGGCCATCGTTTCCATCGATGGATTCGGCGACTACAGCAGTCTCATGTGGGGCGTGGGGCGCGGGAATCGCTTCGACGTCCGCGGAAGTGTGCGCTTTCCGCATTCGCTCGGGCTGTTCTACACGGCGTTCACGCAGTTCCTGGGATTTCCGAAGTTCGGCGACGAATACAAGATGATGGGCCTGGCGGCATATGGCGAGCCGCGCTTCGTGCGCGAGGTGCGCGGCATTCTGGGCACTTCGGGAGGACAGGTGCGCCTCAACCTCGATTACTTCGTCCACCATAGCAGCGGCGTAGAAATGTCCTGGGACGATTGCGAACCTTCAATCGGCACGGTGTACTCGCCGCGCATGGCCGCCGCCTTCGGCCCGCCGCGCGTTCCGGGCAGCGAGATCCTGCCGCGTCATCGCAATCTGGCCGCCTCGGTGCAGGCGGTGCTCGCAGAGAATTACTTCGCGATTTTGAATTTCGTGCAGCGGAAAACGGGGCTGAAGCAGTTGTGCCTGGCGGGGGGCGTCGCTCTGAATTGCGCGGCCAACGGCATGATTTTCGAGAAGACCGATTTCCGCGATGTGTATGTGCAGCCGGCGGCGCATGACGCCGGGACTGCCATCGGCGCGGCTCTCTATGTCCAGCACCAGGTCCTGAATGAGGCGCGTTCGTTCGCGATGAAGCACGTTTACTACGGCGCCCAATACTCGGAGGCGGAGATCCGGCGAGACCTTGAGTCCGTGGGCGCCACCTTTCACCAACTGAGCGAGGACCAATTGGTGGCGAGCACGGCCGCGCAGATCGCCGAGGGGAAGATTGCCGGATGGTTCCAGGGGCGTATGGAATTCGGCCCGCGGGCGTTGGGCAATCGCAGCATTCTGGCCGATCCGCGCCGCCGTTCGATGTTGGACATTCTCAACAGCCGCATCAAGTATCGCGAGCCGTTTCGCCCCTTCTGCCCCTCGGTACTGGCGGAATGCGCGGGCGAGTACTTCGAGAACGATTACCCGTCGCCGTTCATGGTGATGGCGTACCGGATTAAGCCGCGCATGCGGGCGTCAATTCCCGCGGTAGTGCACAACGACGGGACGGGGCGTTTGCAGACCGTGGAGAAAGACGTCAATCCGCTTTACTGGAAACTGATCCGCGCGTTCGGCGACCGCACCGGAGTGCCCGTCCTGCTAAACACGTCGTTCAACGAGAACGAGCCGATCGTGAACACGCCGGCGCAGGCGATCGACTGTTTCCTGCGCACACGCATGGACGTTCTCGCGATCGGGAGCTACTTTCTGCTGAAGACGGAGAATGCCGAGATCACCCTGCGCCGCGCCATACAGGCTGCTGCATAAATCCATGCGCGTCCTACTGTTGAATCAGACCTTCTACCCGGACGTGGCCGCCACCGCCCAACATGCCGCCGACCTCGCCGCAGGCTTGGCCGAGGCGGGGCATGACGTGACAGTGGTCGCATCCCGTCGCGCCTACGATGCGCCGTCCTGTCTGTTTCCGGTGTGGGAACGCTGGCGCGATGTCGAGATTGTGCGCGTCCCATCGACGGCGCTCGGCAAATCGGCGCGCTGGCGGCGGGCCATCGACTTCGCGTCTTTTCTGCTGGCGTGCATGGTCCGGCTGGCGATGCTGCCGCGGTTCGATGTGGTGATCGCCATGACGAGCCCGCCGCTGATCGGCGTGCTGGCGGCGCTGTTTGTGCGCCTCAAAGGGGGCGCGCTGGTCTCCTGGATTATGGATTTGAATCCCGATGAAGCCATCGCCGCCGGGGCTTTGCGGCGCGAGTCTTTATTGGCTCGCGGGCTCTCGAGGCTGCTGCGCTTCAGCCTGGAGACATCGTCGGCAGTGGTGGTGCTGGACCGGTTCATGCGCGATCGCGTGATCGCGAAGGGCGTCTCGGACCGGCGATTTGCCATCCTGCCGCCCTGGAGCCACTCTTCGGTGGTTCATTACGACGAGCGCGGACGGGAGAGATTTCGCGCGGCGCATGGTCTCAGGGATAAGTTCGTGGTGATGTACTCGGGGAACCACAGCCCGTGCCATCCGCTCGATACCGTGTTATCGGCCGCGCGTGCCATGCGCCATGACACTCGCATAGCCTTCGTTTTTATTGGCGGCGGCAGTGAATTCCGGAAAGTGGCCGATAGCGGCCTGGGCAACGTCATTTGTCTCCCCTACCAGCCGCTGGAAGCGCTGGCCGGCTCGCTGTCGGCTGCCGATCTGCACGTGGTGGTGATGGGCGAGCCGTTCGTCGGCATCGTCCACCCTTGCAAGATCTACAACGTGCTGGCGGTGGGAAGCCCTTGCCTGTATATCGGTCCGCGGCCGAGCCATGTCACGGAGCTAGCCGCTGACTCCATCTATTGCGCCGGCCACGGCGATCTGGCTGGCGTCATCGATATCATACGCCGGTCGGCAACGCTCGGCGCGCGCCGCCTGAAGGCGATGGACGAATTTTCCGCGGCCTCCCTGCTGCCGGCGATGATCGCCATCATCGAAGACGCCGGGCGCGCACTCAAAGATGTGGTTCGCGTTGTCGCGGCGGTGTCGTAATGGCGCTGGCATTCCTGGTGACGCTGCTGCTGACTCCGGCGTGCCGCGTGGCGTGCCAGCGCTTCGGGTGGGTCGACCAGCCCGGCGCCCGCAAACTCCACCAAAGGCCCATTCCACGCGCCGGCGGAATCGCGATCTTCCTGGGATACGCGGTTGCGATTTGCGCGCGGCATGAATGGACCATCCTGCCAGCAGTATGCGCGGCATTCGGCACCGGCATGCTCGACGACATCGTGAACCTGAAGCCGCGGACGAAGATTGCTGGCCAGGTATTGGCTGCCCTGCTTGCTTGCGGCGCCGGCGTCCAAATCGGCGGGGCGGACGTGTGGTGGCACATTCCGTTGACGATTATCTGGCTGGTCGGGTGTGCCAATGCCGTCAACCTGATCGATGGACTGGATGGCGTGGCTGCCGGTATCGGCATCTGTGCCTGTGGCGCCGCCTTAGGGAGCGCCCTCATCGGGGGGAATTCCGCGCTGGCACTGGTTACCGCTCCGCTGCTCGGGGCGCTGTTGGGCTTCCTGATTTACAATTTCAGCCCGGCCTCGATTTTTATGGGCGATTGCGGCAGCAATACGGTGGGATTCTTGCTGGGGTGCATCGCGATTCTATGGGCTCGGACCTGTGCCTCGGCGGCGGGGATGGCGGCGCCCGTGATCGCTCTCGCCGTCCCGATTCTCGATACGGCGCTGACGATTGTCCGCCGTTTTTTGCGAAAAGAGTCCATTTTCGCGGCCGACCGGGGGCACATTCACCACCGTTTGCTGGCTCGTGGATTTGCTCCCCGGCGGGTGGCGTGGATCTTCTACACCAGCGGCGGATTCCTCGGCTGCCTAGCGATCCTGCTCGCCGGCGGCATCTACCGTAGCGCACCGCTGCTGGCGGCATTCGGAATTGCGATTTGGCTGGCTCTACGGTACCTGCGGTATGACGAATTCGATTCGGTGGGGCGTGTCTTTTTCAAGGGCGTGCTGCGCGATCTACTGAGCGCGCAGCTCGCGGTGCGGGAACTGGAGGCGGCCATGCGAAGAGCCCAGTCGATCGAGGAATGCTGGATGGCCGTGGAGAGCCATGGATCGAGGCTGGGGTTGGCACGCGCCACCATGCAGATTTACGGAAGAACCTTCGCGGCGGAGTTCAGGGAACCCGGCGAGCGATGGAGTCTCCGGGTTCCTTTGAATGGCGGCGGTGTGATGGACTTGGAAGTGCCGTTCGGCGCCGGGTCCACGGGAGTGGCGGCTTTTGCCGACTGCCTGCGAACGTCGATGGTTCCCAAGTTGGAAAGCTTGCGTCCGCAATTGGCCTTCGCCGCGACGGCGGGCCGGGGTTCGACGCTGCTCCGGTAGGCAATATTCACCACAGAGCATTTAGACTGCGGGGCCAGTCTGTGTGGGCGAAGGCCACGGAGGGATCTGGTTTTCTCCGCGTCCTCTGCGCCTCTGCGAGAAACAAAAAACGAGCTCTCGGTAGAGGCGCAGAGTGCGCAGAGAAAAAGGCGGCGGCTTACCAGACGCTTTGGATCGCCGCCTTTGCGATGGGGCCCAGGATGGCATGGCCGGTGGCGGTGGGGTGTTCGCCGTCGCTGAAGTAGGTGGTGCTGGCGGCGCAGGAATCGCAGCCCATGGTCGGGTCGGCGGCGAAATCGGCCAGCGCGTCGTAGTAGGAGTTGTCGGCGTGAATGGAAGCGTTCACGGTGTCGCGGAACGTGTTGAAGCCGGAGGTCGTCTGCGGCAGAAGCGTGGCCA
>Ga0181528_10001046_pt1 | contig 17603 bp, 10 predicted proteins | sample PEATcosm2014_Bin_47_FD_119742 | JGI IMG/M metagenome (GOLD analysis project Ga0181528, IMG submission 119742) | Peatland microbial communities from MTU Mesocosm Facility, Houghton, MI, USA - PEATcosm2014_Bin10_10_metaG | ecosystem: Environmental > Terrestrial > Soil > Wetlands > Peat | place...
CATGACCGAACAGTGTTTTTTATTCTTGTTTCCGGCAAGATGCTTTCCGCCTCGTTCTTCACTCTGGCATCCATTCCTTGCCGCTCTTCTCGGCCTGCCGCACAACTGCCGGCACGAGCCTCCGGTAGCCGTTAGCTAGAAGCTAGTAGCTAAGAGCTGGTAGCTGCTTTCAGGCAATCGCGCCCGCGCGCAGCAGTTGGGTCTTGACCGCAATGCGCTGCTCCAGGCTGAGTCCGGATAGCGCCGCATCCAGCGTGCGCACATCCACCGGGCCTTCGCCGATCCCGTGCTTGGCCAGCATCTCGCTGGTGGCCGAAGGCAGCGTGCGCCGCAGCGGACTCAACACATTCTGTGCCGACCCGGCCTTTAGTTCAGCCAACTCCCGTTCGGCCACGGCCAGCTTTTCCGCCAACTCCGACTCCCGTCTGCTCTGTTCCACGGTCGCCGAAATCCTCTCCACTTCGCCGGTCAGGGCGCCTTGCCGCTCCTCAAGCCAGCTCAGCGTCCTCTCCAGAAGTTCCGTTGCGGCTTCCAGCCGCTCCGCAATTTCCTTCTCTTTGGTTTCCATGCCATTCCTTTCTTGTTTGCCGTGAATGTCGTGCGATAACTCCGCTATCTCGCTAACTAGCCATGCGGAAGCTCGTAGCCCGGTATGCCGCCTTGTCCCGCAGCAGAATGGCTGCTCCGGTAAAGGTCACGCGGGTCAGCTTCCACACCTCGGCCCGCATATCTTCCACCCGCGCGTCTGCCAGCTCATAGCTCATCCCCATCGATTCGGGAGAATGCGCTTGAATCGCGCCGGCCACCTCGGGAAAGTCCCGAGCATAGAGATACCCGCGCACCACCAGCCGCTGTCCAACCAGATTTGCCTCGGTCAGCAGCCCAATCTTGCGCCGCGCATCATGACCGTCCCAACCGGGACGGTAGTCTACTGCCATGCCCAGCAGCGAAGGCAACGCCTTCTCAGCCGCCTCGCGCGTCAACATCACCCGGTGTCCCCGCGCTCCCGCCGGTGCTTTGTCGCTGGCCGCATTCACCATCGTCAACACCCCTTCGAAGGCCACCCGGTTCGGGTGTCCGTCCACATGGGGAATCTCTACTGCCATCGCTTCCAGTCTCATTCGCTCTCCGCCCATCCGCTCTCGCAGCCCGGCTCCGGCTGCATGGCTGCTCACTCTACCGCCTGCTCAACTGCTGCTTCCCCCGACAACTGCACCGCCCCATCCTGCCCCAGCGGTCCCAGTCCCCGCATCGCCCGCACCTCGTTCACCGTCAACACGCCGGCCTGCAGCAGTTGCACCTGCACCGCCAGCTCTGTCTCCTCGTCCCGCGCGTTCAGTTCGTTGAAGACAAACTCAAACTCCCGCCAGCCAATGCACTTGCCAAAAAGATCGCGGGTGATATGACCCGCCAGCAGCATCGCCATCGGCGAGATCGCCCCGCGAAAGGCCTCGTCGGTCATCTCCGCCGCCGTCGATTGGTTGACATCCGCCTCCAGTCCCAGCATCAGCGGCGGAAGCCCGAAAGCGTTGGCCACCATGCGGATCAAAAACTCCTGCCACTCCAGACGCATATCCGCATCGGTTCCCTGGGCAAAGCGCAGCACCTCCGGCTTCTGCTCGGTCGAAATCAACGGCACCCTTCCCGTGCCCTCGATCTCGTCCTGCCACCAGCGGATCAGCCGGTCGTGCTGCGACGGCGTCGCCTCGTTGATCCACAGTGCATACTGCGCCACCGTATTGGCCGCCAGCTTGCCCGCGAAGCGATGCGCGCTCAGAAACTGATTCACCGTCTCAAAGGCCACTTCCAGAGGTCCCAGGCCAAAGGGTGTAAAGCTGCGCGGATTCATGCGCACATACATCAACTGGTCGTCCCGCAACTCGATTGCGCTCGACTCCAGTTGCCCCGGCATCGCCTGCGCATACCGTGGCGACTCCGGCTGCCCATCCCAGCGCGGATTGATGCGGATCGATGAGCCGTCCACTGCCCACAGCATCGCCGGCCGATCCCCGTCGCCGGTCGGTTCCATCTCGATGGCCCCGTAGCCGCCGGTCAGCATATCTTCGATGACTTGCTCGATCAGTGTCCTGAAACTCTCCGAGGCATTCGGCTCTTCCAGCGTCCGGCGCAGCGCCCGCAGTTTGCGTTCCGCAAAGGCCAGTTCCCCGGCCTTCACGCCCCGCCGCACCCGCACCTGCCAATCCATCGCCGCGATGCGGTCCTTGATCACGTTGATCGCGCGGCGCACCACCGGCGTCTCCGCAAACCGGCGCAGATTCATCGGCGTCGGCTTGGGCAAATGCTGTCCCGGAAACTGGACCGGACTCAGAATCGAAGGCAGCGCCAGTGTCTTGCGCTCCGCCTCCGCATCCGCTGCGCCGGCCGTCACATCCGTCCTGCGGCCGCTCCCTGTCGCCTGCCGCCAGATCTCCCGCAACTGTTCTCCTACCCTCACGCGCACCTTCCTTCTCCCGCTGCCCCAAAAACAAAAAGGCACAGCCCCGGAAAGGGCCATGCCTTGTCTTGCGCCAGTTGTCAGTCTTCAGTTGTCAGGTACAAGCCGGCAACCTCAGACTTCCAACCGCTCTAACCTCTCAACAAATTCGATCCTATCGTAAACTCCAGAAATTATCTGCAAACCTTAACCAAATCATTACAACTGAACAAAAAACTGAGATCTGCGTTCAGACCCTGAGCTCCCGCCGCGCCGTCTCCGCCACCCGGCTCAGATCCGAGGTCGTCAGCACCCGGATCTCATGCTCCTCCATCGTCTCCACGCCGAATCGATAGATCTCCAATCGCTCCGGATCTTCGTCTGTCGCTCCCAGCTTCGCCGCCGGCTCAATCACCGCGGTCAGCTCCAGTCGCGCCTGCTCCACCCGCTCCACGCCAATTCTCAATCCCGCAGCCGAAAAGGCCAGCACTTTGGCCATCTCCACACCCGGCTCCAGGCTCACCGCATGAAACATCCGGATGAACGGGGTCCCCGCGGACAGGTCTTCATCCGAGGGGTGACTCAATCCATTGGGACGGTAGCCGAGATCGATCCGCAGCGGATCTCCCGGCCGCGTATACTCCGAGGCGGCGATCCGCTTGCGCATGAGATCCCACACCCCCACCCGCTCGAACTCGCTGCGCATCCGCGCCTGCACCGCCGCCCGCCCGCTCAACCGCGGCACCCGCTCTCTCGGCGGCGGCTCCACATAGAGCCGCATCAACTCTTCCATCCCTGCCGGCAGGCTCTCGGCCAGATAGGCCTTCGGTTCGGTCATCTGCACGCTCAGCGAGAGCGATTCACTGAGCAGCCGCATCAGCTTCCCATCCGACTCGGCCTCAAAGCGCCGTCGCAGCTCGCTCTCCATGCCTTCCAGCAATGCGGTATCGGCCTCCGGGTCCAGACAGCGCACCCGCCGCCAGTCGCGGGTAAAGCGCACTGTTGCCGCCGCGCCGCTCCCCTGTTCGCGCAGGATCACGCCGATATGCACAAACTCGTTGCGCACCGTATCCGGCACATACCGGAGCAGTTGAAACTCGCACGCCCGCCGCTGATTCCCGCTACTCATTCCTGGCGCTCAACCTGCCTTCCGCTGTTCATCGTGCTCATGAAGCTCTCTGCTCTCAGCCTTCAGCTTTTAGCTGTTCCCAAGTCCCCCGGTCCCCTGGTCCCTATTCCCCGGTCCCTTTTCCCTGGTCCCTATTCCCTGTTCCCCTGGTCCCAAGTCCCCTGGTCCCTATTCCCTGGTCCCCCGGTCCCTGGTCCCTGGTCCCCTGGTCCCTATTCCCTAGTTCACTCTCCCCACAATGCTATTCCCCCACCGCTCCTCTTTCCAAGCCTCTTCGCCCCTATCTTTTCTCTCTCCCATCCATTTCGGAAAAGGCACTCTCTCCGTCTTCCCGAATCCCTCAATCAATTCCCGGATCCGGCCCTGCCGCCCCAGCAGCTTTTCCACCAGCGCTTCCATCTCGCTCATATCGCCGCCATACCACTCCGGCGGAACCTCGCTGGCCGCCGCCCACACCGTCTCCGCCGCCATCGTCTCCAGACGCGTCAGCCAGGGCTCGAAGGCCTCCCATCCGGCGATCTCCCGATAGACGTCGTTGCGATAGTAGACCCCGCGCAGCGGCGCATCCTCGAACTTCCACTCTCCGGCATGAAAGCAGTAGCCAAAGTCGATGAAGACCGCCCGGTAGCGCCGCTCCCGCTGTTTGCGCGCAAAGACGGCCTGCCGGCCATTCGCGTTCCCGGTCCATTTGTCCAGCGCCAGAATCCCGGCGAACTCGTCCAGATTCCTCACCTCGGCCATCTGCTCTTCGGGCAGGTAATCCACCACCTGTCCCGGCATCAGACCGCCCACAAACCGCGATCCGAATTGCAGGCCCGGCTGGCATCGCACCCGTCTCTTGCCCAGATCCATCTCCAGCTCCGGCGTGTGTTCCACCAGCCAGCTCGATACCTCCACCAGCTCGCTCTCCGGCGCCGTCAGTCCCGCCGCCACCGCAATCCTCGAAGCCAGAAACTCGTTGGCCAGCACCCGCATATGCTGCGGGTTGTTCTGGAACTTCACCACATAGATGCGCCCGTCCGCGCCCAGCATCAACTGGCCCTGCGCTCCGCCCCGCATCCGCCGGATATGCTGTACCGCCAGAACAGCCAAGCTCGTTCTCCCGTGTCCGTATCTTCTCTAGAATTCTATGCGCTCATCTCCAGTTACAGTGAACAGCGAATGTTTGTCAGTCATCAGAGAGTGACCCATATCCGGATTCTCGGACCTGGGAATCCACGAACCCCATGCGAGCGGATAGCGAGCCGCCAGCCCCACCGCAGGTGGCTCCCAGCCCGATCGCCATCGCCATCACCCGGTCGTCATGCATCCCTGGCCGCGCTCCGCTGCTGCCATCTGGCCGACGCACAAAACTCCGGCATTCGGCCAGCAGCTTCCGGCTCTGAAAGCACTCCGGCCGCTCCACCAGTGCTGCATCCAGCCGCCCCAGAGCCGCCGGTCGGCTTAGTGCCGTCGTCAGCCAACCCGCCTGGCCGTTCTGCTTGTATAACCGCCCGTAGCCGCAGACCGTTTCAATCAGTGCCAAAACTCCGCTGCCGTGATTGTTCCTCTCCACCACCAGCATGGCGTGGTTGTACTCCGTGGCCAGCGCCGTCACCAGCCTTGCCAGCTCCAATCCCCCCACATGGCCGGCAAACTCCGCACATTGCAATCCCGTCTCCAGCTCCAGCACCTGCGCTGCCGAATAATCGCCCTCGCTGCCGCCGCCCGCCGGGTCCACCGCCACCAGATACTCCTTGTCTTTCACCGGCGGCAGCCATATCTCCAGCTCGCCGTTGTGCCGCGCCTCCACCGGAGCCGTCATCGTCGCCCATCGCGCCTCAATCGCTCCCAGCTCGAAGACTGACTCTCCGCTGGCCAGAAAGCAGCTCTCCGCGTCTTCGGCGTACTCCTGCCGCGCCAGTCCGCGAAACTCCGCGCGAATCTGCCGCCGGAATCCAATCTGTTCCAGGTCCAGGCGATTTCGCGCCATCAGTTCGCGTTCTTCCCCGCTCAGCGTAGACTCATTCACCGGCGCCGACCGGTAGCGCCGCTCCATCCACCAGGGAAAGAAGTGCTGCACCATTCCCGTCTCGCCGGCCTTCTGCCACTCCTCGTGAAAGCAGCCGCCCACGCCCTCCGGCGTCGATTCCAAGATCTGCTCCGCTCCCGGAGCCAGCGAGGCGCGCAGCCCCGCCAGCGTCTCTGCCGGATCGCCCGGCCAGCGCGCCAGCTCCGAGCAATGCAGATTCTGCACCGTCAATCCCCGCCCCGCATTCCTGTCTCCCGCCGTGACCACCCGGTACTGCGCATCGATCTCCGGAAAGACAATCTGACGCACATTGGCACGCGAAGTTCTCAGCGGACCCTCGCGCAGCTCCTCCGGCAAATAGTCCACAAAGCGATGCACGATGCGAAAGATCTCTTCAGCCGCCTCCTGCGTATGCGCGACCTCCAGCGTCAGTGTCCCCGGCTGGGTAATAGTCTTCAGAAAAAAACGCGCCGCCGCCCAGGTCGTCAAACCCATCTGCCGCGCCTTCAGCACGATATTCCGCCTGCCCCGCCGCCGTTCAAACTCCAGTTGTATTGCATTGGCCTTCAACGGCGCTGTCCGGCCCTCCCGCGTCCTCACCTGCAGAAGCTGCTCGGCCAGCGCCATCGCCACCGTCCGTCCCCGCAGACTCGCCGGACGATGGTCCAGGATCTTCCCGAAGCGTTCCAGTTCCTCTGCGTCCAGATCCTCTGGAAACAAAACGAACGCCTGCGCTGCCGCCTGCATCTCTGCGACTGTCTCCGCCACGGATCCCCCCGTTTTCACTTCATGCAATACTTTGATTCCGTCCCGCCGGTACAAGGCTGTATCGACCTATACTGGCACGACAGCGACGGCGGCCAATTTTTCTCAGTTCGAGGCGCGAGGAGCGAACTGTAGCCGGTTACTGGAGCGACGAGCAACAAAGAAATGAGGAAAATTGGCCCCGTCCCTTCGGCTTCCACCCCGTCAAACAAAGTTCGTTTGCCGGGGCGTCAGTATATGTCGATGCAGCCTAGCAGGCCAGCCGCAGTGTGTAACCCCGCGCTGCGGCTGGCTCGCCGAACCCTACCAGCCCTGGAACTCCGTGTACCAGCCCGCGCCGCCATCGCCACCCGTTCCCGCCGTCGTATATGTTGCCGCCGTGTAACCGGACGAAGTGCCGGCCGTGGTTGTGCAGCTTGCCAGTGCCCCGCCGCTCCAAGTCGGATTCACTGTGCCAGTGCCCAGTGTTCCGCCGCCGCCCACGACGTTGAATTTGACGTTCGTCCCTGTTCCGCATCCCGCGCCTGCCTGGATCACGGTGCAAGTGCCATTGAGCGCTCCGGATGTCACTCCCAAAGTCACCTTCGGCTGTGTCGTGCAGCTGCCGCTTGTCGCCAATGCTTCAGGAACCGTGACCAGTCCTCCTGGTCCGCCCGCGACAGAGATCGTCGGCCAGGCCGTTGCGGTTGCTTGCGAGGAAAGCATCACCACCCCGCCGCCGCCGCCCGATCCCGCGCCGGTCGAGTTGGCCGAAGGCGGCATTCCGTATGCGCCGCTGGCATCGATGAAGCCGCCCGTGCCGTTGAACGATCCGCAGACTTGCACCATGCCGCCGCCCGGTTCGCCCAACGCTCCGCCGCTGTTTGCTCCCTGCTCACCCGCTGAGCCAGTGAGATTCAAGCCATCAAGCCCGCCGGCATTCGCGTTCGTAAATGCCCGTTGATACATAGTGGCAAATGAAGCGCCATTGCCGCCATTCCCACCGCTGGCCGCGCCTGCTGCGCCGCCACTGATTTGACCAAGCCCCGATCCCGTGCTCGATGGTTCAGAGACAACTCCAGCCGTACCTGCAGCCGTGCCGCCTCCGGAGCCGCCCGAACTTCCGCCGCCCACTCCCTTGTTCGTGTTGGGGTACGTGCTGCGAGCGCCGTTGATCAGGATCGTCCCATAATCGTTGCAAGCTCCCTGTGAATGGATGACAAGACCAGGAGAAGATCCCACATTTTCGTAGACATACGCTCCTGTATCCACCTGCCACTGCGTTGCATAATACTCGCCTCCCGTAAGTGCGCATGGGCTTGTTGACGTGCAGTTGATGACGCAATGCGTAGGTCCGGTCGTGCAGCTTGCCGTCGAGCTGAATTCGTAACTTCCGTCCGCTCCGTTGCCCAGATACATCAGCCATGCCGGCGTGCCCGTTTGCGCGCAACCTGTGCCCGTACAGGTGCCGTTCAGCACCACGTTGCTCAAGGTGGAAGTGCCGCTGACATTCAGCGTAGTCAGATTCTCCGTGCCGTTATCGGTCAAACCGTTCACCGTCGGCGAGGTCGCCAGTACGGCACTGCCGGTTCCCGTCGTGGCAACGCTGCTCAGAACGCCGCCGCTCGTCGTCGTCACCACCCCCGCCGTCGTCAGAGGCGTTGTCAGACTCCCCGTGAATACCGGTGAATTCGTCAGCGCCAGCGTTGATCCGCTGCCCGACAAGCCGGTGATCGACGTCCCATTCAGCTCCGTCGCGTTGGCATTCCCCAGTTGTCCTTCCAACTGCCAGTAGCTTCCGTCAAAAGTGGCGGAAATCCAGTGGCCGGACAATAGATCGTTGGCGATTAGATTGCCTGAACCGCCCCACTTCTTGATCGTCGCTGCCGTGGCTCCGTTCACCGCCAGCGTGGCGCTGCCCGTGTTGGCCACATCGGCTTTGAATTGAATATGATCTCCCGCCGCAGGCGTAAATGTGGGCGAGGTTGAGCACGTATACGCTGTTCCTGAGCCGGATGCCGCGCTGCAATTTGCCGGTACGCTCAAGTTGTGCGATGTGGAGGCGACTAGCTGGCTGCTCGAGTTCGAGCTGAGTGCATTCGCCGATGCCGGTATGCTTCCGCCGTTGATCTTGCCAACCACCGTGGCCGCTTGTGTCCCGGTTACATCACCTGCCAAAGAGCCGGTAAATCCGGCCGCCGTCCCCGTCGTATTGGCAGCATTGTTCGGAATGTCGCCGCTTAAGAGCGCAGGCAACTGCGCGTGCGGCAGAGTGCCGCTGTTCACCTCGGAGGCATTGATCGATTTATTCGTCAGCGTCTGCGTATCGCTGATGCCGACAATCGCGCTTGCCGGAGCAGTCAGTGACGTTCCCCAGGCGCTGCTGCCCGCGTAAACGGCGATGCCCGCCGTCGAGGGCCAGGTCATCGAGCCCCCCCCCGCATACTGCGGAATATTCAGAACCCCACCGCTGAGCGTCGCAGCGCCGGAGGTTCCCGTCGTCGTAAGACTCTGAAATGCAAGATTTGAAATCTGCGCACTGCTGATCTGTCCGCTGCTGTTGCCCAGCGGAATCCCTGCCCACGTTCCTGGTGTGCCGGATGCAACATTGACCCAGGCCGCAACGCCATTCGCCGACGCTCCGGAATTCTCCTCCAAATCTCCCCGCGACCACGCCAGTGTCGAAGGTGCGCTCGACGACTTTGTCGGCATCTGGAGCTCTGGACCCAACACTGGAGCGGAAAACGTCAGCGCCGTCGCCGTCGAGTAGGTCGATGCCAGATTGCTGACCAGATAGACCAGAACCGCGTTGGGCTTGGTTGCGTCTACATACTTGATTGATTTGTTGCTGTCCGTTCCGATCGTGATTCTCTGTCCGCCCGACAGATCGGTGGCGCTGTTGCAAGTCAATACACTCGCGCCCGACGTGCCGGTGCAGGTGGTGGCTCCGGTGTTTGGTGTGCCCGTCGTTCCCGTTTGGTATACAACATCGATGGCGTACCGGCTTCCATTGGCCCCACTCCAATAACTCGGCGGCGCGACAATCTGTCCCGCATAAAGCGTAGTAGCATTCGGCAACGCCGCAAACGCCGTATCCGTGTAAAGGAACGCCGATGCGCCAATCCCATACTGGTACAGTTGATTGACATTTACATCGTTCAGAAATTGAGTGGGAGCCGAGCCGTTGGTGTATGCGGTACTGCCGCCTCCATCACTCTTGAATGGAGGAGTGTAGTCGAATACTGAAATAACTCCGTTCACTCCACTCATGTCATTCCTCGCCACGGATGGAAGTCCAACCCACTTGCCGCCCATCCCGCCGCCGCTGATCGATCCATTCACAATGCTCAACGAAAGTGCGGTATCATTGGCGGGCGACATCACAATTCCAGGCGAAATGGTTACCGAACCGGGAGCCATCCAGACATTCTCGAAATCAAGAAAGAATTGTTCCCCATTCGAGTTCGACGGGCAGTCCAGCAAGGTGTAAACTCCCAACCCTGATGTGATATTCGTGTTGATCTCATGCTTGATGTTCCGGGAAGTGAAATGAATGTTGGCGTTGGCAATGCAGGCCGCATTGTCCAGCATTACGGCGGAGCCGCTCACCGTCGAACTATACGCGCTGCGGCTGTTATCCGTCGTTCCGTTTGCAATTCCAAAGGAGTCCGAGGATGTTACTCGCCAATAGATTCCTGCGATTCCCGCGCCGTCCGATCTCCAGCCTTTGTCGAAGTCCACGTTGATGCCGCCATTGGAAAAGTAATAGCTGTACATGGTTGCGCCGTTGACATCTGTGTGTTCCACATGTGTGCCGGTATCGACGCGGGAACCAAAGTAAAATCCCACTTGATAGGAGTTGCTTGAAATTGAATTGTCCACCAAATCGATATTGCTGATCGATGACTCATAGCGGGCGTTGGCATCGAACGCGATCATTACGTCAACTGTCGTCGCAGTTCCCGTATCGGAAAATGTCCCCGCCGAAATGGCCGATTGGAAGGCCACCGTGAATGTATTGCCGCTGGTGGCAGCCACCTGTGCAATCAGCCGGTTCAGATTGATTCCCGCGCTCGTGCTCAGGCCTTCAATATCGACCCACTGTCCCACCGAAGGAGTGCTGCCGCCGCTCACCGTAAATGTGGCAAGGTTGGCTTGAGGATGGGGCGCTGGAGAAGCGAGCGTGTAAAGTGGCGCAGTGTTCGCAGCGGCTGTAAAGCCGGTGATCGTATAAATGGCGCCGGCCGTTGTTCCATTCCACGCGATCCGCGGAGCGGAAAATGCGCCGCTGCTGCTGCCTACGACTCCTTCAATGTGGCATCCGTCATATGCGTTGATCGTCGAAGATATCAGATAGGTATGCTGCCCCGGAAATTCCACGATTCCGCCATAATTTCCCGTCAGCGTGCCGGTGGACGATACATAGCTCGCGCACGCGTTGAAGGCTGCTTGAATCGCTGCGGTGTCGTCTGTCGCCCCATTCCCTGCCGCGCCAAATGCCGGATTCGTCACATCGAACCGCGGGCCAATGCTTAAATTGTTTGCCGCGGAGAATGTGGATGTAGTGCTGACTGCTCCTGTGAATGCAGCCCCGCTCAGCGATGCGCCGCCCAGACTTCCCAGCGCCCCAGTCGCCGTGGTCGATCCGGTTCCACCCGCCGAAATGGGAACGGCGCTGATGCCGGATACTGTCGTACCGGTCGTGTTGTAATACGCAATTTGTCCTGTGTTTCCTGAGCTGACCGTACCGCTTGTGCCACCGCTTCCTGTCCCGCAAGCCAATCCGGTGTTGGTGACATATCCGGAGTTGTCGATCTGCAAGCAGCTATGACCGCTGCTGGCCGCTAGACCTGGAAACTGAATCGATGTTGTGCCGGTAAACGAGGCATAGAGGCTGCTGCTGCCGTTTCCTCCATATACCTTGAACTGAGTCCCTGCGCCAGGTTCGTAGTTGATGCGCACCACGCCGGAAGAGTTCGATGCATTGACGTATGTGTCGCCGCTGTTGCTGCTCTGGTACGCTTTGAAGCTGTCCAAACCGCCCACCGCGGAGGTAAGCGACCAGTCGTTGGTCGTGTGATTCTCCATGTACCATTGGCTCGCGCCTAGATAGTTCTTGTAAATAAAAGACTCGTTTTGCGCAGCCGTCAATCCCGCCCAAAGAGTTGCGTCAATCTCCGCGTCCGCCTGATTTTTTACCGTCGTCGAGCCGGAAAATGTCGAAACGCCGCCCACTTGCAGCGTTCCATTGAACTGCGCGTTCCCGGCATTGCTGATGGTCGCTACCGTGGATTCGGTCCCGCCGCCCGATCCGATCACCAGTCCGCCCGTTCCCGCATTGGTAGATCCGTTCACCACCACGGCGCCGGTTCCTGCCGAGTTGATCACCGTCTGGTCGTTGGTGCTCGATTGGCCGTAGTTATACTGGCCGATCGATAAGCGGTAAACATTGTTCAACTCGTCCAGTATCTGGTAATACTGCTCGCCGGAGGTCGCGTCGCTCAATCCCATCGTCCACCGATATCCGTAGTCGGTTTGATACCGGTTGAGAAGTCCACGCTCGTTCCCTGTCCCGATTCCAAGCCGGTAATGATTGGTCACCGTCGCGTCGGTCTGGCTTCCATACCAATCACCATTCAAGCCGTTGAAACTCCGGTGAAATGTATCGAGGAAGCTGTTGCGCGTTCCGTTGTCGATGAGTTCCCCGGTAAACATCGTTCCGCCGGTCATCCAACTGTTGTAGGAACTGCCCGCGTCCGCCACCACCTGGCTGGTCGAGTTCTCGTTGCGCATTCCGACGATCGTGTTGTTCTGCGCATTCGCGCCCAAATGCAATGCTGTTGAACATCCCTCGATATCTCCGCCGGTGAATGTGTTCCCATCTCCCTGTTGCAGGTTGATCCCGTACGTCCCGGCAATGGGGTTTCCACCGCTCGTCGGGCAATCGATGTGCAGCCGCGTAAACGCGCTCGCGTTCATCCAGTCGGTCGTCGCGGGATTCGCTGTCTGGTGCCCAATGGCATTCACCGCCGTTTGAAATCCACTAATCTCGTTGTCGAAAAATGTTCCGCCTGTATAATTTCCGGTTCCATCCAGCGTGATTCCTGTTTGGTTCGAGTTGCCCAGAAAATACAGACTTTCCAGATCCAATTCCTGCGTACGATAAGCCACAAAACCCTGTGCCGTCGCGCTCGTTGCAGTCGTTGTATTGATCACCGCATTGTCCAGGTGGAAGCCAGACGTATCCGCCGCATAGGTCGAATCGCCCACTTGCACCATCGCCCCGCTTCCTGAATACAGAAACACTGTTCCGCCCTGGCTTCCGCTCGCCGTGCTCGCTCCGCGCAAAGAACATCCATGCAGCGATACGTTTCTCGTTCCCGCCGTCACGATAATCTGATTGCTAGTCGAGATCGTCGCACACGGCAACAGAATTGATGCATTCGCCGTCGTAATCATCAGATTGGTTCCCATCGACAGCGTTCCGGAGAAATTGCGCGCATCGCAGACGCCGCCATTGCTAGTACTCAGCCCGCTCAGGCAAGCGCTCAATTGGGCGCCGAAATCCCCTCCGGGAAACTGGTCGACCTGGTACAAGCCTCCCAGCTTCACACTCGTCAACGGTCCGCTCAGTGCCGCGCCGGACAATGGAACAGCCAGTGCCGCTTGTTCGTCCACATAGTGCTTGTCGGCAGCCTCCATCGGCTGCGTCGGATCGCAGCACAGTATCAGTGGCCCGGTCATCGTCGTGCCGGAGAGGGATAGCGTGCCGCCCGCCAGCGATGCCACCGCCTGATCGACATAAGACTTGCTCGCAGCCTGCACAGCCTGCGTTGCCGGCATCAACTGCGCTTGCACCTGTCCTAAAACTGCCTTCGCGGCAGCCGGCACAACCCAGTATTGTGTGTTCGACGATCCGTCGCTGAGGTAGTAGACCGCCGTGTAATACAAGCCCGTCGGCGTCGCCCCCTGATTGGGAGCCAGATTCACGCTCACAAATCCATCCGGCGCGATCGTGACGGTCGTGCTGCCCGCCACCACCAGTTGGCCGCTCGCGGTCGTAAACGATGGCCAGCTCAACACCAACGTTCCTGAGCCGGGTTGACCGTTCGCCAGATACACCGTTCCCTGGACCGTTGTCGTACTGACAGCTTGTGCAAAGGACATTCCTGACATCCCCGTGCCGAACAGCAGCACCACTATCAGGAACAATCCCATCCATTTGCCGGCGTGCAACCACTCGTGATTTGTGAGTTTCATCCGTCTCTCTTCTTTCTTCCTGAAATGAAGGCAAAGAGTGATTTGCTCTCTGCCCTCATTTCAGCCAAGTTTTTTCTTCAGTCCTGCTCAGCGTTTGTTCGCTTCGCTTTCACGTCGTTCGGGTCAATCGGCAACCCGCCGATTCACTTCATTCGATCACCGGCTCCGTAGCTGGATCGCCTTTCCACTCCGGCTCCGATGCCAATCCCTCGGCATAGCTGCAAAGACGCTGCATGACTTCCTCGTTCTCGCAGTCGATCTCTCCATCTGCAAGGGCAATCAGCAGCCTTGCGCCGGAGACGTTGCCTTTGAGCGTGCAATCCAGCAGCGACTGCACGATCTTCTCGCTGTTCTCTTCCAGTTTCTTTTCCGCCGCCTTGTTCAACTTCGTTCTTCCGCGGCCCAACTGCTTTTCACTTCCTCTTCCACGCGACTTGCTACTTACCGCTTGCTTCTTCTTTGCCAAGACCATTTGTCCGCCAATCCCGTCCCACCATTCCACGGGCTTGCTGGCTCCGTAGAAAGGGAAAGGAAGCAGCTCCACTTCGGAACCGCTCCCTGCATCCGCCGTATTGGTCTCATCTGGCGCCGCAAGTTTCTACGGCTTCTTCTTTTTATTAGAGGAAGCCGCATTCACAGCCCCTCGCAGCTCCGCGTCAATTCGGTGAATGCTCTGATCGCTTCCAGAGCCTGTCCCGCTCAAGCTGTTCCGCCTCCAGCCGCTTTCGCCACTTCCATGTGCGGCCCTTCGCTGAGGTCAAAACGCCCGTCCGCTCTTTCAAGATGCACTCAGTCTCTCTCCCCCACGCCTGCGTACCCGAGGAGGCAGTCCGAAAAAATATAGTCCAAAAAAATCAGGAAGGCCGGCTCCCCGCTTACTTGTCGCCTTGTTCCTCATTGAATGTTCTTAGATTAGCCAATCTCTACGAAATTTTATGCAATTCCAAAAACATTATGTTTTATCCGTCCTTTCAAACACTTAGCTAGCAGCTTCCACCCACGTATCTTTGACACCTTCACCCCATCGCGCCAATCCCTCTCGCCAGAGCGTGTAGTTGCGCTGCGGCTTATCTCTTTCTCCGGCTATTCCATTTCGTTCTCTCGCCGCAGCAATCGCCCCTGCAATAATTCCAATATGCTTGTCCTCGCCTCCGCCTCTCCGCGCCGTCGTGAACTTCTTACCCAGGCAGGCTACTCCTTCATCGTCCATCCCGCGCACATTCCGGAAGACCCTTACCCCAACGAAGATCCCACCGCCTACGTCACCCGTCTCGCCCGCGAAAAAGCCGAAGCCGTCTTCCGCGAATTGACCCAGGCCCCTGAAACTCTTGCATCCGGCTCAGTTTTGTATCAGGGCACGACTTCAGTCGTGTCAGAAAATGCCCAAACTGAGTTGGGGGCTTTGGCTCCAGCGGGAATCCCGTCGGAATCCTCGAACCCTATGGCGCGCAACCGCCTTTCGCCTGGACGGCCAGTCCCCACTTTGCAAGTTCTCGGAGCGGACACAACCGTCGTTCTCGACAGCCACATCCTCGGCAAGCCGGCGGATTCCGCCGATGCCGCCCGTATGCTCCGCCTGCTCTCCGGCCGCGTTCATCGCGTCATCACCGGCGTTGCCCTGGTCAGCGCCCAAGCCACTCAGGCCGTCGCCGAATCCACTTCCGTCCAATTCCTTACCCTTTCCGACCAGGAAATCGCCGCCTACATCGCCACCGGTGAACCGATGGACAAAGCCGGCGCCTACGCCATTCAGGGCCGCGCCGCCCGCTGGATTCCCCGCATTGAAGGCTGTTACTTCAACGTTGTCGGCCTTCCCATCGCACTCGTCTCCACGCTCCTCCAAACTTGCCAGCCATTCTGATTTGTCGCTTTGCGCCTGTGCCCGCAATCCTCGACACCCCTCCCCAGCCGTTGTAGAATCTCTGCATCCAATTGCACAGTCTTGCAACAGGCTTCTAAACCTCCGCAAGCAAAGGAAAATTATGCGTATCCCGGCCCTCGTGCGTTTCCTTCTTCTCTTCATCGCCCTTCTCTCTCCAGCCTTCCTTCGCGCTCAGTTTCAGCAGCCCAGCGACGAAGAACTCAAGATGACCTCCGACCCCAAGGCTCCGGGAGCCGCCGCCGTCTACCTTGATATTCAGGAAAACACCAACGCCAACCTCCACTTTCAGAGCGTCTATGCGCGCATTAAAGTCCTCACGGAGAAGGGCAAGGAACTGGCTACCGTCGAGGTTCCTTATCTGCAAGGTGGCACTACGATCACCGACATCAAGGCGCGCACCATCCACTCCGATGGAACCGTGATCCCGCTCGTCGGCAAGCCCGAAGACCTGTTGATCGTCAAATCAAAATCGAAAAATGGCGAACAGTTTCAAGTCGATCGCAAGGTCTTCACCCTGCCCAGCGTCGAGGTCGGCAGCATCCTCGAATACCGTTACGAAATCCGTACCGATGACCACTTTTACACCTCCCCATCCTGGGAGATTCAGCGCCCCTACTTCGTTCACAAGGCCCATTACTACTTCTTGCCCTTCAAAGCCTTCCTGCCCGGCCTGCAGAATATGACCAGCTCCTATCTCATCGATAATCGCGGACGCCAGCTCAATACCCTGATCTGGTGGCCCAAGCTGCCCAACGGCGTTACCGTGAAAGACGATGTCGCCGGCAGCTACACCGTCGATGTGACCGATGTTCCTCCCGCTCCGCAGGAAGAATGGATGCCGCCCAGGGATAGCTATCTATATCGAGTGATCTTCTACTACAAGAACGCTACCAGTGCCTCCGACTTCTGGATCACCGAGTCCAAGCTATGGTCAAAAGATGTCGATCACTTCGCCGAGCCTACCAAATCCATCAAGGATGCAGTGGCCGGCATCGTTGCGCCCACGGATAGCGAACTCGACAAGGCCCGGAAGCTCTATAAAGCCGTGCAGGATCTCGATAACACCGACTACTCCCGCAAGAAGTCTGAGTCCGAACGCAAAGAGCTCAAGCTGAAAACCATCAAGCGCGCTGAAGATACCTGGACGCAAAAGAGCGGTGACAGAGAGGACATCGCCCTCCTCTATCTCGCCATGCTGCGCGCCGCCGGACTCAACGCAAACGCCATGAAGGTCGTCGATCGGGAGCGGAGCGTCTTCGATACCGCATTTCTCAACTTCAACCAGCTCGACGACACCATCATCCTCCTCAACACCGGAGGCAAGGATATCGTCCTCGATCCCGGCGAAAAAATGTGCCCCTTCCAAACCGTCAATTGGCGTCACTCCAGCGCTGGTGGAGTCAAGCAGACCGCGAAGGGACCAGTCCCTGATTCTTCCCAATTCCAGACCTATGTCGATAACAAGACTTTGCGCATCGGTGAAGTTACCCTCGACGCAAACGGCGCTCTCACCGGATCCTTCCGCTTTGTCATGACCGGTCAGGAAGCTCTCAAATGGCGTCAAAAAGCCATCCGAAACGACATAGATGAAGTCAAGAAGCAATTCGACAAATCCATCGAATCCATCTTCCCCGAAGGCGTCGAGGCCCACATCGACAACTTCACGGGCCTGGACGATCCCGACGCGAATCTCATCGCCACCATCAAAGCCACGGGCAATCTCGGCTCGGCTACCTCCAAGCGCCTGATCCTCCCCGGCTTTTTCTTCGATACACGCGGTGCGGCCTCCTTTGTCGCTCAGGAAAAACGCGAGTTGCCCGTCGATATGCAGTATGGAAGCATGGTCACCGACCAGATTACCTATAAACTGCCCGAGGGCTTCTCCGTGGAAGGCGCGCCCCAGGACGCCAAATTGATGTGGCCCGATCACGCCGCCCTGATCGTAAAAACCGTTCCCGGCGACGGCAAGATCACCATCGCGCGGCAACTGGCTCGCAACTTTACCTTCATCATGCCCAACGAATACCAGGACCTGCGCAGCTTCTACCAGAAGATCGCCGCCTCCGACCAGGGACAGCTCGTACTCACCCACTCCGCAGCCGCGAAAGGAAACTGATCGTGCGCACTCCTCCCCCAGTTTTCG
>Ga0181528_10001048_pt1 | contig 17584 bp, 16 predicted proteins | sample PEATcosm2014_Bin_47_FD_119742 | JGI IMG/M metagenome (GOLD analysis project Ga0181528, IMG submission 119742) | Peatland microbial communities from MTU Mesocosm Facility, Houghton, MI, USA - PEATcosm2014_Bin10_10_metaG | ecosystem: Environmental > Terrestrial > Soil > Wetlands > Peat | place...
CTAATTAGTACATAAGGTATCAAGATAGTAACGTGGCGAACAAAACCGTCAATATTTACGAGCGTGTGAAGGTGGATGGAAAGTGGAGGGACTGGCCTGTCGAGGTCCCGAAACTCAAGCCTGACGGCAAGCTCTATTTGAAGGACGGTCGCGATGGGAAGTTCATGATTTCGTGGTACGAGGGTCGCAAGAAGGTTCGGTATGCACAGACCTTCAAAACCCTAAGCGAAGCTCTAAGAGTCAGGGCCGACAAGGAGTGGTACCTCCAAAACCTACACCGCGGAGTCCAAGACCCCACCCTGCCCGATCCTCGGGTGCCGATCCCAACGGCCATCAACGCCTACCTTGACGAAATCACGGGAAGCAAGGCTACCAAGAAAGCCCATAGGCATGACCTGCGGGAGTTCGAGGCGTGGAACGCGGGACTCGAACAGCGGAAGAAGAAATACGTTGAGGAAATTGACAAGGCCCACATGAGGCGGTTCTTTGAATACCTCGTGGACGATGAACCCGAGAATTGCCCATTCACGGCAGCATGGAAGCTACTCAGGCTCAATAAATTCATTCGCACTGTCCTGCATCTGGACCCAGGTAAGGGCCCGATCAAGAAGTCCGACTACAAGCGAGAATTGAAGCGGGGCGAGGACCCACCCGAGATTTATACGCGGGACGAGCTAAAGGTTTTGTTCGGGATCACGACGCCCGAGGAAGCCGTTCTCTTCGAGACCTTTCTAAAGGCGGGACTACGAAAGCAAGAATTGATGTTCTTGGAAGACGATGACCTCATCGTGGAGACACTGGGTCCAGGGCTTGTAAGGCGTGACATCCGCGTGCAGAGCAAGCCCCATTGGGGTTTCGTGACCAAGAACGGGAAGAAACGTTTGGTGCCAATCCCTGCCGATCTCATGAACAAGCTGCTGGCTTTAAGGGCAAAGGTTCGCCCCTCGAAACTCCTCTTCGGCACAAGCTCTGGAAAGCCGGATTACCACATCCTCGATACGCTCCACGCGATTGCAAAACGGGCAGGCTTCGACCCGTCGAATTTCTGGCTGCACAAATTCCGCAGCACGTGTGCAACAAACTGGCTGCGGTCGCCGAAATTCGGCGGCAAGGGTTACGACATCGCCATTGTTCGGGAATTGCTCGGGCACGACGATTACAAATCTATAGAGGCATATCTTGCTTACGTGCGTCGGGAAGAACTCATAGAGGCAGACGAGCCAGACGTTGACGCCATTACGGTTGATGGTTAAATGGCGGCGGCGGTGTCTAAGTAAATACGGCTTGCCTGCACCTTGAAGATTCTGCGTTAGGCTTCTTGAGCGAGACCTTCGGATAACGGCTCTAACCTGTCTTGATGAGGCTTCTGGCTACTGGCTTTTGTTTCAAGGCGGGGAAGAATCAATTTTTTGACCTCGCGGCTAATCGAGTAGCGGTAAGCCCAAAACTGGAGTTCAGGCTCTTTTGTCCGCTGTTCTGTCTCCCATTGCTTATCAGCAACGTACTCGTTCTCCCACATCCGCCATGCCCACGCCAGATCTGCGTTGATCTCGTCATGAATCTTGGTCGTGATGCACATGATCCAGCCCTTGGCCAGTTCTGCCTCAATAATGACTCGCAACTTCTCTTTGTCTCCAGAGGTAAGGTTGTCGATCTTTTCTTGCAATACACCGAGCGTATGATCCGCGTCCGAATATTTGAAGATGTAGCCTTTCTGGGCGTAGTCTTCGACGAGTCTCTTGAGATGCTCTAATGACATAGCTTGTCTCCTTTGCCCTTTTTTATGAACTGCTGAGAGAAGGGCAGGAAAGGGACGGGAACCTGACCTTCTCTCATCGCGCCCGAGGCCATTCGTTGCCGCGGGCTGTCTATCCTCTAATACTCGGGATCTGGGAAAATCACAGTGGGCCAAGAACATTTTGTATCATTCACTTCTCTCCTGCTGTTCAGCTTTCTAGTGGCCGTACGACCACAGCCTTCTGGCTCGTTGTCGGGTACGAAGTCGTACGGGTAGCGGTCTGCGGTTTCACCGTGTCCGTTGGAGCGGGGAACTTCTAGGACCAAGCTGGACGCCCCGTGTTCAGGCCTCCATTCAATCCCCCTGGTCAATTCGATCAACCATTCCAATCATTCAACCCCTTCAACAACAAAAATATGCTTTTGCTTTACTTATTAGTCGATGAGGAAACGGAATAGCAGCGTTGGACGGTCAGGTTGATTGATCGGATCGAATGGGCAGGATTGCGCCACGCTGAAGAACTAGGCTGAAAAAATAATTTGCCCTAATAACTCACATCTTCCCAAAAATCCAGTATTGATCATTAGCGACGTTGACCCCCAAGGGTCACCGGGGGCGGCGGGTTCTGGTAGGTCTTTAACTACTGGGTTTCCTGCCGTCCGAACAAAACCCAGTACCAGACCATCCCAGCCTGCTACCTCCCGTTTTGAATCGCCACATTAAGTTGCAAGAGGAAGATATGTCGAGTCCCCAGCAAGATCTCACACGGCTGTCTGACGTGGCTTTCGAGTCACCAGCGGTCATTCCCGCGAACGGTAAAGCGACGAACGAGGCTGTCGCCAACGCCACGAAGAATACTCCCTCGAAAACAATGTTCGCACCCGCCAGCCGCAAGGCAGCCGAAGCCGCCAAGAAGGGCACGACTTCCGCCAGCCGCACGGGCAAGGCCAAGCAAGTGAGTTACGAATTCGGAAAGCCGCCGAAGGGCATTTACGTCAAGGTTCACCCTTCGGCCGCTTACCACACGTACTGCCTGCCAGTGTTCGTCAACGAGAACGAAGGCACTTTCCACTACATCGACCCCGAACTCTTCGATTCGGGCGAACTGCCAGAGCGTTTTCGCAATGTCTGCAAGCTCATGGACATTCACGCGGCTGGCTGTGCGGACGGCACGTTCTTCCTTTGGTACGTCTTCGTGTCATCCAGCAAATGGCGTAAGGCGGCCGTCAAGGCTGTCGATGAGGCGAAACGTGAGTACGTCATCGTGAGCAGCATCAAGGCTCGCCAGACGTACAGCGTGGAGATCACTGACCAGCCGATCCCTGAGCCCAAGTGGGCGTCATTGCCGTCCTTCGAGCAGATGCTCATGGACGCCTTCGATTCCAATATCAATGTGGCGGACGACAAGATCGTCAGCGACTACATGAGCGGCGGCGTTGCTGCCCGCGAGGACGGAGACGATGAGTAAGCTATCGCCAGATCGCTTTCCGTATGTCTACTTCCCTGATACAGAGTACGTGGCACCGCTGGGCGAAAAACAACGCCCAGTGTGTTTAGTCGCCCACGGCTTCAACAAAGGTCGGCGGATCGAGATGTTCTTCGATACGCCGGCCGCCAGCCCGTTCCCCGATCCCAAGAACATGCTCTTCGTTGGCTATAACTTGCCTTCAGAACTGAAGACCATGCTGTCGCTCGGCTGGGAACTGCCAGAGCATTGCATCGACCTGTACGTCGAATACCTGAACATGATTAACGGTAAGTGGCGTGGGAAGGACTGCCTGAAGGACCTTGGCACGGGCTTGGTGGATGCCGTGACCTACTTCGGCGGCAATCCGATGGACTTCTGGAAGGGCAGCAAGGACGAGGAACGCAACTACATCATCGAAAACGGCACGACGCCTCCTGAAGGCGTCACGATGGAAGAGCATCGACAGCGGATCCTCGCATATTGCGAAGAGGACGTTAACGCGACCGTCTGGCTGGGTCGCCAGATGATTCCTGAACTGGATATCGAACAGGCCCTCTGGCGGGGGAAGTACTGTAAGGCAAACGCTTATTTCGAGCATAACGGCGTCCCGGTGGATCGCGAACGCTTCCGTGCTATTGAAAACGAGTCCTCGAAGCTCAAACTCAGCATCGCCAACAAGATCGAAGAGACGCACGGCTATGGCGTGTATGTGGTCGAGGGCAAGGAGACGACCCAGAAAAAGCCGACGCCAGTATTCAAAATGGCGAAGTTCCGCGAGTTGCTGGATTCCAAGGGCACCACAGTGGGCAACCGCGGGGCGATGTGGCAAGCTACGCCGTCGGGCGACCCGATGCTTGAAGACGACTACTTCGGAGCTATGTGCAACGTCTACCCTGAACTCCAACCCCTGCGTCAGTGTCGGAAATCGCTAAACAACCTCAGCCGCTTCGAGACCGTGCTCGGCGAAGATGGGTTCAACCGCTCGACGCTCTGGATGTTCGGGACGGTGACATCACGCAACAACCCGAAGGCGAAGGACTTCCTGCTCAGCCGTCCGCATTGGGTTCGCAACCTGATCGCACCGCGGGAAGGTATGGCAGTGGTCGCCTGCGACGTTACGGGTGCCGAGGATTGGCTGGCGGCTGGATTCTCTGGCGACACCGAATTGATGCGGATTTATTCGTCGGGTGCCGATTCGTACATGGAGTTCGCTGCTGTCACCGAGGCAGTCCCCGTTGGAACCAAGCGTGACAAAAGCAACAAGGAACTGGAGATCATCCGGGCACAGCACAAGACCGCAAAGCTCGCGATCCAATACGGAGTTGGCGGCGAAACGCTCAGCAAATACCTCGGCGTGCCCCTCTGGAAAGCACAAAAAATCATCAACCGCCACAAGGAGGGGTACGCAGTCTACTGGCAATGGGCGGAAGACCAAGCCAAGCTCTCCGAAGAACGCGGCTATGTGGAAACGGATTTCGGGTGGCGGCAGTCGACCGAACACATGAGTGCCAATAGCGTGCTGAACTTCCCGCAGCAGGCGGGATGTGCGGAACTGCTGCGGTGTGCCTGCATCCTGTTAGTCGATGCTGGATGGGGCTACGCACTGGCTGCCCCTCACCATGACGCACTGTACATGCACGTCGAGACCGAGAAGGCCGAAGAGTGCAAGCGGGCTGTCGAAGAGGCATTCATCGAAGCGGGACATCTCATCGTGGGATTGCCAGAGTTCCCGCTGCGGGTCCACGCCGATGTCGTCTACCACCCCGACCATTACGAAGACGCCGATGGGGCTGAGATTTGGGAAATCGTTTGCGAATACTTCGGTTGGGACAAACATGCAGTATTAGAGGAAGAGGAAGCAGATGAACAATTACTGGCGTATTCAAGCTAAGCATAAGACGGTTTGCCCACGTTGTCGCGGTTACATCAAGGTCGGCACGTGGATCGTCTTGGAGGACGGCGACACTAAATGGTCGCACGCCGTCTGTCCGGGTTTTGCAAGCAATGAGAATGCACGCTTTGGCGATGAGCGTGCGGTTACACGCACCCAATTCACTGAAGAAGGGATAACAACATAAATGTCACACATGTTTGGGAGTGATTACGACGAAGCGGTCGCACGAGGCCGACTCGGCTCCGCATACGACAACCAATTCAGCGACATCGCCGAGGAACGGCTGGACGTTCCCCATGAAAAGCGTAGCAAACGCGAGAAACCGCCCACCCTTGCGGAGTTTGAGGCCGACCTGCTAGAGGGAGCACTGTTCATACCGAAACGCAGGACGTGAACCGTCAGCGGGGAATATTTCGACGTTCTCCGCGGTTGGTGAAGGCCCTTCCCAGATCACTAATCGCCCACGTTTTCGCAATTTTATTTGCCTATGTAGGAGCAACTGACGCCCACGGGTGGTCAATTGGCTTCCGACATTTCAGTTTTGTGAGGCAATTATGTTGGAGACGACAGAGGTTCAGATTCACACACCAGCCTTCTTGGACTCCCCGATCTCAGAGACTCCTCAAGCGGACGGCCCACCGCAGGACGAAGGTGCTTTGACCACCGAGATCGTCCAGCTTTGGCAAGTACACGGGGATTATCAGAAATCGATCAAGCATGACACGGAAAAGTTCCGTGTTCTCCGCAACGAACTTGGGAAACTCCTCCACCAGATGAAGGGATTGCTCGCACGGCCCGGCAGGGGCGGGCAGTGGAGTGCGTGGTTAAAGGAGAGGGAAATCCCTCGCTCCACCGCGGACCGACTCGTTCAACGGTACGAGCATTCTCTCAATCCGAACGTGAATCGCACCATTGGGTCAATTTCTGAGCTCACCGAAGAGGAAATCCAGAAGCTCTTCTTCAAGGTCCTGCGGAAACTGCGTCCTGTGCTGCGGACCCAGCAGAGCGTCTACCGTTTCGTAGATCTGCTGACCCTATCCTGCGACGGGACAGTCCGTCGGGTGACTGAGGAAGGGATTCTCGTAATCAAGCCCACCCAAAATGCGATGTCGGAGGAGTTCCCCACTAGCGAGATTGTTGTCGATCCCCAAACAGGGCTCGCTCAGCCAGAAGTGGAATTGGATCAAGAATTGATGTGAGGCGAAGCTGTTGCGGTGGTAGGGGCAGACACCTTGCTTGAAAGGGCGAGCTAGACGGTCGCGAGCATCGCCGAGGCATCGTCGAAACTGACAACAGGCGTGCACGCTGCAGTCGCGTCTAACGATGTGCGACGTTTAGGATACGGCAGGAAGTCATAGCGGCAGACACTCTTGAGATAAGACTTTTCAGCACGGGTGCCCTCGAACCAGATCCATTTTTTCTTGCCGTGCACAACTTTCGGCATCCACCCCAGCCTTTTCAGATACGGACGCATCGGGCCTTTGTCCTCGCTCCATCCCAGCTCGCGAAGGAATTTACGATCGGTGTCGTGGTTCAACTTGTAAGATGAAACCTTTTCCGTGCCGTCGGGCGAAACGAAATCCACGTGGAAACTCCCCTGCTTTTTGCCGACATCTTCTCCGATGAAATACCAATTGCAAGCTGAGTAGATCGTGCCGATCTCCGAGGCATCCGCCGTATCGGAATAGGCAAAGAAAATGCTCCATCCGAAATCTTTGTAAGCCTGCTTACAAGTTCGACTGGTGAAGAAGGAAGCGGCGTGCGGAGGAGCGTAAAACACGCAAGCGCCTCTGTGCAGGCACACTGCCTTCTTTACGTTTGCCTTCCCACAGATGTTGCTGATGTCGCCGCCCATCTTCCCGAGGCAGTTGGCACCGACCAACTCCCCGTTCAGCCTCAGACCGTAGAACGCCTGAATTCCTCGGCCCATCGGGGCGTTGTTTCTTGGGTCTGCAGCCAGCCACTCGTATTTCAAGATGATGGACTCTGCTTCCTCCCGTGTGATCCGCTCCACGAGTGCACCAGCCAGGGAGGTCAACTGTTCGCGGGGCTCTGCTTCCGCCCACACTTCGCGAATGTGCCGTTGGTAGCACTTTGAGCGGTCTCGTTCGAACCGCTCCTTCGCGATACAGTGCATCTTTCTTAGATATTCATCCATGCTGTTCGTGTGGGACGGTTCCGAATCAAACTGTTCGGCGAGAGAGCTTTTCTCTAAGCCGTTCATCCGCCTTGGCAATATTGGGATTCGCCAAGAACTCCTCGGCCCTCTTGGGATCGAGCATCTTTGCGTAGATGCCGAAGATCGCCGAGATTTCCTGACAGTTGAACACGATCTGATCGAGCGTCCACTTAGGCTCAATCTCCTCGCCCGCCTGTATCTTCAGGATCGCGGCCTCGATCTGATTCGGAAGCTTGTGCTCGATGCCATCTGAAGATGACGGAACCAGTTCATTGAGGCTGTGTGCCAAAGCCTCCCAGAAGCTTTTCGGTTCGCTCTTCTCCGCCCTGTTTTTGCTTGGAGTACGACCATGCAGGGCGTAGCGGACTGCCCGAGATGTTCGGTGGAGTTCACCAAGGCAGAACGCGTTCATCGAGGCATAGCCCATGATTGTTTGGCCCTTGCGAAGGTGCGTGAAACGCTTGGTGAGTTCGTCGAGGTACGGGAGCAGTTCTGAGAGCTTGCGTAGTGTTGGCCCGAGGCCGCTATTTACGAGAAGTATCGCCAGAGCTTCGTTAGAAAGATCGTGGGCATGGGCCTTCGCATTCGCTGGCAGTGCGGAACAAAGTTCCGCGTTGTTGGTTGAAACTGGCTGAACTGATGTAGCGTGTTTCGCGTGAACGCGGAAGGCTTTTAGCTTGCCACGGATCACGCAATGCTCAGAGGCGGTGGGCCTGCGTCCAGCTGCGATGGTTACCTGCAGTCCAACCAACTGGAGGGCGATATATGGCATCGTTGCCAGAATGCCGGTGATAGCTATCGCTAACGCGAGAGTGCGACTACCGTAGCGTCCACGAGCGAAATCGGCCAGAGTGATGTAGTTGTGCCTCTTTGATACTGACCAAAGCCGTGGCATGACGACGAAAACGAACGGATAAACAAGTATGGTGTAGGGCAGTGCAAAAAATCCTATTGCGCCTGCGCCGTAGACAAAAGCTGGTACGGCAATAATCGTGTATGCCGTGTAGAAATCACCCCCGAGCAGGAACCATGTGATAAGAACTCCAAAACGCCGCCCTCCGAGCCCCCACTCATCGAGCTTATTCAGATCGCCTCGCTGCCAATGGGCAGAAAGAAAGCCCATGACTGCAACCACGAGAAAGAAGAACACGAAAACTCCCGTAGCAACCCAATTCAGGCTGGTATTCATCGTGTCCTCCGGTAGACGAAATCAATGAGGAACATCGTGAGAAGAACCCATGCAAACTGATACCAGTAGAAGAAGGGAAAGCCCAACAATCGCGGCTCCGCCTTGGCATAAAACGGTAGCCAAAGCAGGCCAACATAAGGAATCAGCAACAGAAAAAACCATTTCCAACTGCCGGAACGGCGTTCCATTACTGGTTTGACGCGACTCTTTGCCTCATCTTGGGATAGAACGGTCAGTCCACTCGATAATGTAGATTCGCTCATAAGTCCTCACCAATAGTCGCTAGCAGCAACTCCCTACCATCAACACGGACACAAATCCTCCCGTGAATTCCTGGTTCCTACGCTTGATTTCTAATGCCCGAACTCCAGTGTCAGAGCCGGCGTGTCGCTGGTTAGCGCAGCGATTTGAATGCTGCGCGGAGCTCGACGGTAAATAGTTGCGGCTGCTCCCAAGCCGCATAGTGTCCGCCTCTGTCTACTTGGTTGTAGTAAATGAGTTTGTGATACGCCCGCTCCGTCCAACTTTGCGGGGCTTGATAATTCTCGCCAGGAAAGACGCTCACGGCAGCGGGGATGGAGACGTCAGCGGCATTGTAGAGGTTGATGTGGTTTTCCCAATAAAAGCGAGCCGCGGAAACCGCTGTATTCGTCAACCAGTAGAGCGTAAAGTCGTCGAGCACATCGTCTCGTGTCAAGTCGCCCGCGGAATGTCCATTGACGGTGCGCCCGAGCACCGCCGAGGTTATCGACGCCGCCGGCTGGCTGTAACCATCACCATGATCAAACATATAGGCGCCCAGGCCGACCGGCGAATCCGCCAATCCGTACAGCGTTTGCGGGCGTGTCGCCATCAGTTGTGCGTAGGCGCGTCGTTTCGTAAACAATAACGTGAGCTGCTCGTAAGCACGCCGTTCATCGGCGGATAGGCCGGATGGCGGCGCATCGCCACACTGGAGCGCCTTCGCAATGTCGGATGGAATGGTCCCAGGGAAATTTGTGTGAATTCCCAGCAATTCTGAAGGTGCGTGTTTAGCCATCGCAGTGCAAACACCCGCGCCCAAATCTCCGCCTTGCGACACAAATTGTGCGTATCCAAGGCGCTTCATCAGCACTACCCAGGCACTTGCAGTGCGCTCGGGACCCCAGCCGGAAGTGGTGGGTCTTGCTGAAAACCCGAACCCCGGTAGTGACGGAATCACCAGATGGAAGGCGTCCGATGCACTCCCGCCATGTGCCGTAGGATTGGTCAGTGGATCGATAATCTTCAGTTGCTCGATGACTGAGCCGGGCCATCCGTGCGTGACGATCATCGGCAAGGCATTTTCATGTTTCGAACGAACATGAATGAAATGAATGTCCAGCCCATCGATCTCGGTGACGAACTGCGGTAGGGTGTTGAGTTTTGCCTCAACCTTGCGCCAGTCGTACTCTGTGCTCCAATAGCGGGCAAGTTCCTGCATCGTCGTGAGCGGGACACCTTGCGATTCGTCCGTGACTGTCTCCCGATCAGGCCACCTTGTCGAATTGATGCGCGTGCGCAATTCGGCAAGCTCCGCTTCGGGAACATTCACCTGAAACGGACGAATAGAAGTCTTGTCAGCTGCCTGTGTAGCACTGGTTCGGGTCATGGTGTCCTCCTTTCCAGCAATTCTGGAATCTGCGAATGCCTCGCCGATCATTGCTGGTCTGAGCGCGGCTGCCAGGCCCAACGTCGAACTCGCCTTGAGAAAGCGACGGCGCGATCTGTCGTCTGGTTCTTTCATCGGGTACTCCTTTCTTTCATGGTGTTTCTTCTTCTAGTGGTGGCGTGTTTTCTCCTGGGATTCGAGGGCGGTTCCCGCCCCTTCACCAATTAGCTGGATTCGCCTGCCTCTTCGGATTCAGTCCCTTCATCTCACTGAGTTCCTCGGGGGTGATCTGAGGCAAGTGCCGGATGAACAAAACCAGGCGCCAGGCTTTCTCGGGAGTGTGCGCTTCGCCGAAAGCTGGCATGCCGCTCAAACGAACTCCATTTTGAATTGTGTAGTAGAGCTCGCCATCGCTCTTATTCTGGGTCCCGGCTGCACCCATGTCGGGCGGTTTCGGATAGAGGCCCTTGCCGAAAAACGTCTGGCCTCTTCCGTCATTCCCGTGGCACGTGGCGCAATGATCAGCGAAGTGCTCCATGCCAGCCCGAATGTTCTCCGTTGAGGGCGTCATTGGGTTGCGAAGTTGGCGATACGTGGATGACACGGCCATTTTGCGTGCCGTTGTCGCCGCGAACACCTCAATCGCTGATGGCGTCGCAAGAGCACTGAAGCCTCGTCGCACGAGAGTCAGGCCGTATCCCACGGCCGCAACGGCAAGAGCAAACAGAATTAGCGAAACTACTTTCCAGGGTTTCATGACTACCTCTCCTGTCCGAGCCGCCACCGCTTACCAGGACTTGGAATTCTGCTCAACTTTGTTTGTGTGCTCATAAGGTTCACCACGTTGTGTTTTGATAAAGGTCCTGCAATGGAAAGAGACGCGCTAGTTCCCGGCTACTGCCGCCTCTGCAGAACTCCTGGGCACCAACCGCAATTGAACGAGTACGGTTAGCTGATTTCCGACGATGGCGCTGAAATTCTGCTGGACGCCAACGCCCTCGCCGCCGCCTTCGTGCGGCGCCTCGGGAAGTCCGGCAGTTGCCAGGTATGTTCCCGTACATTCGGCACCGCTATACGCTTCACTCGCGTCAGGGTATTGACAGTTTTGCTCTTGAACCACAGTCGGCCAGTAGGTATTGACTGCGGTCTTTACTAGCTGGGGAAAATCCTCCCGGAACATGCTCGTGGATCCCGACGCCTGGAGACCGCCATCTTTCTGCCCGCTCCCGTTGGTGTCTCCGAGGTCAAAAACGAAGGTGGCCTCGTGCGATACGCGGTGGATTATCGGAGGACCATACACGGGCCCGGAGTAGGCCTCAGTCGGCTCCGCCTCGACGTTGCGGTCCACCCGCGTGACGGCCAGTTCGCCGGTGGCTTGCAGCCGGCCGTCGGGTGTCCGGACAACCCGCTTGGAGTGGAAACACACAAGTGTGTGGTTGGACAGGTTTTCAAGCCAATGGCTCAGGAATTTCCCATCTTCAGCAATGGGAGGTCGCCATAGACGTAGCCGGATAGAACCTGAATTCGATATTGGATTTTGCGGGATCGGCATCGTCGATTTTGAAATCCCCTCTGATCCTGGCGTAGCCGAGAGCTACGTTGATTTTCGTTTTTCCGTAATCGGTCGTCGCGTCGGTGATAAGTTTCGCATCGGAATGGCGAGTGTCCACCTGCCAGGAACCTGCTAGGGAAACAGGTTTATTGGGGGTGTCTAGGCCCAGAACTGCTAGGCCTAGAATTACAGCTACTGCGAATACAGTCACGTGTTTAAGCATCGTCGTCTCCTTTACCTCAAAGCCACGGTCAGACAATTTGGGCACAGCCACAGCTACCGTCGGCTTAACCACTAGCTTCCAACCCCAATTCCCGAACCCTGCAGGTTTCGTTGCGCCAAAGACAAAGCCGAGGGCGACAATCAGCCGGGCTGTGTACCTCTGTCATCGCCGTCCGCCCCGAACGAAGGCAGGTACCGGCCGAAGTTCAATTCGAAGTCGCTGGGAACGCCGTAACCGGCGTTGCGACCTTGGAACGGCGCGCTTGGGCACTGGGCAAGGTCAGGAGTGGGAAGAACAGGTCGGTACTCGATTTGAGCTCGGTAGCTGTCGGCGTCCCGAAGCGATTGATCTGGGCCTTCGCCGCAGCTAGCGTTTCATGGTCGAACGAGGCCAGACGCCGAACGAGCGCATCGACGAACGAGTCGAGGTCGGCGTCGTCCAGCGTGCGGTTCACCCAGCCATAACGCTCGGCGATATCAGCATCGAAGTCGTCGCCGCTCAGGACAATCTCAAGCGCACGCGACCGGCCGACCAAGCGCGGGAGCCATTCCATCGCTCCGCCGCCCGGGACCAGTCCGACCCCGACCTCGGGGTTGCCGAATAGGGCGCTTTGCCGGCTGGCGAAGCGCATGTCGCAGGCCAGCACTAACTCGTTACCGATGCCGCGTGTGCGGCCGCGAATCTTGGCGATGCTCACGACCGGCGTGGACGAGAGGTGCAGCACAAAGTCGCGCCAAAGGCCCAACACTTCTGGCCGTTCAGCAGCTTTGGCCACGTCGAGATGGGCAATGAAAAAATCGGGATTCGCTGACCGGAACACTACGACCTTCACGGTTGGGTCCGCCACGATGTCGGTTATTAGCGCTCCCAATTCGACGATCGTTTCGGGAACAAATATGTTGATTGGCGGGTTGCTGAAGGTGATCGTCCACCGATCCGGGTGGGTACGGTCGATGCTGAACTGCGCCTCTTCCTGCTTGCTGCCTCGCTCTATAGCGCTGGATTGCGTCATGATTTTCTCCTATCGTGTGAAGAACCTTTACCGCAGAGATCTGAAGCCCACGCGAACCTCTTCTGTCCCTGCCAATTCGGGCGCTACCTACTGTCTCGCTCTCTCGTGATCCACTCGCGGATGTAAGCCGGACAGTTCTTAAGTTCAATGCCGTTGGCTTCGGCCTGTGCCAGAACCTTCACAGCCTCGCGGTCCACCAGTTCTACTTCTGCGAGTGCGACAGCCACAACGTGGCGTCCATCGAACTCAGGGCGAACAATCTCCAGGTCTTCCGCAGTGAGCCACCCGCTAATGCAAAGGAGCAGACCCCGTTCAGTCGAAACTCGGTCGATTCGGCACGTCATTGGCCGCCTCGCCTGTCGTCCACTGACATCAATGGCAAACGGCGTGCCATTCGAACGTGACTGAAAAGGCTAGAGATCGGGCCGCTCGCCTACCTGGCGAATTTGGCAGATCTGGCGAATGTGGCGTATTTGGAGAAAGTGGCGGGGACTTCAGCGAAACTTGAATTGCGTCTTATCAATACTCAACGCCTTGATGCGATGCTCAAGCGTAGACGGGGGAACGCCAAGCTTTGCAGCGGCCCCTGAGCGCCCAGCGACACGACCCCGGGATGCGGCGAGCGCCGCTTCAATGAGATCCCGTTCGCTTCGGTTGCCTCGAGAGGGCGCGGGTGAAGCGACTTGTGGTCGTCCTCGGGCGGGTTGTTTTGCGAGCCATGACTCGTCGACGGCAAACGCCTCGCCGGAGTTCAGAATCACGGACCGCTCAATTACGTTCTGCAGCTCACGGATGTTGCCTGGCCAATCGTAGTTCTGCAACAGATTCAACGTCTTCTTGTCGATCGAGCGGAAGTTCTTACCTGCGCGCTTGGCATAGCGTCGCACGAAGTACTCGACCAGCATCAGGATGTCCTCAGTCCGTTCTCTAAGGGGTGGCACCTCAATGGGAAAGACATTGAGTCGATAAAAAAGGTCTTGGCGAAAGCTTCCATTTGCCACAGCGGCTGTCAGGTCACGGTTGGTCGCCGTGATCACTCGAACGTCGACTCGGATCGTTTGAGCTCCCCCGACTCGCTCAAACTCTCGTTCTTGCAACACTCTTAAGAGCGCAACCTGTGTGTCGGGGGGAACTTCACCTACTTCATCCAGAAAGATCGTGCCGCCATTAGCCTGTTCGAAGCGGCCGAGGCGCCGCTGTGTAGCTCCGGTGAAGGCTCCTTTCTCATGCCCAAACAACTCCGATGAGATCAGCGTAGGCGCCAGCGCAGCACAATTCACACTGACAAAGGCACGTGCAGCCCTTTGGGATCGTTTGTGGACCGCGCGGGCAATCAGTTCCTTGCCGGTACCAGTCTCTCCCGTGATGAACACTGTGGAATCGGTTGGTGCCACTCTAGCAATCATCGAAAGGACCGTCTTCAGCGGCTTGGAGGCACCGACAATTTCCTCGAACATCTGAGCGCGGTCGACCTCGTCTCGCAGAGCGAGGTTCTCCCGATAGAGTTGATCCTTGAGCGCTCTGATCTCTGCTTCAGCCTGTTTCTGTTGGCTCAAATCGAGGGCGAAGGCAACGCCGTCGTTCCCTCTTGAGTCAATCAGCGCACCGCCCGTCAGAACAGGGATGCGAGTGCCATCCTTGCGGAAGAACTCCTTCTCGTACGGCTGAACCTTCCCAGTCGCCTTTAAATCCACGATCGCGCGCTCGTCTTGTTGGCGCCATTCGGCCGGTGTCAAGTCGGTCCAGTGCACACGATCCGCGACGAAATCTTCACGGCCGTACTGCAGCATGCCGAGAAAAGCGTCATTGGCTTCAAGAATTTGTCCGTCGAGATTCCAGATGAGAACACCAACAATGTTGGAATCAACCAACCGCCTAACGCGCGTCTCTCGCTCCTGGAGATCGCTATAGAGACGCGTGTTCTCCATGGACATTGCTGCCCCCGACGCAAGCACCTTAAGGACAGCCATTCGGTCAGGCGTAAAGGCGTGAGGCGTTAGTTTGTTTTCAAGGTAAAGGACTCCGAGCAATCTCGTTTGCTTGAGTAAGGGTATGCAGAGCACTGACCGTGAGCCGTGCTCGCGGATATAGCCATCCTCTGAAAACGAGTTCTGACTGGACGCATCGTGCAGGAGAACGCTTTCTTTTGTCCGAAGGACGTAGTGAAACACAGACGTCGGTAGATCTGCGCCCGTGACATGTGCCTGTTTCAGGACTACGTTCACGTTGTCACTGCTGGTTGTGGCCTCTGCTTCAATTTGATATTCATCGCCTCGCGGAAGAATCAACAGACCTCGTTCGGCGCCCGCGTGTTCGATTGCCGAACACATCAGGGTGTTGATTAACTTCTCGAAAACAATCTCGCCTGACACTGCTTCCGAGACTCTGATTACGGTAGCCAAATCGAGCTGCTCGACGGGTGTCACTATCGTCGCAGTGGAATCCGGGATCGACTGGTCCACTTTAAGATGCGGATAAAGCTCTTCGAGTTGGCGAACCTTTCCGTCGGCTCCCCACCGGAGGTAGCAGGTCCGCGCGTCCCGCAAATAGGTCGCCGCGATCTTCTCGTAACCGCGCTCTGCGTAGAAATGCCCGGCAATCTCATAGGCAATCGCCTGATTGTGGACGAACCCGTATTTGTGCGCCGCGCGGATGGCCTTGTCGTACAGCTGCTGAGCGTCCAGCACCCGGCCCTCGATGCGGGCGATCTCGGCGCCGACCAAGGCGGCGCGGTCTTCGAAGGTTTCGGGGTCGACCTCCGACCACACTTGGAGCTGCCGGTGGTGGTCCAGCACAAAATCGAAATGCCTCGTTCGCTGCTCCGGTGTGGCGTGATCCCAGACTGCCGCGTGCGCCAGCGCGCCATAGAATCGATACTCTGCGGACTCGAACATTGCCGCCGACGTCCAAAGCAGCGATTCCGCACGCAGCGAGGCGTCTACCGCCGACGCAAGGTCTCCGGCGAAAAAATGAGCCTGCAGCTTTCGCGTCCAGTAATAGAACTCGGCGAACACCAGAGTAGGGCTGTCGGCCAAGCGACGTTCAGTACCGAGTTCGCTGTATCCCTCATGATCCAGGCAGCCAAACGTCGCAGTCAGCCCGCGCAAGGTGAGGATCAAACCAAGTTGTGCTCCGAAGCGCTCAGTGACTAGATCGGAACGTACCCGCTTGGCAAATGCTAGGCCGTTCTCGCATTCCTTTTGCACTTCCGCGAGTGGATCCCCGGCGGCTAGGGAAACCGTGACGGTCAGCAGCTGGCACTCGGCTGTCAGATACTCGATCGAGAAGATGAGCTGGGAATTACGTTCCCAGGTTTCTTCTGCAAGAAGGGCCCTGCCAGCCCTGAGATACTTGAGCGCCGAGTCATTTGCTGTCAAGAGTTTCGCCCGCCGGCCTGCGATCAAATTCAGTTCCGCGACGCGCTCGCGATCTTCGACCGAGGTGATGAGATGGGAGCCCCGGTTGAATTGATTGACGATCTCAAATATCGCCTCCTCACGTTTCTCAGAGGGCGTGTGCTCGGCGAGGAGCATTCCGAGGCGCAGGTGCGCCTCGGCACGCAGCTCCTTCGGGATCAGCGAGTACGCGGCTTCCTGCACGCGGTCGTGCAGGAAGCCATAGGAATTGTCCTCACGGAAGATAAGGCCCGATCGCACAGCTTCCCAGAGATGGTCGTGCATCTCCTCGACCGAGCCCTGATACGCCATCCGCAACATCTCGGCCTCTACACGGTTGCCCATGCAGGCGAACTGCTGGAGCACTTTCTGGGTTTCTGGCGGAAGGCGCTTTAATTTCTCGACCATCAGCTCTACAACGTTGTCCGTGAAGCCTTTCTCCTGAATCCGGAGCAGGTCCCATATCCAACGCCGCTCGCGGTAATCGAATGTCAGCAGGCGATCGTCAGCGAGAGTAGAAATGAACTGGATTGCGAAGAATGGGTTGCCCGTGGTCTTTTCGTGAATCAAGTCTGCCAGCGGGGCGGCGCGCTCCTGTTGGCAGTGAAGGGAGTCCACAAGCAGTTTCCCCAGATCGTCACGACTGAGTGGTGTGAGAACGATGTCCTGCACTACCGCTCCGGCCTGGCGGATCGCTTCTAGCTTACGTACCAGCGGGTGAGTGGCATTGACCTCGTTGTCCCGATACGCACCAATGAGCAGTAAGTGCTGCAGATCGTTGCGGGTCAATATCTCTTCGAGGAGGTCAAGTGTGGCGGCGTCCAGCCATTGCATGTCATCGAGGAAGAGCGCGAGCGGATGTTCAGGCCGCGCGAATACGCCGATGAACCGTCGAAATACCATCTGAAAACGTCTCTGCGCTTCCTGCGGCGGCAATTCGGGCAATGGCGGCTGCTCGCCAATGACATGCCTCAATTCCGGGACGAGATCGACGATGAGCAGTCCGTTCGGATCCAACGCCTCACGAAGTGCGTCTTGCCATTTGCGCAGGTCTTCCTCGTTCTGGCTGAGCAGCCGCCGGATAAGGCCCCGAAACGCCTGGGCCAGCGCGGCATACGGGATCTCGCGCTTGTACTGGTCGAACTTGCCTGAAGCAAACAAGCCGCGTGGCGGCACGAGTGGTTTGTGGAGCTCATTGACGACCGCAGATTTGCCGATGCCGGAGTATCCGGAGACTAGCACCAGTTCCGGTGGGCCACCGCCAACGATGCGGTCGAAAGCGGTGAGCAGAGTCTCAACCTCGC
>Ga0181528_10001050_pt1 | contig 17568 bp, 24 predicted proteins | sample PEATcosm2014_Bin_47_FD_119742 | JGI IMG/M metagenome (GOLD analysis project Ga0181528, IMG submission 119742) | Peatland microbial communities from MTU Mesocosm Facility, Houghton, MI, USA - PEATcosm2014_Bin10_10_metaG | ecosystem: Environmental > Terrestrial > Soil > Wetlands > Peat | place...
ATTGCTACGCTTCGGAAGCGGTTGTCTGTCGCCCTCGCCAGAACGCTCTTTCGTTGTCCGTGCTGTCAAACGCCGCCACGTCGCAGGTACTTCGTTCGCCGTTTGTGACGCAGTAGAACTAAGGCGTAACTCGCAATTCGGTGATGATCGACCCGAACCGAGAGTCGCGATCCCGCCACGCGAAACCCAAAGGGCCGACAGCGTACCGCTTAAGCGCAGGCCCAGATTGCATCAACACCAAGGTGTAGCTGACACCATCGTATACTGGAGGGTCAGGAGTCAGCGGCGCATCTGCTGTAGGTGCAGAACACAATGCTGCATCATTGAGGAGATGGTCATGAAAGTAATGACGGTCGCATTCGCCGCCCTGCTAGGTTTTCAGGCCGCGGCCTTCGCGCAAACTTGGTCAAATCAAAGCGTCCCTGACGCTGCGTGGCTTTCTCAAATTCCGCTCGGTCACGGCTTCAAGGCGAACGACGAGCTCAGGCGTCAATATCCTGACAACGGCCCTTCATGCGGCGCCGACCACGCGGAGTTGGAATGGGGCCCCGCATTGCATTCCCTTCGGTACCTCTGCGTTCCCGAGAGTGCGAACGGTAGCTGAAGGCGTGTCTGGGCGTGGCCGCTCGCGGCGAGACATCAACTCCTGTACGCGGCTCGCCGTTTCCAAATTGCACCAAGTGGCAGGCGACGAGAACCCGACCGGACCTTTTTCGGCTATCAATCGACATCGCCTGCGGAAGCCGAGTTCAGTCGACGCGCGCGGCCAAATCGCCCTGCGATCGATTGAGAAGTGATTCCAGGCTTCACAAGGAGGCTGTCGTGATGAAGTTGACTTGCTCGCTCCTGCTTGGCGCAACGGTTCTGTTGTCTCCGCTTCGACCGGGGTACGCTGAGTCTTGCGCCGGGCTGATCGCCCAGACGGCGTCTCAGATCGACGCCAGGCTTCACTCGGTAGCCGAGGCCGGCGCCGACTCAATCGAGACTTTTGCAGCGACGCTGCACCGTCAACCTACGCCAAGATCGATCGCAGACGCGGAGGCGCGAATTGGCGACCTGTCCGCAGAAGTCGTCGAGATTGTCGAAGGAGCGATGGCGCGGGCTCGTAACTCCGAATCTTTGGGTCAGGAATATGATTGCATCCGCGCGGTTCGGGACGCCCGGCGCGCCATCGGCGATTAGGTCGAAGTCATGGATTGCAATGGCGCCGAACCCGGAATGGCGGGCGCATGTTGCGAAACTGTCAGTATCGCGCGCTATAGACTGAATCCTGATCATAGCCAAATTCGGTGAAAAGACTTTTGCATTCGGCCGGCGCGTAGGACGCCGACGAGGGTATCTCGAGTTGTTCGGACGGCTTCGACGGTGAGCGCGGCGGTTCCGCGCAGGAAGGCGCGCCCTCAGCACGCGTAGGCGGGTTATCGCGCTATAACCTTCGCAGTGACGCCGCGAACGCAGGGCCCGTCAACAACCGCCATCGTAGATGCGATCGTCGCTGTAGCGGTGCTGCCGATCAGGAAATTCACCCACATTGGAGGGGCGCCCATCGTTGCAATTGCAGCTTCGGGAGTCGGAGCTCCGAGTTCGAGGGGCGTCGTAGGGTCGCCTTCTCAGGGAGCCCGTTACGAATACAGGAGTCGCTCAAAGCCTCGGTTTGGGTCGCGGCTGCGGGTTACGCAGGAGCAGCATCGGCAACAGGGCCCCGATCACGGCAAAGTCGAGCACCACGAATCCGTCTATGTAGGCGAGAAGGTTGGTCTGGTTCTGCACCGAGTGCGCTAGTATGGCAATTGCACCGACGTTGACTGAAGAGTCGTCCGACGAGTATCTCGGTAGTGCGTGGATGTAACATTGCAGACGTAGATGCGTCAGCGTCGAACCCGCCGACACGTGAACGCCGATAAGGCTCGAGTAAGTCTGCTCCCGAAGCCGTACGGACGTTTGTATGAACGCGGCGCGGAGTTCGGTCCCAAGCAGCCGCAAGGTCTGCAGCAGGGCGCCGAACGTGAAGACTTCGCCGGGACCCCACATGCTTGACATTAAACGAGAGCACCGACGTCAGTGTGCGACTGGCAGACTGCTTGAACGATTTGAGAAGAGAGGAAGGCACCGCCTGTCCAGTCGTGCGTTAGTTGTCCGGCCAAAAAGCAGCCGCATCCGACCAGCGCATACCCCATGGCCATCGTCAATCGGCGAACGACGACACGAAGAATCGTCGCAGCAACCGGCGCCAGGGAACCGCGGCAGAGCATTCCACACCAAAGCGCTACCATATCCATCGCACGATAGTTCTGGATGGTCGCCAAGTACAGGGGCATGTGAAACGTTGACAGGAGAACCAAAGAAAAGAAGGCGATGAAGACCATAAGTAGCAGAAAGTTGCCGTGGATTGCAAACCAAGAATTGACCCAAGGCCGCTCCGCGTTCAACTGGTGAGCGATAGTTGCGACGAGGAGAAAGCATCCGCTGACCACCCGGATTCCGCCGCTGACATGCTGACCCCGCTGGACTAGCCTAGCGCCCACCATTCCGCTCACGGGGGCTGTAACGCGGGTATAGCCGCGACTGATCTCGGCCAAATCGCGCAACGGCCGCTTGGCCTCAGGCGCTGCGACCGCCTACGCTCTTTGTTTGTCCAAGACGTTGAGTTGCTGCCGCAGCTGCTCGAGTTTTGCGCGGTTCGACCTAAGCGTCGCGTCGGCTCGCTTGTCGTTATCGATGGCCAGCTCGACGATTTGACGTGTTCCGACGATTCCAGTCCCAAGCTGCGTCTGTTGGCAAGCGGTCTCCAGGTGGAGCCGAGTCACGTCCGCCTCGCTGGCCCGAATATCTGCTCGCACCTGCGTGACAATCGTCGCCCGCACGAGCTTCTGCTGATCGAGACTCTGTATCGCCGCCTCAGCGGCCACGACATTGGTCGCTCTTGCTTGACGTGGGCGCGGTAATCGTCATCGACAATCGCGACAAGCGGTTCCCCGCCGCGAACCTTCTCGAAATCGTGCACGGGGACCTGGCGGACGTAGCCCGGAGCCTACGCGGCAAGCGGCGCTAAGTCGGCCTATAAATAAGCATCGTCCGTGCTCTGAAGCTGCGCCCAACCCAGCCGCCGACCCCATTCGCCGGAGACCCCAAACAACGGGAGGCCCGCGAGCGTCAAAATGAATAGCCGCAGGCCGATCCCAAACCAGCGCAGCGAGCGCCGCCGCGGTCTGAGTTGAGATGGCGGAGTAACAGGACCGACGGCGCGAGCCGGGGTCTTGTCCGAATTGACGTCGCTTTCGGTCACGGCGTGCCCTGCGGCGCTGCGCCGACGGTTCGAAAAGTCTAAGTGTCCGAGCATCTCTATAGACAAGCGCATCGCCGGCTACGCAAACCTCGCCGTTGCCCTCAAACAATCGCGCCAGAGGCGGCCCGTTCGAACGGCGATCGGCTCGAGCCGCCTTGTAGACGACGATCCCTGCGGCAGTCCTAAGCCGAGCGCACCGAACGCGCCGGCTGCCGCGGCGGCAAGTTTCAGACCTCGACGGGGGAGCGAAGACAGCGTTGACGGCTTGGTTCACTCTACAAAGAATTGGGCGCTGTGCATAACCACTGCAAGTGAAGGCCGACGACACCAATGACTTGCGAGTGAGTCCATTGCGCGATGGTATCGTCGATACCTTGGCGCCGGTTTGGCGCGAACAGGAGAGGCGGCTCGTGGCGGGTATTTGACGCCACGACTATGAGGACTCAATTTTACGGCCACGGACGCTAGACCGATCTGGCGAGCGGGCCGATTTCCGCCGTCGACAATCGGCTGCAAACCGACACCAAGGTCTGATCGACGACTGCCTTGGAGCGGCGCATCGTTGGCGCGCGGTAGCTGTCGAAAGAGGACTTGGTGTGGAGAACGAGTTGCTCCGCGTCGTCGACGCGCTACCGGGACTTGTGTTGACGGCTCTCCCGGATGGGTGCGTCGATTTCCAGAATGGACGCTGGCGCGATTATACGGGCCAAAGCGCCGACGAGGTCATCGGCCGAGGTTGGCAGGCATCGGTCCACGCCGAAGACCTGCCTTCTCTGCTTGAATGCTGGCGCTCGACTGCCGCCTCTGGCGAGCCAGGGGAAATCGACGCGCGGCTGCGACGCGTCGATGGCGCCGAACGCTGGTTTCTCTTTCGCGCTGCGTCATTCGGCAGCGCCTCTGGGCAGGGCGTCAAATTGTCCGTATCGATCACAGACATCGATGACCGAAAAAGGGCAGTCGAAGACCTGTATGCGCGCGAGGCGCACTACCAATCGATCGCAGACACCATTCCGGCCCTGATTGCCTTTATGTCGCCCGCCGGCGAGCTCGAAATCGTCAATCGGCGCGTGCTGGACTATTTTGGGAAGACGCTCGAGGATCTGAAGCGCTGGAGCAACACCGAGGCCGTTCACCCTGATGATCTCCCCGAGGTAATCGCTGTCTGGCGGCGATCGGTGAGTACCGGGGCGCCCTACGAGATCGAGCATCGTATGCGACGCTTCGACGGTGTCTACCGGTGGTTTCACGTGCGCGCACTGCCGGTAAGAGACGCCGAAGGTCGCGTCACCCGCTGGTGCTGCTTGCAGACGGACATCGACGATCGCAAGCGGGCCGAGGCGTTGCGCGCCGGTGAAAGGCGGCTCCTGGAAATGATAGCGACGGGAAGTTGTAGCTCCGCGAGCTTGGTCGAGCTTTGTTCGCTGGCGCGAGAAGTCTGTACGAGCTGCGTGTCCTGCTCGATCCTCCTGCGCGATTGCGAGGCCGACGGGTTTCGGCGCGCGGCGTCGTCCGGCGTTCCGGAGGCGCTCGCTGGCTCCATAGACGAGTTCACCAGTCGCTTCCTCGGGGCCAAAGTTGGAGAGTCTGGAAAACCCACGAACCAAATCATCACTGTCGATATCGCCTCGGACCCAAAGTGCGCCGAATTGCGCACTTCCGCGTCGATGAATGGCTTGAGAACGTTCCGGTCATCGCCAATTGTTTCGCCGCAGGGGCATGTTCTGGGGATCCTCGCCATTTTTGCCGGTGAGCCCGGAGAGCCTTGCGGGGACGACCAGGAGGTGATTGCGCGAATTGCCCACTTGGCGAGCATCGCGATCGATCGCGAACAATCGCAGTGGTCGCTGACGCGGACGCTTGAGGAGCTCAAGCAGTCAGAGGGGAAGCTTCGTACGATCATCGACGCGAGTCCGGGCTTCGTTTGGAGCACGGCTCCGGACGGGAGCGTCGATTTCCTCAATCGAGGATGGTTGGAGTTCACTGGCGCCAAGCTCGACGATGCGCGCGGCGCGGGTTGGCAGGCCGCGCTCCACCCTGACGACGCCGCCAGGCTTCTGGAATATTGGCAATCGCTGTTGAAATCCGGGCGACCCGGTGAAACTGAGGCCAGGCTGCGTCGACTCGACGGGACGTATCGGTGGTTCCTGATGCGGGCCGCTCCGTTCCGCGACGAGGCGGGTCAGATCGTCAAGTGGTTCGGACAAAATACGGATATCGACGATCGCAAGCAGGCGGAGTCGTTGCTGGAGGGCGAGAAACGATTGCTTGAAATGATGGCAGGCGGCGGCTCGATGAGCGAGATCCTCGAGGCGCTCTGTCAGCTTGTCGAGGGCTCCGGCTCGGGATGCTACTGCAGCGTCGTGGTCGCCGACTCGAGTGGCGCCCGTCTCGAACACGGGGCCGCGCCGAGCCTTCCCATAGACTTCATCACTTCAACGATTGGCCAGCCCGTGGCCGTCCACTCCGGCCCCTGCGCGATGGCCGTATACCTTAACGAACAGGTCGTTTCGACTGACCTCGCTTCGGAGACGCGGTGGGGCGCCGATTGGCGTGAAATGGCCTTGGCGCTGGGCCTACGGGCATGCTGGGCGACGCCGATCTCGTCCGCGGCGGGTCGGATAATGGGCGCATTCGCGATCTACTATGACAAGCCTGGATCGTCGACCGCGCTACATCGAAGTCTTATCGATCGCTTCACTCACATCGCCCGTATCGCCGTCCAGCGAGCTAGGGCCGACAGCGCGCTGAAGCAAAGCGAGGCGCGCAAGACGGCGATCTTGGACTCCGCGCTCGACTGCATCGTGACGATTGATCACGAAGGCTGCATAACTGACTTCAATCCTGCCGCCGAACGCACATTTGGCCACCGTCGCGACGATGTCCTGGGCGTGCGGCTCGGCGATCTGATCGTACCCGCGTTGCTGCGTGAGGCGCACCGGCGGGGTTTCGACCGCCATCTGGCTACAGGCGAGACGCGGCTCTTAGGGCGGCGGGTGGAACTCGCCGCGATGCGCGCCGACGGGAGCGAATTCCCCGTCGAGCTCGCGATCTCACGCATCCCCTTGGACGGACCGCCGTCGTTCACTGGCTACCTGCGCGACATTACGGAGCGCAAGCTTGCGGAGGACAAACTGCGCCGCAGCGAAGCGTCTCTCGCGGCGGCCCAGCGCCTCAGCCTTACCGGAAGCTTTTACTGGCGGGTAAAGAAGAGGGAGATCGCGTGGTCGGAGCAGCTTTACCGCATATTTGAGTTCGACCTAGACACACCAATAACGCTCGAATTGATTGCAAGCCGGGTCCATCCCGAGGACCTGCCAATGTTGCTCGACATGGTGCAGCGCGCTGAGCGCGAAGTTGCCGAGTTTGAATACGAACATCGCGTCTGCGCACCGGGCGCGCCAATCAAATACGTGCATTTGGTGGCACATCGCGCTCGAGACCTGGGTGAGTCGGATGAATATATGGGAACGGTCCAGGATATCACGGAACGCAGACGCTCCGCGGAGGCATTGGCGGCAAGCGAGCGAAATCTCAGTGTGATCATCAACACAATGCCAGGAATGGCGTCCTCTGCGCGGCCCGACGGCTACCTGGCATTCCTCAGTCAGACTTATCTCGATTATTTGGGTGTGTCCGCGGAGCAAGTCAGTCGCCTAAGATGGGACTATGCGGTTCATCCGGACGACGTCAATTCGCTTGTGCGGATGCGTCAGTCCGCATCAACGTCCCACGCAGTCGGAGAGGCGGAGGCTCGTCTGCGCCGCTTCGACGGTAGCTACCGATGGTTCTTGTGCCGCAATATTCCATTGCGCGATGAGTCGGGCGCGGTGATCAAATGGTTTGGCGTCAATATCGATATCGAAGACCGCAAACGCGCCGATGAGGAACTCCGCATTGCGCAGGCAAAGCTCTCGCAGATCGGTCGCATACTGACCATGAGCCAGTTGACGGCGTCGATCGCCCACGAGGTCAACCAGCCGTTGTCCGGCATAATCACCAACGCAAGCACGTGCCTTAGAATGCTGGCGGCAAATCCCCCGAACGTTGACGGCGCGCTCGAGACGGCGCGGCGCACAATACGCGATGGAAACCGCGCGTCCGAAGTGATCAAGCGATTGCGCGCGCTCTTCAGTGGGAAGGCTCCCAATGTCGAACTGTTCGACATCAACGAGGCGGCGCTAGAAGTCGTCGCCTTGTCTCTAAGCGGGTTGAAAGCGAACGGCGGGGTTTTACGACAGGAGTTTGGGGACGGTCTGGCGAAGGTTTACGGCGATCGGGTGCAGCTTCAGCAGGTCATCCTGAACATGCTGCAAAATGCCTCGGATGCGATGTGTTGCGTCGACGACCGCCCAAGAGAGATTGTGATTCGGACGGAGCCCGACGAGAATGAATGCGTACGCCTGACCGTTCAGGACGTCGGCCCGGGGTTCGATCCACACGTTGCTCAGCGGCTCTTTGACCCATTCTACACGACCAAAGCGGATGGGATGGGAATCGGCCTAGCTATCAGCCGCTCAATCATCGAACGCCACGGCGGCCGCATGTGGGCGGCGCTAAACGAAGGCCCTGGCGCGACCTTCGCATTCACGATCCCGCTGTCACCCAATAACACGAAGGGCGCCGGCGACGTCGCGGTCCTTTCCGCGCTTGGCGCGGCGCAGCATCAGTCGACAAGAGGAATTCGGTGACCGCTTTGAAGGTTGACCTGCCGCTCGTCTCGGTCGTCGACGACGATGAATCCGTTCGGGAATCGCTGCCTGATCTACTGAAGGAATTTGGTTATGCTGTGCTCGCGTTTTCATCGGCTGAAGAATTTCTCGCCTCTGACAGTGTGACCGAGACGCGGTGCCTTATCCTCGACTACGCCATGCCGGGAATGTCCGGTCCCGATCTCCAGCGCGAGTTGCGGCGTCGGCGGCAGGAGGTTCCAATTGTCTACATCACGGCTCACGCCGACGAGGTCGTCCGTTCACAATTGCTTGAGCTGAATGCCGCTGCATGTCTGTTCAAGCCGTTCAGCGACGCCGACCTGCGAAAGGCGCTTGACTCGGCTTTGGAGTAATCTCATCACTCTGCCGGGCTCTCATCGCGTTGTTGGCGCGAGTGGCGCCGATGGTAACCAATCTACGGCATTCGCCATGTCGCAGGAGACCCCTATCGTATTCGTCGTTGACGACGATGTTTCTGTGCGGGAATCCCTGGAACTGCTGCTAGGGTCTGAAGGCCTGCGGGTTGAGACCTACACATCGGCCAGGGAGTTTCTGTTCCGGCCGCGGGCGCGGACGCCGAGTTGTTTGATTCTAGATGTCGCCTTGCCGGATTTAAATGGGTTGGAGCTGCAGAAGCAAATTGCTGCGGATCGATTCGACATGCCGATCATCTTCATCACCGGCTTCGGCGACATACCGACGACGGTTCAGGCAATGAAAGCGGGGGCGGTCGAATTCTTGACCAAGCCGTTCGACGATAGCGCACTGCTGGGCGCGATCAGGCAAGCTATCGCTCGAAGCGCGGTGATGCTCGCGCGCAAAGCGGAATTGACGGATCTTCGGGAACGACATGCGTCGCTCAGCCGCCGCGAACGGGAAGTCATGGCCTTGGTCGTCACCGGGCTGTTGAACAAACAAGTTGGCGGCGAGCTTGGAATAAGCGAAATCACGGTGAAGGCCCATCGAGGCAGAGTCATGCAAAAGATGAAGGCCAGATCGCTTGCAGACCTTGTCGTGTTGAACGCAAAACTCGGTGGAGAGCGTTAGCGCGACGGAACTTTGTGGTTGGTCGAGATAGTCGTCCGCCCGACGGGGACGGTGCGGTATGTATGCCGCGAAAAGTGGGCGAGCCTCGGCAGCGTGGAAATCGTCGGTGGGATCGACGTGGCTCAGGTGCAAGGCGCTCGCGAGCCAAGGCCCGACGCGCGGCGCCGGGCAAGCGGCGCGTAGCGCAAGCCGCTCTGCGGCAGTGACAGCTCTAGAAGGGCAGTACGAGAAGGTGCGAGGTCCCCGCGCGGACTCGGGGACGCTAGAGAGGAGAAGCACTGCCGTCGCACAAAGACAGAATTTTGCGGCGAGAGCGGTCTCGCTGAGCTTTGTTTGTCGAGGCCAGTATTGACGTCGAAGCGACGTGTCCCGTTTCGACCGTTCCATTCGAGCGACCGTTGACGGCGCGGGAGTGTGCGAACCGCTACATCCGGGGACCGAGTGGGTAACGGGATGAAAGTGGCCATCGCGTCGCGGTCGAAGTCAAGCGAATCAAAGCCGCGATTCGCGACGGCGGGTGTCGGGGGGGGGGGGGCCTGCTCCGGGATGTCGTGTCGATTGGACGGCAATCGGGCAAATCACATGGCGCATGCGACGGCTTGGGTCGCGAATGCGCCCGCTCGGCAGAGTGATACCAGAGTATCGGCGATACCTTCGTCTGATCGATTTGTCGCGCCCGGCATCTCAAGTGGGAGCCACCGTCTCTCGGGCGCTTTTTGGACTAGTTGGTAGAAAGGTCGGGCGTGGGAGTAGCTTCGGCAGCGCAGGCAGGCTGATGGGAGGGGTTTGTGGTGCATGGCGCATCAGCAGGGGAGAGCGAACATGGCGCGGCAGCGTTTCGCTGGCCTTGTGCGGCGATGCGAAGCGGCCACCGAACATTCTATATTGCAGCTCGATCAACGAGCGTTGTCCGCGCCTGCGGTCCGGCTTGCCCATGTGTCACTGGCGGCGTCCCTCCAAACTGACGCTTACGCGTTTCGCAAATTGTTGCAGAGCACCAGATCAGCGAGGCTTCCATGAAAACCACACGAAAAGTCGCTATCATCACCGGCGCGTCGCAGGGCATCGGCGCAGCCCTCGTGCGTGCATTTCGCGATCTCGATTACCGGGTTGTCGCAACCTCGCGCTCGATCGCGCAGCCCGACGATCCCGACATCCTCACGGTTCGCGGGGACATTGCGGAGCGGAGGACGGCAGAGTTGACCGTCTCCCAGGCGACTGCGCGCTTCGGGCGTGTTGACACGCTCATCAACGCCGCAGGCATTTTCATCGCCAAGCCGTTCAGCCGCTACACAGAGGCGGACTACGGCGCGATTGTCGCGGTAAATGTCACTGGCTTCTTTCATATGACCCAGATTGCGGCTGCGGAAATGGAAAGGCAGAGCGGCGGCCACATCGTTCAGATCACAACGAGCCTTGTCGATCATGCAAACTCGCAAGTGCCGTCCGTGCTCGCCTCGCTCACAAAGGGCGGGCTGAACGCGGCAACCAAGTCGCTCGCGATCGAGTATGCGAGGCGTGGGATCAGGGTCAACGCGGTGGCGCCCGGCGTCATTAGGACTCCGATGCATCCATCGGAGACACACGCGCAACTGGACGCCCTGCACCCTGTTGGCCATATGGGCGAGATCGCCGACATAGTCGGAGCAATTCTCTATCTCGAATCGGCGAGCTTTGTGACCGGCGAGATTCTTCATGTTGACGGTGGGCAGAGTGCAGGCCACTAGCGCCACGTTCACCTCGGGCCGTGGCAACGGCGCCCAAACAGTACGAATTCGTCCTTGCGGAGTCCAAACAAAGGCTGGCGGTGAACTGGGTGCGCGGGGATCGCGAAAGCTGTCAGCGCGACCCTGAGACGGTCGCGGTAGAGGCCGGTATCGGCGATATGGCGCTCGTCCCAGATATCGGGACGGCGGCTTCCGGATGTTGGTTGGAATTGGCGAGGTGATCGACACTGTCCTCTCGCTGCCCGCGGCCGCCGCAGTTCAGGAGTGCCTTTGGCTTGCTTTGGAGCCGCCAATTTCGGCGAAAACAGCAGGCCCGCGATGGTGATCGTGCCGGGCGCGCCGTACGCGGCGTGTCCCTCGGCCGGGACGAGTGTGGTGAGGCGACGTACTTTTACCGCGTGAAGTCGCCGGCTGGATGGAGACGCGCTTGGCGCCGCATCATCAGAGCCATGTGCGTTGTGACCGTGCAGGGCCACAGTTTCCGTTCAACGAATCGCCGTGTGATTGTCGAGCGCGTGGCGCAATTGCTCCGGTCGCATTGGGAGACTGCGTAGCCGCACTGCGACAGCAGGGAAAATCGCGTTGCCGATGGCCGGAGCCACCACGGTCGTAGCCGGCTCCGCGAGGCCGATCGGAGACTCGGCGCTGAAGATGAATTCGATGTCTGGCTCAGGCGCGTCGCGATCCGAAGAGGCGAATAGCTGCCGAGATTAGTGTCCCTCACGCACGCTTTGACGAGCTTCGTCCCTTCGTGCAGCGCCATGCTGCGGCCCCGCAGGGCGCCGCCCTCAAGCTGTGCCACAGCACCTTTCGGATGCACCATCGTGCCGGCGTCCACAACAATCGTCAACTTCTCAATGGTCACGACGCCGCTGCCGTCGTCGACCCGCACGCGCGCGATGCGGGCGACCCAAAAGGGGCATGGGATCCTCGAGGGCGAGACTACAGATATACCCTTCGACCATCCGGGCCGCGTGATCGTTGACAGACAGCACACGCGAGCCGTTGCGTGACGGTGGAATCGTGGAACGGGCATAGACCAAGCCTTCCACAGATGCGTCTATACCATAACGCGTCGCGCCTTTCGTCTTCGCAGGAATGTCGATCGCGTCGGCGCTGCGCCCGGTTAAGCACCGCTCCGCGCCAAGCATGATCGGCAGTTTCGTCAAATCTTCGGCGGTGAATCTGTGGCTCAATTCGCCGCGTCTGACGATCTCGGCATGGGTGACGGATTGGTCGCCGGCCACTCTTGCGCCGTTAAAGGCAACGCATTGGTTGACCGGTGCGCCGAGAAGCGTTGCTCCCGCTTCAACCAGCGCGATGCGACCGGCGGCGCCGGCGCGGCTGAAAATCGGAAGCGTCATCCATACTGACCAGCTTCCGTCTGCCACCACAAGACCTTACTTTGGGTCGGAGTCGACCGCGGTGATCCGCGCCTTGGCGCAATCCGCCTCGAGTTCGTCGGCGAGGATACGGGCAAGCGCCGTTCCCACATGCTGCGCCATCTCCGCGCGGATGATGTTAATCTTGACTATGCCGTCGCGATCGGTGCCGTGCCAGATTGTCGGCTCGAAAGTCGCTCGGGCGTCCCCAGCCGCTGCCAAAGGCGCGAAACCGAAGGACGCCACGGCGCCCACCACGCCAACCAGAAAATCGCGACGCGACAAAGCCGAGGTCTCCTGGATGAATCGTTGAGAGAGTCTAGTCATTGCCGTTCCCTCCCAGCATGTCTTTGGCTGCCTGTTTTATCGCCTTACGAATGCGAGTATAGGTCATGCGCCGGCACAAAGTGCCGGTCATCACGCCGTCTATGTCCTGCTCGCCGGGCGTCGGGAAATCGTTCAGCAGGCATGCCGCGAGGATGATTGGGCTGGACTGACAATAGCCGCACCGGGGAACCTGAAGCCTGAGCCAGGCCTCTGTAACGTATGCTGTCCTGCAGGATCGAGTCCCTCGATCGTGGTGACCTCGGCGCCTGCAACGCTACCGACACGAGTGACGCAGGAGCGGATCGGGCGACGTGCACCGTGCAGGCGCCGCACATGCCAATGCCACAGCCGAAGTTCGTGCCGGTAGGTCCGACGACATTGCGGATGACCCACAGCAGCGGAGCGTCGCCCTCGACGTCGATTGTGAGAACGCGGCCAATGATGTGAAATGTAGGCATGCTCAACAACAGTCTTTTCCGAAGCGGTTATCTGACGGCTTAGCGTGGCGATCTCCGCTTCGAGATCGCGCCACGGCGGCAGATTCGTGCAGGTGCGTTGCGGATATGCAGCGATACGAGCGACATCGGAATCGCTCAGCGCTGAGGCGAAGCGTCGCATTACGGCCCCCCTCGCGCCCTCGTGGGCGCCGACGCCGCGCAGAATCACTTGCAGCAAATTCGTGGGATCCGGCATGTTCACTGCGCTGTCGAGCGCGAGATCGGTCCGCACGAGTAGCGGCGCTCGGCCAGAATTGCAATGGCAAGACGCGCAGGTGATCATGTACAACCGAGCGTCTCGATTGAAATCCTGTCCGGCGGCAGGGGCTTCGTACGACATCGCGCGCGCGACAACCGAGTCGGTCGATTGCGAGCGATCGCGCGCGTGGTCAATGTCTGCGAGATAATTCGCAATGGCTTCGACATCCGAATCGGGAAGCGCCTCGAGGGCATGCGCGACGGGTGAAATTAGTCCCGCGGCGATCCCATCCAGAGCACTGGCCCCGTGGCGCAAATAGTTGTAGAGTTACGTCTGCGTCCAAGCCGCGGGCGCGGGGTTGGTTGTAGTTAGTGGAGGAGCTATCCAGTTGTCGACAGGCGCGCCTTCGTAAGCATGGCGCGTCTCCTCCGCGCCGGGCCAATTGCGGGGCGCTTGGCAAGCGCCGCAATGGCTGCGACCTTCCATCAGGTAGGCGCCGCGGTTTCATTCGGTGCGCACGCCGCTTCCGACCATGTGCCGATGCCCGTTTCTGGATCCAGGGTGATGTTGGTCGAGTAGAGGGTCCCAAAAGGGGTCGACATCGCGTAGCCGCCAGCGAACGCCGGACCGCCCTTGGCGATGTGGCACTCTGCGCAATAGCTTGCGCTGGCGAGCGCTCGCCCTGCTTGGTCAGTTGGGCCGCGAAGCTCGCGCGGGGCGGTGGCGTGATTGGAGCGATAGCGGGCCGCCAGGCCAACGCGCCAGCCCCCGACGCGCCGAGCAACCCGAGAGAGGAAACGCCGATGGCGAGACGCCGGAGGCGCACTGACCGACGCGATAAGACGAGACCGGCAGCGACCTCAGGCCACTCGTCGTGTCGCCGCCAAGTTCGCCGGTAAGGAATTGCGCCCTGCCGTGACCAAACGACCAATCTTCGTCGGCATTGCCAACGAAGCTCACCACGACGTCGGTCGACGGGATGCCGCATGCGCGCTCGAGTTCGACATACAGCTCGCGACAAAAGGTCGTCTTTTCATCCCTCGGATGCGGTCGCGAGGTGACTTGAAGCAGCAGACTTTGTTGGAACGTTCGATGCGCAGCTCTGTGTCCTCGATGCGGACATGGCTCGTCGTGTGTTCGTTGACGACCTGGTAGCGGTCACGCTTGGGTACGTGCAAGGCGCGCAACAGAACGCGGTGGGTGGCGTCTAGAAGCGGAGCGATCGTCTCATCGGTGCGGCCTTCAACTTTTTCAGAACGAAGAAGCGGTATCTTGCCGGTCTGCTTACGATGGATGCTTGACGCGCCACCAGGAGCTGCTCGTTGTGATTGCGATAGCTACTACCGTTCGGGCGACGATCTTCAGTTTCGCCGCAATAGGAATTGGCGCCAGGCCAAGTGCGACGAAATTGGACGGAGGTTCTACCGCCGCACTTCTGTGTGGCGTAGCCGCTGTGGAAAACTGCCGCAACAAGCGGGTACACGAGAAATGACGCCGCCCTGGTCGTCGTAGCCCGCTCGACAACGGCATGCGGCCGCGTCGCCAAAACTTAGGTGTTGCCGATACCATCGTATGCCACCCCCTTCGCTGACGCACATCGATATGTGTGGGGTAGAACTGCTAACGATGAAAGTGAGGCAAGAGATGGCATTGATTGCCTGCGATATTCGCTACGGGCGTACGGATCGGCAAAAGCGGTGGTTGGCGGGTGGATCTCTGCGGCTGATCAGCGAGGCGACAGGCGAGCCCCGCGACAGCATCGTGTTTGCTATTCAAGAAGGCGCGGCAATTATCTTTGTCGAGCACGGTGAACACCGACCAGAGTATGTCACTGGCGCGCCGAACGACCCGGTCGTCGTAGCTAGGCGGAAATAGCCGCTCTATTTGTAGAGGAAAACGCCAGGATGCCGTTTATCGAGGGCCGCATCGAGCGTGGCCTGTCCGACTCACGTAAGCGCGAGCTGTTTCGACAAATCATAGATCTGGTGCACAAGGCGATAGATGACGATCCAAAGCTAGTGAACGTGGTTGTTCATGAATAGCAATCGGAGAATTTGATGGTCTGCGGGCGAGTGAAGGGCCGAAGTCTCGATAATGTCTGAGGTCGCGCGTTTCGGAAAGAGATCGTGCTCTTGCGCGTTCGTCAACGAAACGACATCGCCTCCCCCAGGGGCGGCGCTTGTCGAAGACGTGACAGCAGGCGCTGAATTAGTCGCGAGCGCGTAGGCGCAATCGGTTATTGAGTTGGGAGGGCCATTCGTCGCGCATATTACAGGCAACCTCGTGGTGCTTGCCGCGCACCTCGCAACGGGGAGGGCGGCGCTTCTCGGACCGATGCCTTCTGTCCCTGTGTTTGTCACCGTGCTGGGATTGAGGAGAGTTGCAGCAATCGGTCTGGAGCTGATTCGACAAGGTCCGCTTCGCCCGCTACCAATTGCGCATTGCGTTTTGCTGGTTGGCTTTCTGACGGTTCGCTTTGCGGGGGGGCGAATGTCGATCCCGATGCGCCGACGGCTGTTTTCGCCGGCATGCTGGGGGTCTCCGCCATGGCGGGGCAGAACGCCCTCGTACGGATTGCGTTGATTGGCTTGGCCGCGACGAATGTAATGACGACCGACACTGCGAGTGTCATGATGGAGGCCGGCGAGATGCTGTTTCATCTTGAACACGATAGGGCTGGGCGCGTTAGGGTGCGCGCAAGCGCGCTTGGCCTACAATCGTTGGAGTTGGCGCCGGCTCCGGTGTCGGCGCGATCTTACAGACCGTGAGTGGCGCCTGGACCCTGGCGATACCAGCTGGCTTCAACCAGGCGGCGCGCGTATTCGATCTCGTGGGTGGGGCGCGCTTCATAACTGACTGGAGAGAGATGACTGCACAAAGCTGGGCATGGCGATAATTGGAAGTTCTGCCTGACAGCAGCGAGAATTGAGTACCGCGTTCGCAAACCTTCGTGTCCGCATTTCCGGCCGGGGGTCTCTTCGGCCGCGTCGCGCGCCGGCGCTCAGGAACCGAGCTGTTGCGCGACACTTAGGGAAAGGCCGCGAAAGGAGATCGACCATCGCTGGCCGGCGCCTGATGTGATTGGGCAGGCGACGGTGTCGGCGCGAGCCTATCGGGTTGGTTGAACGCGATTGCAAACGCTCGATCGGGGTTTCGGCGGCTTGCGGTCCCGCCGGATAGCGATCGACAGCGATGTAGTGACGTCGAAAGGTGGCGGCTATGGCGCTCGCAGCGAGGTTATCGGCAGTGGAGCGGCGGCCATAGGCATGTTCGGCATACGCCAAGGTCGATGAAGTCGCCGAACCGCGCGCCGTGAGTCCAGGTTACGCAGAGCGATCGACGGGAGTGCGGGCGGCTTCGCCGTTCCGTCGCCGGTTGGCGAAGGATAGGTGCGTTGGAGCCCGGTCAACTTGCCGTTGAGACCGGTGAACAGGGCGTGGAAAGCCGGCAGTTGGGGGAAACGGCCTGTCTTGGGATCGCGATAGGGGCAGCGCGGATGAAAGCGCAGGGCGGCGAACTCGATGCAGCGAGTGACGGCGCGGCGGCGAAGATGGGATTCGGTCAGCGCGCCCTCGATGTGAGTGGAGTCCGCAATGAGCCTCGTCACGCTGAAAAGCGCGGGGCCTCGGTGAGCGGTTCGCCGACAGTTGGCCCCGTGTTCGCGACAACCTCCGAGTACTGGGATCGCGACCCAATGCTGCTCTGCATTGCTTGTCACGTAGCGCACCTTGTCTGGCTCGCTGACGGTGAGGTCGCGCGCCAGCCCGCGGGCGAAGTGAAGCGCGAGACAGGTCCTGTTCTCCCGCCAGACCGAGGCCGTCCACTCCCGCCACTTTCTCGCGTCATGGTTGAAGCGCGGCTTGTTCGCGAAGAGCAGCGCAGACTGCTGAGCCGCGCGGTCGTCCGTCACGAGGTCGTTAGACGCGTGCAGCGCCGCTCTCGAGGCGCCGGCCGGCGAAAGGTCGCTGGCAAGCTCCAAGCGCCGCCCTCCAGCGTATTGAACGGTTCGCGCATTTCGGCCAAAGCCGCCCGCAACTTCTCGAAATTCGGCTTGGCAATCGCCATAAATGCCTCGGCGAGTTTGAACTCGTAAACAGCGCCGTTCTCGTTAGGGAAGAGCAGCGATAAATGACCAACTGGCAGGTCATTGTTCTACGAAGCGGTGTTGAGCCCGCGGCGGAGTTCGCGGCGCGCAGGGTCAGCTTCAGTCTCAGGACGAGGGCGGGTGGCTTTGGCGGCCGGCGGCGCGTTACGGGCCTATCGCGCATTTTTCAAACCCGGATAGGTAGCGTCGTAGGTTTGGCGACCATCGAGGGCCCGTGATCGTATGAACGAGCGCGTCCGGTGCGCCTTTTGCGCTGAGGATTTCGGTGTGTCTCGGGTCTCTGGTTCGC
>Ga0181528_10001052_pt1 | contig 17529 bp, 16 predicted proteins | sample PEATcosm2014_Bin_47_FD_119742 | JGI IMG/M metagenome (GOLD analysis project Ga0181528, IMG submission 119742) | Peatland microbial communities from MTU Mesocosm Facility, Houghton, MI, USA - PEATcosm2014_Bin10_10_metaG | ecosystem: Environmental > Terrestrial > Soil > Wetlands > Peat | place...
CCGCCCGGAGTGGGGTCCACGGAGAGCACGAGCTGCTCGTCCACCGGGCCATCGGACCGGACGAGAGTCTCCACGTGTTCGTCGAGACGCACAGCGCTCGCCCGTCGGGAGAGAACCTGCGCGTCACCCTCCGTCATCTGATCCTCGACGCCGACGACGACCTCGTGGCGGAACAGTGGTGGACGACGGTCCTCCTCGGCACCACGGCCGAGCCCACCGGTCCCGAGCCACCCGACCACTCCTTCTCCCCTGACGGGTCGGCGCCGTACCGCCACGCCGAGGTGCTCGTCGACGAGGTCATGGCGCGTCGCTACGCCGAGCTCTCCGGTGACTTCAGCGAGCACCACTTCAGCGTCGAGGCGGCACGTCGGAGCGGGTTCGAGGCCCCGTTCCTCCATGGGCTGTGCACCATGGCGCTGTGCGTCGACGCGGCAACCGCCCAGGTGGCCGACGGGGATCCGGGCCGCATCCGGAGGGTCGCCCTCCGATTCGCCACGCCGGTCTTCCTGGGCGAGCGATTGAGGGTCGAGCTCTTCGGGGTCCCGGGCGGGCCCTTCCGCTTCGAGGCCGGTGGTGGCGGGTCCACGGTCATCAGGAACGGTCTCGTCGAACTCGTCCGGTGACGTCCGGGTCCTAGAGCCGCTCCGTGAGGGTCACGTCCACCACGTCCCCTTCCGACTTCCCGATCTTCCTGCGGATCTCCGCTTTGATCGGCAGCTTGTGGGTGCCGTCGCCCAACGCCATGAACGAGCTCTGGAACGCCTCGCCGTCCACCGTGCCGCGGACCTTCACGAGACCCCTCGTCCCGAAGTACTCCGCCGAGCCGTCCATCACCACGTAGGTCCACCCACCGCGGTTACCGCTCTTCTGCAGTGTCGCCCGGAAAGACTTCTCCACGGACGCAATTGTCCACCCGTCCGGCCGGGCTGTCGATACCGGGCCCACGGGCAGCGCCGACCAGGTTCCGGGCGAAGACCGCGTGCCCGGCGGCCCCGGGGGCGCCACCGGTGTTGCCCGCGATCCGGGTTTCCTGACGTATCCCGACGGGGTGCCGATGGTACGGTCACGACCCAATGACGGGACCCCGGCGATCACAGAACTGCCTGACGCGGGCGGGGACCAGGCAGTCGTGGTCCGGGCATGGCTGACTCGCGTCCGCGAGCCGATCAGGTCATGCGGTCCCTGGTGTGGAGGCGGAACGGGCGGGTCGTCCGGGCCCTGTCCCTCCAGGGGGGCTCACGGCGCTGGCTCGCCGTCCCCGTGATGGCGGTGGCCCTGTCGGTGGCGGCGGGGTCGGCACTCGCCGTGGCACCCCGACCAGCCGGGGCGGTCACCTACCCGCCGTTGACCGCCCTCCTCCCGGCCGATCCTGCGGCCCCGGCGGTGATCCCCGACCCCACCATCACCCGACCCGATCCGTACGTGACGTGGGCCCCGGGCCTGCACGAGTACGTCCTGGCCACGTCGTCGACCATCTACGCGCACGTCCCGACCTGGACGTCCCGGTCCATGACCGGACCGTGGACCTGGGCGGGCGACGCGCTGCCGAAGCTCCCCAGTTGGGCGTCGCCGGGCTCGACCCGCACCTGGAAGCCGTCCATCGTCGACATCAACGGGACCTGGACCCTGTGGGGGGCGTCGGCCCTCGGCACCAGCAACGGACTGTGCCTCTACCGGGCAACCGGCCCGACCGCGCTCGGGCCCTTCACCGTGGACACGAGCCCGGCGATCAGCCCGGCCGCCTTCTGTCCGGCCGCCGCCGGCGGCGACATCGATCCCGAACCGGTGCGGGCGCGGGACGGCACGTGGTGGCTGACCTGGAAGTACAACGGGAACGTCTCGGGCCAGCCCACCGCCCTGCTATCGATGCAGCTGGGGTCGAACGGCGAGCCCGTCGGGCCGGTCCACACCCTGTTGACGTCGGACCAGCCGTGGGAGGCCGGGATGCTCGAGGCCCCCTCGTTCGTCGAGGACCAGGTCACGGGCACCTGGTGGCTGACCTTTTCGGCGGGGGACTTCGGCACCCCCGACACCTACCAGATCGCCGCCGTGCCGTGTGCGTCGCTGGGCGGTCCGTGCGACGACGCCGACCCCGTCCACCTCGTCTCGACCAACTCCCAAGGGCCCGGTCCGGGGGAGCAGAGCACGTTCACCGAGTTCAACGGTGACATGTGGATGGTGTACAACCCGAACGGCCCCTTCGTCGATCCGAGCGACCGACCGCTCGCCGTCGTGCGTCTGGGCTTCGACGCCGCGGGCAATCCCTACGTGGGCAGTCCCACCCAGGACTACGTCCCGTCCATCCCCGAGCCGGTGGAGTCGGTGACCGCCAGCGCCGGAGGGACCGGCTACTGGCTGGCGGACGCCCAGGGCTTCGTGACCGCCCACGGGACCGCGGTCAACTACGGCGACATGGCCTTCGGAGCCCTCAACGCCCCGATCGTGAAGATGGTGGCGACCCCGGACGGCGGGGGTTACTGGCTGGTGGGCGCCGATGGCGGGATCTACACCTTCGGCGATGCCGGCTACTACGGCAGTACCGGCAACCGGGTGCTCGCCGCCCCGATCGTCGGGATGGCGACCACCCCGGACGGCAAGGGGTACTGGCTGGTCGGCGCCGACGGCGGGGTGTTCGCCTTCGGGGACGCCCGCTTCGCCGGGTCGATGGGCGGCAAGCCCCTCAACGCGCCGATCGTCGGCATGGCCACCGACCAGGCCACCGGTGGCTACTGGCTCGTCGGCTCCGACGGTGGGGTGTTCGCCTTCGGGGCACCCTTCTACGGGTCGACCGGCGGCGAGCGGCTCAACGCTCCGGTCAACGGGATGGCCGGGACCCCCTCGGGGCACGGCTACCTCTTCGTGGCCTCCGACGGCGGGATCTTCACCTACGGTGACGCGGCGTTCCACGGCAGCGCCGGCTCCATGGTCCTCAACGCCCCCATCGCCGGGGTCGCCGTCGACGTGACCACCGGCGGGTACTGGCTGGCGGGCATCGACGGCGGGATCTTCGCCTACGACGCCCCCTTCGACGGCGCCGGCTGACGGGATCGCGACGGGGCCGCGGCGCCCGACCGTTGGGTCAGTCCCGCCGGCGACGCCGGCGGCGGTGACGGCGCATCACGCCGAGACCGAACCACACCAGGGCGCCGACCAGGGCGATGACGAGGGTGAACACCCACAACGGCCACGTGAAGTTCCAGGCCAGGAAGTGGAGGGTGACCTTCTCGCGATTCTGGACGACGAAGATGACCAGGAGCGCGATGCCGATGATGGAGGCGATCGCCCCACCCCCGAGTCGCCCCCGCTGGTCGCTCCCGCTGTCGGGACTCTCTGGCATGCTGACGACCTCCCTGCCGGCCGGCCGGCTCCGCCGTCCGTGTGGCCAGTCTGGCGCAGTCGGAGGTCACGGGTGGACCATCGGGTCCTACCGGTCGGAGGGCCGTGTCGTCGTCAGTGTTCCCGGGAGCCTCTCGCGGTGCCGGTAGGTTGGCCGGAGCCGTGGGACGACCCACGAGGGCCGACGGCGGAAGGAGCACGATGACGTCCACCCTCAGACCGGGGCCCGGCGGGCGCCGGGCGACGTCACGGGGGCGGGCCCTGATGGCGTTGGTCGTGGGCTGCGGTTCGCTGGTCCTCGCGCTGTCGCCGACCGCCCGCGCCGCGGCCGCCGGGTCGGGGCCCCGGATCGCGGTCGGAAGCGTGGGAGCGCCGGCGTTCGCGGGGGACGCCCCGGATCCCGACGTCGTCTACGACGACGGCACCTACTACGCCTTCACGACCGGGACGGTCGACGGGAACAACCTGCAGGCCCTGGTGGACACCACCGGTGGCCCGGCCGGTGGATGGCGTCCCTACACCGGGGGGTTCGGATCCACCGCGCTCGCCGACCCACCGGCGTGGCAACAACCCGGCACCCAGACGTCACCGGGCGTCTTCTACTACGGCGGCCACTGGGTCATGTGGTATGACGCGTCGGAGGCGGGCCACCCGGTCGACAGTGGATTCACCTGCCTGGCGGTCGCCACCGCGGCGAGCCTGACCCCGTCCGACCCGCGGTTCACCGACACGTCGGGTGCCTCGCCCTGGTGCCCGCCGGGGGGCGTGCTCGATCCCAGTCCGTTCGTCGACCCCACCACGGGCGTCGCCTATCTGGTGTGGAAGACCAACGACGGCACGACCCCGGCGCCCTCGCAGGTCTGGTCGGTCCGACTCGACCCGTCGGGGACCGTGTTCGACGGCGCCCCTTCGCTCCTGTTGACCGTCACCGTGGCCGAGCACACCACCGACGATCCGCAGCTCGTCTTCACGGGAGGCGCCTACCAGCTGCTCTTCTCGGGAGGGAACTTCGAGGACGGCACGTACGACGAGCAGTTGGCCGCCTGTGCCGGGCCCGACGGACCCTGTGCCAATCCGCCGGGACCCTTCCTCACGTCGGCCGGTGCCGCCCACGGTCCCGGGGGCGGCAGTCTCTTCCAGGACGCCGGCGGTGGATGGTGGTTGGCCTTCGCCGCCTGGAACGTGCCGTGCTCGGACTGCACCTCGGTCGCCGGCGCCTACCGCCAGCTGTTCGTCGTCCCGACCGACCTCCCGCCGTCACCCCCGCCGATCGGGTACACCGGGATGGCCGCGCTCCCCGACGGCGCGGGCTACTGGCTGGTGGACTCGACCGGTGCCGTTTCGCCCCACGGCGCCGCCCTGTCGTACGGGTCGATGGCGGGCCGGGCCCTGAACGCACCCATCGAGCACATCGTGGCCACCCCGGACGGTCGCGGCTACTGGCTGGTGGCGGGCGACGGCGGGACGTTCGCCTTCGGCGACGCCGGGTTCTACGGGTCGATGGGTGGACGTCCCCTGGTCCGCCCGGTGGTCGACCTCGCCCCGACCCGTGACGGTCGCGGGTACTGGCTGGTCGCCTCCGACGGCGGGGTGTTCGCCTTCGGCGACGCCGGCTTCCGCGGCTCGATGGGGGGACGGCCGCTCAACCGGCCGGTGGTCGGGATCTCGGCCGACCCCGCGACGGGCGGGTACTGGCTGGTCGCCTCCGACGGCGGGATCTTCGCCTTCGGGGCGCCGTTCTACGGCTCCACCGGCGCCCTCCGGCTCAACCGGCCGGTCAACGGGATGACGGCCACGGCCGACGGCCGGGGCTACTGGTTCGTCGCCTCCGACGGCGGCGTGTTCGCCTTCGGCGACGGCGGCTTCCACGGCTCGGCCGGTGACCTCGTGCTCGTCGCGCCCGTGACCGGCATGGCCGCCGACCTGGCCACCGGGGGCTACTGGCTGGTGGCGGCCGACGGCGGCGTCTTCGCCTACGACGCCCCCTTCTACGGCGCCGGCTGACGGCCGGGGGCGGGGATCACGTCCCCTCCCGGATGCTCCGCACCGCCCGACCGGATCCGTGCCTCAGGCCCCGACCTCGGCCATGGCGACGTCACCGACGCTGGCCAGACCCTCCTCGACGTCCTCGGCGGTCGAGTGCATCACCTCGGTGTGCCCGCCACCCCGCATCCACGAGAAGGCGGCGCCGACGAAGCACAGCCCGGCCGCCGCCAGGAAGGCGAGGTGGAGTCCCTTCCCGAACGGACCCGAGATCAGGTGGGGGAAGAAGCTCCGTCCGGTGAGATAGGAGGCGTGCACACCGGGTTGCGACAGGAGCTGGCTGCCGAGGAGCTGATGGACGGGATTGATCCCGAGGAAGGCGGCGAAGAGGCTGCCGATCGGCGACAGGTGGGAGATCTGCTGGGCGGCGTGGACCGGGATGCCCTGGGCGGTGAGCCCGTTCAGCAGGGCCGTGGGCAGGGCGGCGGCCAGGCCCAGGGTGATGACGGTGAAGAAGAATCCGATCGACAGCACGCTGGCCGAGTTCTGGAACGTGTTGAGCATGCCGCCGCCGGCGCCGCGCTGGTTGGCCGGCAGGCTGTTCATGACCGCGCTGGTGTTCGGGGCCGCGAAGAGTCCGAGGGCCAGCCCCACCAGGAGCAGCAGGGCGGCGAAGGCCGGGTAGGCGAAGTTCATGGGGAGGGACTGCAGCCCGATCAGGGCGAGCCCACTCATCACCAGCCCGGCGGTGGCGAACGGCCGCGGACCGTAGCGGTCGGCCAGCTTGCCGGCCAGGGGGCCCGAGATGAAGAAGCCGACGGTCAGGGGGATCATGTAGATGCCGGCCCACAGGGGTGTCTGCTCGAAGCTGTAGCCGTGGAGCGGTAGCCAGATCCCCTGGAGCCAGATGATGAGCATGAACTGCAGGCCGCCCCGGGCCAGGGCGGCCATGAGGCCCGCCAGGTTGCCCATGGCGAACGACCGGCTCCGGAACAGCTTCAGCTGGAACATGGGGTCGTCGACGTGGCGCTCGACCACCACGAACCCGACGAGGACCGCCACGCCACCGATCAGGCACGACAGCACGAAGGGGCTGGTCCAGCCCATGGTGTGCCCGCCGTAGGGTTGGAGGCCGTAGACGATCCCGGTGAGGACGCCGACCAGCCCGACGGCGAAGAGGATGTTGCCGATCCAGTCGATGCTGGCGGCGATGCGGACACCGTTGTCGTGGAGCCGGAAGTAGGCCCACAGGGTCCCGAAGAGCCCGAACGGCACCGACACCAGGAAGACGAGGTGCCACTGGATCGGTCCGAGCAGGCCACCGAGCAGGAGTCCGAGGAACGAGCCCCCGATGGCCGCCACCCCGTTGATCCCGAGGGCGAAGCCCCGCTCGTCGGCCGGGAAGGCGTCGGTGATGATGGCGCTCGAGTTGGCGAAGATGAACGCCCCGCCCACCCCCTGGCCCAGGCGCATGAGGATGATCCAGATCGCGGCGGTCGGGCCGGTCATCCAGGTGGCCGACAGCAGGACGGAGAAGACCGTGAAGATGGCGAATCCGAGGGTGTACATCTTCACCCGGCCGAAGATGTCGCCGACGCGGCCGAGGCTGACCACCAGCACCGAGGTCACCAGCAGGAAGCCCATCAGGATCCACAGGAAGTACGAGGTGTTGCCGGGGGAGAGGGGGTTCAGCTTGATGCCCCGGAAGATGTTCGGCAGGGCGATCAGGAGGATCGACGAGTTGATGGTCACCATCAGCATGCCGATCGTGGTGTTGGTCAGGGCCACCCACTTGTAGTTCTTGGTCTCTACGATGGACGACATCCGGTTCCGGCTCCTCACCTGCTCCGGGCCCGTGGCGGCCCGGGGGAGGGCGCTGCTCGACCTGGATCATTAGTTGTGTTGTACTAACTATAATGGCCGGTGAGCGCCGACCATGCAGGAGGGTCATGACGGCGAGTACGAGCGAGCAGCGGGCGGAGTCGGTCGAGGAGGCGTCGGGGCTGCGCGTGGCGCTGGTCCGCATCCACCGGCAGCTGCGGGTCCACTCCGGCACCGACATCACCCTGTCCCAGTCCTCGGCGCTGGCCCGTATCGAACAGGTCGGCCCCGTACGGCTGGGCGCTCTGGCCGAGCTCGAGGGCACGACCCCCGCCACCATGAGCCGGGTCATCGACAGCCTGGCCGACCGGTCGCTCATCGAGCGGGTGCCGGATCCCCTGGACGGACGGGCGAAGCTCGTCCAGCTCAGCCGCGAGGGCGGCGTCCTGCTACGTGCCATCCGGACCCGGAACACGGAGGCGATCCGGGCAGCCATGGCCGGTCTCGACGAGGGCGAACGTCGGGTCCTGGCCGAGGCGATCCCGGTGCTCGAGCACCTGAGCGACCTGTTGCAGCTCGAACGCCACGACGGCTGACGCCCCCCGCCGGGCCCCCTACCCGTCGAGTCCGAGGACCCGCAGCGCGTTGGTGCGCAGGAACTTGGGCCACACCTCGTCGGCGAACCCCACGCCACCCATCTCCGTCATGATCCGCTCGAGGGAGAGGCCCATCGGGAAGTACCCGGCGTAGATGATCTTGTCCGACCCGCGCGTGTTGGCGTAGTCGATCACCGCCTTCGGGTAGTACTTCGGTGCGAAGGCGCTCGTCGAGTAGTGCAGTCCCGGCCACTTGATCATGAGTTTGACGGCCAGGTCCGTCCACGGCTCGCATCCGTGGCGGGTGACGAGGACGAGCTCGGGAAAGTCGAACATCACCTCGTCGATCAGCTCGACGTGCTGGGGGGCGAACTTGAGCCGCGGCCCCGGGATCCCGGCGCAGCAGAAGATCGGGATCCCGAGCTCGACGCACTTGGCGTAGACCGGGTACATCAGCTTGTCGTTGATGGCCACCTGGGGGAACGTCCCGGCCGGAAAGGCGGTGACGGCCCGGATACCCCATGTCTCGTGGGCCCGGACCATGGCCCGGATGCCGTCCATGCCGGTGTTGGGGTCGATCGAGATGGAGGCGATGAACCGGTCCGGATACCGGCGGACGGCGTCGGCTCCGGCCCCGTCCGGCCCGTCGACACTCACCAACCCCCGCTCGACCCCCCACTGGTCCATCTCGGCCAGGGTCACGGCCACCGGGTCGTTCCGCTCGCCCAGCTCCTTTTCGGGCGCGTCCGTGAAGAGGTACTCAGCCGGGAACGAGAAGTCCTCCTTCGACTCCCGGTCCTTGGTCTGGCGGGTGATGAAGTCGTAGACACCCGCCGGGTCCGCGTGCGGGAACCCGATCATGGTGTCGACGATCCCCACGTCCTGCGGCATGCCCATCGCGTGTCCTCCCCCATGTGTGGTCGGGGCATGTTACGTCCCCGGTCCCGGTGGGGCCCGATGCCGTCCCGGGTCCGGGGTCTGTACCGTTGGGTCATGACCATCGACCAGCGGGCCGACGCCCCCGAGGACGCCGCCCATCGCGCCACCGCCGCCTGGAGGGAGGCCGTGGTGCCGTTCCTCATGGAGTTCGGTCGGATCCCGGACCTCTCACCGGCCTACGATCCGCAGTGGGAGGCGCACGGTGAGCTCGACCGGGCCGCCGAACTGATGGCCTCCTGGGCCGCCAGCCGCGACCTCCCCGGCGCCACCGTCGAGGTGGTCCGCATCGCCGGGCTGACCCCCACGGTCCTCGTCGACGTACCGGCGACCGACCCGGGGGCCACGGGCACCGTGTTCGTCTACGGCCACTACGACAAGCAGCCACCGTTCACCGGATGGAGCGAGGGTCGCGGACCGTGGACACCCACCCTCGAGGGGGACCGTCTCTACGGCCGGGGCCTCGCCGACGACGGGTACGCCCTGCCCTCCGCCCTCGTGGCCCTGGAGGCCGTCCGCGGCGCGGGCGGCCGCCATGCCCGCTGCGTGGTCCTGGCCGAGGGGTCCGAGGAGAGCGGCAGTCCCCACCTCCGCCCGGTGCTGGCCGCCCTCGCCGACCGCATCGGCACCCCCGACCTCGTGATCGCCCTCGACTCGAGCGCACCCACGGGCGAGCGGCTGTGGGTGACCACCTCGCTGCGGGGCGCCCTGATGGGCGAGCTCACGGTGCGGGTGCTCGACCACGGGGTGCACAGCGGCAGCGCCGGGGCGGTGGTGCCCTCGTCGTTCCGCATCGCCCGCCTGCTGCTCGACCGCATCGAGGACCCGGCCACCGGGGACCTGGTGCTCCCCGAACTGGTGACGGCCCCCCCGGCGTGGGCCCGGGACGCCGCCGTCCGCATGGACGAAGCCCTGACCCAGGCCGGCGACGTCGAGCCGCCCTTCCCGACGGTGGAGGGCCTGGCCCTCCAGGGGGCGACCCGCGTCGAGCAGGCCATGCGCAAGGCGTGGCTCGGCTCGGTGGCCGTGGTCGGCGCCGACGGTCTGCCCGCGTCGATCGACGCCGGAGCCGTGCTCCGTCCGTTCACCACCCTGAAGCTGGCCATCCGGCTCCCCCCGACCTGCGACGCGGACGTGGCCGGCGCGGCCATCGCCCTCGCCTTCACCACCGATCCACCCCACGGCGCCGAGGTGACCTGGGACGCCGAGTTGGCGGCGGGTGGGTGGGCGGCCCCGGCCTTCGCCCCGTGGCTGTCCGCCGCCCTCGACCGCGCCTCCGAGGCGGCGTTCGGCCGACCGGCGGCCACGGTCGGGGAGGGGGGCACCATCCCCTTCGCCGGCTGGCTGGCCGAGCGGTTCCCCGACGCCCAGATCCTGGCCCTCGGGGTGCTGGTGCCCGGCAGCAACCACCACGGACCGGACGAATCGCTGCACCTCCCCACCGCCGAGCGGGTGGTGGGCGGGGTGGCCGGCCTGCTCGCCGCCCACGGCCAGCGGTCGGGGGTCTGACCCGGGCGGGTCGGGACCGGATCCGTCGGGCCGCACCCCGTCCGTCCGGTACGTTGCCGGGGTGACCGACGACGCCCGACTCGACGCCGCCGCCGCCCTGCGCCGGCTCAACGACGCGTTCGTGGCCCACGACGCGGAGGACGGCCTGCTCGGCCGCATCGGCGCCGAGGCGCGCGCCGCCACCGCCGCCCTGGCCACCGGGCCCCGACGGGACCGGGCCGCCCTGCTGGCCGCCCACTTCGGCCGGATGTTCACCGAGGGCCCCGTCGACGAGGCGTTGCGGAGCACCGACAACCCGATGACCGACCGCGCCGTCGCCGGCACCACGAACCCGACCTCCGCCGAGATCACGATCGACTACGAGGGCGACGAGGTGGTGGCCCGCACCGTCCTGGGCACCGCCTACGAGGGTGCCCCGCGTCGCTCCCACGGCGGCATGGTGGCGGCCCTCTTCGACGACATCGCCGCCGGCGTCCTGCCGCTCGCCGGGGTGGCCGCGTACACCGGCGAGCTGACCGTCCGCTACCACCGGCCCGTCCCCGTCGAGGAGCCCCTCGAGTTCCGGGCCCGCATCGACAGTCACGAGGGTCGCAAGCTGCGGGCCAGCGCCGACTGCGTGGCGGGGGGCGAGGTCGTGGCCTCCGCCTCCGTGCTGTACATCACCGTCGACGTGGAGGCGTTCGGCCGGGCCGCCGACTGATCCTCGGACGGCGTGGCATCGGATGCCACGGGAGGTGAGGGCGTGCACCCCCGGGACCGTTGCAAGACGGGGAGGATCCGGGAATTCCGCTCGAGGGACCGGTCGGCACCGGACGAAGGAGCGGTCAGGAACGTGGAGCGACCCGGTCCGACGCGCGGGCGCGCCGATGCGCCGGCCCGTCGGGGTTCGCGAAAGGGGCAGAGGACATGCAGATCAGGTCGAGGGGGAACGCCGCCGGTCGAGCGTCAGATGCGCTCGATGATGACGGCCGGGGCCATGCCGCCCGCCGCGCACATCGTCACGAGCCCGAACTGCTTGTCCTGACGCTCGAGTTCGTCGAGGACCGTACCGACCAGCATGGCGCCGGTGGCGCCGATGGGGTGACCGAGGGCGATGGCACCCCCGTTGACGTTGACCTTGTCGCGGTCGAGGTCGAGGTCACGGATGAACTTCTCCGGCACCACGGCGAAGGCCTCGTTCACCTCGAACAGGTCGATCTGGTCGACGGTCATCCCCGCCTTGGCCAGGACCTTGCGGGTGGCCGGCACGGGAGCGTTGAGCATCAGCGTGGGGTCGTCACCCATGTTGGCGGCGGCCACGATCCGGGCCCGGGGGGTCAGCCCGTGGGCCCGGGCGTAGTCGGGGCTCGTGAGAAGCAGGGCGGCCGCCCCGTCGACGACCCCCGACGAGTTGCCGGCGTGGTGGACGTGGGTGATCTCGAGCTCGGGGAACCGCTGGTGCACCATGGCGCGGAACGTCAGGCCGTCGGCGTTGAGGGCGATGTCCCCGATCCCCTCGAACGACGGCGCCAGCTGGGCCAGCTTGTCGACGGTCGTGCCCGGGCGCGGGTACTCCTCGGTGGCGAGCAGCACGTTGCCCTCGGTGTCGTGGACGGGGACGAGGCTCCGATCGAAGCGGCCTTCGGCGATGGCGGTGGCCGCCCGGGCCTGGGACGACGCCGCCAACTCGTCGAGGGCCTGGCGGGGGATGCCTTCGAGCGTGGCGATGGCGTCGGCGGCGACGCCCTGGTTGGGCTGGGGCCAGATGGCGCGCAGGTGCTCGTTGCCGGAGTCGATGAAGAACCCGCCCCCCTCGACCTTGTTGGTCCCGTAGGACGACATCAGCTCGGTGCCACCGGCGATCATCACCTCCTCGAACCCGGCCAGGATCGAGGCCGCGGCCAGGTTGACGGCGGTGATCCCGGAGCCGCAGTAGCGGTCCAGTGTGACGCCACTCGAGTGCACGTCGTAGCCGGCGTCGAGCGCGGCCATCCGGCCGAGGTCGCCGCCCTGGGTGCCGACCTGGCGGCTGGTGCCCCAGATGATGTCGTCGACGTCGGAGGTGTCGAGGTCGTTGCGCTCGGCGATGGCCGCCAGCACGGCGGCGCCGATGATCTGCGGGTGCTGATCGGCCAGGGCGCCCTTGCCGACCTTGCCGATGCCCCGAGGGGTGCGGACGGCGTCGATGATCCAGGCTTCGGGCATGGGGTAGCTCCTCGTGGCGGGTGGTGGGCGCCTGACGGCGCGTCAGACGACACTGTCTAGCCCACCCGCCCCATCGGGTGGCAAGCCGGGCCGCTCGGCGACGGTCCGGTTCGGCACGCCGGCTCGGACCTCCCGTAGGCTCTGGGGCCCATGGCCGGCGACCCGAGGGCGGAACCCCGTGGCCGTGGGACCCGCCCCGTCGGTGCCCTCGTGGTCGTGGCGGCCGGACTCCTCCTGGCCGCGTGCGCCGGTCCGTCTCCTTCGGCCGCCGGACCCGTCAGCACCACGCCCGTAGCCCCCTCCACCCTGCCGCCGACCACCACCCTGGCGCCGACCACCACCCTGCCGCCGACCACCACCACGGTCGACGTCGGCGCGCTGCCCCAGACGGACGCCCTGCCGTCCCCCGACGCCCCCTCGTTCCAGGCGGCGATGCAGGCCCTGTTCGCCGCCGTCGTGTCCGGGACGCCGGGGTCGGCCGGGGCCGCCTTCTTCCCGGAGGCGGCCTATGTCCAGCTCAAGGACATCGGCGACGCCGCCGGCGACTTCACGGGTCGCCTGGAGGCCGAGTACGACCTCGACATCATGGCCGCCCACGACCAGTTGGGCCCCTGGGCGACGGGAGCCACCCTCACCTCGGTCGTGGTCCCCATGCAGTACGCCCACTGGATTCCTCCCGGTGTGTGCGACAACGGCATCGGCTACTTCGAGGTGGCCAACTCCCGCCTGGTCTACGCCGAGGACGGGGTGACGCGGTCGTTCGGGATCGCCTCGCTCATCTCGTGGAGGGGCGAGTGGTACGTCGTCCACCTGGGCGCCGTCCTGCGCCCGGGCCCGGGTGGCACCGTCCTCGATCCCGGACCGGGTCCCGGGGTTTCGGAGCCCTCCACCACCTGCTGAGGGTCGCGGCGTGCGGCCCCGCTGCCGAGCCCGGTCAGAGCCGGGCGACCAACGCGGGCAGGCCCTCGCCGGTCAGCCGGTCGACGAGGGCGCGTCGACCGCAGAGCACGCCGCAGAGGGCGGCGGCCGGGCCCCGCACGACGGTGGCCCCGCGCCCCACGCGGACGTCGATGTCGCTCGCCTCGAAGGCGAGGCCGTCCACCCGTCCCTTGGGGACGAATCCCTTGGCCCGGCCGCCGGCCACGAACTCGAGCGCCGTGGCGAGGGCCACCGGGTCGACCGCCACCGAGCGGCCGGACGGCACGAGCATGTCGGCACCGTGGACGATCACGTCGGTGAGCGGGGCCTCGGGGCCCGAGCCGGGCGGGGTGAACCGGGACGTGGCGTTGTCCCGCAGCCCGGCGACACAGGCGGCCGGGTCGAGGCGTTCGGCCAGGCGCATGGCCGTACGGTCGAAGCCCCCGTCGAGCGAGCGGGCCCGGGCGATCTCGAACAGCATCGAGGGGAGCGACACCTCCCACGGTGCATTGAGGTGGGCGGCGACCACGTGCACCGTCCATCCCGCGCACAACGAGGGGGCGTCCCACTCGGCGGGGGACAGCGGCTCCAGCGCATCGGCCAGGCGCCGCCGCTCGGCGGCGATCAGCGGGAAGACGTCCATGGGGCTCCTAGCGTCCGGACCCGCCGGGGGTCACCGGCAGGTCGTCGAGGCGGTCGGTGACCGGGCGTCCGCCGAGCAGGACGGCCATCAGGGCCGCCGGGTCCTGGAGCACCGTGATGTCAGCGACAGGATCTCCGTCCACCACCAACAGGTCGGCCACCGTGCCCTCGGCGACGGTCCCGAGGTCGTCGCCCCGACCGAACACCTCCGCACCGTGGCGGGTGGCCCAGGTCAACACGTCGATGGCCGGGATGCCGACGTCGTGCACGTAGTAGGCGAGTTCATCGGCGTAGGGGCCGTGTGGGAAGTTGAGGGCGCCGAAGTCATCGCCGAGCACCAGTCGGACACCGGCCCGGTTGGCCTCCGGCAGGATGGCGGCCATCGTCTCGACGTCGTGACGCATGTCGTCGGTGAAGCCGAGCGAGACGGTTCCCATCGAGTCGAGGAAGCGGGCCGGGAACAGCATCGAGGGTACGACGGGGGTGTCGGTCTCGAGCAGGCGGTCGATGCATTCGGCGTCCATGCCGTCGCCGTGGTCGACGATGTCGATGCCGAGGTCGAGCGCCATGAGGAGCGCCTCCTTGTTGGCGATGTGGCCCCGCACCCGGGCACCGCGCTGGTGGGCGGCGTCGATGGCCGCCCCGAGCTCGTCGCGGGTGACCTCGGTCTGCTCGCGGGGCCCCACCGTTCCGTGGCCCCCCGTGACGAAGACCTTGATCATCTCGGCGCCCTCCTTGATCTCCTCGCGGACCGAACGGCGGAACTCGTCGGCGCCGTCGCTGCGGCGGATGGCGCCGAGGGCACCCACCTGCCAGTGCGACGGGAAGCTGCGGTCGCCGGCGTGGCCGGTGGAGCTGATGTCCCGGCTGCACGGCACGAGCCGGGGCCCGGTCACGAGGCGCCGCTCCACGGCCTGCTTCATCGACACGTCGATGGCGAACGGCGCCCCGGCGCTCACCGCCGACGTGAAGCCGGCCCGCACGAGCTTCTCGAGGTTGGTCACCGCCCGCACGACCTGCATCGCCATGGGCTCCTCGAGCCCGAACGGGGCGGTGGCGGCTCCGAGGTTGTGGTAGGTGGCGTGGAAGTGGCAGTTGACCATGCCGGGCATCACGGTGCGGCCACCGAGGTCGACCACCCGGTCGTCGGGTCGGAGTCCACCGGGGACGGCGTCGCCCACCGAGGAGATGCGGTCGCCGTCCACCACCACCGTGGACCGGTCGAGCACGGTCCCGTCGCCCACGACCACGTGGGCACCGCGCAGCACCAGTCGCGGTCCGGCGCCGGGCACCGGGTCAGCCCCCGTACGCCGGCCGGCGCCCGGTCATGTCGAGTATGTGGGCATCGGCCCCGGTGATCCTCGCGACGTGCTGCTCCATGAAGGCCGTCTCGTAGGGCTGGGCCTGGTGGGCCTCGAAGGCCTCGAGGGTGTTCCAGCACTCGAAGAAGCGGAAGCGGTTGGGGACCTCCAGGTCCTCGGCCCACCAGTAGTCGACACAGCCCGGGTCCTGACGGCTGCGCTCGGTCACCGCCCGCAGCGCGGCGAGCGTCTCGGCCCGTTCCTCCTCACGGAATTCGAGGTAGCCGCTCAGTGCGTGCATGGTGGTGACTCCTGTCGTCGGTGGTCGGCCGGTGCGGCCCGGCGGGGCACGTCAGGCGGGCCCGCGGCCCACGATCACGGTGCAGGGCGCGGTGCGGGTCACGTAGTCGGACACCGAACCGAGCAGGGCCCGGGTGATGCCGCCCCGGCCCCGGGTGCCGAGCACCACGGCGGTGGCCGACACCTCGACGGCCAGTGCGCAGATGGCGGCTCCCGGCTCGCCGGCCACCACCCGCACCTCGACGTCGGTGATGCCCAGCCGCGCCTCGGCCTCGGCCAGCACCTGTCGGGCGGTCTCGTGGGCCTTGCCGACCGCCAGGTCGAACTCCTCGGCGCTCATGTCCGCGCCGGCATGGCCGGTGCCCGAGAGCACGTAGGGATCGGGGGCGTCGGCCACCGTCACCAGGAGGTAGGAATGCCCGGGACCGAGCAGGTCCAGCCCCCCGGCCAGGGCGTCGAGGGCGTGCTCGGACCCGTCGGCGCAGAGCAGGATCGGTCGGGCCATCGGGCCACCGTAGCAACGGAGGGCCGGACGGCCGGATGCCGGTGGGGGCGCCCCGCCGGGGCGGCCGGCTCAGTCGGACCGGGCGGCGACCGCCCCCGAGGCGATGGCCTCGACGAGCTGGGTGTGATCGGCGTCGTTCTGGTCGGCGTACCGGCCGGCGAAGGCCACCACCGCGTCGCTGAAGCCGGGACCTCTGCCCAGGTAGGCGTCGATGGCCACCGGATCGCCCGAGCGGGCGTGCGCGCGGGCCAGCGTCTCGCCGCAGGCGGTGGCGAACTCGGCGAGCCGGGGGGCGATGAGCTCGACGGTGGGGATGATCTTCATGTCGCGGAACTGCCGGACGTAGTAATGGTGGCCCCGGAACGTGGACCAGCCCACGAAGATGTCGGTGGCCGTCTGGACGAGTCGCTTTCCGGCCACGACCCGTTCCCCGTGGGTGGTGTGGAGCGAGGGCCTGAGGTGGGCCTCGTAGACCGAGGGCCCCGCCTGCTTGCACTGGAGGAAGAGCGGGTCGTTGCCGCTACGGCCCTCGAGCAGGACCAGGTAGACGCGCATGCCGACGCTACCGACCCCGACGACCTGGCGGACCACGTCGGCCTCGGCGAACCGGTCGAAGAGGTGCCGTCGGTCCTCCTGGAGGGACGCCCGGTACCCGCCGAGCAGCTCGTCGACGAGGTCGGACTGCTCATCGTCGTCGACCGTGGTCCGGACCGGCGGGTCCTCGGTGATCCGCGGCCTCCCGTGGGCCATCTCGGTCAGCTTGGCGTAGGCCCCCCGGTGGGTCCGCTTGGACCGCTTGGCGTCGATGTGCACCGACACCGCGCCGCGGTCGGCGGGCTCGAAGTAGCCGAGCAGGCTGTCGACGTGGGTGCCGTCGTACCAGATGTCGAGTTCCGGCATCGCCGCGTAGCGCCGGATCCGGGCCCGGTACGCGTCGACGGCCGCCTCCACGGCGGCCCGGGCCCGCCCCGGGCGGATGCCCCCCGCCCGGGCCGCCACCACCAGGCTGGCGGCGAGGCGATGGACGTCCCACTCGAAGGGTCCGGGCAGCGTCTCGTCGAAGTCCCGGAGGTCGAAGGCGAGGTTGCGTTCCGGGGTGGCCCACAGTCCGAAGTTGAGGACGTGGGCGTCCCCCGTGAGCTGCACCTCGATGCCGCTGTGGGGCCGGGAGCCGAGGTCGGCGGCCATCACCGCGGCGGCGCCCCGGAAGTAGTTCCAGGGGGAGGCGGCCATCCGCCCGTGGCGCAGGGCGAGCAGCGCGGGGTCGCGCATGTCCTCCTGGTCGAGGATCGTCCGGAGGGCGTCGTGGCCCCGCCGCTCCGGTGACCACCGCCCCTGGGCGCGGCGTGGCGCCCGCTGGCGGGCCGAGCGGCCCGTGATGTGGCGCTCGAGGGCGGTGGCGCCGAGGTCGTGGCGGGGGAGGGACGGGACGGATGAGGGGGCGACAGTGGCGATGGGGCGATCCTACGGGACCCGCCGCGGCCGACCGCCCCCGGTC
>Ga0181528_10001053_pt1 | contig 17526 bp, 20 predicted proteins | sample PEATcosm2014_Bin_47_FD_119742 | JGI IMG/M metagenome (GOLD analysis project Ga0181528, IMG submission 119742) | Peatland microbial communities from MTU Mesocosm Facility, Houghton, MI, USA - PEATcosm2014_Bin10_10_metaG | ecosystem: Environmental > Terrestrial > Soil > Wetlands > Peat | place...
ATTTGTATTTGCATTCACACCTCGAAGATCGTAGCGATAAGATATCCCTTAATGACCGTCAATGCCAACGAGCAGGGAAGGAGTCGGTAAGGTGAACCTGTTTCTTTTTGTTTGATCGCTAATCCCTAAGTCTGATCCTGGCCACCTGTTTCTTGATGGCGGATTGGAATGAAGAAAAAGACTGCGGTCGCGAAGTAAATGAAGATGCTAATTTGAGGCAGTCGAAAAGCAATCCCAACGGCAATCGCGTATGCGAGAATTCCCGCCAGATTGCGCTTGATATGCACTTTGCCGAGCCAGGGGTCAACTGGAATCCGGCTCAGTTTCCTTCGAGAGATATGGATCCACAAAAGGGAATACGCGACTCCGAGCAGCATAAGCACAAACCCATATAGGAATGTACTCGAGGGCAACGCTCCATAACGGCTTAATACCGCCGTTGGATAGGGAATAAATGTCACGACAAGCAAGAGTAAGAGATTCAGAGAAAGAGTCGTATGTTCGACCCTCTCGACTGAATGGAACATGGCGTGGTGATTAAGCCAGATAATGCCGATCGTCGCAAAGCTTGTCACGTACGGGACGAGTTGTGAGAGGCATTGCGCAAGACCGGTACGCAATTCGGCTTCACTCACGGTCTTTAGGCTCGGCACCTGTATGCCAAGCACGAGCAAAGTGATGGCGAAACCAAACACTCCGTCGCTGAATGCTTCCAACCGTGCCTTATCCATAGAATGCTCACTTCCCAGATTTCTGCTTAACTCATTTCAAGGTGGTTTCTGTCGAGGACGTGTTTCGCCACCCCATCCACAGAATATAAATAGCTACATAATGAATAGTGGCAACAGAAGCACGCTCGTCTCGGACCAGTAGAGCCTCCGCTCGGCAACGCATAGGCCGATGAATGTACCGACAGAAGATGTTCCTTCATCACCAAGCCGCTGCTTAGCCTATGCCGCATATCGATGCAGAATCTCCTGGGCGCACACGCACTCTCTGCTGAAAAGGCCTCTTCGAAAACCCAGATGCAATGAGACTCGAGGCACCACTGTGGAAGGTGCCAATCGCGGCGAGGAACTTCGAAACATTGTTTCTATTGATGGTCATCATTGCAGATTCCTATTCTTATGACGCTAAGATTCAAACTTGGATTCACCGGGCACCGAGATGCAGAATTGCAAACAACCGAGACTGAGAATATTCAAGTTTAGGATGTCCGCCCTAGAACGCACTCAGCCTCATCTGGAGATCACCCCATTGACACTGCTCATTCAGTAGCGGTCGAGACTCGTGGTGTCTAACGCCGTCTCATCTTTGTCCTTATTGCTGCTAAACCAAGCCAAAAACCAGTTCATTGAAATAGCTTCGTATTGCCGCGCACAAAAATGTCAAACGATATCGGCTTTCGATTCAGGAGATACTCAGAATCCGTCGAAATAAGTTCAGCGGCACCTCTCTTGCTAAAATCAAACAATTCCAAAAGAGATTTAATCATCCAAGTGGGCAACCCCTCACTTGCCATTGATTGCTCTGCCTGCTTCTCTGTTACGTCGATGTAAGTGACCTTCTTCCCAATTACTCTTGAGAGCCTTTCCGCGACGTCGTCGTTTGATAACGCTTCCGGACCCGTCAACTTATAGACTCTGTTTTCATGCCCATCTTGCATAAGAACGGCTACAGCAACCGAAGAGACATCCCCTACGTCGATAAGACTGACTCTGCCCGAACCTTGCGGCATATAAAAGGCAGAATCGCGGCGAATACTTTCGGCATTCATTGCATAGCTCTGCATGAAGGTATTCGGTCGCAGGATCGTGTACTGGATGCCGCTTGCTTCTACGGCTTTTTCTATAGTGCGATGGTCGCGGCCAAGCGTGATCCCCGTTTCGCTGGCTCCGATGAATGATGACCGAACGATTCTGCGAACTTCTGCTTGCTTGGCTGCCTCAATGGTATTGAGGCCCAATTCGGCCAGGTTCTCAACGAATGGAGTGACGGAAAAAAACCGATCAACTCCTTCAAATGCTGGAAGCATGGATGGGATAGAAGCCATATCGACAGCAATCTGTTCGATCTTCAATTTGTCCCACATCGGATTCTGCTTTACCGTCTTTGTTAAAACCCGAACTGCAAAACCCAGTTGCGCCAACTCTTCCGCCACTTGGTTTCCGATGTTTCCGCCTGTAACAAGAATTGTTGCCATTGCTGATTCCTTTCTTGTTCGCATACTTCAACCATGAAAGCCACTCCTTGCGCTCAGTCATTTGAAGAACAGACGCCTGACCCGAGGCTGAATCGCGCAATAGGATTTTAGACACCGAGCGATTCAATCACCAAGCGAGCAACGGCCGCCCCCGAGTATTGCTGCTGTCCGGTGATCAGATGTCCATCTCGTACTGCGTGCGCCTTGAATCGGCTTGCAACGATGAAGTTAGTGCCCGCAAATTTCTTGGCCTCATCTTCAATCCAAAAAGGCTGAATGCGTTTTCCAACAAACTCGTCTGCATAGCGTTCCTCTGAATTTGCAAAGCCGGTCCAGGTTTTTCCTGTCACAAGCAGCTTGCCATCGACCTTGACCTTGAGCAGAATGCACGTCGCATGGCAAAGGACCGCAGTGACTTTTCCTGACTGGTAGCACGTCGACGCAAGCTCATGAATGCGCTTATCCTCATAGAACGTGTACATGGGCGCCTGTCCGCCAACAAACAGCAACGCATCGTAGGCCGCCAGGTTTAATTGCCCAATTGGCGCGGTGCTTTCGACGAGCTTGGAATGCTCGGGCGAGTTAATGAACCCAAGCGAGATGAGATCGTGAGCGGAGTACTTGCTTTCATCTCGCGGGTCACTCCAGGTATCGGCCTGAAGCGCGCCGCCGTCAGGACTATAGACATCCACAAGATAGCCATGCTCCACAAACTCCCAGTAGGGATGGGTCAATTCGCTCCACCAGAATCCGATCGGCCAGCCAGTCTGCTTTGAAATGGCGGGGTTGGAGGCAATGATTGCCACACGCTTCGGCTTGCTGGGGTTCAGAATATCGACTGTTGCACTCATGTGTTGTTCCTTTCCTTTCGCTCATTGTCCAGCATAGTTGGAGTGATGTTTGCCGGGAAATCGATTCGCGAGCTTGAAATCAAGAAGTCTGGGTTCCGGGGATATCGACACAGCAACGCGATCCGTCAAGAGAGTGGAGACCTCAAGATAAACGGTTGGCGAAAAGAGCGCTCTACTGCCTTTGCCGCTGCCCGCGAGTTTCTGTGTTCGCGACAGCAGAGTGGACGCAACCATCGCAAGGCACAGCAAGAATTTACTTCGGCCGAAACAGAATGAATTGGGGAGTAGATTCATGCTGTCCTCATGCGCCGCAGATCCCGAATCCAATCACGAATATCGCAAGGTTAGCGAATGCGAAAGAGCGGCGCATCCCCAACCCGGCTAGGCATGAGCCTACCCGTTTGGGTAGGCTTTCGCGTACAAAACATTTCCAGCTTCCGGGCCGAAAACACTTGCTCATTCCATCACGGTTTTGGGCTATTCTCAAATCAAATGAAGAAAGGAATGCAACCGAAGATGGCTGTGAAGGCCACAATTGCTCGGACCACTGGTGAGTTACTCTGGCGTTTGCATGGCATCGGAGGAATCCTCAGGCACTTCCTTTGTTCATCCCTCATTGCTATCGCGGGCCTTGCCTGCGCTCAAGAACCGCCCCGACTACTATCTCAATACGCGGTTCGGAACTACACCACTGAGCAGGGGCTCCCCCAGAATGAAGTTCGCTCCATCGCCCAGACACCCGACGGCTATCTGTGGTTTGGCACCAACGATGGACTCGCTCGATTTGATGGTGTCAAGTTCACGGTCTACCGACAGGAGTCGACCCCTGGAATTGGGCACAATATGTTCAGCGCCTTGGTGGTGGATCACCTGGGAAGATTATGGATAGCGACCGGCGATGGACTGTCATGCTACGAGCATGGGATATTCAGGCGCTTCACCGAGAAGGACGGGCTGCCCGCCAAGCCGATTCATACCCTCCTAGCAGACAACTCAGGAAAGCTGTGGATCGGGACGTGGAACGGATTGGCAGTATTCGACGGAATTCAATTCCGCACTCTCAATCGAAAGGACGGGCTGCCAGAAGACTCCATCTCGGCACTCGCTGAAGACGGTGCCGGAGGACTATGGGTTGGAACATATAACAGCGGTCTTGCGCACATGGCCAAAGGTAAGATCAGCGTGTCAACGGAAAAGGACGGCCTTCCGTCGAATTTTGTCCAGACGTTGTTTCGTGATAGAGAAGGAAGGCTCTGGGTGGGCACACTCAAGGGAAGTGCTCTTCTCGACACTTCAGGTCACTTTCAGGCCATTCAAGGTCTTCCGGGCAGATATTCCTCCTTCTATCAAGACCACAGCGGCAGCATATGGTCTGCGACCGACAAGACTTTCGCTCGCTTGAGGATGGCACCCGGCCCAATATTTGAGCAGAAAGAAAGCCTAAGCCTGGACGTCGATGCGGTATTTGAAGACCGCGACGGAAGTCTTTGGGTTGGAACGAGCAGTTCCGGCGTTGTGCGCTATCGGCCAGGCCCATTCATTACCTATACGGAGCGAGAGGGCCTGATTGACAAGGTTGCAGCGACTCTTTTTGAGGATTCAAAGGGACGCATCTGGGTTGGCGGATACGGTCTAAGTGTTCGATCCAGCACACGTTTTCATCCTGCTGCGCTGAAGCAAATAGGGAAATCGGTAGTCTGGTCGCTGGCAGAAGATGGTGCAGGCGCAATCTGGGTAGCAACGATGAAGGGGACTTTCAGATTTGATGGGCAATCATGGACTCGGATGGGCACGGCGCAGGGAATAGCTGAAACTGTGCACTGTCTTTATAGTGACCGAGCTGGTCGCATATGGTTGGGGTCTCTCGAAGGACTAACCATTTGGGACCATGGCCGTACTTCGAAGCTCACACTGAAGGATGGACTGCCCAGCAATTATGTCATGTCGATACTGGAAGATCGGGAAGGAACATTCTGGATAGGAACCGTATCGGGCTTGACTCGATTCGACCACGGTAAGTTCACGACCTACACTACCGCTGATGGGTTGTTGAACAATTTCATCAGTGCCCTTTATGAAGATAGCAGTGGCACTTTATGGATTTGTACGCCAAGTGGCCTAAACCGATTCAAGAATGGCCGCTTCAACAGCTTTACGGTGAAAGAAGGTATGTTTGCTGATAACGTGTTGCAACTGCTTGAAGACGACCGGCACAATTTTTGGATCAGTTCATTTCGAGGGCTCTTTCGAATCAATCGGGATCAACTCAATGCTGTTGCTGATGGTTCACAAGCGCGCATTGACTCAGTTGCGTATGGCCAGGAAGATGGAATAAAGAGTGGTACAGTTGGAGGGCCAGGTGTACAACCTGCAGGGTGGAAATCGCGTGATGGAACTCTATGGTTCCCGACAAACCAAGGCGTTGTCGAAGTCGATCCAACCCTCGTACAGCCACCGATTCCACCTCCAGTACCACTCTTGCAAGATATCTTTGCGGACGGAGTTGTTACGCAAAGCACAATCTTCGGGCCTGAGATCCGTCGCATCGATTTCCAATTCACTGCGCCAACTTCCGTACAAGCAGAGGCCATTGAGTATCGCTACCGGATGGATGGGTACGAGGACAAATGGCACGAGGTTGGCACGAAGCGTCAGATTTCGTTTACAAATTTGCCGCAAGGAACCTACCACTTCTTCGTATCCGCGCGACGAGGCGGCGGCCCATGGAGCGCACAAGAGGCTTCTGCATCAATTAGCGTACAGCCTCATTTCTATGAGACTCGATGGTTTTATTCAGCGTTGGGCCTTTCAGCTTTTCTCCTGATATGGATGGCTAATTCCCTGCGAGTGTGGGCGATAGAGAGACGACTAACCGGAATCATGGCCGAGCGTTCCCGCGTAGCACAGGAACTCCATGACACCTTGCTGCAAGCCGTATCGGGCACTGCCATGGAAATTCAGGGAGGGTTAGGTCAGTTGAGAAATGGCTCAACCGAGGCAGGAATTCAGCAACTCTCCTCGGCGTTGGAGCATCTAGGAATTAGCATGGCCGATGCCAGACAGGCCATTTGGGATTTGAGATCTCCGGAACACGAACATGGGCGACTCGATCTGGCACTTGAGTCAGCAGCGCAGCGCATTTGCGGCACGAGCCTGCATCTCTGTTTCACAGTTGCAGGAAAACCGACAATGCTTGCCGAAACGCTTGAACGGCAACTATACCGGATTGGAATCGAAGCGGTGATGAATGCAGTCCGTCACTCGAATGGCAGCGAACTTACAATTCTGTTGGAATACGCGGACGAGACTGTGAGTCTTATCGTCCGCGACAATGGACGCGGATTCAATTATGCACTTGCCGAAACGCCCTCTCATTCTAATCATTGGGGTTTGGCTGGGATGAAACAGCGAGCACAACAATGTTCAGCTGACTTGACTATTGAAACTGCACCAGGCCAGGGGACTTGTATTCGAGTGAATGCCCCCTTGACAATGAGAGCATGACATCATGAGAAACGATAACCCAATTCGAGTCGTCTGCATTGACGATCATCCGCTCATCCTAGCCGGTGTCAGATCGATGCTCCAGGCTGAAGCGGATATGCTCTACATTGGAGGTGCAGCGACGGGAGAAGAGGGAGTGGCGATGTTTCGCGCAAACCGTCCCGATGTGACCCTTGTTGATCTCCGATTGAAAGGGACACCCGGAACCGAGGCCATCGCAACGATCAGAAGAGATTTTCCGGAGGCCCGCATCATTGCCATGACTACGTACAAAGGCGATGCCGATGTTCATAGTGCCTTGGCGGCGGGAGCAAATGGCTACATCCTAAAGGACCTCATGCACAAGGATCTTGTCTATGCCATTCATCGAATTTACGAAGGCGGCCGTTGGATTGCACCTGAAGCAGCAGCGCAACTAGCTGAGAATTCGCCACGGATCGAGCTTACATCGCGGGAGCTGGAAGTGTTGCGGTTTCTCGCCTCTGGAAATCGCAACAAGGAAATTGCTGGCGCGCTCAGTGTCGCGGAGGACACCATCAAGTTCCATGTCAAAAGCATTCTCGGCAAGCTTGGCGTGAATGACCGTACCCACGCAGTTACCACCGCCATCAAGCGGGGCATCTTGCATTTGGATTGAGCTCTCAATCGCAGCATTCGAGGTTGACACCTCATCTGCACACCATTTGCTCGCTCTCGATCAAGTCTCCGGTATCAAGTTGCCCATCGGAAATTTTCAGCATTTGGCTCTGTAGTCGAAGCCGATCACGTCACCTTATTCTAGGGCCTGTCAACGCTACCTCAGGTGGCGGCGACGGGAGCCAATTTTTCTCAGTTCGAGGCGCGAGGAGCGAACTGTAGCCGGTTACTGGAGCGACGAGCAACGAAGAAATGGGGAAAATTGGCCCCGTCCCTCGGGTTGCGGCGAAAATCCGCCCATACGTCGTTGTCGTCCTTGTGCTTGGAACAACCAAACCCTGCGGACTCCGTCTCGTCTGAGCGGTTTTTCGCTCGCAACGCCATCCGCCTGAGGTAGTGTTAACAGGCCCTAGTGCCTGTCAAGATTCCGCAGGCCAGCGATCCTGAGCAGACGTCAATTGGCGCTACGAAAAAAAGAAGTGTATGGTCGAGGTTAAACCGGGACAAGAACTTTTCTGCCCGATCCGTCGTACCATGAAGCGTGGCTCAACGCGAACTCTACATTGATCGGCTGCGCACCGTGATGACCGCACTGGTGGTACTGCATCACACAGCAATTGTCTACGGCGGGTCGGGGGGATGGTTCTGGACGGAGTTGAAACCCTCCGGGAGTCCTTCAAGCCAGCTGTTAACTCTGCTTTGCGCAACGGATCAGGCCTATTTCATGGGCATTTTCTTCCTGCTGGCCGGGTACTTTACTCCTCCGTCGCTGGAGAGGAAGGGCTATGGACGATTTCTGGCTGACCGATTTCTGCGGCTCGGAGTGCCGCTGCTGGCTTTCGGACTTTTTCTCGGTCCGCTGACGGCGGCGATTGTGGACTGGGCCGAGGGCAATGGCTTCCGGGGGACATGGGTGTGGCTGTGGCAGCACCATCAGTTCATCAATGGGCCGCTGTGGTTTGCGCAAGCGCTGCTGATTTTTTCGCTGGTCTATTGCGCATGGCGACGGGTGTTTGGGGCGGAACTGGCCGGCGCAGCGCGAACGGCGAAGCAGCTTCCCTCGGTTCTGTGGTGGTTGCTATGGGCTGTAGGCGTGGGGGCGGGTTCTGTGGCAGTCCGGCAGGTTGTGCCGACAGGCGAAAACGTCTTCGGACTTCAGCTCGGCTTCTTTTCGAGCTACATTGCTCTCTTTGCGCTGGGTATTGCTGCGTGGAGATATCGCTGGCTTGAGGGCTTGAACTGGCAGTGTGCCCGGCCCTGGGTGATCGCTCTTCCACTTGTGTGGCTTTCGATGCCGGTAGCGATCCTCGTGGCGTCTCATCTGAATGGCCTTGTGCATTCCAATTTTGCGGGCGGGCTGGGGTGGACGGCGATTTTCTATGCCTTCTGGGAGCCATTTGTTGCCTGCGGCGCGATTGCGCTGCTGCTCCTGGTTTTCCGGCAGCGCCTGAATCAGCCCTCGAAGTTGTGGGATTGGCTGGGACGGCGGGCCTACGCGGTGTACATCATTCATCCGATCATCGTGGTATGCATAACGCTGGCCATGCATGGCTGGCTGGCACCGCCACTGGTGAAGTTCGCGCTTGCCGGAGCGATCGAGCTTCCGGTGGTGTGGCTTGTGGCCGATCCGTTAGTTCGTTTGCCATTGGTGCAGCGAATCGTTTGACAAGTTACCGGGAGGTTCCTCCGATTATGAGCGTTCAGCACTGTTGGCGACCAATGTGAACGCATTAGCAAGTCAACCCTGAAGCTGCCAGCCTTCCTACCCGAACGGGTGGGTATTATGCTAGCCACTCTAGGGAGGCGGAAGTGCTTGGACTGCGTCTACGCTTTGATGAGAGTGCTTCAGTAATTCCTTCGCAGCAGCACTCAGCTCAAGGATGAACGTTAGGGTGCCTCGCGCAAAGCTCACAGATTCCGCCGCAAGCCACATTGCTACTAGAATCCCCACACAACGGTCCTTTAAGGAGACGGCAAAATGAATGATGAGCCCAAACACACTGCAACGTTACCCGTGAGAGTGCAGCTGCCGAAGGGACAACTCCTGATCGATGGGCAATGGCGCGACTCCGCAGTCGGAGCCACCATGCTGACCACAGACCCGACGACAGAGGCGGTCATCACAGAAGTTGCGAGGGCCACGCCTGCTGATGCCGAAGCTGCGGTGCTCGCGGCGTCCAGAGCCTTTGAGGAAGGTCCGTGGGGCCATATGCACCACGAGGAGCGTGCGAAGATTCTGTTTCGCATGGCAGATCTGATGGACGAACGCGCTGAGGAATTCGCATTGCGTGAAGCCATGGATATGGGCATGCCGTACAGTGACTTTTTGCGGATCATTATGCCGCACTGTTCGGGCCTCTTCCGCTTTTTTGGCGGTCTCGCAATGCAGATGAATGGGAGCTACCGAACATCTTACGAGCTTAACATTCGTATCCTGACACGGCGGGAGCCTTTGGGTGTTGTGGCCGCAATCACTCCCTGGAACTTTCCGCTTGCACTCACTTGCAGCAAGATTGCCCCAGCGCTGGCGGCAGGCAACACTGTTGTACATAAGCCAGCCTCGGATACACCGCTCACCGCACTACTTCTGGCCCAGACCGCACTGGACGCAGGCGTACCGCCCGGTGCCTTCAATCTCGTGACAGGGCCAGGCGGTTCGATCGGCGACGTGCTCGTCAAACACCCCTTGGTCGAGAAGATCGCATTCACGGGATCCACTGTGGTAGGCCAGCAACTCGCTCGCAACGGCGCGGAAACGATGAAGCACATGACGATGGAACTCGGAGGCAAGTCCCCCAACATCGTCTTCGCCGACGCCAATATTGACGCGGCGGTTCAAACAGCGTTCTGGGCAATCTTCTGGAATAAGGGAGAGGTCTGCGTCGCTGGCTCTCGTCTACTGGTTGAGAGGCCAGTCTATGACGAGGTCGTCGAGAAACTGAGTCGCCTAGCGAAAGATTCGGTCTTGGGAGATCCGCTCGATCCAGCAACACAGATTGGGCCAATTGCGACGAAGTCTGAGTACGACAAGATACTCACCTATGTTCAGGCAGGCAAGGATTCAAGTGCCCGGCTGACAGCCGGAGGCGGGACGCGCAAGATCAATGGGAAAGGCCTTTTCATCGAGGCGACCGTGTTCGCGGACGCAACAAACGACCTGAAGATCTCCCGCGAAGAGATATTCGGACCTGTTCTGCCGGTCATTCCCTTCAAAGATGAGGAAGAAGCGATCCGGCTTGCGAATGACACAAGCTATGGATTGGCGTCGGGCATCCAGACTGGCAATCTCGGCAGGGGGTTGCGTATTGCAGACAAAATTAAGGCAGGAACAGTCTGGCTGAACACCTGGCACAAATACCATCCCAACGCGCCGTTTGGCGGATACAAGATGTCCGGTTATGGCCGTGAACAAGGTGCCGAAGCCCTGGAGAGTTACACACAATACAAAACCGTTTGGGCCAATCTGGAGTAGCCGATGAATCGCCTGAAAAGTCTGCGCGAGTATATCGACGCGCTCACCGCAATTGGTGAGTCGATAGAGATAAAGGCTCCTGTCGATCTTAACCTGGAGATCGGAGCCATCTGTCGCCGTTGTTATGAGACTGGCGCACCGGCACCTCTGTTTACGAATATCCCCGGCGCGATGCAGGGTTCCAGAGTCCTCGGCGCGCCGGTTGGAGTGAGTTTGCAACCCGGCCTGTATCTGGCGCGCATTGCGGTATCACTTGGGCTTGAGCCGAAAGCAAACGCGAAGGAGATCATCGACGCCATTGCATCTGCACGTGACCGAAAAGCTGTTCCACCCAAGCTGGTTTCGGCGGGACCATGCAAGGAAAACATTATACTGGGCGACAAGATCAACTTGCTTGAGCTTCCAGCCCCTCTGCTTCATGGTGGAGACGGCGGACGATTCCTCAACACGATGGGAATCATCGTCGCTCAGACTCCGGATAAGAAATGGACGAACTGGTCGATTGCGCGAATCATGCTGGTGGATGAAAGGAGAATGGCCGGCATTGTTGCGCCTACGCAACACATAGGCATGGTGCGCAAGACGTGGTCTGATATCGGAAAGGATATGCCATTTGCTCTCGCTATCGGAACTGAACCTTTTATCCCATTTGTCGGAGGTATGCCTCTGCCGGCGTATGTCAACGAGGCTGATTTTGTCGGAGCCTACTTTAATGAGCCCGTCGAGGTTGTCCAGTGCGAAACAGTGGACCTGCAGGTGCCCGCGACATCCGAGATTGTCATAGAAGGTTATCTTTCGCAGACCGAGACCGCTCCTGAAGGCCCAATGGGAGAGTACGCCGGATACCTCTGGACAACCGGGCCAACGCCGAAACCGGTCTATCACGCAACCGCTCTCACTTATCGGAACAATCCTATCTTGCCGGTTTCTGTCGCGGGAGAACCACCGGAGGAGAACCACACCGTTTGGGGAGTTCCAAATGCAGCCGAGATTCTCTGGACACTCCGCAAGAAAGACCTGCCGGTCTTCAGCGTCTGGTCTCCCTTCGAGAGCGCCAATCACCTTTACGCAATCAGTCTTCCGTTCGATTGGAGAACAAGATTCAACGGTGACTCCGAACACATCTGCCGAACAATTGGCGAAGTTCTCTTCGACACCAAGGCTGGGATGGGAACCCCGAAGTATCTCATCGTTGAGCAGGACGTGGACGTAAGCAACCTGAAAGAACTCTTCTGGGCCTTTATGACAAGAAACTACCCCGGCGAAAAAGGCGAGGTTGTATTCCATGGAGAGTCAACAAACCCATTAGTTGCATTTCTGGATAGCGGCGAGAAAACGTCGATGCATACAACCAAGGTCATCTATAATTGCCTGCCTCCGCATGACTGGGCCGGCAGGGTGCCAAAGCGCAGTTCTTTCAAAGGCGTTTACCCCGCCGATCTTCAGGCCAGGGTACTCAAGAACTGGAGGGAATATGGTTTCAGATGAACGCGGAGAAGCGGAAAGCTGGGCGAAGAAGTTCTACAGGGAGCAGATTGCTCTTCTTCAAGCAAACCAAATTGACGAGTTGATTGAACGTCACTACCACTCGGATGCGACTTTGATTTCGTTTCAGGAAATAGCTCGCGGCCATGACAGCCTCAAAAATTACTTCAAGCGAAGTATGCAGGCACTCGGCAAACTCGAGGTCACTTCAATTGACGACTTTTCAGAAACCGCGGATGCGCTCTTTTTCGAACTGACAGTTCACACCAGGCTCGGGGATTCAATCGTAGATGAGGCTTTTGTTGTTCGAGAAGGGAAAGTTACCCATCACTTCATTACATTCAGATGAGGCGAAGTTCCCTCCAGTTATTTGAGCCTTTCGGGCTTGGGAAATATCTATAACCATGAGTCAGTATTTGGAACCACGCTGGGCGCAGGTTTTTCCATTGTATTTCTCTTGGATGGAGCAATTTCATGAAATTCGACTGGCATTTACAAGACGGAATTGCGAGTCCGGCAAACTTTGCACTGCTTCTGGCAGTACTCTTTGGTTTTCCTCTGATCTTGCAATGGACCGGGGCTCTCGCAATTGCCGATGCGAGCCCTCTAGGCCCTGGGCACGCTTCGGCGTTACTGAGATTTTGCATAGTGTTGACACTTTACTTGTGGACACTATTCGCCATCGCGCTTACTGGTATCCGACGACGTGGCGCGATTACACTGCGGCAGATAGTCGGCGCACAATGGCGCGGCCGCTTTACCATCGTTGTTCATTTTGGAGTTTCTGTTCTCGTTTTTTTCGTAATGGCTTTCATTGGGAACGTTTCAAGCGTACTCCTCGGCCCTTTCCAGCATGACAGCAAAATATTTCAGTCTTTGGTCGCCCGGACTCCCGTTGAGGCGCTGGCATTTCTCGTGCTTTCGCTCAGCGCGGGGTTCGTTGAAGAATTCGTCTTCCGCGGATACGTCCAGAGGCAGTGTCAGGCTCTCTTCGGCAATGCGGTTCTTGCTTCCTCGGCTCAGATTGCCATCTTTACTTTCGGACACCTCTACCAAGGCTGGCTTCGACTGATTCCCGTTATTCTCATCGCAATCGTCCTAACTCTTACCGCGCTGTGGCGCAAAAGCCTGATACCAGGAATGGTCGCCCATGGCTTCGGGGACAGCCTTGTTTCATTCATGTACTTCTTCAAGCATTTGTGATTTTCTAACCTTGATTTGGATTTCTCTCTGATTTATTTGCACTCGATCAAAATGCGGGCCAATGGCTTTTTGAATTTGCTTAATTGTCCAGCAATCCTATCAAGAGGAGGAAGAGATGAAGATTGGTATCATCGGTACCGGGAAAATGGGAACAGGCCTCGCCAAGTACTGGGCAAAAGGGGGTCATGAACTGATGTTCAGCTTCTCCCACGATGAAGCGAAACTGCGCGCTACGGCCGCTTCAATCGGTGTAGGCACCCGAGTTGGCAGTCCTGCAGAGGCCGCCGAATTTGGCGACGTGGTCTTGCTCGCAACTCCATATTCGGCCTCTGCTCAGGCTTTACGCGAGGCAGGTCCGCTCAGAGGAAAAGTGCTTTTCAGTTGCGTAAATGCCCTGAAGCCAGATTTGAGCGGAATGGCCGTCGGCACCACCACTTCAGGCGCAGAAGAGCTGTCCAAACTTGTTCCGGAAGCTCGCTTTGTCGAAGCCTTGCCGCCGTTCGCCGAGATTCTACATACCAGGTTCGCTGCAAATGAACGCGCCGCCGGTACTACTTTTTACTGCGGGAACGATCCGGATGCGAAGTCCACTGTCGCGGAACTCCTGCGTGAGATCGGTGTCGACCCAATCGATGCCGGACCACTGACAAATGCTCGATTTTTGGAGCCTGCAATGATGTTGCTCATCCAATTAGCCTACCCCCTTGGGATGGGACCGATCGGGCTGAAGCTCATTTTGGCAGAAGAGTAATCATGGTTGGCTAGCCTCCGAGTGCACGGGAGATCCCAAGCGCCAAAAAATACTTGCAATACATTACACCTTATGGTGTAATGTATTCATGGACGAGCTTAGCGATGTGTTCACTGCCATTTCTCACCCAACCCGGCGCGCAATTATCGGTCAACTTGCAGCCGGCCCGGCGAGGTTTACGGATATTGCAAAGCCCTTCGACACCGCTCTGAACTCGGTGACGAAGCACTTGAAACTCCTGGAAAGGGCAGGACTGATCCGGCGCGAGAAGCAGGGGCGGGAGGTCTTCATTTCCTTCCAGGCGGAGCCACTTCGGCAGGTAGCAGGTTGGGTGCATGAGTACGAACGGTTCTGGAACACGCAACTCGATCAATTTGAGCAGTATTTCAAGGACAAGAAAGAGAAGAAGGGGATCAAAAAGAAGAACAAATGACGGAACCAAAGTGGACCATTGAAGTGAAGGTGGAACGGACAATCCCTGCGCCTGCCGAGGAGGTTTTCGATGCGTGGCTAGATCCCAAGCCCCCGGGCAATCCTGGAATGCAGCTAAAGAAGTTGTGTCTGATCACAAAGTAGACAGCTTCTTCTTTTTGAGCCTCATGGGGACGTCCCATTAAGAGCGATTCACCGACTTAAAGCGGCGGGCGAATTCAACCTACCTGGGTGTCATCCACTACTTCTACAAAGCCAATATCGAGGCCCGAAATTTAAACGATGCTGCTTTGATGCTCTGGCACAAAATGGAGGAACAGATGAAACAACGAGTCAAAGAGTTTTTCTTGCAGTACGAGAGAGCAAATTCATCTTCTGATGTATTGGGAATCAGCGCGCTATACGCGGATACGTTCATGTTCGGCGGGCCGAATGGCGTCCAAACGGTCAGTAAGGGGGATTTTCTCAAAGTCATTCCCAAAAGGAAGGCTTACTTCTCTTCGATGGGGCTCTCTGAAACGCAACTTAAGTCCGTTGAAGCAAACCCTATAGATTCCATATATTTGCTCGCAAAGGTGGCATGGAAAATGAAGCTACAGAATTCATCCGGCAGCAGAACTCTGCACACATTTGCAACTTACATTCTGATGCGCGGGAGCGAAGACGCGCTGTCAATCGTCTTTCAAATCGATCATCAGGATTTGGCGAACGTTATTAAGGAACTTCAAAACACTGAACAGTTCATTCGGGGCGGGGCTACTCCGGGAGATAGCTTGATGGATGCATGAGTACGAGCGGTTCTGAAACGAGCGTCTCGATCAGTTTGAGCTGCATTTCAAAAAGCAGAAACAAGACAAGGAAAAGGAGTGGAAGAACAAATGACGGAACCAAAGAGGACCATTGAAGTGAAGGTGGAACGGACAATCCCTGCGCCTGCCGAGGAGGTTTTCGATGCGTGGCTGGATCCAAAGATCCCAGGCAATCCATGGAGCATGGCTGAAAAGCTCATTTTGAATCCAGAGGTAGATGGGTTCTTTTACTGGCTCATCCAGGGAACATCCCATTACGGACGCTTCACTGCGATAGATCGCCCGAGCCGGCTCCAGCATACATGGATGTCTCGCAATACTTTGGGAGAAGAGTCAACGGTCAGCGTGACCTTCCAGCCAAAGGGCGAAGACACCTTGATGACGCTTGTACATTCCGGCCTGCCTGACACCGACGGTGGCAGAGGGCATGACAAGGGTTGGAAATTCTTTCTCGAAAATTTCTCGAAGCAGTTTACGGATGCGTCGCACTAGCAAGCGGTAGTTCAGCTAGTTGCGCAATGGATCGACAATTAACCAACTTCAACCAGCACACAAAGGAGACGACACATGACCGGACAAGATTATTCTGCATCGATCACAGCGAACCTCACAGCTGCAGCAACAGCCGAACGCATCAGTCGTGTAGCTGACTGGTGGACCGCCGGCTTCACCGGAGCCTCGAAGAAGGTTGGCGACACATTCTCAGTTCGATGGGGTGAGACATTTGTAGATTTCGCGGTAGTGGAGTTTGTTCCCGCAAAGAAAATTGTTTGGCGGGTGACCGATTGCAATCTGCCGTTTGTTGAAGACACGAAGGAGTGGAAGAATACCGAAGTCGTTTTCGAAATCTCGTCAGTTGACGGGGAAACGACTGTTAAGATGACGCATTCAGGACTGCAACCCGGGGTCGAATGCTACGAAACCTGCAAGGCCGGCTGGAATTTCTTCATCACGGAAAGCCTCCAGCAATTGCTAACTTTGAACCAAGGCATGCCAGACAGAGTTGGAAAGCGTGAAAGTGCGCAGGTAGCCGACGTGGTGACCCAATGATCTCCGATAGATGCACTCCATCTATCGCCTCATAGATTGCCTTGTCAACCGCTAAATCTGGACGTAAACATGTGAGTAACCAATGTCCAATTCCAACCACCCACTTGTACACCGATAGGCCTGAGTAGATTGGTCGCTTTTTCCAACGGTTGCAAAACGTGACTTTTCAAGGAGGACTGGATGGCGAATCGTGAGATTTGGCATGAACTGCTAGTGAACACATCACCGGAGCAACTCTATGAAGCAGTCGCAAACGTGAAAGGACTGGCGCACTGGTGGACCATTGGTGCGCGTGGAGATTCAGCGGTCGGCAAGCACCTCGAATTCTGGTTCGATGATTTCTGCGCATCCATAGGTGAGGTTACGATGCTTATACCCGGAGAACTTGTACGCTGGCATATCACCGGTGGCGCAGCCGCTGACTGGCTCGAGACCGATGTTGAGTTCAAGATAATGCGAGAGTCGGGTAGAACCATTCTCCATTTCCGCCACTCCAATTGGAAAGAGAATGCAAAGCAGTTTCCCCACTGCTCCATGGGATGGGCAATCTTCCTTCTCAGTTTGAAAGAATTTGTCGAAACCGGAAAGGGACGTCCGTACCCCTATGATATGCCAGTGAATATGTGGGTGCCACCGACCAAACTGTCCTGAACTAAAGTTCCGTCTCCTGTTTCCAAGTGGAAATATCTTGGACATGAGTCCGCATCGGTCTACGAGCTTCCGGAGTGCATTACGGGCAACCAAACCGAGAGCAATTACAGTAACAAATTGAAAAGGAGAAATCATGGCAAAGGTGATATTTGGAAATCACTCGTCGGTCATCGTGCCGCGGCAGGACCGGGAGAGCATTCAGAAGTTTTATTGCAATGTTCTCGGCGGCACGATTAACTGCCCTTCGAGAAGTTATTCGGACATTTCTTCGGAGCCGCATGCAGCCATACGCTGTAGGAAAAAATTGCGCTCCATCTGGCTGCGGGCCAATGCGGACGCCGCGCGGAAGCGATCACGCCTTGGCGATCACCTAAAAGCGGCCATACGTTATCACTTCAAAACCGGCCATAGAGAAACGGCCTGAGACATTCTGTCCGGCGGGGACAATTAGCCTCTGTTGGCATGGGTAATGTCTTGGA
>Ga0181528_10001054_pt1 | contig 17505 bp, 17 predicted proteins | sample PEATcosm2014_Bin_47_FD_119742 | JGI IMG/M metagenome (GOLD analysis project Ga0181528, IMG submission 119742) | Peatland microbial communities from MTU Mesocosm Facility, Houghton, MI, USA - PEATcosm2014_Bin10_10_metaG | ecosystem: Environmental > Terrestrial > Soil > Wetlands > Peat | place...
ACAAGGGACTCGGCACGCTGCTCATGAAGCAGCTGATTCAATCTGCCAAGTCCAACGGGGTGAAACAGCTGTACTCGGTCGAGCTTTCCGACAATGAAGCGATGCGCGCACTTGCCAGGGACTTGAACATGAGCGCCCGCCGTGACCCGGATGATCCTCATCAGACCATCTACTCGTTACAGCTATAGGCACCGCGGCCCACGACCGAACGCATCGGTTCATACGGGCTGCGATCACTGGTGAGATGTAGCCGTGAGGACTAGCTCCCTGCCCGGAGAGTTCGAGCTGATCGCGCGCTACTTTGCGCCGCTCTCCAGAGGCTTTGCCGGCGCCTACGGTTTGCTCGACGATGCGGCCGTGATCGGTCCGGCATCCGGAAACGAGCTGGTCGTCAAGACCGATGCCATCGTAGGGGAAGTCGATTTCCTTGCTGCAGCTCCTGCCGATCGGGTTGCCCGCAAGGCGCTTCGGGTCAATCTGTCGGATCTTGCCGCCAAGGGTGCATACCCACGCGCCTACCTGCTCGATCTCATGCTTCCTGAGACGCTCGATGAGGCTTGGATCGCGGATTTCGCCGCCGGCCTTGCACACGATCAAAGCGTCTACGGCGTGCATCTGATCGGGGGCGATATGTCCTCGACTCCGGGACCCATCACCGCAGCTGTGACCGCGCTCGGAGAGGCGCCCGTCGGCCGAATCATTCGCCGGGGTGGTGCGCGCCCGGAGGACCTGATCTTCGTCACGGGTACGATCGGCGACGCCGCGCTCGGTCTGTCCGTGGTGCTCGGCGGGCTGCCCGACCTGGACGCTGCGAGCGCGGGATTCCTCAGGGAGCGCTATGAGCTACCGCAGCCCCGAGTGGCTCTTGGCCCGAAGCTGATCGGTCTGGCGACGGCGGGAATCGACATTTCGGATGGTCTGATCGCCGACCTGCGGCACGTCTGCTCGGTCTCGCGGCTTTCGGCAACAATTCGCGTGAACTCGGTTCCCTTATCGCCGGCCGCCCGGGCGGCCATCGCCAGGAGGCCCGAGCGGCTCGCGGCGGCGTTGACCGGCGGGGACGACTACGAAATCCTTTTCACGGCACCCGCTACGGCCGAGGACCAGATCCGTGAGATATCCCGATCATGCGGCATTCCGGTAACTGCGATAGGCCGCATGGTCGCGCCCGCGGAGGCTGCGCCGGGTCAGGTTTTCGTGCTCGACGACCGCGGAGAACCGATTTTCTTGCCGGCTGAAGGATGGACGCATTTCGGCAAAGGTGACCGGGGAACCAAGGCATAGGGTGTGCCGGGTACGTCCGTTACTTGGGAGGCGCCTTGGTCGGAGGCGACCCATGCGCGGCGCTCTCGCCGATCGTGCTGCTCTCGTCCGGAACGCGTGATGCATACAGGTACTTTCTCTTATTTCAAAGGTGCGGCCTCGAGCGCATGGTCCTGCCATTGATAGGCGGATCTTATGAAAAATGCAGTGGGCTTCAGCGAGGTGAACCATCGATGATGTGCCAGAAGTTATTGCACCGATCTCTGCGGATGATGGGGAGCTTGGCCGTAATGGGGGCATTCGCCGGATGTGTCTCCAAGCCGGTATCGCAGGTACCGGTGGGGCCCCCCGACACGACGGTCCACTTCTATGCGACTCGGAATCAGTCGAGCACGCAACAGGATCGGGACAAGTACGAGTGCCACCTATGGGCCGTGCGACAGAGCGGCTTTGATCCCGCCTCCCCGGGCGTGCCTCCCCATTTGCGCACGGTGATGGTCGCAGGTCCGCCTCCGGGCTCCGGTGTTGCGGCCGGCGCAGTGACAGGAGCGGTGGTGGGCGCGGCCGTGTCGCGGCCGTGGGAAGCGGGAACCGGCGCGCTCGTTGGTGCCATCGTCGGTGCAGCGATCGGAGGCGTAGCAGAATCGGCCGCAACGGATCAGGCGCGCGAGCAGGCGGCGGCGAACGCGAACAATGCGCGTGCGGCAGCCCTCGAGCATCAGGCGAGCAACTATCGCCGCGCAATGACCGCCTGTCTGGAAGGGCGAGGGTATACCGTGCAATGAAATCAAGACGTAGGGCGGCAAGAGTCGCACAGGTAAACAAAATCATGTGGACGAAGCGGGCTTTTTTGAGTGGTCTGGTGCTGGCCGGTGCAATGATCAATGTGAGCGGCACGGCGGTGGCTCAACATACCTCCGCCGGAGGGCACGCGGTCGGCGGTCACGCGGTCGGCGGTCACGCCCCTGCGGCGACCGCGCATCAACACTTCGATGGGCGATTCGGTCACAACCAGTATTATTACGATCGCGGCTACTCGGTGGGCAGGCCCCCTTCCGGGGGACTCGGCGAGGTAAGTGGCCGCGACGGTGGACGCTATTGGCGCCACGGCGGGAATTGGTATCGGTGGGACGGCAGACGCTGGATCGTGTGGGGAGCACCTTTCGGCTTGTTCGTACCGTTCCTGCCATGGTATTACACGACCGTGTGGTGGGATGGTGTTCCTTACTACTATGCCAACGAGACCTACTACGTGTGGGACGACGCGCAGCAGCAATATGAGGTGGTCGCGCCTCCCGATGGGATGGAGGCGAGTGGCGCGACAGAGTCTCCCCCCAGCAACGATCTGTTCGTCTATCCCACGAACGGACAGTCGGCCGAGAAGCAAGCGAAGGACCGCGCCGAGTGTCAGGCTTGGGCAAGCGAGCAGACGGGTTTCAATCCCACGGTGGCGGGCGGCGGCGTCGCATCGGATCAGGCAGTCAACAAGCGCAACGATTACTTCCGCGCCCAGGTGAGCTGCCTCGAGGGCCGTGGTTATACAGTGAGATAGCACAAACAGATGAGGGAGGGCGCCTTGATCGCCGACGGTAGCCGGTGGAAAGCAAGGTGCTGCGAGAGTGCGAGACACCATCCCGTTTGAATCGCTCTACGCGCATGGATTTGTGCGCATCGCCGTGGGCACGCCGCGCGTCAGCGTGGCCAACCCGGCAATTAATGCGGCTCGCACGGTCGAACTCGCGTTCCGCGCCGATCGGTGTGGGGCGCTCCTCACGCTTTTTCCCGAACTCGGGTTGTCGGGATACTCGATTGACGATCTGGTCCAGCAGGATGCGCTGCTCGATGAGGTCGAGCGCGCGATCGTCGATCTGCTCGCAGGCACCCGCGAGCTGCGCACAATCTTGGTGGTCGGGGCGCCACTGCGGTCGGAATCGAAGCTCTTCAATTGCGCCCTGGTGATCCACCGGGGATTGCTGCTCGGTATCGTACCGAAGGCGTACTTGCCGAATTATCGCGAATTTTACGAAGGACGCCACTACGCGGCGGCAGACGAAGCCGTGCACGATCGCATCACGGTCGCTGGACAGCGAATACCGTTCGGCAGTGATTTGCTGTTCACAAGCGCCGCACTGCAAGATTTCACTCTTCACGTCGAAATTTGCGAGGACTTATGGGTCCCCATCCCGCCAAGCAGCTGCGCTGCGCTGGCGGGAGCGAGCGTCCTCGCGAATCTGTCGGCGAGCAATGCGACGATCGGCAAGGCGGAGTTTCGCAGACTCCTATGCAAGTCGCAGTCGGCCAGATGCGTAGCCGCCTATGCGTATGCCGGTACGGGCTACGGGGAATCGACCACGGATCTCACGTGGGATGGACACGGGCTCGTCTGTGAGAACGGGGAGCTCTTGGCCGAATCGAAAAGATTCGTGATGGAAGGTCAAATCATTACCGCCGATATCGATCTTGACCGCCTGCGCCAGGAGCGCACACGGCTGACGAGCTTCAACGATTGCGTTCGAGCGCACAAGGGCCTCCTCGGGATGCGCCGAATCGAGGTTCCCCTGGAGGCGCCTACCGACGCAATCGCGTTGCAACGTGAGATTCCGCGTTATCCTTTCGTCCCATCGGATACCGCACTCCTCGATGAGCGCTGTGAGGAAGCCTACGCGATTCAAGTACAGGGACTCGCTCGAAGGCTCGAAGCGGTCTCGAACAAGGTCGTGATCGGGCTCTCGGGTGGACTCGATTCGACCCAGGCGCTGCTCGTGGCTGTAAAGACGATGGATAAGCTGGGTCTTCCTCGATCGAATATTCTCGCATATTCCTTGCCTGGCTTCGCAACGACGGAGCACACTCGGGCCAACGCGAGCAGGCTGATGCAGCGCTTGGGGGTGTCGGCGGGCGAGATCGACATACGACCGTCGGCGATGCAGATGCTGCGCGACATCGGCCATCCGTATGCTCGTGGTGAGGCGTTATTCGACATCACTTTCGAAAATGTCCAAGCGGGCGAGCGAGCGTCGCACCTCTTTCGCTTGGCGAATCTGCACGCAGCGCTGGTGGTCGGCACGAGCGACCTATCGGAGTTGGCGCTCGGCTACACCACCTACGGCGTCGGAGACCAGATGTCCCATTACGCCGTCAATGCATCGGTGCCGAAGACGCTGATTCGGCATCTTGTCGGATGGATGGCGCGCAACGGCCAGCTGGACTGGAACGTGAGGGAAACGCTCGAGGACATTCTGCGTTCGCAAATGACCCCGGAACTCATTCCCGCATCGGAGGGCAAGACTGTGTCCGCCGAAGACACCGTTGGGCCTTATGAGCTTCAAGACTTTAATTTGTATTATCTGAGCCGATTCGGATTCAGGCCCAGCAAAGTAGCCTTCCTCGCGTTTCACGCATGGTCCCGGCGCGGGCAGGGTACATGGCCGTCGTCAATTCCCGAGGTGGAGCGGCGCGAGTACGACCTTGTGGTGATCAAACGCTGGTTGGGTGTCTTCATTCAACGCTTCTTTCAATCGAGTCAGTTCAAACGGTCTGCGCTGCCCAACGGGCCCAAGGTGGGCTCCGGCGGATCGCTGTCGCCGCGGGGTGACTGGCGGGCGCCGAGCGACGCCACGGCCGATGCCTGGCTCAAAGAGTTGCGGAGCGGCGTTCCGGAGCGGGCAACCTAGTTTGCCGCATCGACAGCTGTCGCAAGCGTCCGGACGGCATCGGAGATCAGCACGGAAAATGTAGAGGCCCCCTCCTCGAGGCGATGCAAGGCGGGCGGCAGAGCCTCTACCTCGCGTCGGCAATGCCGCTGAATTTCCGGCAGAGACGGCAACGGCCCGATGCGTCGACCTTCGCGCAGGACTTGGCTTAGCAACGGTTGACCTTCGCCATGCTCGTCGGCAAGGCAGATGCGATCGAGCACAGCCTTTCCCGAGTCGTCGTATTGCCGAAAGACTTGCTTCGCGCCTGGCCAAGTAGCCTTGCCTACGGATTTCTTGCGGCGCGGCTTGCCTGCGTATTCTTGCAACTTGTACGCCATGTCGAGCGCGGGCGCGTCGCTCGACGTATCGAGCGCGGTACCGACCCCGAATACGTCGACGGGGGCGCCGGCTGCGACCAGCCCTTCGATCGATCGCTCATCGAGCCCGCCGCTCAAGACGATTTTGATGTGCTCGCAGCGCGCAGCATCGAACATGCCTCTGGCCATTCGAGCCTGGGCTGCGAGGTCTCCGCTATCGATGCGAATGGCGCGCACCGAGCTGGGTGCACCTTGCGAAGCAAGCTCGTGTTCGATATCGATGACGCGGCGGATGGCTCGTTCCGTATCGTAGGTATCTACGAGAAGCGTCGTCGCGCCGCACGAGGACTTCAAAAAATTGCGAAAAGCCGTATCTTCGCTGTCGTGGGCCTCGATAAACGAGTGCGCCACGGTTCCGGATAGCGGTATGCCGAAACGGCGACCGCTTTCGACGGTTGCCGTCGCGTCGAAACCGGCAATAAATGCGGCGCGCGCTGCAAGGACTCCCGCATCGGCCTCATGCGCGCGCCGCAAGCCGAAATCAACTAATTGACGGCCGTTTGCGGCCAGCACACAGCGTGCCGCTTTGCTGGCGATCAGGCTCTGAAAATGGCCAATATTGAGTACGCGGCTTTCCAGCAACTGCGCCTCGAGAATGGGTCCCGTGACCCGCAGAATAGGCTCATCCGCGAAGAACGGAGTGCCCTCGGCCATCGCATGTACCGAACCCGTGAAGCGTGCTGATTCGAGATATCGAAGAAACGGAGTTCGGAACAGGCCGAGACTCGAAAGAAACTCGATCTCCTCCGATGTGAAGCGCAGCGACTCGATGAAGTCGACAATCTGCTCAAGGCCGGCTGCCACGAGGAACAGTCGGGTCTTGGGAAGCTTTCGTACGAACAGCTCGAATACGGCCGGCGCGTGCATATCGAGCTCTAAATAGGCTTGCGCCATCGTAAGCTGGTAGAGATCCATGATGAGGGCGGGCGAAGTCATGCCAGCAAAGTACCGAGCCGGCAGCGAATGGCAATACGGGGAGATACGAATAGGCGCGGCACCCGGGGCGGGGGAATCCGAGCATTTTCATATGCTCAACGATCCGCACTTCCAGAGCCCGGAGGGCAAAGCGCTGTTGGGTCTGTCTCCCTCGTGCGCGCCGGTTGCACCGATCGTCATCGGAGCGCCCAAAGGCGAAATACTGGCGCCACCCGGTAGCACGAACCAGGTACCCGCGGCCGCCTTTTGTTTAAGTACATCGAGCATTCTCCAGCGGGAATCACGAATAGCCAGATCTTCCTTGGGGCCGCAATCATTCTGCGTGGAACATACCAACCTAGGAGCAGCACTCATGAGAACCGATGCAGATATTCGCCGGGACGTGGAGAACGAGTTGCAGTGGGACCCCAGCATTGATGACAAGCGAATCGGAGTGGCGGTCGCCAATGGGGTGGTGACTTTGACCGGGGACGTGCCCCACTATTCCGGGCGCTGGGCGGCCGAGGATGTGGTCAAGCGCGTGACCGGGGTGCGTGCGATCGCGAATGACATCCAAATCAAAATTCCCGCATCGGGCTCGCGGAGCGACACCGAGATCGCCGAGGCGGCCGCGAACGCCTTACGATGGAACTTTTCCCTGAGCGGCACCGAGATCAAGCCGATCGTCAAGGATGGCTGGGTGTCGCTAAGCGGGCAGGTCAGCTGGGGCTATCAGAAGATCGCGGCCGAGGCGGCGGTAAGGAACCTGATGGGGGTCAAAGGCGTGTCCAACGAAATCAGCGTGAAGTCGACGGTCAAGGTCACGGATGTCAAACAGAAGATAGAGGACGCCTTCAAGCGCCATGCGATCCTCGACGCGAAGGACATCGAGGTCGTCGTGCACAACTCGGCCGTCACCCTGAAGGGCCATGTGCGCTCGTGGCACGAACGGGAGGATGCGACCTTGGCCGCCTGGGGGGCACCGGGCGTCAACACAGTCGAAAATCACCTGACGATCCAGTAACCGGGTCATCCCGAGCCCGGTTGCCGGCGTGCCAGGCATGACCTCGCGATGGCTGCGACGGTTGTGCCTGGCTTCGGTGAGCGTGGTGCCTAGTAATAGTGGTAATTGCGCCATGGGTGGATATTTGGAACAAGTTATCATCTGCGGGCCAGCTCCAGTCGCGCCGAGCGCGGGTCACGGATCGGACGGCGATCTGCCGGAACATAGCGACGACCTGCGGTGGGGTCGCGAGCTTTTGCGGGCGACGCAGCCTTTCGCACGTGAGTCCAGGGCGAAGAGCTGGTGGTATGTGATTTCAACGTTTGCGCTGATGATCGGCGCGTTAACTGTCGCTGGACTGTCGAATCATTGGCCAATTCGCACTGGATTTTCCTTGTTAGGCGCCTTGATCATGGTCCGCGCATTCATCATGTATCACGATTTCATGCACGGCGCGATCTTGCGCAAGTCACCCGCCGCATCGATACTGCTGCACGTCTATGGGTACTTCGCGCTTACGCCGGCTCGCTCGTGGAAAAAAAGCCACAACTATCACCATAGGCACGTCGGGCAGATCGCAACAGCGCCGGTCGGCTCGTTTCCGATCATCACCACGCGCATGTGGCACGAGGCTTCCTCGGCGGAACGCGCCCGGTATCGCGCTATGCGTCATCCCTTGATCGTGCTGTTTGGCTACCTGACTGTGTTTGCATTCAGCATCTGCCTGTTGCCGCTGCTGCGCGATCCGAAGCGCCACTGGGATTCGGCACTCGCGATACTCGCGCACGGCGGCCTAATCACCGTCCTGTGGCTCCGCAGCGGCTTCGAGACGGCCTTTTTCGTCGTGTTGCTGCCGATGACAGTCGCTGGCGCGCTCGGCAGTTACCTGTTTTTTGCGCAACACAGCTTCAAACGCATGATCATTCTCTCGCCCGAGGCCTGGACGGTCTACAAAGCGGCGCTCAAGTCCTCGAGCTACATGCGGCTCAACAAGCTCATGCAGTGGTTCACGGGGAACATCGGTTATCACCACGTGCATCATCTGAACGTGCTCATTCCCTTCTATCGTTTGCCCGAGGCGATGGCAGCGATTCCCGCACTGCAGTCGCCTGCCACGACGTCCTTAGCGCCTCGCGAGATCGTTGCCTGCTTTCGCTCAAGCCTGTGGGACGAGGCCCGCCAACGCATGGTTTCGTATCACGAAGCGGCCGCGCTCACCTGAGTACTGCCGTCACCGTCGAACCGAAGACATACCGGCAACCGCAAATCGGATCTCCGAACATGTAAAGGCGCCGATAGGCGCCCCTTGCCTGGGCTGCCGGATTGGCATTTTCGGAAACCGTCAGCTTGGATCAAGGCGTGTCTGCTCCGGAGGCGCCGGCGAGGGGGCTCTCCCGATCCGCTCGTACTCCGCGATCACCTGGGCGCCGAACATCAGCAGGGTCGATGCAATTTCAAAACTCATCAAAACGACGATGGCTGTCGTCAGTGATCCGTAGACCGTGCCAATCTGGGAAAGCGTTGCGAAATACCAAACAAGCACATGGCGCGTCAACTCCCACAGTAATGTCGCCGCTATGGCGCCAATGAGTGCGTGAAGCAGTGACGGGCGTCCCACCGGTATCACCATGTAGATGGAGGTGAGGATGAGGATCTCGCCGGCCACGCCAAGCAGGTACAGCAGCATGCCCGACACACCCACAAGCGACCAATGGCGGCCGAGGAATTCGACCTGTTCCTGTCCTATGGCCATAAGGCTCCCAGCAGCCAGGGTGACCAGCAAGAGTCCAAGACCGAGCGACAGAATGTAGCAGTACGGAATCACTGCCGAGATGAGAAAGCTTCGCCTGCGAATTGCGACGCGGTGATGGAGGATCACGGACATCGCATTCTCTAGCACCGTGAATGCCAAGGAGCTGAAAAACAGCATGGTCACCAATAGCACCCAGCCCATCACTTCGCGATGGTCAAGAAAATGGCCGAGATCAACAATGAAAATCCCAGACCTCCCCGGAATTAACCACTCCAGGTAACGCTCGAGGGTCTGAAGCAATTCGGTCTGATCGATAACGTACGAAAGCGCAATGACCGTAAGGATTAACAATGGCACGATCGACAGCAGCGCGTAGTAGGCGACCGCACCTGCCAGTAGCAAACCCTGGTTTGCACGAAAACTCCTCAGCACCTGAATGGCAAACGCGCCGGGGTGCTTCAATACGTATGCAGCTCGTTGCTCCAACATTTGGATTCTTGCCCGTTACTTAGAATGCCGGCTTAACGGAAATCGACAACCAGGTGTATGCGGTCGCTAGTTTTGAATACAAGCAGCGTCGCGCCTCGATGCCAGAGGATAACCTTGATGACCCTTTCCCGCGGAGTTCTCCCGAAGGGCTGGATTGGGCCGCCGCGAACGCAGCGGCCTGTTCGACCGGTCCACCCGAACGCGAATTGGCTGGCGGCATAGAAGGCGGCTCTCGTGGAATGAACGATATGATCGTGGGGAAACCCGTATTGCCTCAGATGTCGGGTTGCGAGAGAGTTTGGATGCTGTTCGCAATTTTACCTCGAGAGGCCAAAGGCAATGCCGCTGCTAATTCAGATCACTTGGCGAGATACCGAGCCGTCGGCGGCTCTTGAAGCGCGTATACGGGAGCTGGCTAAGCGCCTCGAGAAGTTCAGCGCCGATATAGTTCACTGCCGCGTGATCGTCGAGCGGCCTCACCAACATAGTCATCACGGATCCACCTATGAGGTCCACATCCAGATAAGTACGCCGGGGGGCCAGATTATCGCGCGTCGGGAGCATCGCGAGCGGCATTCCCATGAAGACCCCTATGTTGCTGTACGTGATGCCTTTCGCGCGGTGCGGCGGCAGCTTGAGGACTATGAGCGGGAGCGCCGACAGGATGTCAAGCGCCACACGCCGGAGTCGATGGGTTGGGTGTCGGAGCTCTACCCCACCGAGGACTTCGGTCGCATCATGACGAGCGATGGGCGTTCACTTTATTTCCATCGCCACAGCCTAGTCGGGGGCGATTTCGAGCGGCTCACGACGGGTACGGCCGTTCGTTTCGCTGAGGAAAGCGGGGAGAGTGGTCCGCAGGCATCTACCGTCAAGCTGATAGCACACCCAGGGCCCGTGAGCGGATGGCGACCGAGCGCTCGGTGCGTGTCGCGCGATTAGCGGCAGGGCAACGAGACTCTATCAGGGCTTTCGTATTATTCGACGGCGGGCGGCGGGTCGTAAACGTTGCGCGCCGTCGGATAATACGGATAGCTTTTCGGAGCCATTCGTTGCGAAATACCGGTACGGTCAGCTGCGGCCGCGTCAGGCCTATTGCAGGGAGCGGTCATGGGTGCAAACGACACACCGGTTTGGTTCATTACTGGCTGTTCGAGCGGATTCGGCCGAGAATTTGCCCGCGCGGCCTTGGAACATGGGTTTCGTGTTATCGCCACGGCGCGGGACGTGCGCAAGCTCGATGACCTCCTCGTCGGATATCAAGACCGAGCGCGGTCGCTTACAGTCGATGTGACTAATCCGGAGCAAATCAAGCACGCGGTCGATCAGGCCGAGCGCGCGTTTGGCCGCATCGACGTCCTCGTCAACAATGCCGGCTACGGTTACTTGGCCGCCGTGGAAGAGGGTGAAGACAGGGAAATTCGGGCGATGTTCGAGACCAATTTTTTCGGTTTGGCCGCGATGATTCGCGCGGTATTGCCGGGGATGCGGGCACGGCGGCATGGATTCATCGTCAATATGGCATCGGTTGGCGGATTCGTCGGGTTCCCCGGCTCGGGCTACTACGCAGCCACGAAGTTCGCCGTGGAAGGACTCTCTCAGTCCCTCGCCCGGGAGGTCGAGCCATTGGGAATCCACGTGCTGCTGGTGGAACCCGGGCCCTTCCGGACGGACTGGGCGGGTCGTTCGTTGAAGCAGTCTCCGAACTTCATCGGCGATTACGAGGAGACCTCCGGACGCCGCCGCCGGAATATGGCGGGATTCAGCGGCACGCAGCCGGGCGATCCGGCGCGCGCCGCGGAGGCACTCATCAAAGTGCTGGATTCGCCGGCGCCGCCGGCGCATTTGGTGCTCGGCCGCGAGGGCATCGACAACGTAGAGAGGCAGCTGCGGTCGACATTGCATGAGATCGACATTTGGCGCCAGACGGGCCTAGGCACCGACTTCGGAGACAGCGGCGCGGTCCAATCAATTCGCTCGGCGCACACACCCGATATGGCGCCCCCTTGAGTCAACCGGCATGAGCTGCAGCGCATGAGCTCAAAGCGGTGACCAACGTGGGTCTCTTCGGAGAATCCATGATATTTCAGGATCGAGTAGACGCCGGCCGCAAGCTGGCGAAACGTTTGGCGGCGTATGCCAAGCGCAAAGACGTAATCGTGCTGGGGATTCCACGCGGGGGCGTCCCGGTTGCCTTTGAGCTGGCGAGGGCGTTGGAGGCTCCGCTCGATGTGTTCCTGTCGCGGAAGCTCGGCGTACCAGGGCAAGAAGAACTGGCATTTGGCGCAGTCGCCAGCGGGAATGTGCGCGTGCTAGATCGGCAAATCATCGAAGCGGTCGGAGTTTCCGAGACGCAAATTGCGCAGACGACTCAGGCTGTGAAAGCCGACCTGGAGCGGCGCGAGCGCCTCTTTCGCGGGAGCCGGCCTCCGCTCAAGGTAGAAGGGCGCACCGTTATTCTTGTGGATGACGGCATCGCCACGGGTTCCAGCATACGGGCCGCCATACGTGCGTTGCGCCAGATGAAGCCCGCGCGCATTGTGGTGGCGGTTCCGGTGGCTCCTGTTTCGACATGCGATTGCCTGAGACGCGAGGTCGATGAGCTGGTCTGCTTACACACGCCAGAATCGTTCTTTACCATCGGCCAATTCTATGCCGATTTCTCGCAAGTACCGGATGAGGACGTGGCGGGCCTCCTCCAGCGCGGTGTAGAGCCAAGGGCCGCAGAGCACGGCGCTCCACCATGATTTCTGGGCGCAGAGTCAAGCACGCCCTCGCAAAACTCCGCTGCCGCGAAAGGAAATTGGTCATCGTTCCGGGAGCCACTCACCTGTTCGAGGAACCAGGAACACTCGAGGAAGTGGCGCGACTCGCGGCGGAGTGGTTCGCCGAGCACCTGCAGCATTCCACGGAAGGCCCCTCTCAGTTCCCGCGAGAATGAATTGGCGGAATCGGGCCCCCGTCCACTCCATGCTCAGAACTCTACGGGCGGCCCCTCCTCAGCCTCATGCATCAGGCATTTGGGACACAGAAACTCGCTCTTGCGGAGAGCCCTGAGCTCCTTAAGTGCCGCGAGGATCTCGGCGTCATATCGAGTGCCGTACCCTTCCGCCTCGCCGTCGGCAATCAGTGCATCGAGCACATCCGCGGTTTCTCTCAAGCCTGAGCTCATGTGCGCGCCCCTCCTAGAAAATCATACGTTGGCCGAAGGCCGTGTTTATCATCTTTTGGCAACCCGGCGCATCAGATAATCCACCGACCCGTCGAGCGTGATCATCTTGCCGTAGTCGGACTCCGGGACGTCCACGCCGATCTTCTCGTGCAGGTGCTGGAGAATGGTCAGGAAATCGAAGGAATCGATGTCGAGCTGGTCGCGCACCGGCCGGTCGGGCCGGACTTCTGAGAAATTGGCTTCCGGAGCGACCGCGAGGATGCAGTCGATCAAGGCTTTGCGAACTTCATCACGATTCATGCTCATGCGAGGATCTCCGGCTGTTGCAAGAGGCGATCGAGCTCGGCGAGGAAACGCGAGCCGCGCATGCCGTCACTCACGCGGTGATCGGCAGAGAGAGTGGCCTGAAGCACGCGCGCCGGCGCGATCGTCCCTTCGGTCACCCAGGGCTTCATCTGCAGTCGGCCCAGGCCGACGAGCGCTACCTGAGGCGGATAGATCACCCCGAACACCGTCTCGACGCCGAGGTCGCCCAGGTTCGTCACGGTGATCGTCGGATCCGACATCTCGGAGCTGCGCAGCTGCCCGCTGCGCGCCCGCCGCAACAGCTCCTTGAGCCGGGCCATCAGGTCGGCGAGGCTCAACCGGTCAACGTCGTGCAGGGCTGGCGCCACGAGCCCGCCGCCGCGCAGGGATATCGCCACGCCAAGGTGCATGCCGGCGCCGGGCCGGAAGCCGCCGGCGTCGTAGAATCCGTTGAGCTCGGGTGTCTCACGCAGAGCGAGCGCCACCGCCTTCAATTCAAGCGCCGCGAACAGGGCGCGCTCACCGATCGGCACCGCCTCGTTGCGCTTCTCCAGCCAGCTGATCGCGCGTTCCGCGTTGATACCGGTGGCCAGGTAATAGTGGGGAATCTCCCGCTTGGAGCGCGACATGGCCGCAGCGATGGCATCACGCATCGCGGCCTGCCGATCCGGCGGCTTGGCCGCTCGAGCGGCCAGTTCCACATCCGCAATGGAAATGACGGCATGCGTGCCGGAGGGCTTCACCGCCGTCAGGTCGATTCCCAATTCCTCCGCGCGCCGGCGCGCAGCCGGCGAGATCTTGGCCCTCCCTGGTGTTGCAGGCACCGTGACCGGCATCTCGCCCGGCGCAACAGCGGCCGGCACAGGTCCCGGGGCGCTCGCCGGCATCGGCCTCTCGGACCGAGCCGCGCCGCGCGGCGGCGCCTCGGCAGCCGTGGCGGCGATTGCCTTCCAGTCCTCGCCCTCGGTGGCCACGAGCGCCATCACCTGTCCCACCGGAATCTTTTGCCCCGGTGAGGCGATCAACTTCGCGAGCGTTCCCGCTTGCCAGATCTCCACGTCGATCGCACCCTTCTGCGTCTCCACGACGCAGATCACCTGCCCGCGCGCCACCTGTTGTCCTGGCTCGGCATGCCACTCAGTGAAGGTGCCATCCTCCATATCCGCCCCCAGCGAGGGCATCCTGAACTCGTACACGTCACTTCACCAAATCGCGCGCGGCGGCGACGATGCCATCTATCTGAGGAATCGCGGCATCCTCCAGATGTTTGGCATACGGGATCGGCACCTCGGCGCCGCATATCCGGCCGGGCGGCGCGTCCAGCTCGTAGAACGCCTGCTCCACGATCCGCGCCATGATCTCGGCCGACAGGCCGCCGCTCTTCCAGCCCTCGTCCACGATCAATGCGTGGCGAGTCTTCGACACGGACGCCACAATCGTCGCATCGTCGAGAGGGCGCAACGTACGCAAATCGATGACCTCCGCGCTCACGCCGAGCTCGGCCAGCTTCACCGCCGCCTCCATGGCCTTCAGTAACGATCCGCCGTAGGTGATGAGAGTGATGTCGGTGCCCTCGCGCCGCACGGCCGCGTAGTCGATATCCACAGCCCGCGGCTCCGCGGCGATCTCACCCTCGACGTTCAGGAGCGACGCATGCTCGAAGATGAGCACGGGATCAGGGTCCTGAAGCGCGGTGAACAGCATTCCGCGGGCGTCCTCGAGCGTCGCGGGAGTCACAATCCGCAGCCCTGGAATGTGCGCATACCAGCCCTCGAGACTGTGTGAATGTTGGGCTGCCAATTGACGTCCGGCCCCTGTCGTCATGCGGATCACGACCGGCACGCTCAGCTGACCGCCCGACATGTGCCTCAGGGTCGCGGCATTGTTCATGATTTGGTCGAGAGCGAGCAGACTGAAGTTCACGGTCATCACTTCGACAATGGGCCGCATGCCGTTGAGCGCTGCGCCGATGCCCGCCCCCACGAAGGCGGATTCGGAGAGCGGCGCGTCGCGGATGCGCTCCTCGCCGAACTCCTCGAGCAGTCCCTTGCTCACCGCATAGCTGCCCCCATAGCGACCGACGTCCTCTCCCATCAGGAACACCCGTTCGTCCCGGAGCAGCGCCTCGCGCAAGCCCTGACGCAACGCCTCTCGATAATTGATGCGAATCGTGGCGCTCATGACGCTCCTGCCTTCGCGACGCGCTGCTCGCGTGCGTAGACGTCGTGAGTCAGGTTTTCCACCGGCTCCAAAGTCCCGGCCTCGGCAAACGCCAGCGCGTCCTCGATCTCGCGCGCCGTGTCGGCCTCGATCGCGGCGATATCCGCATCCTGAATCAGCCCGCCCTTCTGCGCCCGGAGCTTAAAGGCCTCGATCGGGCAGCGATGCTTCCATTCCTCGACCTCGGCCTTGCTGCGGTAGAGCTCCGGATCGAACATCGAGTGCGCGCGGAAGCGGTAGGTCTTCAGCTCGAGAAAATAGGGGCCCTTGCCGCCGCGCACGTAATCGATTCCCGCGCGTGCCGCCTCGGCAACGGCCAGCACGTCCATTCCGTCGACGCTCGCTGCGGTCATGCGGTAGGAGCGCGCCTTCTCGCACAGATCCGTATCAGCCTCGGATCGATCGAGCGCGGTGCCCATGGCGTATAAATTGTTCTCGCAGAGGAACAGCACGGGAAGCTTCCACAGCGAGGCGAGGTTCGCGGATTCGTGAAACTCTCCTTCCGCCACGGCACCCTCGCCGAAGAAGCACGCCGTGATGCGCGTCGTGCGGCGCATCCGGTCGGCAAGCCCGAACCCCACGGCCACCGGCAACCCGCCGGCGACGATGGCATTGCCGCCGAAGAAGCGCAGCGATGCGTCGAACAGATGCATCGAGCCGCCGTGACCGCGGCAACAGCCCTCCTGCTTGCCGTACATCTCGGCCATGATCGAGCGCGCGGGCATGCCTCGCAGGAGCGCGTGGCCGTGCTCGCGGTAGGTCGCGAGCACGGCGTCGTCCCGAGAGAGCTCGGGCAGCACCCCGCATGCGACCGCCTCTTCGCCTATGTAAAGATGCAGGAAGCCGCGTATCTTGCCGGCGCTGTACGCTTCGGCGCACTTTTCCTCAAACCGGCGGACGCGGATCATCTCCCGCAGGTACCCAAGCGCCCGCTCCCGGTTGATGTTCACGACGCGGACTCCAGCGTGGAAGTGTCGCCCTCCGGCAGACCCAGCTCACGCGCCTTGAGCAGGCGGCGCATGATCTTGCCGCTACGAGTTCTCGGCAAGCCCGGTAGAAAATCAATCTCCTTCGGAGCCACCGCCGTGCCAAGGCGCTTGCGGACGAATCCCAGCAGCTCGCGCCGCAGCGTCTCGTCCGGCGTGTAGCCCGGCTTGAGCGCGACGAAGGCTTTTACCATTTCGCCTGCGACTGGATCCGGCTTGCCGATCACTCCGGCCTCGGCCACCGCAGGATGGGCCATGAATGCGGACTCGACCTCGAAGGGCCCGATCAGATGCCCGGAGGATTTGATCATGTCATCGGCGCGGCCGAGGAACCAGTAATAGCCGTCGGCATCGCGCTTGGCGAGATCGCCGGTCAGATACCAGCCGCCCACGAAGCACTTCCGGTAACGCTCATCCTCGTTTAGGTAACCCCGAAACATGGACGGCCAGCCGGGCTTGAGCGCGAGTTCACCTTCGGCGCCCGGTGTATCCACCTCGCGTATGCTGCCGTCGGGGAGATGCTGCACGATGCCGGCCTCGACGCCGGGCAGCGGCCGCCCCATCGACCCGGGACGGATATCCATGGCCAGGAAGTTCGCGACCATGATCCCACCGGTTTCGGTCTGCCACCAGTTGTCGTGGATTGGTAAGCCGAAGGCCTCCATGCCCCACAGCACGGCCTGCGGGTTCAATGGCTCACCCACGCTGGCGATGAAGCGCAGATCGGGAAACGTGCGCCGGCGCACCGTCTCGGCGCCGCCCTTCATCATCATGCGCACCGCCGTCGGGGCCGTGTACCAGACGCTGACCCTCTCGCGCGCCAGCGTGTCGTACCAGTGCTCGGCATCGAAGTCCGCCTCGTCGACGATCATCGTGGCGCCTATCGTGAGCGCCGCGATGATGCCGTAGGACGTCCCCGTGACCCACCCCGGGTCCGCGGTGCACCAGAACACATCCTCGGGATGCAGATCGAGGGCCATACGTGCGGTGGCGTAATGCGCGACCACGGCCTCATGCACGTGGATCGCGCCCTTGGGCTTGCCTGTCGTGCCGCTCGTGAAATGCAAGAGCGCGCGGTCATTCGGATCGGTGGTCCCGATGCGGTAGGTGTCCGACACGCTGCCCAGAAGCGCAACGAGATCCAGAGTCCCTTCCGGAATCGTGTCGTCCGGCTCGTCTCTGACAACCAGAACATGTTTCAACGTCGGGAGTCGGCTGCGCAGCGCGGCGATCTTCTTGCGGTATAGACCCGTCGTAGTGACCATCACGCTCCCCTCGCCGATCGCGACCCGCGTGGCGATGGGCTCGGGGCCGAAAGCGGAGAAC
>Ga0181528_10001055_pt1 | contig 17502 bp, 9 predicted proteins | sample PEATcosm2014_Bin_47_FD_119742 | JGI IMG/M metagenome (GOLD analysis project Ga0181528, IMG submission 119742) | Peatland microbial communities from MTU Mesocosm Facility, Houghton, MI, USA - PEATcosm2014_Bin10_10_metaG | ecosystem: Environmental > Terrestrial > Soil > Wetlands > Peat | place...
CGCCAGCGAAGCGGTCACCGACTGCGAAATCTCCGTTGCCGCGCTGTAGTTCGCGTTGCCGGATTGGTCAACCTTGACGAGGCAGGCGGTGGTTCCGCTTGTCATGGTCACGATGCCAGAGGAGATCGAGCATCCGCCGCTGACCGTAATCGTCGGGGGCAGGCCGCTGGTCGCAGTAGCCGCCGGAGTGAAGGTCGAGTTATAGGCGGCGCTCGCAGGCACAGTGCCCGATGTGAAGCTCAGCGATTGATTCGCCAATGAAGCGGTCACCGACTGCGAAATCTCGGTAGCGACGCGGTAGTTCGTGTTCCCTGATTGATCGGCCTTGACGAGGCATGCGTCGGTTCCGCTTGTCATGGTCACGACGCCACCGGAGATCGTGCATCCGCCGCTGACCGTAATCGTCGGCGTCAGGCCGCTGGTCGAGGTTGCCGCCGGAGTGAAGGTCGAGTTATAGGCGGCGCTTGCAGGCACAGTGCCCGAGGTGAAGCTCAGCGTCTGATTCACCAGCCGGGCGACCACCGCCAGCGCAATCTCCGCTGCAGCGCTGTAATTCTTGTTGCCGGATTGGTCGGCGTAGACGATGCAGGTGTTGGTTCCGCTGGTCATCGTCACGACACCAGAGGCGATGGAGCATCCACCCTTGACAGAGATGGTTGGCGTCAGGCCGCTGGTTGAGGTTGCCGCAGGAGTAAAGGTTGAGTTATAAACTGCGTTCGCAGGCACAGTGCCCGATGTGAAGCTCAACGACTGATTCACCAGCGAAGCGGTCACCGACTGCGAAATTCCCGTTGCCGCGCTGTAGTTCGTGTTGCCGGATTGGTCGGCTTTGACGACACAGGCAGTGGTTCCGCTGGTCATGGTCACGACGCCAGAGGCGATGGAGCATCCTCCGCTGACCGTAATCATAGGCGTCAGGCCGCTGGTCGAGGTTGCCGCCGGAGTAAAGGTTGAGTTATAAACTGCGTTCGCAGGCACAGTGCCCGATGTGAAGCTCAGCGTCTGCGTGGCCGTCGCCGCATTGACTTGCACCGTTAGAGAGTTTGCTTCGCTGTAGATTCCAGAGGCAGCCTTGGTGGCGTAGACCGAGCAGGTGCCGGTGCCGCTGGTCATTGTGATTGTTGAGCCAGAAGCAGAGCATGCGCCGCTCCCGTAATATGTCACTGCTCCGCTGCCGCTGCCGCCGCTTGTGCCCACCGTAAAGGATGTGCCAAAGACCTGAGCCGTCGCCGGCATCCCTGTTACGTCCAACTCCGCTTGAGAAGCACTATAGATATCGAAAGATGAGCTAGAGGCGGTCAACGATATGGTTCCAGCTTCGTTCAGAGGCAGAGTGGCAGTCAGTTGGTCATCGTTGGCAGGCGTTGTGAAGATCAAGTTTTTGAATGTCGCCACGCCCGAGGAGAGCGTTGCTGCCGGAGTGGCGTTGCTGCTTAGGTAGTCGTCTTCATCATTTACAGTGATCGTACCGCTCGATGCGAAGCTGGCTTTCGTTCCACTTTCGTTCAGCGTGACTGCAGGCGCTGGAGACATTGCAGCCAAGGCGTTGACCTCGGAAGGCTGAGTCGTGAAGCCTTGTAGCGTATAGTCGGCCTGCACCGCGCCGATGTCGATCTGGCCTGCGGGGCAGTAGCCGCCTACGCCGGTGTAGGTGCTGGCGTTCGCGGTGCTCAAGCTCATGAGATTGCCGCGCTGGTCGCTGCTGATGCCCGCGCTGGCCGCTATGCTAGCAGAACCGGTGCAGATGGCCGACGAACCCGGCTGCGGGATCATCGTCTGCGTCGGGCCGCCATAGCTGCCCAGAACAGAGAGCTTGGGGTCGGCAGTTGAATCGGTGCTATCTGGGGTGAATCCATGAACGTCGTCGTGGAATATGTTATGACTTTCGGATGGCGCATAAACATTCCCATTCAAAACATAAACATCGGGATTCGTATTCCCCGTAAAAATACTGTTGTAAAGCTGCAACAAAGTTGCCGCATTGAAGATTCCGCCGCAGTCTTGTGCAGTATTCGAGGCAAAGGTGCTGTTGCTCACCGTCAAAGTATCAAAGCTTTCGATCGCGCCGCCGTCCAAGTTAGCGATATTCGAGGCAAAGGTGCTGTTGCTCACCATTGAAGCACCATTATTTTGAAAGATCGCGCCGCCGAAATTTGCAGTATTCCAGGTAAAGGTGCTCTTGCTTACAGTTAAAGCACCATTGTTTTGATAGATCGCGCCGCCGTTGCCGTTTGCGGTATTCGAGGTAAAGGCGCTGTTGCTCACAGCCAGTGTGCCGTTGTTGGTGATTGCTCCGCCGTTGTATGACGTAGATCCATTCGCGAAGGTCAAACCATAGATAAAAGCACTCGCTCCGCTGTCGACCACAAACATGGTGCCAATGCTCGTGTTGTTATTACTCGTGATCGTGATCCGATTGGAGCCGGGGCCAAGCAGGTTGACGGCGCCGGTAACGTTTGGCAGTCTGGACAGAAGCTGGATGGTTCCCGAAAGGCCGGAGGCAAAGGTGATGTCGCCGGGTGTGGAGTTGGCGAGGGTGATGGCGTCGCGCAGCGAGCAGGTTGCGCCGCCGGTGCAGGTGGTTTCGCTGTTGGTGCTATCGGTCAGCGTGGTCACCACGTACTGGTTGGTCTGTACCGCGCCGGCGTCCACGCTGCCGGAGGGGCAGGTGGGGTCCATCGCAAACCCGCGCTGGTCGGTGGTCACGCCGGAGGGAAGATCTGCGGCGCTGCCCGCGCAGATGGCCGATGAGCCGGGTTGCAGGATCATCGTCTGCGTCGGCCCTCCGTAGCTGCCCAGAACAGAGAGTTTGGGGTCGGCAGTCGAATCGGAGCTTGACGTAGAAATACCTGCGCCAATGGGATTGTTATAAAAGATGTTATTGCCTTCTATTTCAAGGGTGGCGCTGTATACGCCGCTGAAAAGAACGACAGCTCCTGAGGAATAGCTACTCCCCCCTGAAGAAGCCGTATTTCCGGAGAAGATGCTGTTGGTTATAGCCAACTTGCCTTCAAAGTCAAAGATAGTGCCGTCGTTGAAACCTGCTGTCATGTTTGCAACAAAAGTACAGTTGGTTATTGTCGCTGCCGCTGTGTTATCAACGATAGCTATAGCACTACCAGACTCGTCTGAATCTCCTCCAGTCGAGTTCGCGTAGAACGTACTGTTAGTGATTGTCGCTGTACTGCTATCGCTGATAGCTATAGAGCCGGCATAGGAGGTTGTCACGGAATTATTCGTAAATATTGAACTGTCCACTGTGGCTGTGCCAGCCATTACACCTATAACTCCTCTATAACCATAAGACACAGTATTTACCGAAAAAGTAGAGTTATTCACTGTAAGTGTTGGGTTGGAATCGGCAAATTCATTGCCGACAACTGAGCCTGCCCCCGCGTTTCCTGTAAATATACAGTGGCTTATGGTCAGAGCCCCGTGGTACTCAATACCACTCGCGTAATTTCCACTCGCTATTCCATTGACAAACGTCAAGCTGGCAATCGTCACGGTATATCCAGAATCGACAGTGAAGATCCGCGAACTATGGTTTCCGCTAATGGTCAATTGACTTACACCTGGCCCGGTGATCGTCATATTGCTCGACAACTCCAACTGTCCATAGAGCAGAGTTATGGTTTGCGCGCTCTCAAATACGGTTGAATCGAAGACGATCGTACTTCCACTATTGGCGTTTGCCGCTGCGACGGCATCCCGTAGCGCGCATGTGTTGGAATTGCCCGAGGCGCAGTATGCCGCCGAGCCCGACGCAGGATCGCCCGTGCTGTTCACCGTCCACGTCGTGGCCCAGGCCGGGATCGCGGATAACAGGAAGATGGCGACAATTCCACAAGGGATCTGCAGAAGACGGAGATACGATTTGGCAAACGAAGAAAAACAAAATTGCGACACAGTGTATGCTCCTTGCAAGGTGGCCAGTCGTTGCTAGCGCGAAGTGGAACCGCGCCCGGTAAAGCACACATAGCCTATTGATCCTGCTAGTGTTATGGCTAGTACGGTGGTCTGGACATGCTGGCTTTGAAATGAGCCTACCGGCGTTGGCCGCCAAAAGTCCTATAGAAATCTATAGTTGGCGAAATTAGTTTTGGCTTTTCGGGGTAGATTTACCACTATGTAGGACAATTCGCCCTTCATCTCTTGCAGTCGATTGCATCGAGAATGCGTGCCTGCAAAGAAAAGGGCTTTCGCCACACGCAGCTACTTTTGCGCGAGGTAGCAGGCGATGGCCTGGGCGCGGTTTTCCACATGCAGCCGCGCGGTGATCTCCGCCACGTGGTAATTGACGCCCGCGACGGAGATTCCCACCTGGCGGGCGATCTCCTGATACGAGCAGCCCCCGGCAATGAGGGAAAGAATCCACTGCTGGCGCTCGGTCAACTTCTCCTCATACGCCGAAAGCGTTTCACTGGATTTGCTTTTGGCGGTTGGTGCGCTGTTGGCGGCTTGTTCGGGCACGCGGGCGCGGCGTGCGAACTCGGCCATGATCTTTTGTGCGAGACCCGGCGTGAAGGGTGCTTCGCCACGCCCGAACGCAGCCAGCGCATCGACAAACCTCTCCGGTGCGCCTTTGAGCAGGTATCCATCGGCTCCGGCGGCAATGGCCTCGAAGAGATGCTCGTCGCTGTCGGAGACGGTCATCATGACGATCTTCAGCAGGGGATGAGCCTGTTTGATCGCGCGCGTCGCCGCGATGCCGCTCTGGCCCGGCATCTGAATATCCATGAGCAGCAGATCGGGCGCGAGGGCTTCGGTTTGGCGCATGGCCTCGTCTGCACTCGTAGCCACGCCCACAACATCGTAGTCGTGTGACTCGAGCATGTTCTTCAGCCCGGAGAGAAACCGCTTGCTGTCATCCACCAGCAGAATCCTCATTGCGTCTGCTCCTAAAGGAAAGTCTTCTCCTCGCAAATTTGCACGTGAGCAGCGGGAAGAAGCACCGAAACGCGGCTCCCTGCGCCCTGGCTCGAATGAACGCACAGTTCAGCGCCAATTTCATCGGCGCGTTCCCGCATCATGCGCAGTCCATGATGACCGCTGCGCCGCGCGGTTTCGTCTAAATCGAAGCCACTGCCATTGTCTTCGATGATGAAGCACAGCGCAGCCTCGGCGCGACGAATCGCAACGCGCACACTGGTAGCCTCGGCGTGCTTACGAGTGTTGGCCAGCGCTTCCTGCACGATGCGCAGTAGTTGAACCTTGCTCTGCGGAGCGAGCATCTCCTCCTGCCATGCACATTCCAGTTCCAGGTTGATTTGCCAGCCGCAGTGTTCCCGATACCAACGCAACTGCTCTTCGATGGCGCGGAGCAACCCGTGTTTCAGCGTGTCTCGCCCGATATGCAGCGCGGTGATGGTTTCGCGCAGATCAATGTGCGAATCCTGCACCGAGGCGCGCAACTCCTGCAATAGTTGCTCAGCCAGTGCCTCCTCGCCCTGCGCCATTCTCCGCTCGATGGCCAGCAATTGCATCGAGACGTAACTCCACGACTGCCCCTGTCCGTCGTGCAACTCGCGTCCGATGCGGGCGCGCTCTTCGAGTTGCGAGATCGCCTTTTCCTGCTCGACGATGCGAGCCTGCTGCGCCTTTTCGTTGGTGATGTCTTTGATGCAGAAGACCTGCCCCAGAAGCCACCCCGCCGAGGTGTAGAGCGGCGTCGTTTGCACCAGAAAGAAGCGCGTGCTGCCCGCAATCTCCCAGCTTGCCTCGATCGCCTGCGACGCGCCAGCCATACGCAGCGACAAAAGCTCCGGCGACTCCTGCGCGATGCTTTCAAAGCGATCCCCTTCAGCAGCCGCGTGAGGAAAGATCGAGCGCGCGGCCTGATTCAGGCGGACGATGTAGCCCTCTTGATCAATGACGACGAGGGCGTCGATGGTGCTGCGCACCATGGCTTCTTGCGCCAGCGGAAGAACGCTGTAGGAGCGCCAGCGGAAGAAGGCCCATGCGGTCGTTAGACCGGCCAGCAGAAAAAAGAGCGAGTGCGGATCGTACTTGTCGGCCCACGCCATATTCGACAGGAACTGGCCTGCCCAGACAAACAGGTTGGGGAAGAGAAAAGCCCATGCCTGACGCCGCCGCAGTCCGCGGCAACGGAGCGCCCAACGCACATTCAGCGCTGCCGAAAGCAGATTCACCGCGTATCCAAATGGATACGTGAAGAAAAGGCAGAGCACGCCGTAGTGTTCTTCGAGCACACCGGCTCTACGCGTTTCATACTCGATCAGATGGTGCCAGGAATTGGTCAGGTAGAGCAGCCACGAGAAGAGCACACCGATCCGAATCGCGGGTTCAAGCCATCGAGGCGCAGAGCGGTCGAATCCGCTCAACTCCGCAATAAAGCGGTACCAGATGTAGGCCGAAGCCATGGCAACAAACCACGTGGTTTTTGCGGCCACCATGCTCCACTGTGTGTCGCCTCCGATCATGGCGACGGCAATGGCCACCAGCCACAGGCATTTGCAACTCTGCGACCAGGCGTGCCAACGCGCGCCCGGTTCGGCGCGGAACTGCCAGGTGTATACGGCAATCCCCTCCAAAACCGCGATGACGCCGCCGATAAACGCGAGTTGCGCCAGAACCGCGAGATCGAATGAAATCAGCATCGAATCTCTATTCTGTCTCGTCTGATAGCAAATGAAAAGCTAAGTTCACAGGATGTAGGCCGCAAATGGAAGGCAAAATAGCCAATCGCGCCTCCAGTCATAAGCGTAATTGTGCGGCAGAAACCGCGTGACCGGCACCATTGGACCCCATGCCGATGTACAGAATTAAGCGGCTATGCGAGAAGGTTGCGGGTCACAAGACAATAACCATGTCGGCCCGCTACAGCCATCTTTCCCCTGCGCACAAGCTGTCGGTGGTCGAGCGGATCGCCTCTTGCTCCAAATAGCCGTTCAGAGAAACTGACCTTCTCCGGATATTGGAAGATGTGCCGAGGCACGAGGGCCGGTGTCAAGGCTCTACGACCGCGCAGCGGCGCGCTTCAGCGCGGCCTTGACTCCAGTCCGGCCTCGGCTATGCTCTGCCTACCCGGGGAATGTCACTCGATCTTCGACGGGCCGAAGCCGAAAACAGCCACCAAACAGCCATTGACCTGCATCTCCGTGAGGCGTAGCTCTCTGCAAAAACCAACAGCCATCAAAACAGCCACCAAAAGAAAACGGCCACTCGCTAAAGAGTGGCCGTTTTGCTCCTAAACTCTTTGTTTTGTTTGGTGCCGGGAGGGGGGGTCGAACCCCCATGCCCCGAAGGGCGGCGGATTTTGAGTCCGCTGCGTCTGCCAGTTCCACCATCCCGGCCCATGTTGCTAAATAATCATACAGCTTGCAATCACCGAAATAAACACGCCAACTCTTCTTGTCCCGGTATCTACCGGTTTCTCTTGAAGCCGCCGCCGGATTCATCGGCGATCCGTGCGATTTCGTTCGTATTCAAACTATCGTCCGAAACCAGTCACGAATTCCGTCTTCTGATTTGAATTGTAGCGTGTTTGAACCGTTATGCAACTCTTGCAAATGCCCCTTTGCTTTTTCCCCGGCAGTGGCCGAAGCACTACCGATAAATAATTCTCAGCTAAAGAGTTCATTCCGGTACTCCGGCTACTGGCGGCAAGCTGCTCATTCGGAATCCAATTCACCATACTCGACCGAATGCAGAAAGAGTCCACGCGAGGGCGCCGTCGGACCAGCAGCGGCGCGGTTGCGGGCGGCCAGAATTCCGGAGATTGCGCTGGCAGAGAGTCGTCCGCGGCCCACGTCCAGCATCGTTCCCACCAGGTTGCGCACCATGTGGTGCAGAAAGCCGCTGCCCCTGACCCGATAGACGAGTAATGCGCCGGAATCACTCCAGCGTTCTTCCCAGTCAGAGGAAAAAATCCGCCGCACCGCTGCCGCCTGCGGCGGTTTGGGATGAAAGCCCGCACGCGGAAGGGGCCTGGAATCGGGATTCTCCTCAATGTCCATGCTGCGCCGGGCCAGCTCGGGATCGGTGGCGGCAAAGCTCGAAAAGTCGTGTTCCCCCAGAAAGGCGCGGGCCGACTCCTGCAATGCGGAAAGATCCATTGGCCAGGAGCAGGCGTAAACGTAGCGCGCCAAAAACGGCGGACAAAGAGCGTCGCGGAAGATGCGGTACTCATAGGTTTTGGCCACAGCCGAGTGGCGCGCATGAAATGCGTGCGGCACGGTTCTGGCTTCCAAAATCCGGATGGCGGGGGGTAGAGTACGATTGAGCGCGCGTTGCAGGCTTTCCGCAGGAATCGGCGCGGCGAGGGTGAAGCTGGCGACCTGGCCCAGCGCGTGCACGCCTGCATCGGTGCGGCCCGACCCCTGCGGCAGAGGCGACTCTCCGGTAATTCGGCCCAGCGCCGCCTGCAATTCGCCCTGAATGGTCGCTTCTCCAGGCTGAACCTGCCAACCGCGAAAGCCGGTGCCGTCGTAGCTGAGGGTCAGCTTCCAATTTTGCAGCGCGGGGGCGGATTGGGCATTCTCATTCACAGCGAGGTCTTGTCAGTAGCGTACATGACCGCGATCATGCGCGGTCTCAGCCGCAGGTGGTTGATATACTCATCTTTCCGCCCACAATGGCGGCTGAATCGCCTGAAATTCCCGGAAATAGGCTCCGGGGGAACGAATCGGGCGCCATGCGCGTATGGAACGATATGCGGAAGAGTACTCCCGGCTGCAAGCGATGATCGTCCGGGAAAATCACAAAATTGCGTCCAGAGAGGGAGTCTGGGCGTCTTTGAGAATGTCGCCCTATTTGCCTCGGCGATTCCCAGAGAGAACCATATTGTGGAGAAAAATCATGCAATTGTTTGGTGCAAGTGTCTTTGAGCGGCAGCAGCATTCGCGTGGCTCACGCAAACAGGCAGGGAACCGGTTGCGCGCGGTGGCAGTGGCACTGCTGACCGTGTCGGCGGGAATGCCTTCGGGATTTGCGCAGCAGCCGGCGGTGGCCGCCGCAACCGCGGAGAAGGCCGCCTCCGATCTGCCTTCGGCTCCGGCGCCTGTGCCGACCCAGCCATTGAATCTTCGGCAGTCCAAGCGTGATTTCTCCAAGCCGGCGGGTGGATTCCTTGCCAATCCGATCAATGCCTATCGGCCCGCTACCATCGCCAAAGCCAGCTTTGATAACTCCGTGCGCCTGAGCGACCTGGTCAAGAATGGCAAGATCTATCTGAGCCTGAGCGACGCACTGGCGCTGGCGCTTGAGAACAACTACGACATCGCCATCTCCCGCTATTACATGGATCTGGCGGACCTGGACCTGATGCGGGCCAAGGCCGGACAGCTCCTGCAAGGCTCCGGCGCAACTGTCAACACCAACACGCAAGGCGGCTACTCCTCTTCTACCGTCGCTGGCGGCGGACCGGGCGGCTCGACGGGCGCCTCGGCGGCAGGCAGCGGCGGATTGACGATCACCGCATCGGGCGCGGGACCAATGCCGGAGGCCAATATGGACCCCTCGATAACCAGTACTATTCAGTTTGAAAGAGCCACTGCGCCCCAAGCCAACAAGCTTTTTTCCGGCGGATTGTCTACGTTGACCACCAACACAAACGTATATAACCTTGCCTATATTCAGGGCTTTATTACCGGCACGTCTCTGAACGTTAGCTTGAACAACAATCGCACCACGACCGACAATCCGAACGCCGACTACAGCCCTAATTTGGGTTCAACATTCAAGGCTCAGGTGACGCAGCACCTGTTGCAAGGTGCCGGTATCTGGGTGAACAAACGCTTTGTCTATCAGGCGATCAACAACCGCCGCATCACCGACTCCACCTTCCGCCAGCAGATTCTCTACACCGTCAATCAGGTGGAGAACATCTACTGGGGATTGGTGAACGCCTACGAGGATGTGCAGGCCAAAGAGTTGGCGCTCGATCAGAGCAGCAAGCTGGCGGCAGACAATCGCAAGCAGTTGGAGATCGGCACACTGGCGCCGCTGGACGTGGTCAACTCCGACTCGGCCGTGGCTGCGGACAAACAGGCGCTCATCAGCTCGCAGAGCACACTCAACTACCAGCAGCAGATCATCAAGCAGGCAATCGCCCGCAATCTGAACGATCCGGCGCTGGTGGCGGCTGCCGTGATTCCCACCGACCGTGTCAGCATCGAGGAGATTCCCGAAGAGAAGCAGCCGGTTGACGAACTTGTGCAAGAGGCCTTCAAGAACAGCCCGGTGCTGGAGCAGGCTACGCTGGCGCTGAAGAACGACGAGATCAGTCTGCGCGGCGCCAAGAACGGCTTATTGCCCACGTTCGATGCTTACGGATTCTATGGTTCCAACGCCTTGGGTGGATCACAAAATCCAAGTGCTACGAACCCCTTTACCGGAGCTCTCTATCCTGCCGGCACATTCCCCTCCAGCGGTTATGGAACAGTTCTTCAGAATCTCTTCAATAGTTCAGCACCTGATAAAGGTGTGGGCTTCAATGTCACCATTCCCATTCGCAATCGCGCGGCGCAGGCTGAGCAGGCGGCGGCACTTATTCAATACCGCCAGGCGGAACTTCGACTGGAGCAGCTCTACACGCAGATTCGCATGCAGGTGGTCAATGCCCAGTTCGCGCTCACCAACGACCGCGCGCTGGTGCAGGCCTCGATCGCCGCCAAGGATTATGCGCAGCAGAGCCTCGATGCCGAGATCAAAAAATTGCGGCTTGGAGCCTCGACTACCGCTAGCGTTCTGCTGCAAGAGAAGAATCAGGCTGCTGCGCAGAACACGCTGCTGGCCTCGGAGGCCGCATATGCCAGAGACCGCGCCGGTCTCTATCAGACGCTGGCCAACACTCTCGATCACTACGGCATCAATCTGCAGGAGGCTGCTACCGGCAATGTGTCGGCCGCGCCCGTGGTGCCGGGACTTACTCCCGCCAGCGGCGGCAACGAGCCTACAACGGTTCCGCCGGCCGCGCAATAGTCCTCGCACCGTTCAAGCCAAGAGGCCCGGCCATGCGCCGGGCCTCAGCATTGATGTTCAGCCGAAGTCAGCAGCGTCTCAAGCCGCTGCAATCCCTGAGAAACCTACTACGTGTGAGTCAGGTTCTTGAGTTCAATAATCGCGACTCCAACTTTTTTCGAGGCCTCGGCAAAGCCGGAGTTCGATGACAACATCCGTTCGGCATCCACGAGCTTCTTCGCATTAATTGCTGCGGCCACCTTCCCGGCCTCTACATGAAACTCTGCGTGGGCGGAGATGCACTTTCCATAAGCAGGAAGCTGCTGGTATAGATACTTCGCACCATGAAGCCATGCTCCGAATTCGCAACAATCATCTTTTGTGATTGTTGCCACATCCAGAGGCTCAGTCTTCTTCCCGGTCTGATGCTCGTGGAGGCAGGATTGAAATTTGAACTTCCACTGCGCATGTTTCTGAATAGCCATATTCAGGTCCATGTAAAGATCCCTCGTTTCCCGATCCTGGAGAATGCATCCGTAGTGCAGGTGGATAATCCCACTATCGGCTGACGGTGGATTTGCATCAATTGTTGAACCAGAGTATGAAAATGCCTCTGGGGCGAGAGGTTGCAGAGGCCGTTTTACCGCTCCGCAACCAAATCCAGCAGATTGAAAAACTCCGGAAAGCTGATAGCGACCGATTCGGCCCCATGAATCAGAGTCTCTCCTTCTGCGCGCAATGCCGCCACGCTGAAGGCCATGGCGATGCGGTGATCGCCGCCGGAGTCAATCGCCGCCCCGTGCAGCGTTTGACCTCCCGGCACATCCAGCCCATCCTCGAACTCTTCAACCTCGGCGCCCATGGCGCGCAGATTCTTCGCCACCAGTGCGATGCGGTCCGACTCCTTGACGCGCAGTTCCTTGGCGTCGCGGATGCGCAGACCGCCGCTGGTGAAGGGGCCGATAGCCGCCAGCACCGGCAGTTCATCGATCAGTTGCGCGGCCAGCGCTCCGGAGATCTCCGTTGTCCCCAGACCTTCAACCGGCGCTGTGATCTGAACCGTGCCCACCAGTTCGGCGTTCTTTTCTTCAAGATTCAATACGCTAATCTTCGCGCCCAGCGCTGTCAGCACATCCAGCAGCGCCGCGCGCGTGGGGTTCAGTCCGAGGGAGTCAAGCACCAGCGAAGAGCCGGGAAACAACGACGCCGCGCAGAGAAAAAACGCCGCCGAAGAGATGTCTCCGGGAACCGCGGCCTCGATCGCGTGCAGAGTCTGCGGTCCGCTGATCGAGATTGAATCAAGCGTGCGCGTCAGTGTGGCTCCGAAGGCCCGCAAGGCCAACTCGCTGTGATCGCGCGTCCGCACCGACTCGCGCACCGTAGTGGTTCCCACCGTCTGCAATCCGGCCAGCAGGATGCAGCTCTTGAGTTGCGCGCTGGGAACCGGAGTGGTGTAGTCGATGGCCAAGAGCGGGCCGCCGTCGATCGTCAGTGGCGCATGGCCATCGGTCAGCGTCAACCGCGCGCCCATCGCGGTTAATGGCTTGCGAATCCGCTCCATCGGACGCCGCGAGAGCGATTCATCTCCCACTAGCGTGAAACGGCCCTGCTGTGGTGACAACAGGCCGGAGATCATGCGCATCGTCGAGCCGGAGTTGCCGCAGTCGAGAGCTGATTCGCACGGCGTCACACGCCCGCCCACGCCCGTCACTTCAACGGAACCGTCTTCCCCTCGGCGCACCTTCGCGCCCAGCGACTCCATGCAGGCCAGCGTCGAGGCGCAGTCGGCCCCGGTGGAAAAATTGGTGAAGCGCGAGGCGCCCTCCGCAAACGCCGCCAGCATTCCGTAGCGGTGGCTGATCGACTTGTCGCCGGGCAAGCGCAGACTGCCGAAGATGTTGCGAGCGGGGCGGATGATCCGTTCTTCTATCAAGGCTGATCCTTTTATCAAGTTTACAGGGGACGATACTTCACTTCTTCACTGTTTCACTTCTCTACCGCACCTTCAACACAATGATCGTCTCATCGTCAAAGTGATCCTGCTCGCCGAGAAAACCGGCGACGTCGGCGAGGAGGGCGTCGGCAATCTCTTGCGCGGTCTGCTCGCGGCGGCTACAGAGCAGATCGGCCAGCCGCTCTCCGCCGTACATCTCGCCCTGCGCATTCTCCGCGTCCAAAATTCCGTCGGAGACAAACAGGACCACGTCTCCCGGCTCGGTGGCGACGGTCAGCTCATCGTAGCTCACGTCGAGAAACAGTCCCAGAGGAAAGCCCTCGGCCTGCACCGTGGACGATACGCCGCCGCGGCACAAGACCGGCTGCGCCGCGCCCGAATTGGCCACTTGCAGCGTTCGCGTTTCGTTGTCCCACACGGCAAAGAGCATGGTGACGTACTGCGATTCCAGCTTGCGCTCCTGGATTGCGTCGTTTAACAAGGCCAGCATCTCGGCCGGCTTCGGCTGCTGCTGCGCCGCCGAGCGCATGATGCCACTGACCAGCGCGGCAAACAGCGCCGCTGGCGCCGCCTTACCGCTCACGTCGCCCAGCACGATGGCGATTTGTCCGGGACCGTACTCGATAAAGTCGTACAGATCACCGCCGATGGTATGCGCCGGCGCAAAGCGCACCGCCATCTCGGCATTTGCCGTTTCCGGCGCGACAGGCGGCAGCAGCCGCAGTTGCACCTCGCGCGCCATGGTGATGTCCTGCTCCAGTTGCCGCTCCTGCGTGCGCACCGCCTGGTAGAGACGCGCATTTTCAATGGCGATGGCCACCTGCGCGGCCAATGTGCTCAATACCCGCTCGTGCTCCTCGTTGAAGAAGCCGGCGCGTGTATGTTCCAGATCCAGCACGCCGATGATGCGCCCCTTGTGGAAGAGCGGCACAATCAGCTCGGAGCGGGTCTCCGGGTTCATCAGCACATAGCGCGGATCGTTGCGCACATCGGGCACATTCACCATGCGCCACTCGCGCACCGCCGCGCCCACCAGGCCGCTGGTGATGGGAAAGCTGCGCACCGGCGCCTGCGCGTGTCCGAAGCGCCATGCGTAGCGCGTAATCAGCATCTCACCCTTCTCATCCAGAAGCATGATGGTGAACATCTGATAGTCGATGAGCCGGCGCAGCAGTTGCCCCACCTTTTCCAGAAGCGGGTCCAGGTCGAGGATGGAGGTCAACTCGGTGGCAATCTCGTTCAGCACCGCCAGTGTCTGCGCCTGACGCGAGACACGCGCATAGAGCCGCGCATTTTCAATCGCCTGCGCGATCCGCGAGGCGGTCAAAGTCAGCAGCCGCAGTTGTTCCGGACCGAAGAAATCCTTTTGCTCGCTCTCGATGTCCATTACCCCGATCAGCCGGTTTTTGGCGATCAGCGGAACCGCCAGCTCGGAGCGCACTTCAGGATTCACCTGCACGTAAAAGTCGGAGGCGGTCACGTCGTTCAACAGCACCGGCTGGCGCGTCAGCGCCACCTGCCCCACCACGCCTCTGCCCATGGGAACGATCAATCGCTCAATCTGCGTCGTGTGGCCAATCTGAAATCTCACGCGCAATTCGCGGGTCCGGTCGTTCAGCAGCAAGATGGCGAAGATGCGGTAGGGAATGACCGCGCGCACCAGTTCGGCGGTGCGCCGTAGCAGGGTCTCCAGATCCAGCGTGGTGTTCAGCGCCTCGGCAAGCTGCACCAGATAGGCGACATCGGCCGCTTCCACGCGAATGTTCTCCGGGGCGAGATGCGCTCCGGGATTCGCCGGACCGGCCGGGCGGTAGTCGCCCTCAAGCTCGGATTCTTTGCGCGGAGATGGTGGAGTCGAGGCCATAGTAGCTCATGAAAATCATAGAGCATGGCGGTGGATCGTTGCTCTGCTTCCGCCTATCGAATTCTGTGCCGCGCCGTCATTGGCTTGCCTGCTCATATTGGCCGGCTATGCACAATCTCAAAGCGCCGCTTGAGCCGCAGAAAGGGACTCTCCAGCCGGGAGTAGGAAAGCTTGGCTGCAAGGATGGTGAGCGCGAGTGCAAGAAACACCGAAAAGAGTGATGCGTGAGGTATATGTAATGAGATAAAAAATACGAGCGAAAGCTGAATCGCCAAATAATGGTAAACATACAAGCCGTATGAAATCTTGCCTAAGCCGGTCACCCATCTTGGCATATAAGACGGTCCGATCATACAAAAGCCATGCAAGACAGCAGCGCATCCAAGGGCGATCATCGCATAACCAATCATCAAGTAGATACCGCTAATCGCGATTGCACTTGATCCATTGCCTTTGATATTAAAAAGATAACAAGCGAAAAACCATATGACAGGGCCGGAGACTGCCAGGATGACTCCGGCCAGAACGCTACTGTGCTGAAACCTCTTTCGGGTCAGAGCCAGCAGAATTCCCGTCGCGAACATTTCAAATTGAACCAGAGTATTGCACCAGACTTCCCAATCAGTATTTGCATGGTGTTGCCCCAAATTGAAGAGTGTGATGTTCGCAACAATAATGAAGAAAAGAGCGCACCACAGCAGTCCCCGCCGGGAAAACCAGCGCATCGCCCAGGGCCAGATCAGGTAGAACTGCTCCTCGACCGATATGCTCCACAAAAGCGCCATCGGATTGTTCCACCAGCCGTAGGTGCAAAAGATATTCCCAGCAAAAAGCAGATACCAAACAAAGCCGATCATCTGCTGTCTGCTTACGATCAATGCAGCCCAGGCGATACCGATAAAGATTCCAAAAAGATAGAGGGGCCAGATCCTCAAGATTCTCCGAAGATAAAACCTGCGAACCGAAATAGCGCCGGCTGCTTGCCGCTCTTGCAGCAGTATCTCGGTAATGAGGTAGGCGCTGAGACAAAAAAACAGACACATACCCATTCCGCAGCTATTTGCGTAAGCATTCAGAATGCGCGCGGTACTCAGGCTTATATTGTCGGATGGAGAAGGCTTCCCGGAAAAAACGGTGGAAAACAATGGGTAAAATACATGATGAAAGAAGACCAGAAGAAACGCGATGAAACGCACGACATCCAGCTCCGGCCGGTAACCGCGTACGGATTCCTTTGGGGCCTCAGCATCCGCCGTTCCGGTGCCCGGATCATCTTCCAAAACGTTGCTCAAAGCGCAAACCTCTCATGCGGCCATGGGATAAATCAAAAAGCGTCTTGCCCGGTAATCGGCTTCGCGCATTGTCGCGCGAAGACCCAGACGTAAAATATGCTCATCGCCAGCAAGATAACCGGAACCGAAAATCGCAACGCGATCATCAGACTCTGCCAGAGGACGCCGGTTGCGCGCAAGCTCGGATTGCGGGCAATACCGAGAGCAGTCGTCCAGAAGAAATCCCCGGTTGTCACCAATCCCATCGCCGTCAGACCGAGCGCAAACCACCTCGCGCGGCCACCTCTGGCCCAGAGAAGTCCGCAGGCGGGGACCGCAAGCAGCAGGAGTTTGGCGTCATATTGCCGATGATAAACCGGCAGCATGGAGAGAGCCGCGATGGCCGCCAGCGCCAGCCAGGCCCTTGCCTGTGAAAAGCGGGAGCGAAATGCCGCCAGCGCCAGCCAGGCCCTTGCCTGTGAAAAGCGGGAGCGAAATGCCGCCAGCGCCCATGCCAGCAAGAGCGGCGCGCAAATCAGATAGCTGGCCAGATTGTAGATGCGCGGGTCGCTCCAAAAAAAGCTGGTGGCCGACTGCAGGTCAATGACACCTTCAGGCCCCATCGCGGAGGCGCTGGGATCATTGGTGCCGCCGGGTAGCGAATACGCCAGCAGATTGGTGTGCATCTCCTGCATCCAATGCGGCGATACCAGCCAGATCCACAGTATGGACGACAGAGTGAGCGCAATCATTACCAACAGGACTTGCCACGCGCGCCTGCGGTACACTCCGCCCGCCAGGAGGAAGTATAGCCAGACCAGGCCCGCATCGTGCGGCTTGACGGCAAGGCTGACCGCAAGGCACAGAATGCCAGCCCGAACAAAACGTTCGCGAAAAAAACACCAGACGGCGATGCAGCAAAGACTGATCGCAATTCCTGCCGCATTGCCGGTCATCGCGAGTACTTCGCTGTTGGCCAGAAGGAAGCCAATCATGAATCCGGAGAGGATGGGCGCATACTCCGCACCGAGATCCCAGATCAGAATCGAGGCCAGAAGAACGCTTGCAAAGATAAGAAGCAGCCACAGGAGGTGTGCCGGCCCCCACGGCAGCAGCGCAAAGGGAATCGACATGATGAACGACGTCGGCGGGTAGACATTCTGCGTAGCGATCTGGCGAGTCGCCGCTGTATCCGGCGTGTGGCCTTCCGCTTCGTAGACGTGTTCCACGTCGCGTGTCTTGTAGGGATCGTGATGTTGCAGCAGGCAGCGGGCAGGATAATAGAGAGCCCGGAAGTCCGTCAAAGAAACCGGAACGGCATTTTCGAGCACGGCGCCCAGCATGATAAATACCAAGCCGCCCAGCAAAAGCATCGTGAGACCATCGCGCCGCTCTCTTGTCATCCTGAACCTCTTAATCTCTTCTCCAGGAGCGGCTTGAAGGGGAGTTGCCGTCATTCTGGTCTACAATCATACACGTGAATGCGGCGC
>Ga0181528_10001056_pt1 | contig 17502 bp, 12 predicted proteins | sample PEATcosm2014_Bin_47_FD_119742 | JGI IMG/M metagenome (GOLD analysis project Ga0181528, IMG submission 119742) | Peatland microbial communities from MTU Mesocosm Facility, Houghton, MI, USA - PEATcosm2014_Bin10_10_metaG | ecosystem: Environmental > Terrestrial > Soil > Wetlands > Peat | place...
GCCCTCAAATCTACGGTCACAAGGAGCGTGAGGCTGAGGCGAGCGTCAATTTCGTGACCTGCCATGACGGATTCACTCTCAATGACCTCGTGTCTTATAGCCAGAAGCACAATGAGGCCAACGGCGAGGATAACCGCGATGGTGCGAATGACAACCGAAGCTACAACTGGGGTGTAGAGGGTCCAAGTGACGATCCAGCCATCGAGGTAACGCGAAATCGCGAGGTCAAGAATCTCCTCGCGGTGACCATGCTTTCGCTCGGTCTGCCCATGCTTCTGATGGGCGATGAAGTCCGCCGCACCCAGTCCGGCAACAACAACGCCTATTGTCAGGACAACGAGACGAGTTGGTTTGACTGGACCCTGATCGCGAAACACCCCGATATTCATCGATTCGTCGAACTCCTCGCCGCCCACCGGCTGATGCGAGGGTTCGCACCGGAGCTTCAGGACGTCCCCCTGAACCAATTGCTGCGGACGGGGGATAGAACCTGGCATGGCGTAAAGATCGCGGAACCAGACTGGGGCTTCAGCTCGCATAGCCTCGCATTACGTGTGCTGCGCCCAGACCGAGGCCTCCTTTTCTACCTGATTCTCAACGCTTACTGGAATCCGCTTGACTTCGAGTTGCCGGACAACCACGGCAATCAGTGGCGGCGATGGATCGACACGGCTCTCGATTCGCCCCACGACATTTCGGAATGGCGCAATGCGGCGACAATTGCTGACGGCACTTATCGCGCCGGTCCGCACTCCGTGGTGGCCCTATATTCGCTTCTATAGCACGGCGTGCATGCGATCACGCACTGCAACGGAACGGTAGTTTTCAATGACAAGTGTCTAAGAGTGGTCGACAACAGACCACATTTCGACTGAATCTCGGATGCAACTCCAACATGGCGCGTATTGGACGGGTAAGTGCAAGTGCCTGGCATCATAAGCGCAGGATCCAAAGAGGAAATCACCGTGGGCACAAAAACGACAATGGACCGGGCCGGATCAGCGAAAGCTGACGTCATTCCGGCAATTCCCCGTCAGTACGGGTGCGATGCATGTGAATTCGCGGGTAGCGGGAACGCGCTGTACGAACGTCACCTGGCTTTTGACAATATTGTCGATCCGGATGGTATCGACCCGCGCATTCGTTTCGAGGCTTTTGCCCGCGCCGTGCGCGATGTTCTTTCGCAACGCTGGCTGGCAACCTATGACACTTACACGCGCCGCAATCCGAAGCGTGTTTATTACCTCTCGATGGAATTTCTCATTGGCCGCTCGCTCGCGAATAACGTCACCAATCTGATGCTCGATCCTGTTGTAAGGCAGGCCATTCAAGATGGCGGCATAGACTGGCTCAGCCTTTTGGAGCAGGAACCTGACGCCGGTCTCGGTAATGGCGGACTCGGACGGCTCGCGGCTTGTTTCCTGGACTCTATGGCAACCATGGCAATCCCCGCCATAGGATATGGGCTCAGGTACGAATACGGCATTTTTAAACAGACCTTCCGTGATGGTTGGCAGCAGGAACAACCCGACAACTGGTTGCGTCGCCCGGACCCTTGGGAAGTTCTCCGCCCGCATGATAAGGTTGAGGTGAATTTCAATTGCAGCATTGAGGTCCGTGGAGGCCGGCTGCATGCTATTCCTGGCCGGCCGTCCACCTTGATCGGAATGCCGTTTGACCGGCCCGTGGTCGGTTACGGCGGCAAGACCATCAACACCCTCCGCCTGTGGGCGGCCGCCGCGCCCGATTATTTCGATTTTCAGGCGTTCAGCCACGGCGATTTCGTCGCAGCGGTCGCCGAGACCCTGATGGCCGAGTCTGTTACCCGGGTCCTTTACCCCGATGACTCGACCGATAGCGGGCAGGAACTGCGCTTCGTACAGGAGTATTTTCTGGTGGCCTGCTCACTGGCCGATCTGGTGCGGCGCTTCCGCCGCGGCAATGCCGACTGGAGCCTGCTTCCGGAGAAAGCCGCCATACAGCTCAACGATACCCATCCGTCGTTGGCCGTACCGGAATTGATGCGCATCCTGCTCGATGACGGCCACCTGGAATGGGATGATGCGTGGGACTTGACCCTACGCACTCTCGCCTACACAAACCATACCTTGCTGCCCGAGGCGCTGGAAAAGTGGCCGCTCGCCTGGTTCGAGCTTCTGCTCCCGCGTCACCTTGAAATCATTTATGAGATCAACCGCCGTCTGCTGGATTCGGTGAGGACGCGGTTTGCCGGAGATGAAGGACGCTTGCAGCGTGTCAGTTTGATCGAAGAGGGCGCGGCCAAGCACGTGCGCATGGCGAATCTGGCTATCGTTGGTTCCCATAGCACCAACGGCGTAGCCGCTATCCACTCCCGGCTGCTGCGCGAGACCACCGTCAAGGATCTGGCGGAGATGTTTCCCGAGCGCTTCAGCAACAAAACCAACGGTGTGACGCCGCGCCGTTGGCTTTTGCTGGCGAACCCCGTCCTCGCCCGCACCATAACTGCGGCCATCGGAGCCGGTTGGGTGACTGACCTCAACCAGCTCAACAAGCTGGCGCCGCTGGCATCCGACAAGAGCTTCCGCCAGGCCTTCCGTAAGGCCAAACAACAAGCCAAATCCCAGTTTGCCGATTGGCTCAAGTCCTCACTCGGCCAAACTATCGACCCGCAAACCATTTTCGATTGCCAGATCAAGCGCATTCACGAATACAAACGGCAACTGCTGAATGCGCTGCGAATCGTGGTGCTTTATAACCGCCTTCGCGAGAATCCCAACCTCAAGATGACGCCGCGCACATTCCTTTTCGGAGGCAAGGCAGCGCCGGCATACCACCTGGCCAAACTGATTATCAAATTCATCGAAAACCTTGCCAGCACTATCGATAGCGATCCCAGCGTGCAGGGGCGCCTGAAGGTGCTGTTCGTACCCGAATACGACGTGTCCCTGGCACAGCGGCTCATCCCCGCCAGTGACGTTTCCAACCAGATCTCCACCGCGGGTTACGAGGCCAGCGGCACCAGCAACATGAAGTTCATGATGAACGGCGCCTTGACCATCGGCACTCGTGACGGCGCAACCGTGGAGATGGCGGAGGAAGCCGGCGAAGAGAACTTCTTCCTCTTCGGTCTAACCGCGGACCAGGTGAGCGGGAGCCGCGGTTGGTATAACCCGCACTGGCATTACGAAAATGAACCCGAAACGCGCGCCGCCCTGGACCTCATTTTCTCCAATCATTTCAGCCCCAACGAACCGGGGGTTTTCGATGGACTGCGCGACACGCTCTTAACGCAAGGCGACCACTACATGCACCTGGCCGACCTCAAATCGTATCTTGACGCCGACCAGAAGCTGCTCGACCTATACGCCAAGCCCGATGAGTGGACCCGCAAAGCCATCTTGAATGTGGCGCATTCCGGAAAGTTTTCGAGCGACCGCACCATAGCCGAGTATGCGGCCGATATCTGGGGGGCCAAGCCATGTCCAGTGCAGTAGAAACGCGCTCCATCCCGAACGTCTCACCGCTCGCCGGAAAGCCGGCTCCCAAGGAACTGCTGATCGATCCGGCCCGTCTCCAACGCGACTATTTCGAGCGGCGTCCGGACTTGAGCGACCCCACCCAGATGGTCAGCTTCGGCACCAGCGGTCATCGCGGCTCGGCGCTGGATGGTACGTTTACCGAAGCGCACATTCTGGCCATCACCCAGGCCATCTGCGATTACCGGCGTGCGCATGGTCCCGATGGTCCCTTATACTTAGGCAAGGATACGCACGCAGTTTCCGACCCGGCGCAACGGACCGCGCTCGAGGTATTGGCAGCCAACGGCGTGGATACCATCATTCAAAAAAATAACGGCATCACGCCCGTCCCGGTAGTCTCGCGCGCCATACTCGCGTACAATCGCGGCCGCCAGGCGCACCTCGCCGACGGCATCGCGGTCACGCCATCGCACAATCCGCCGCGAGATGGAGGATTCAAGTACAACCCCTCACACGGTGGTCCCGCCGGCACCCAGATAACGCAGTGGGTGGAAAGCCGGGCTAACGAACTCCTCCGCGATGCGAACGCCGGCGTCAAGCGCGTGCCTTTCACCTCGGCGATCGCGTCGCCAACCACGCACCAGGACGATTTTGTTCTGCCCTACGTCCGCGATCTGCGGAACGTGATCGATATGGACGCCATCCGGGCCGCCCGCCTCAAGCTGGCAGTCGATCCACTGGGAGGCGCTTCCGAACCCTACTGGGGCGCGATCGATGCCGAATATCGATTGGATATCGCGGTCGTGAACCAAACCATCGACCCGACTTTCTCGTTCATGACCGTCGATCACGATGGTGTGATCCGCATGGACTGCTCGAGTCCATACGCCATGGCGCGGCTCGTCGGACTGAAAGAAAACTATCGTGTCGCGTTCGGTAACGACCCGGACGCTGATCGGCATGGCATCGTGACTCCCTCCGCCGGCTTGATGAACCCCAATCATTACCTGGCTGTGGCGATCCGCTACCTGCTGTCGAATCGATCTCTGTGGCCGTCGCGCACCGCGGTCGGCAAGACGGTTGTGAGCAGCAGCATGATCGATAAGGTTGTCGCGAGCCGCGGCCGTCGGCTGTACGAGGTACCGGTGGGATTCAAGTGGTTCGTTCCGGGCCTGTTCGATGGCTCCTGCTGTTTCGGCGGCGAAGAGAGCGCCGGGGCAAGTTTCCTGCGCAAGGATGGAACTGTCTGGACCACCGATAAAGACGGCCTGATCTTGAACCTGCTGGCGGCGGAGCTCACCGCCCGGACCGGCAAAGATCCGGGCGAGCATTACCAGGAGCTGACCGCACAGTTCGGCACACCGTTATACACCCGTCTGGATGCGCCCGCTACTCCGGACCAAAAAGCCAGGCTGCGGGCGTTGACCCCCGCGGCCGTTAGCGCGTCGGTATTAGCAGGCGAGCCAATCGTCGCGAGACTGACGAGCGCCCCTGGCGATAACTCCCCGATCGGTGGTTTGAAAGTTGTGACCGCGAACGGATGGTTCGCGGCTCGGCCCTCCGGCACCGAGAACATCTACAAGATTTACGCCGAAAGCTTCAAGGACCAGGCGCATCTCAATGCCATCCTGAGCCAAGCCGAGGAAATCGTAAATACCGCCCTGAATGCCTCGAAAGGACAGATGTGAGCGGCGACAGTATCCGCATATCGCCGTTTCCTCCAAGTTATCGCGCTTCCGGCTTGCTGATGCACGTTACATCCCTTCCCTCCCCTTATGGGATCGGTGACGTAGGACCCGCTGCGCTCGCCTGGGCGGACCGCCTTCAACATGCCGGCCAAAGCTGGTGGCAGGCGCTGCCTCTCGGGCCCACTGGTTATGGCAATTCACCTTATCAATCCCTGTCCTCTTTCGCCGGAAACGCACTGGTGATGAGTCCCGACTGGCTGATCGAGGATGGACTCCTGCGCGCGGCCGACTGTGAGACCGCAGCGTTTCCCGAACAGGAAACCGACTACGGCCGCGTCATTCCCTTCAAGCACCAGCTCTTCGAAACAGCCTGGGCCCGCTTCAAGGGAGGCGCCGGTTCCGATTTGCGTCCAGCTTATGAGCAGTTCTGCCACGACCAGGCGCACTGGCTGAACGACTACGCACTTTTCAGAGCGTTGAAGGCCCGCTTTGCCGACTCATACTACCTCGAGTGGCCGGCTGAGTTGGTCCAGCGCGAGCCGGCCGCGCTCGACCGTGCGCGCCGGGAGTTATCGGATGGGATTGGACTGGCCTCCTTCCTACAGTTCCTGCTCTTCCGCCAAAGCGAGCGCCTCAAGGCACACGCTCACGCCAGGGGCTTGAAGCTGATCGGCGACTTGCCCCTCTTTGTCTCTCCCGACTCAAGTGATGTGTGGGCCGACCCGGAACTGTTCCTACTCGACCATCGGCGCCGGCCGCGCTTCGTCGCTGGCGTGCCCCCCGACTATTTCAGTGCCAAGGGACAGCTTTGGGGGAATCCTCTTTACAACTGGGACGTTCATCGCCAGACCGGCTACCGTTGGTGGATAGACCGTTTGCGTGCCCTGCTCAGCCATGTCGATGTGATTCGCCTGGACCATTTCCGTGGCTTCATCGCTGCTTGGCATGTTCCCGCTGGTGCACCCACGGCCGAATCGGGAACCTGGAAACCGGGTCCAGGCGCCGACTTCTTTAGTGCTGTTCAGCGAGAGCTCGGCTCGTTACCCTTCATCGCCGAAGATCTGGGATTGATCACACCGGATGTATATGTGCTCCGCGACCGGTTTCAACTGGCAGGCATGCGGATTCTGCAGTTTGCTTTCGATGGCAGCCCTGACAATCCGCATTTGCCCCGTAACTATGGCGCTAACACGGTCGCGTACACCGGGACCCACGACAATCCAACCACTCGGGGCTGGTTTGAACACCTGCCGGATGACCAGCGCCGGAACCTGTGGACCTATCTCCAACGGCCCGCGGCCGGCATCGGCGAGGCGGCGCCGGCATTGATGCAGCTAGCCTGGGAGTCGGTGGCAGGTCTCACGATCGCCCCCCTGCAGGATTTGCTGAACCTGGGGGATGAAGCTCGTATGAACATTCCCGGCCGCAGCGACGGCAATTGGCGTTGGCGCTGCACGGAAAAAATGCTCAACAGCCCGGCCTTCGAATGGCTGAACGAACTCACGAAATCTTCCAATCGATTTCGGGCCACAATGAAGGCTACACCAGCAAACGGCGCCTGAACGAGTGACGACTTCGGAGGTGCACACGCCTGAGGTCGCCCTCGGAGCTTCGGTAGTCTAGGGAAATTGACTTGACTGTGTTTCGTGCCTCAGGACCGGCGTCAACCTAAATTCCACCAGTTCTATCCACGGTTTAGGGAACTGCGGGGATTGAGCCTGGGCCGAGCTTCGTAAAGCCGGTTTGGCCACGGATGGACACGGATTTGCACAGATAAAACCAAGTCCTTCTTATCCATGTGAATCCGTGTCCATCCGTGGCCATAATGTCTTTGCTCCACGTGAACAGAGCTCATGGCAAATTCCACGGCCAGGGGCCCCGAGACTCGTCTTGGCGCTTGTTTCTCCCAGCCGGAACACGTCGGCATGAGTGCCGGCGCCGCAGGCAAGAGCGCCTCCCCGGACCCGTTATCCCATCCCGTGACCCAGTAGTCACGGCCACAATTCGCGGATCTCTTCGCGATGTCCCGGGCGGTGCCCGTTCCCAGCGGTGCCATCGGCAAAGTGCTCACTGTCGGTGACGACTTAACGCCTTTCGTCGACACCTCGACATACATCCGCCTTCGCGCCGACAGCTAAGTGCTTATTGGCGGCTATATTCCGGCTGATCACAGCGCGTAACCCATATGGGTCGACGCGTGCATTTCCCTCAGTCAATGAAACGGCCACGTAGCTGCCTTTCTGGGACCATCCTTCTCATGCTGTCTATCTTCGCGGCGCCCCGCGCGCACGCGCAGACGACCAGCGACTCCTCAACCACATCATGGGCCAACAGTCCTTACATGCTGGGCGATTGGGACGGAAAACGAACCGCTCTCGAGCGCACCGGCATCGTTTTCAATCTGATTTCCGTAAATGACTTTCTGGCGGACACGCGAAGCGACGTCGCGAACTGGAGCCGCGTCCGCGGCACTCTCGATATCGACTTCGGCAAAGCCGAGCTGGTACAAGGTCTCACCTTTCATATCACTGCGCTCTGGCAAGGCGGAGGCAACATGGGAACCTACATCGGCAGCATCGCCAACCCCAGCAGTCTCGTCAGCGCCGACACCACGCGGCTCGATTCCTGGTGGTTCCAGCAGGCGCTTGCCGATAATAAGGTCTTCATTCGCGCCGGCCAGTTCGCCGGCCTCGACTTCTACGGCAACCAGCTCTATGGCGCTTCCTACATCATGGAGCCCCTGGGTTATGCGCTCGGCAATCTGTTCGCGGCGGACTACGAGAGTTTCGACCCCGCCGGTACCCCCGCTGCCGAAGTGCGCTACGTTCCATCCAAGCACGTCTATGTCAAGTCGGCTATCTTTTCCGGCAATCGGAATCCCTACCATGACGATATCAGCGGCGTAAATCTCAAGTTCAAGGACAACCCCGTCATTGCCACTGAAGCCGGCTATCTCGTGGATCCCACATCGTCGTCAACCGCCAAGACCTATCCTGGCAGCTATCGATTCGGCGCTACCACCAATCCCGGGCCCTTCCCCAATATCGTCACCGGGCACGAGAGCAGTGGAAACTACCTGCTCTATTTCATGGCCAATCAGGCGGTGTACCGGCCGGAAGCCGGCAGCGACCGCGGTCTCGACGTGAATTTCGCGTTCGACTGGACTCCCGACGACATCACCAGAAACTTCTCCCAGGTGACCGGAGGTCTTCGCTATCGCGGCTTGATTCCGCACCGCAGGCGCGACGCCCTATCGTTCGGCATCGTATACAGCCGGATCAGCGGAGTGTTAAACCACGCGCTCTCGCAGGAGGGGCTGATGCCCTTCGGGTCGGAAAAAGCCCTGGAAGTAAACTACGCGTTCCAGGCCACCCGGTGGTTTACCTTCCAGCCAGTCTTTCAATACTACTTCGACACCGGCGGAAACACGTTCTCGCGCAATAGTACGGTCGCCGGATTTCGCACCACGTTCGTTCTGTAAAGAGGCCGCCATGAAAAACCGTAAACAAGTCATCGATCGTATTGCCGAACAGAAGTTCGACGTCTGCATAATCGGCGGAGGCGCTACGGGGTCGGCGTGCGCTCTCGAAAGTCAGCTGCGCGGCCTAAACACGGTGATGCTGGAAGCCGGCGATTTCGCCTCCGGCAGTTCCACCGCCTCCACCAAAATGGCCCACGGCGGTGTCCGCTACCTGCAGGAAGCCGTTAACGACCTGGACATCAACCAGTACCACCTGGTGGAAGCGGCGCTGCGCGAGCGCGCCCTCATGCTCCATAATGCTCCCCACCTCACGCGCGTGGTCGAGTTCCTCGTTCCGTGCTTCAGCCACTTCGACCGGTTTTATTACGGCCTCGGAATGAAGATGTACGACTGGATTTCCGGCAAATCCAGCTTGCTCCCCAGCCGGTTGCTGACCCGCGAGGAGGCCCTCTTCCGCATGCCCGCCATGCAGTCGGATCGCCTGACGGGCGTCGTTTCCTACGCCGATGGACAGTTCGATGACGGCCGCTACTGCCTCGCACTTGTCGACACGTTTGACGGCTTGGGCGGGGCCGCGCTGAACTATGCGCGCGTCACTGCGTTTGAAAAGACTCCCGAAGGAAAAATCGTAGCCGCCTCGGTCACCGATCACGTTTCCAACCGCAGTTTCCGCATCGTGGCGCGCGCCTTCGTGAATGCCACCGGACCGTTTTCCGATGTGATGCGCAATCTCGCCTCCGCCGGCGCCGGCTCCCGCATGCGCCCCAGTAAGGGCGTCCACATCATGTTTCCGCTGGACGATTTTTCGGAGACCGACGCCCTGCTGGTTCCCAGAACGGAAGACGGACGCGTCATCTTCGCCGTGCCGTGGAATGGCCGCCTACTGGTGGGAACCACCGACACCGGCTACACGCCGGGCGAGGAGATGGTGGTGACGCGGGAAGAAATCGACTATCTGCTGCGGCAGCTCAATCCTTACCTGAGTTCGCCGCTGCGCGCGGATCAGGTGGTCAGCGGCTTCGCCGGAGTGCGTCCGCTGGTGGCGGCGCAGGGCGTCACCGAGACCAAGAAACTCATCCGTGACGATGAGCTGGAATTCGACGCGAAAAGCGGCCTGATCAGCATGCTCGGCGGTAAGTGGACCACGCACCGCCTGATGGGCCAGGAGACCATCGACAAAGTTCAGGAGTCGATCGGGGATGCCATCACGCCATCGCCCACCACCGATCACCTTTTGAGCGGGTCCGCGGATTACCACCGCGACTATTGGCAGACACTTGCCGGGCAATTCAAGCTGCCTGTTGCGGCAGCCAGGCACCTCGCCCACAAGTACGGAACGCTTGCGCCCGAGGTTCTTAGCCTGGTGGATTCCGATCCGTCACTCGCGCTTCCGCTGGTGGAAGGTGAGGCGCCCATCCGCGCCCAGGTGGTTTATGCCGTGCGCCAGGAGATGGCGCTTACCGTGGAAGACGTTCTCGCCCGCCGGATCGGCCTCCAGTTGTACGGATGGCGTCTGGCCATACAAGCGGCGCCCGCCGTCGCGGCGATTCTTCGCCGCGAACTCGGCTGGAGTGAAGAGCAGGAGGCTTCGGCCCTCGATGCGTACGTCGCCAAAGTGAACCACATGTTGATCACGGCCGGCCAGGAGCCTATGGCGGCGCCAGTTACCAGGCACTTAGTAATGGAGAGGAGCTAGACAGTGTCGACTTATATCGGAGCCATCGATCAAGGGACCACCAGCACTCGATTCATCATCTTCGACCGCGCGGGACGGATTGTTTCCGTCGCCCAGAAGGAGCACGAGCAGATCTTTCCCCAGCCGGGATGGGTGGAACACGACGCCAACGAAATCTGGCGCAGGACCGAGGAAGTCATCGAGGCGGCAATGAAGCAGAAGGGCCTGCGGCCCGGCGATCTGGCCGCCGTCGGCATTACCAACCAGCGCGAGACCACGGTCGTCTGGGATCGCAAGACCGGGCATCCGGTCTACAACGCGCTCGTCTGGCAGGATACGCGGGTTGACTCCTACGTGACGGAGTTGGCCAAACACGGCGGACCCGACCGGCTCCGCGCCAAGACCGGTCTGCCGCTCGCGACCTACTTCAGCGGGCTCAAGATCCGTTGGGTTCTGGACAACGTTCCCGGCGTTCGTGAGCGTGTGGACGCTGGAGACATCCTTTTTGGAAACATCGATTCGTACCTCCTGTGGAACCTTACTGGCGGACCGCGCGGCGGCATTCATCTCACCGACTGCACCAATGCCAGCCGCACCCAGTTGATGAATCTGCAAAACCTCGACTGGGACGATGAACTCCTGGAGACGATCGGCGTTCCACGCCAGATGCTGCCGAAGATCGCCGCCAGCAGCGAAGTGTACGGCAACGCCACTCTGGAATCGTTGAAGGGCGTGCCCATCGCCGGCATCCTCGGCGATCAGCAGGCCGCCCTGGTCGGACAAACCTGTTTCCAGCAGGGCGAAGCCAAGAACACTTATGGCACCGGATGTTTTCTGCTCATGAATACCGGTGAGAAGCCGGTTCACTCCAAATTCGGGCTTCTCACTACGGTGGCATACCGCCTGGGAAAACAACCCGCGGCCTACGCTCTCGAAGGAAGCATCGCCATCACCGGCGCCCTGGTCCAATGGGTTCGCGATAACTTCGGGCTGATCGGCAAGAGTTCCGACATCGAGACCCTCGCGCGTACCGTTAAGGACAACGGCGGCGTCTATTTTGTGCCGGCTTTCTCCGGCTTGTACGCTCCTTATTGGAAATCGAACGCCCGCGGAGTCATCACGGGACTCACGCGGTATACCAATAAGGGCCACCTGGCGCGCGCCGTGCTGGAAGCCACGGCCTTCCAAACCCGCGAAGTGGTGGAGGCCATGGAGAAGGATTCGGGCATCGCGCTGGACGTCTTGCGCACCGATGGCGGCATGGTGGAAGACGAACTTCTCATGCAGTTTCAGTCCGACGTGCTGAACCGTCCGGTAGTCCGGCCGGTGGTGCGAGAGACCACCGCGCTCGGTGCTGCCTACGCGGCCGGACTCGCCGTCGGCTATTACAAAAACCTCGAGGACCTGCGCTCGCAGTGGGCGGTGGATAACACCTGGCAGCCTCACATGGATGAGAAACAGCGCGAGGCCTTATATAGCTCGTGGAAGAAAGCCGTAACTCGGTCCTTCGACTGGGTCGATTCGGCGGCATAGAAAGGAAAATCAATATGGGTGCAAAATGCTTTGGTGAATTCGTGGGGACTGCACTCCTCATTCTGTTAGGCGACGGCGTGGTTGCCAACGTCCTGCTGAAACGTTCAAAGGCGGAAGGGGCCGGCTGGCTGGCGATCGCCGCCGGCTGGGCCTTCGCGGTGGTATTCGGGGTCTACGCGTCCGTCGCATGCGGCAGTCCCGATGCCTTTCTCAATCCCGCGGTAACCCTCGGAGTTGCGGTCCAGTCCGGCGATTTCTCGAAATTCCTGCCCTTTCTGGTCGCGCAGATGCTCGGCGCCATGACGGGTGCGACGCTGGTATGGCTGCATTTCCTGCCGCACTGGAGCCAAACCGAAGATCCCAATCTGAAACTGGCCTGCTTCTCCACCATGCCGGCAATTCCCGCCCTTGGTGCGAACCTGCTCAGCGAGATCATCGGCACTTTCGTGCTTGTGCTGGGTGTCGCCGCTATCTTTTCTAAAAGGGTGGCAATTGCCGGACCGGCGCCGGCCCTCGGCCCATATCTGGTTGGCGTGCTCGTCTGGGCCATCGGCTTGTCTCTCGGCGGCACCACCGGTTACGCCATCAACCCGGCGCGCGACCTGGGGCCGCGAATCATGCATGCGATTCTCCCGCTTGGCAAGAAGGTAAATTCCGGTTGGAGCTATGCCGCGGTGCCAGTCGTAGGGCCGCTGATCGGCGCGGGCCTCGCGGGGTGTTTCGTTCGGCTGGCTCATTTTTAACGGAAATTGAGCGCTCATCAAAATGCGTGACACGCCTGAAGCCCGCGCCACAACACTGCACTCCCAAGTCGTGGTTCAATTCTGCGTTGCTCAATTAGAACGGATGCTTCGTGCCGCTACGTGACCCGACACATTTTCCACCACCAAATAGGCAATAGTATGATGAGAACTACCGTCACCCGGGCTGAATATCGAACTCGCTGAAGGAGAACGCGCATCGCGATGTTTCGCTTGATCCGCAATCTGGTACGCCCCTATAGGCGAAGCCTGGCGGTTGTGCTGGCCGCCATGCTGCTGGAAACTCTCACCAGTTTGGCGGCGCCCTGGCCCTTAAAGATGGTGCTCGACAATGTGGCGGGTGGAAAACACCTCCCGCACTGGCTGAACCGCTTTATTGAGGGAGCCCTGGGAGGCGCCGGCAAGGCCCAAATTGCCTTATTCGCCGCTATCGGCTTTGTCGCCATCGCCGCGATCGGAGCCGTGGCCACTTACATCGACAGCTATGTGAGCGAGAGCGTCTCGCAAGGAGTGGCGCACGACTTGCGCATGCGCACTTATCACCACTTACAGCGGCTCTCGCTTGCCTATTACGACCGGCATAAAGTTGGAGCATCTCTCAGCACGCTCACCTCCGATATCGATACTATTCAAGACTTCGCCTCTTCCGGGACGCTTGGAATCGTCGTTGACATTCTCGCGGTCTTCGGAATGTTCGTGTTCATGTTCTGGCTGAATTGGGCTTTCGCCCTGCTGGCAGCGGCAGTCGCGCCCTTTCTGCTTTGGTTTGTTTCCAACGACCGCAAAGCCCTTAAGGACGCCACCAAGCTCGTGCGCGGCAACGAGTCGGAAATGGTTGCCGTAGAGATTCACGGCCTAGAATCGCAGCGTGTCGTGGAGGCGTTCGGCGCGCAGGAACTGGAAGAGGCCCGATTGAATCGCGCCAGCCAGGCCACGGTTCAGTCGGCCCTCCGCGCCAGGAAGATCAAGGCGCTTCTATCGCCGGCCGTCGCCGTAACGGTGGCCGTGTCCACGGCGTTCGTGTTGTGGCGCGGCGCGGCACTGGTAGTTGCCGGCGCTATGACTGCCGGAGGACTCGTAGTCTTTCTGTCCTACCTGTCACGCTTCTTCAAGCCCGTGCAGGACCTCGCCAAGATGACCAACGCCATCGCGCAGGTCGCGGTTGCCGCCGAGCGCGTGCAAGCCATCCTGGAAACCGATGAGATGATCCCGGAGCGCCCCAATGCCCGCCCTGCCAGATTCCAGCAGGGCGAAATCGCGTTCGACCATGTCGCCTTCGCGTATGTGCCCGGATCCCCCGTCCTGGCGGACGTGAGCTTTCGCATTCTTCCCGGGCAGTTCGTTGGCGTGGTCGGCCCCACCGGGAGTGGCAAGTCGACCATCGCGAGCCTGATTCCGCGTTTTTACGATCCCACTGGCGGGGCCATCACCATCGACGCGGTGGACATCCGCGAGTTTCAGTTGCAGGGCCTGCGCCAGCACTTCGGATTCGTCTTGCAGGATACCGTGCTCTTCCGCGGCACCGTGGCCGAAAACATCGCGTACGGGCGTCCCACCGCCAGCGCTCGTGAGATTGCGGAAGCGGCGCAATTGGCCAACGCTCACGAGTTCATTCAACAGATGCCGGAGGGCTATCAGACTTTGGTCGGCGAGCGGGGAGTGACGCTATCGGGCGGACAGAGACAACGCATCGGGATTGCGCGCGCGTTCATCCGCAACAGCCCCATACTGATTCTCGACGAGCCTACCGCGGCACTGGACGTCGAAGCCGAGGGACGGGTGATGGAGGGATTAATGCGTTTAATGCGTGGCAAGACCGTGATCATGATCGCTCACCGGCTGGCAACGCTGCAGGCGGCGGACAAGATCGTTGTTCTCAAGAACGGAGTGGTCGCCGAGGAAGGCGGCCACCAGACTCTGCTGTCCCTGGGCGGAATCTATGCCGGTCTGCACAACTCTCAGTCCCCCGCGGATAGCGGAGGGTCTGTTGGCAAGGAGGCGCTATGGCACGCAAGCTCATCGTGATGCCGGACGATACCATCGAGCCGATTTTGACCGCGATCGGCGCGGCGGCGAAATCCCTGCGGATCAAAATGTTCAGCGTGTCCGACCGCAGGGTGCTGAGCTCCCTGGTGAAGGCGCACAAGCGCAAGGTGAAGATTCGCGTCTTACTGAACCCTGCCCGTCATAGCGGCGAGATCCAAAACCGGGGCGCGCGAGCCGTGTTGCTGGAAGCCGGTATCGACGTGCTCGACACCAACCCGGCGTTCGCCGTTACGCACGAAAAGTCCATGGTCGTAGACGATTCGAGTGCGTTTATCGGCTCCTTGAACTGGGACCCGGACAATTTCGAGGAGACGCGTGAGTTCGCCGTCACTTCCACCGATCCGGATGAAGTGGCGGAAGTGATCGAGTGCTTTGAGGCCGACTGGAGCCGCCAGCCTTTCGAGCCGCGGCAGCCTTCCAATCTCATCTGGTGTCCTGGCCCCGGCCGCCAGCAGATTGCCGACTTCATCGACCAGGCGAAACACTCGCTATTCGTGCAGAACGAACGCTACCAGGACGCCATCATCGTCGAACATTTGGTGCGGGCGAAACTGCGCGGCGTGAAGGTCCACGTGATGACCCGCCCTTCGCACTCGCTGCGAGCCAGGAAAGTCGTGGAAGGGGTTGGAGACCTGCGCATCATGAACGACGTAGGCATCGGCATCCACAAGATGAAGCACTTGAAGTTACATGCCAAGGTGTTGCTTGCCGATAAGTCGCGCGCGGTAGTCGGATCCATCAATCTGGCTTCGAGCAGTTTCGACGATCGCCGCGAGCTGGCGATTCAGTTGGACGATCCTGAAGTCCTGGAGCGCCTGGTGAACATCGTCCACGACGATTGGCGGAGCTCGCAGGCGCTCGATCTGAGCGATCGCGCCGTGTTGTCCGACCTGGAGCGCCATCCCAAGAACGGCGGCCTGGCGAAAATCACGCCACCGGCTACTAACCAGGCGGACTATTGAGTCTCCCAGATTTGGGCGGCACGTCGACGTGGCGCAGTCACTCCTGCCTGTAGCGCGGCAGGTACTCACCGGGATGAGTAGTAACAAGAATGCCGTGATCGGTGACAGGGCCGGTGCGCGAATGGCCCTCGCCTTCATTCTTCATAATCGAGACTCCGATCGTTGGCATCGTCAGCGCGACGGTGCCTGGTCGATTGGTTGATGGTTGGCATTCACCAGCTGGATCGGGATCTTGTGCTCCCCGGCCGGCTCGCCCAAACTCTGGAACGATGTGCGGGCGGCTCAGTAAGGGCTCAAACATTCGCGACGAAGAGGGCAGTCCGTGGAGCAGCAGAATGGTGGGCGCATTCTTCGGGCCGGCCTCCCGGTAAAAAATAGAGAGCCCATCTATGGCGATCGTGCGATAGAGAGCAAGCGTCCCTCTCCTTGGGCGTAGGCCACAAGCTGGAGCGATGCGAGCATAAGCGCAAAACGCATTTTGCTAACCTGCGAGCCGGCTTCACATCGTCAGGACGACGCGGAACTGTGCGTCACCGCTCAGCATGCGTGCGTATGCCTCGGCCGCCTTTTCGAGAGGATAGGTTTCGATCATGGATCGCACACCGGTCAATTCGGAGAACCGCAGCGTATCCTCGGAATCGGCTGGTGTTCCGGTGAGCCACCCTTGAATCGCTCGGTTTCCGGTAATGAGTTGCACCGGCGTCACCTCTATGGGATCGAACGTCACCCCAATGACCATCAGCTTGCCGTTCGGTCCCAGCCCGTCAATCAGTTCGGACATCGCTTTCGAGCTCGGGGCCGTCGCCAGAATCACTTGCGCGCCGCCCAGTTGCTGCAATGCCTCCGCCGGCTTCGTCGTTTTACTATCGATGTAGATGCTCGCTCCCAGCTTCTTGGCGAGAGCCGCATTTGCGGACCCGCGCCCGATAGCGGCGACCTTGTAACCGAACTTGCTCGCGTATTGAACTCCGAGGTGCCCCAGACCGCCGATTCCCTGCACGGCAACCAGATCGCCTGGCAGCGCACCGCTGTGCCGCAGCGAGTTGAAGGTGGTGATGCCGGCGCAAAGCAAGGGCGCCGCTTCGGCGGCACTAAGACTTTCCGGTATCGCAGCCAACGCGTCGACTGGAGCCAACATGTATTCCTGGTAACCGCCGTCATAGCTGATACCGGGAACTTGCGCGCTTCGGCAATTCACGAAATCTCCCCGCCGGCATGAGGGACACGTACCGTCGTGGCCTCCGTGCCAGCCCACTCCGACCCGCTGCCCTGTCTTCCACGCGGAAACACCTGGCCCTACTTCGTCGATTACGCCGGCGACCTCGTGTCCCGGAACGCGCGGATACTGAATACCGGGCCAGAGGCCGTCGGTCACCAGCACATCGCTGTGACAAATGCCGCAAGCCTGAACCTTAATGCGCACCTGTCCATTAGCGGGCTTAGGGATCTCGCGCTCGACGATCTCGAAGCCTCCGCCCGCTTTAGAAATCTGCGCCACCCTCATTGCCCCCACTGCGATGCTCGTCGTTGCCATAATTCCTCCTGTACTCTAATTCTTCGTTTCGTTGCGCCACTCAAAGACTGAAGCTTGCGCCTTTGCCGCGCCGTGAATTCTCACCGTTCTTACTCCGCCGAGGCGGGGTCCGCCAGGCGCTCTGCGAAAATCTTGGGCCGTACAGTCCATAAAACGCTTCGTGAAGAAGACGCCAGCTTTATTAACGACAACATCGGTAGAGTCGAACCAGCTCATCGCGGCAGGGGTCACGTCTTCGACAGTCGAAGCCTCGCCGATGTCTCGCGGCGCCAGAAGCAACCGTTTCGCCGGCTTGAATTCGGACTTTGCGGTAAGCAGCGAACTGGCAGCGGGATTGGACGCTGGTGCCGATGCTTCGACA
>Ga0181528_10001057_pt1 | contig 17499 bp, 14 predicted proteins | sample PEATcosm2014_Bin_47_FD_119742 | JGI IMG/M metagenome (GOLD analysis project Ga0181528, IMG submission 119742) | Peatland microbial communities from MTU Mesocosm Facility, Houghton, MI, USA - PEATcosm2014_Bin10_10_metaG | ecosystem: Environmental > Terrestrial > Soil > Wetlands > Peat | place...
CAACACGGTCCGCTACTCGGAGCGTCTCTATGAGTCCAGCGGCATTTCAGTAGAACCGATCGATCTCTCGGAAATCTTTGGCCGCATCCAAAAGCTGAGCGACAACGACGATGCTGCGCAAGCCAAGCTGGCCGCCATCAAGAGCTATGTCAGCACCGGTGGCGTGCCTGAAGCGGCGCTGCTCAAGATCGCCAAGCTGGGCGCGGTCATCGACACCTGGATGAAGCAGACTAACTGCGCCGTCACCGCCGTTCAGTGCTGGACCAGCTTCGAAGAGTACTTCGGCGTCGTGCCCTGCACCATCATGAGCATGATGAGCAACGACCTTATTCCCTCAGCCTGCGAAGTGGACATTCCCGGCGTGCTGGGGATGTATATGATGACACTGGCCAGCGGCACGCCTTCGGCGCTTCTGGATTGGAACAACAACTACGGCACTGATCCCAACAAGTGCGTCTGCTTCCATTGTTCTAATCTTCCCAAGCACTTCTTCAAGGAAGTCAGGATGGACTACCAGGAGATCATCGCTGGCACGGTGGGCAAGGCCAACACCTTCGGCACCTGCGTGGGCCGCGTCAAGGCTGGCGTGATGAGCTACGCGCGCTACTCCACCGACGACAACCACGGTATCATCCGCGGTTATACCGGCAAAGGCGCTTTCACTGACGATCCGCTGGAGACCTTTGGCGGAGCAGGCGTCGCTCACATTCCCCAACTGCAGAAGCTGCTGCGCTTCATCTGCCGCGAGGGCTTCGAACACCATGTGGCCTCCAACTTCAGCGACGTTTCCAAGTCCGTCCACGAAGCCGCGACGCGCTATATGGGCTGGGATTCCTACTTTCACGGGCAAGAGGAAATCTAGGGAGCAGTTGCTCAGGGCGATGTTTTGAAAGTACACGGCTTCAGCCATGCCGCAAAGCTAGCCACTTAAAATGGGCTTTAGTCCCTGAGGAAATTTCAGCATTCGCATGAAATCTCTTCGAGAACTAAAGCCCGAAATTTTGTTTTGTATCAATGTTTGGGCTGAAGTATGCGCCCTTGAACGCAAATCATTACGATATTTTTCGGAGATTCGATGACCATCGTTGCAGGAGTGGATTTTGGAACACTGAGCGTTCGCGTTTCGGTCATGGATAGCGATCGGGGCCGTCTTTCCACAGCAGTTGCGGAGTATCCGCTGCATCGCAAGCGCGACGATCCCAACTTTGCAACTCAATCCCACGCTGATCAGATGAACGCGCTGGTGAAGGCTTCACGAGAGGCGGTCGCCAATGCGCAGATCGATGGTGCGCAGATTGCGGCCATCGCGCTTGACACCACCGGCTCCAGTGTTGTGCCGGTGGACGCGCAAATGCAGCCCCTAAACGACTATTACCTTTGGTGCGACCATCGCGCCAACTCCGAGGCGAGGGAGATCACAGAACTGGCGCACAGTGAAAAGCTGGAAGCCATCGATTGGTGCGGCGGCGTCTATTCGCACGAGTGGGGCTTCGCCAAGCTGCTGCACTGGTTGCGCAACAATCCCGACAAACGCGATCAGTTTGCCTCGGCCTTCGAGCATTGCGACATGGTGGCAGCCACGCTTTGCGGCGTAACCGATCCCAAGTTGGCCAAGCGCAGTGTCTGCGCGATGGGCCACAAGTGGATGTGGAATCCCAAGTGGGGCGGCCTGCCATCGCAGGAGTTTTTGTCCAAGCTCGACCCGCTCTTAGACGGCGTCCGCGAGAAACTAGCAGGTGATTATCAAACTTCCGATCATCTCGCCGGCACTCTTGCTCCGCAATGGGCAGAAAGACTCGGACTCAAGACCGGCATCCCTATCCCCGTCGGCGCTTTTGATGCGCACTGGGATGCGCTGGGCGCTGGCTGCCGCGAGGGCGATGTCGTCAATGTCGTCGGCACATCCACCTGCATCATTGCGATGAGTCCTAAGACGCAACTGATTCCCGGTGTCTGCGGCGTGGTGCCGGGCAGCGTGCATCCCAGCTTCACTGGTATCGAGGCGGGTCTCTCTGCTACAGGCGATATCTTTGAAGCCATCGCCCGCCGTGCCGGAACGAAGGTTGCAGAGCTCTCTCGGGGGTTGGAGTCGTATCGTCCTGGACAGACCGGCCTGCTGCGCCTCACATGGGACAATGGCGACCGCACGGTCTTGGTCAATCCGGAACTCGGCGGCATGACTCTCGGCTGGAATCTGGTGCAATCCGCGCAAGATGAACTCTTCGCAGCGATTGAAGGCACGGCATTTCACACTCGCATCATCCTCGAACGCATGGCCGAGTACGGTGTGCCGGTCGAACGCGTTATCAATGCCGGCGGCATCCCGCAGAATAATGCCGTTCTCAATCAGGTCTATGCCGACGTGCTGGGCAAGCCGGTGTTGGTTCCGGCGGGCGTACCCACCAGTCGCGGCTCGGCGATCATCGCGCTGCTTGCGGCGGGAGCATTTTCCACCATCGAAGAGGCGCAGCAGAAGCTCTGCCTTCCTTTCACTGTCTTCTCGCCCAGGCCGGATGCAGTAGCGGTCTACCAGAGGCTCTTTGCGCTCTATCGCAAGGTTTATTTCGCGCTGGGTACGCGCACGGCCGAAGCGGTTCCGCTCGGAGAGATTCTGCCCGAATTGAGAAAGATTGCTGGCGATTCCCTGGCGAGTGTCTCGTAAGCAGGCGGCTGCTTCTTCGTGCCTCCGCTTTGTATTCTTGCCAGACGGCAGCGGAAGCGTCCAGTGTGCAGAACTGCCCCTGCCTTTATACTGATATGTTTGCCACTGGCGTTGTGGCGAGTCGGTCGCAGTTGGCTGAATTAAGTGGATCGGGAAGGAGCAGATTTTGTCTCAAGCAGAGATTGGCATCATCGGCGGTAGCGGGTTGTATTCCATGCCTGGATTCACCAATGTGCGTGAAGAACGTGTCGAGACGCCCTTTGGCGAGCCGTCCGACGCTTTTGTGCTCGGCGAGCTGGAGGGGCGCAAGGTGGCTTTTTTGGCGCGCCACGGGCGTGGCCACCGCATCCTGCCCTCGGAGCTGAACTTCCGCGCCAACATCTATGCGATGAAGTCGCTGGGCGTCGAGCGCATCCTTTCGGTCTCGGCTGTCGGCTCGCTCAAAGAGGAGCACAGGCCGACTGATTTCGTAATTCCCGATCAGTTCATCGATCGCACCTTCAATCGTGTCGCCACATTCTTTGGCGAGGGCATTGTCGGCCACGTGGCCTTCGGCGATCCGGTCTGCGCGACGGTGGCCAAGGCGGCTGCAGATGCCTGCGCGTCGGTGGGCGTCACGGGCAAGCTAGGCGGGACGTATGTCTGCATGGAAGGGCCGCAGTTCTCGACGAAGGCCGAGTCGAAGCTCTATCGCAGTTGGGGCGCGGACGTGATCGGCATGACCAATCTGCAAGAGGCCAAGCTGGCCCGCGAGGCGGAGATCTGCTACTCGACCATCGCCATGGTCACCGACTACGATTGCTGGCGCGAGGGGCATGATTCAGTGACGATTGAAGAGATTGTGCGCGTGCTGCATCAGAATGCGGAGAATGCCGCGAAGGTGGTGAAGGCTGCGGTAGCCGCAATGCCGAAGGAGCGAACTTGCGCCTGTGCCTCGGCTGCCAAGTACGCCGTGCTCACTGCGCCGGAGGCGATTCCGGCAGCGGCAAAGGAGCGGCTGGGACTGCTTTTCGGGAAGTACCTGGGTTGAGAAGGAGACCAGCGCGCCGTACTTCAGATCATTGCACGTATCATTAGGAGAAAAGAGATGACTGCATTTGTGAGGACACTTTCAGAACTTATTGAACACCTGATCATATTCGTCGGGCTCTTTCTCTTAGTGATTTCCTATAGGAAACTGACTCACCAGGGCATAGACAAAGAGGATAGAGAACAATTCGTAAAGATTTTTGGAGCAACAGCCGTTGTATTTATTACAGGGGACGTACTGCATTTCTTGTATCTCCTTTTGTTTCACCGTTAATTTGCTTTTCATGTAGTTCTTGTCAGGTAGAAGGAGAAAAAATGGCCATCACCGTAGTGGGCAGCGTAGCATACGACACGATTGAAACACCGGCGGGAAAGCGCGAGCGCTGCCTGGGCGGCGCGGCGACGTACTTCTCGCTGGCGGCGAGTTTTTTCACAGATGTGCGGGTCATCGCCGTGGTGGGCGAGGATTTCGGCAAGCGGCAAGAGGCTGTCTTCGAGGCGCGCAAGATCGATACGCGCGGCATTGAACACACGGCGGGCAAGAGCTTTTTCTGGGAGGGATCGTACCTGGAAAATCTCAACGAAGCCAAGACGCATAATACCGAATTAAATGTTTTTGCCGCCTTCAATCCCAAGATTCCTGACTCCTATCGCGATTCGGAGTTTCTCTTTTTGGCGAATATCGATCCCGTCTTGCAGCGCCGCGTGCGCGAACAGATGCCCGATGTGAAGCTGGTCGCCGGCGACACGATGAACTACTGGATCAAGGATCATCGCTCTGCATTGCTCGAAGTCTTGAAGGGCTTGGATATTCTGCTCATCAATGACACCGAGGCCAAGATGCTGGCCGGCAACAACAACCTTGTGCAGGCCGCGCGCGCAGTGATGGCGATGGGGCCGAAGACGCTCGTCGTCAAGCACGGCGAGTATGGCGCAACGCTCTTTCACGGGAGCAAGATTTTTCGCGCTCCGGCTTTGCCGCTGGAAGAGGTCATCGATCCGACCGGCGCGGGCGACAGCTTTGCCGGCGGCTTCTTCGGCTATCTTGCCTCGCAGCCGGAACAGACTCCGGCGGCTTATCGGCGCGCCATGTTTTACGGCAGCGTGATGGGATCCTTTGCCTGCGAGCGCTTCGGCACCGAGCGGACGCAGCAGCTCACGCGCGCGGAGATCGACGCGCGCTTCAACTTTTTCCGCGAGTTGACGCACCTTGACTAATAAGCCGATCTCGCGTTCAGAGTGGCTCACCGTGCTTCTGTCTTGCTCGGCAGCTTCAATCAGTGCAATTGTTTGGAGCTGGCGTTACGCTGCGTTGCTCAACTACGGGGATGCCGTCGCCCATCTGCATATTGCGCGGCGAGTTTTTGATTCGCGCATTCCGCGGCTGACCGAGCTTGGCTCGGTATGGCTGCCGCTGCCGCACGTGCTGCTGCTGCCTTTTGTTCAGATTTACAGTTGGTGGGCTAATGGAATGGCCGGTGTGATTCCTTCGGCGTTCGCCTACCTCACGGCCTGTGCGGGAATTTATCGTCTGGCGCGAAACTGGCTAGCTCCTACAGCATCCGCGCTGGCACTGGCCTTCTTCGCGCTAAATCCCAATCTGCTTTATCTGCAAACCACGGCGATGACCGAGCCGCTCTTCATCTGCGAGATGGTATGGGTTGCGGTGTGGCTGGTCGAGTGGCGCGCGAGTTTGAATGGCGATGTGCATAGCACTGGCCGTCTACAATGTTTGATTGCGCTGGTGCTGATTACATCCATCTTCACGCGCTACGACGGATGGATCATGGCGCTGGTTGTGTGGATGTGCATGGGTGTGACGCTGCTGCGCCATGGGCGGCTGCGTTCGCTGAGTTTCTGGATCGCCAGTCTTTTTCTCCTAGTGGCTCCCATCGCATGGTTTGTATACAACGCTGTCGGTTTCGGCGATTGGCTCTACTTTGTGCGCGGTCCGTATTCGGCCAAGGCCATCGAGTTGCATACCATGTCGCATGGAGACGGACCACCGCATCCAGGCTGGCACAATCCCTGGGTTGCATTGCTCTTCTTCGTCAAAGTTGCCGAAATGGACGCGGTTGCAGCGGCATGGGGAAATGTTTTGCTGGTCATCAGTCTGTTGGGAACAGCGTGGGCATGGCTGACAGAGCGGCGGCGCGCATTCACCTGGGCTCTCCTCTTGTTGATTCCGATTCCTTTTTACGCTTACTCGGTCGCCTATAGCTCGGTGCCGATTTTTCTGCCGACGTGGTGGCCTCACTCCTGGTACAACACGCGCTATGGAATGGAACTGTTGCCGGCCCTGGCGCTTGGAGTAGGCTTTGCCGCAAGTTTTTTGCTGGCTGTAATCCAAGAGTTCAAGCCGCGCGAGGCTTATACGATCTGGCAGCGCTGCGCAGTGAGTCTTTTCTTCGTGGTTGTGATTCTGGATGCAGGTCAGATGATGCGCGAGTGTCCTCTCACTTACGTCGAGGGTATCAAGAACATTGAGGCGCGCAGAAATTACGAAATTGAAATTCCTCCGGTGTTGCGCACTTTGCTGGCAGAGCGGTCAGGAGCCGCGGTGCTGATGGATACGTCAACATTCCCCAACCTTGTTGCCTTTACCGGCATTCCGCTCCGCCAGACGATCAACGAGAGCGATCTCGGAATTTATACTGCTGCACTGGCAGCGCCCGCTTCCCATGCGGCAATTGTTCTCGCCTTCGATGGGGATCAGATCGATCGCGCTGTGAAAGCGCATCCTGAGGACCTGACAGCAGTTCGCCGCTTCAGCACGCCTGGCCAGCCTGCCGGAACAATTTATACTTCGGATAAGATTGTTGGTCCATAACGAAACCGGCGGATGCAATTTTTATCCCTAAGTGAATGCACCGATTGAAGCAGAGTTTTTGTAATTTGGAGGATGTTTGATTTCTTTTACGAAAGCGCACGCCTGCGGCAACGACTTTCTGGTTGTGACCGAAGAGGCAGCGGCAGATCACGATTGGGCAAATTTGGCGCGCCGTCTGTGTGCGCGCAACACTGGCATTGGCGCCGACGGCATTGAGTTTTTCGCCTGGACCGGGCCGAAGTCGGGTCGCATCCGACTGCACAATGCTGACGGCTCCATTGCCGAGATCAGCGGAAACGGCACGCGCTGCGTGGCGGCGTGGATGGCGCGGGAGCGCGACTTGCAGCATGGCGATGAATTGGAGATTACGACCGACGCCGGCCCGCGTATCTGCAAGATCAACGCACTCAAGACGAACGATAGATTTACCGTGGAAGTCACCGCGGGAATGGGTGTTCCAGCGTTTACTGCTCGCTCGGTAACGCTGACCAATGGGCTTACAGTCGAGGGCGTAGAGGTCTCCACCGGCAATCCGCATTTTGTTATCGCGGTGGAAGATGCGGAGTTCACGATCTCCGGATCAACCTGGCGGCAGATTGGCGCGGAGATTTGCATACATCCAGATTTTCCCAATCAAACGAACGTAGAATTCATGCAAATCATCAGTTCTTCCGAGATTGAGATTCGCATCTGGGAGCGCGGTGTAGGACCAACATCCTCTTCGGGCACCGGCAGCTCGGCTTGTGCGACCGCCGCAATCGCCGTGCAAGGCTGCCAATCGCCGCTCACTGTCGTCGCGCCAGGTGGCGCGCAGACCATAGCATGGAGAGGACTTGGGACCGAGCTGTACCTGACAGGCCCCGCGTCGCTGATCGCACGTGGCGAGGCGTGGATCGCATGACAGCCTTGCGCAGATTGTTTACTGTTCCTGAGGGCGCGGAGATTGGCGCCATCTCTCCCGCTTCTACGCCAAAGCCGGAGCGCGTCGAGCGCGGTCTGGCCGTACTGCGTGCACTAGGGTACGCACCGCAGCCAAGCGAGCACATCCTTGCGCGTGGTCCGCTTTATTTTGCGGGAACGCCGGCGATGCGCCTCAGTGATTTACATCATGCCTTTGCCGACGATCAACAGCGCGCAATCTTCTGTACGCGCGGCGGCTACGGATCGAACTATCTGCTCGATCAACTTGACCTCGATCTCATCGCCGAAAGCCCCAAGCCCTTCATTGGTTACAGCGATCTGACCGCAATGCAGTTGTGGCTGCTCGATCAGATTCAGCTTCCGGCCTTTCATGGTCCCATGCTCTCGGCGGATTTTGCTCGTGAAGACGGAGTGCATCTGGCCAGCTTGCAAGCGGCGTTGGGCGGCAAGCCTTACATCGTTGGGGCTGCCGAGGGTCTACGGCCCCTGCGCCCCGGTCGTATGCGCGGAACGCTCTATGGCGGCTGCCTCAGCATTCTTGTTGCGCTATTGGGTACGCCCTATGAACCGCAGACCGAAGGCAAGCTGCTCTTCCTCGAAGATGTGAATGCCAAGCCTTATCAAATCGACCGTATGCTCTGGCAATTGCGCGAAGCGGGTAAGCTCGAAGGTGTGCGTGGCATCGTCTTCGGCGAGATGCTCGATTGCACCTCACCCGGCGCGCCGCCGGAGTTGCTCGATCAGGTCATCCTGCACGCCCTCGACAATTTCAAAGGTCCGATCGCCATCGGCTTGCGATCGGGCCATGTCTCGCATCAGAATGTTACGTTGACCTTCGGCGTTGATGCAGAGTTGCTGGTCCATCAAGAAGCGCGTCTGCATTTGATCGAACCGGCGTTGAGGACGCTCGGAACAGCGTCGCACGCGACAAAGCCGGAGGTGGAGCTGTGAGCACATCTTCACGCCACATCCATCTCAGCGGCATCTGCGGTACTGCGATGGCATCGCTTGCTGGTCTTTTGCAGTTGCGGGGCCACCGCATCACCGGCTCCGACAAAGCGGCCTATCCGCCGATGAGCGATCAATTGCGCGCGATGGGTATCAGAGTGATGGAGCCTTACGCCGAGGTTAATCTTGATCCCAAGCCGGATTTGGTAGTTATCGGCAATGCACTCTCGCGCGGCAATCCGGAGATTGAGAGGGTCCTCGACGATCGCATTCCCTTCACATCGATGGCTGCTCTCTTGCGCGAAGAGTTTCTTGCTGGCCGCGAGTCGCTCGTGGTTTCTGGAACGCACGGCAAGACAACGACAACTTCGATGCTGGCGTGGATATATCAGGTGGCTTCGCGCGAAGATCCGGCGTTGGAGCCGTCGTTTCTGATCGGTGGCGTGGCGGAGAATTTTGGCACCAGCTTTCAACTGCGCCCCACACGCACTTTCATCATCGAAGGCGACGAATATGACACGGCTTTCTTCGACAAAGGGCCAAAGTTCCTGCACTACTTTCCTGACGCGCTGATTCTGACTCACGTCGAGTTTGATCACGCCGACATATATTCCGATTTAGCTGCTGTGAAGACAGCCTTCAAACGGCTGGTCAATCTGGTTCCTCGCCATGGACTGATCGTCGCCTATGACGGCAGCGACAATGTAAGCGAGTGCGTCTCCAAAGCGCTCTGCCGCGTCGAGCGTTACGGCTTTTCGGATCGTTCCGAATGGCGTATCCGCAATCTGCGCTACAGCGGCGGGCTGACACGCTGGGAGGTATGGCGCAGCGATACGCTGTGGGCCGATTTGGCGATGGAACTTGCTGGCGAGCACAACGCGCTGAATGCAACAGCGGCGGTGGCGCTGGCTGCGGGGCAGGGAATCGGCAAAGATTCGATCGTGCGGGCGCTGGCCAGTTTCAAGAGTGTGAAGCGCCGGTTGGAGGTGCGCGCTGTCATCAACGGCGTCACCATCATCGATGACTTCGCCCATCATCCCACTGCCATACGCGAAACTCTGCGGGCACTTCGTGCCGTTTATCCCCAGTCGCGTCTTTGGGCAATTTTAGAGCCGCGTTCCAACACGCTGCGGCGCAAGGTGCTCGAAGTCGATCTCGTCGAAAGCCTGCGCCAAGCCGACCGCGTACTGCTGGCCGGTGTCTATCAGCAGCAGCTCATCGCGGAGGGCGAGCGGCTGCACCCTGAGGAGGTGGTGCGCGCACTGAATGCGGTGGGAACACCGGCGGAACTTTGCGCGGATGTGGAGGCGATTATCAACCATATTGCGCCGCTCCTCCGTTCCGGCGATGTTGTTGCGATTCTCTCCAACGGCGGCTTTGACGGCATCTATGAGAAGTTGCCCGCGCGACTCGATGAGCGATCGAAAGGGCCGGCATGATCTCATCCCTCTTGTTGCTGGCCACGCTCGCCGTGCTCATACCGATCGTCGGGAGCATCTTCATTCCCTGGATGCTGATTACCGGCAACATCATGCCGCTCTATAAGGCCACGCATTGGCTGGTGCGTACCAGTTACCGCGTTGCAGGAATTCGCATCGCCGTCGAAGGCCGGGAGCGCGTGCCGGCTGGAACGGCGTGCATCTTCATGGCCAATCATGTCTCCAATCTCGATCCGCAGGCACTGATCCCAGAGATTCCCGGCCGCACCTCGGCTTTTCTGAAGCGCTCACTGATGAAGATTCCTATCGTCGGCTACGGCTTCCGCCTGGGAGAGTTCATTCCCGTGGATCGCAAAGGCAGCGCAGTCAGTGCGCAAGAGAGTGTCGCCGCCGCCCAGCGCTTGCTGGACAAAGGCATTCACATCACCACCTTTGTCGAAGGAACGCGTTCCCCTGATGGACGACTGCTGCCCTTCAAGAAAGGCCCATTCTATCTCGCCATGCAGACAGGCGCTCCCTGCATTCCGGTCTCTATATACGGCACCGAGACGATGATGGCCAAAGGCAGCTTGCGTATCAAGCCTGGCACGGCGCACATCGTCTTTCAAGTGCCGATCTATCCCGGCAATTTCGCCACGCGCGAGGAACTGTCGGAGGCCGTACGCGCTTCCATCGCCTCAGGCCTTCCGGAGTGGATGCGGGGATGAATCTCTACGGTTGCACAATCGCGTTATAGCCGTCGTTCAGCAGCCGGATGCGCATCGCATTGGCGTCGTTGCGACTGCTGAAGGGGCCGACCCGCACATGAATAAGATTGTCGGCGGCATCGCGAATTTCTGTTACAGAGTAGCCGTGCTTGCGTAGCGCTCCGGCCAGAACATCCGCGTCCTCCTGGTGCGACACAGCGGCAATCTGAACCATCAATGCGTTGGTTGGCGCGGCAGCGGACGATGTGTCAGGCAGAGCGGGCTTCACGACCGGCTGGATGGAGTTTGTACTGCTTGCGACGGAAGTTGATCCTGGATCCTGAGGATTGACCGCTGCCTCTGCGCCCGATGGTCCGGATGCGGGTTGGCTCTCTGCGCCAAGCGGCGGTGCAGAATTATTTTGAGGAGCTGGGGATGGCTTGGGAAGGGAGTTGCCGGAGGCGGCTTGAACATTCGATGGCTGGTTGTTCGTTGACGGCCCCTGTGAACTGTGGCCGCCCATCGAGTAGCCTAGCCCGAAGCAGAGTGCGCAAAGCACAACCAAGCCAAGCCCAAGACCGAACAGCACTACTGGCCCCAGCGTGATTTCTGTGTCGCGCGGGCGCAAGGCGGGTTTAAGCTCATCCTCTTCAAAAACGTCTTGCATGGAATACTCTCTGGGATAAAAATTCAAAAAAACGAACACAAGAAGCGCGGGCGGCGCCGCGCCTCTTGCCAAGAAATCGAAGTCTTGCAGCCTCGTCCCGCTGAAAGAGCGGTTTTTCTTTACCTCTTCTCCACTTCCAGCTTGGGCGGGACCGTCGCACTGATCTTGTTAAGCAACGTCATCAACTCCATCGGCAGCGGGAAGACAATGGTAGTGTTCTTCTCGACGCCGATTTCAGTGAGCGTTTGCAGGTATCGCAATTGCAGCGTCATTGGCTCGGTAGCCAGCAGGTGCGCTGCGTCCACCAGCTTCTGTGCGGCGTTGAACTCGCCTTCGGCATGGATGATCTTCGACCGTTTTTCGCGCTCGGCTTCGGCCTGTTTGGCCATGGCTCGCTGCATCTGGTCGGGCAGGTCCACTTGTTTGACCTCGACCGAGACGACCTTCACGCCAAACGGTTCCGTCCGCTGGTCCATGATCGACTGGATGCGAACATTCAGCTTGTCGCGATGGCTGAGCAGTTCGTCCAACTCGACCTCACCCAGCACCGTGCGCAGCGTGGTCTGGGCCAATTGCGAGGTCTGATAGACATAGTTGGCCACCTTGATGGCCGCGTCATTGGGGCTGACCACGTAAAGCGTGACGACGGCATTCACCTTGATGGTGACGTTGTCGCGAGTGATTACGTCCTGGGCTGGAACTTCAAGCACTTCCTGTCGCAGTGAAATGCGGACCATCTGTTGTATGGGCCGGAAGACAAAGATGATGCCCGGCCCGTACGGCTCAGGCGAGACGCGGCCTAAGGTATAAATCACTCCGCGCTCGTACTCGCGAAGTATCTTGATGCAGTTGAGAACATAGAGGACAACGATGGCAAGAAAGATCAGAAGCGGAGTTAGCAGATCTGGCATTGATATTCCCTCACTCAGGACGGATTGTACTCCACTACAGTTTATGCAGGAAATGGAAAAACGGTGGATTTTATCCGCGGCGCCAAAGGGAAAATGAAAGGATTTTCCGTTCGGCGCCTCCTATGCCACTTTTTGTCGAACCCGCAGCCTGCTGTTTCATGCCAGACGAAGCAGGTTGACCGCCGGCTTCCGCTCTCAACCTGCTATTCAGGATGCCAGAATTTCGAAGCGACAGATGTTATTTACCTCTGAATCTGTGTTAGGTCTCGCACCGCGCCGCGCGATGCGCTGGTGGCCATGGCGGCATAAGCCTGCAGAGCTTTGGAGACCTTGCGTTCACGTGTTGCGGGCTTCCATGCGGCTGCACCTTTCGCCTCCGCGGCTTCGCGCCGCTTGGTCATCTCCGCGTCCGATAGATTTACGCGTAGCACGCGCCGGGGAATGTCGATCTCAATGATGTCGCCCTCTTCGACAAGAGCCAGCGAACCGCCCTCGGCAGCTTCCGGTGAAATATGGCCGATACAGAGTCCAGAAGAACCGCCGGAGAAGCGTCCATCAGTAATCAGTGCGCAGACCTTGCCCAAACCCTTCGACTTGAGATAACTGGTCGGATAGAGCATCTCCTGCATTCCAGGCCCGCCCCTGGGTCCTTCATAGCGAATGACCACGACATCACCGGGAACGATCTTGTCTCCCAGAATCGCCTCGACCGCTGAATCCTGGCTCTCGAAGATACGCGCCCGCCCGGTAAACGTCAGGTGCGCGGGATCGACGCCAGCCGTCTTCACAATACAGCCCTCCTCGGCGATATTGCCGAAGAGCACGGCCAGGCCGCCGTCTTTGCTGAAGGCGTGCGCCATGTTGCGGATCACTCCGCTATCGCGGTCTAAATCCAACTCGTCGTAGCGATTGCTCTGGCTGAAAGCCTCCGTGGTGCGGACTCCACCAGGTGCAGCGCGATAGAACCTCTGGATCGCCTCCGTTGGTGAACCTTTAACGTCCAGCTTGTCTATGGCCTTGCCTAGCGTTGGCGAATGAACAGTGTGCGTAGAGCGATGCAGCAACCCAGCCCGGTCCAGCTCGCCGAGAATAGCGAAAATTCCGCCGGCGCGGTGCACATCCTCCAAATGAACGGAAGGTGCCGATGGAGCCACTTTGCAAAGATTCGGAACGCGGCGTGAGAGGCGGTCAATATCGGCCATCGTGAAGGGCACCTCGCCCTCTTGCGCCATAGCCAGCAGATGAAGAACTGTGTTCGTCGAGCCGCCCATGGCAATGTCCAGCGTCATTGCATTCTCGAAGGCCTCGAAGGTCGCAATGCTGCGCGGAAGCACCGTTGTGTCGTCCTGTTCGTAATAGCGCTTGGCCAGATCGACGATGGTTCTTCCCGCCTGAAGGAACAACTCTTTCCGGTCGGAGTGGGTGGCCACGATGCTTCCATTGCCGGGAAGCCCCAACCCCATCGCCTCAACCAGGCAGTTCATCGAATTGGCAGTGAACATTCCTGAACAGGAACCGCAGGTGGGGCAAGCGGAGTGCTCATACTCATCTACTTCCGCATCGCTTACATTGGGATCTCCTGCGACGATCATTGCATCGATCAGATCGACGGTCTTGACGATGTTGCCGCTCAGCTTGACTTTGCCCGCTTCCATCGGTCCGCCGGAGACAAAAACCACGGGAATGTTCAGCCGCAGCGCTGCCATCAGCATTCCCGGCGTAATCTTGTCGCAGTTGGAGATGCAAACCAGCGCATCGGCGCAGTGGGCATTCACCATGTATTCGACCGAATCGGCAATCAGATCTCTTGAGGGCAGGCTATAGAGCATTCCGTCATGTCCCATCGCGATGCCGTCATCGATGGCGATGGTATTGAATTCCTTCGCAACTCCGCCCACACGCGCTATCTCCGCGGCGACCAGTTGACCCAGGTCTTTGAGGTGAACGTGTCCGGGAACAAACTGGGTGAAGGAGTTGGCAATGGCGATGATGGGCTTGCCGAAGTCGCCGTCCTGCATTCCGGTGGCGCGCCACAGGCTGCGTGCTCCGGCCATATTGCGTCCATGCGTCGAGGTTCGAGAGCGATAAACTGGCATGAGAATTATTTTACGCTTTTCGGTGGTAGTGCTATCTATAGCTGGTTGAACTCGCGCCGCGAACGCAATGACAGCGCCATCCGTGCGCCTCAGGAAACTGGAAACAGGTTGATTCCAGTGAAGGAGCTTTAGCGCCAATACCCGATATTGCGCGCTGCGTGGATGGCGAAGGCCGCACTTCTCCAACCTCCTCGACCATACTCGTATGCGGCTTCGACTGGCAGCAGTCCAACCTTTATGCGACACTAAATCAGATTCAAGCGAAAGTGACGCGAAGAGTGTCGCTGGAACCTTCGCCGCCATTCCCGAATTGCGGTGAAGTTGGAGTCATTGACTCATGATCCTATGATTGAAGTGTATGCCCGGATGGCGAAATTGGCAGACGCAGCGGACTTAAAATCCGCAGACCGCAAGGTCGTGGGGGTTCAAGTCCCCCTCCGGGCACCAAGAAAATCAAAGATTTACAGCGAAATAGGCCGCCAACAGTAGGTGGCCATTTTTATTTGGTGGCTGTTCTGATGGCTGTTGGTTTCGACAGAAGGACGCGCTTCGCGAAGGAGCCAATTCAATGGCTGTTTGGTGGCTGTTTTCGGCCTCGGTCCGTCGAATATCGAGTGACATTCCCCGGATAGAGAGAGCATAGCCGAGGCCGGACCGGAGTCAAGGCCGCGCTAAAGCGCGCCGCTTCGCGGTCGTAGAGCCTTGACACCGGCCCTCGTGCCTCGGCAAATCTTCCAATATCCGGGGAATGTTAGCTCTTCTGAACGGCTATTCGGAAGCAGACGCGATCCGCTCCACCACAGACAGCTTATGCGCAGGGGAAAGGTGGCTGTAACGGGCGGACATGATGATCGACTTATGGCCCGCCGCTTCCTGAATCTCTTTGATGGACGCGCCCGCCATCGCCAGCCAGGAACAAAATGTGTGCCGGTTGCTGTGCCAGACATACCCCGTAATACCAGCATCCTCAAGGCAGGGATGGAACCATGAGCGTGTATCGAAGCTCTTGCCTTGACGGGGGAAGACCGGATCGCCCGCCCGCAGGATCGGGCGACGAAGCGATTCAATCGCTGCCACCGCATCCGAATTCAGGTGAACCGTCCGGGCCGATCCGTTTTTCGTTTTGGTCAGTTCGATGGTCCGGCGATCAAGATTAACCTGTGACCACGTACAGGAGTATTGCTCGCCGAGGCGCATTCCGGTATGAACACTCACCACGAATTCCGCCAGATGCTCGGGGAATCGTTTGGTGATCACTTCGCACAGCTTGTCATATTCCTCGCGGCTGAGGAAGCGCAGACGGCCCCCGCCTTCCTTCCGTTGGCGAACGAGCCGGGCCGGATTGACGGCCACCTTGCCATTGCGAACCCCTTCCCGATAGCAGAGCGAGATAAACGCCTTGTAGCGGTTGGCTGTTGCCGCCGTTTTACAGTGCTCACGGAGCCAGCGCTCCAGTTCTTGCGGCGTCACTTCAGCCGCATGGCGAGACCCCATATCCTCACGGACGATGGTCGCCTTGCTTATGTAGTTTCGGTTGTCCTTGTGGTTCGCCACAAACTCCAGAGCGTCGTCAATCAAGTCACCAACCGTAACCACTTTGCTGTTGCGTAACTCCGGCAGTTTGCGGCCTGCTACGGCGTCGGCCTTGCGCGACTGGTACAGCTTGATCGCATCCGACTTGCGCCCAACCTTTTCGCGGTGCCGCTTTCCATCCGCGTAATAGTGAACCCACCAAATGCCGCTGTCCGCAGGATTTTCATATACGCCGCGCATTGAAAACCTCCAATGGCTGTTCTGTCGGATTCATGCTATCACTAATCCGATAGTACAGCCATCACAGACTTCATCAATCAGAAATTGGTCAAACCGATGCTCCCGCCTGTTTCGCCATTTATTTGCTACAATGGCCGCAACTTGATTCAAAAGGTGAGACGATGAAGACCTGCAAAGGGCAATTCAGTACGGAAACTGTGGCGCTCTTGCGTGATGGCTTTGCAAAGTACGGGTGGTCTGCGTCCGAGACGTTTGACTCATATAGTTGCACCGACTGTGGGCGTGCCGGACTTCACGCAAAAAATTACGGCGATCAGTGGCTTCCTGAATCACATTATCCGTTGCCGCGTGCGCGTGTGAATCCCTCAGGTAAATCCGGTTATTACAAGAGGTAAAGTTAGTTGCAACGACTTGCTGTTCGTTGGGTTATAAATGGGCAGAAGTTTCTTCGCCCGTTCAAAGTTGGCTAAATACCAACGTTGCATGAATTCATCAGCCCAGCGGCAGCACATCCGAGAGGCAAAATGACCCCGAAGATAGGACGCAATGACCCATGCTGGTGCGGGTCAGGCAAGAAATACAAGAGGTGCCATATCAACCGAACCGACCAGGATGTGGTGCGACCGTGGGAAGTCGATGCGCATTTTCGGCAACGCGCAGAAAGAGGCGAGTGCCTCCACGTCGGCGCGACAGCCGGAAGCATCTGCGGTAAAGCCGCGATTGGCTCCCACACCGTTCCCAGGAAGATGTTGAGGCTAATCGCCAGGAATGGCCACTTATATCATCAGTCGGCTACCATCCAAGACCTGGAAAAAAACCAAGGCCAATTACGGATCAAGCTGATCGGTGTTAACGAAGCGTCGGTTCTACCCATCTTCTGTGAAGACCACGACTCAGGTACGTTCCTGCCATTGGAACAGGCCCAATTTACCGGCAGCAAGGAGCAGTGCTTCTTACTTGCTTATCGCGCCATCTGCGATGAGTTTGCCAAGAAGCGAAGGACGCTCAATTCCGTACCTGTGCTGAAAGGGTTCGACCGGGGCAAGGCACTGCCCGAGCAGGTCAGAATCCAGACGATGCTTACAGCCTTTGCCGCCGCAAATGAAGCCTCCGTGCGTGACATGGAATCGCAAAAGCGTACATTCGACGCCATGCTACAGGGCCACAACTATACCGACTTGCAAGGATACGTCGTTACGTTCGAGAGCCTGCCAGAGATATTGTGTTCAGGCGGTCACTATCCCGAATGCGACTTCGCCGGAAAGCCGCTTCAATATCTGGGGGACCTATCAAAGACGATGGAACAGATTCTGTTCGCACTCATCGCCACTGAGAGGGGAGGGGCTTTTGTCTTTGCCTGGCACGACCGCAGCAAGGAGGTGTGCAGGAAACTGGCGGCGTCACTTGACGCGCTGCCCGACAACGATCTTCCACATGCCATCGTGCGGTTTGTCTTTGAGTTTTGCGAGAACCGCTATTTCAATCCAGACTGGTGGGAAGGAACCGACCAAAACACCAAGGATGCACTGATGCGCCG
>Ga0181528_10001058_pt1 | contig 17487 bp, 13 predicted proteins | sample PEATcosm2014_Bin_47_FD_119742 | JGI IMG/M metagenome (GOLD analysis project Ga0181528, IMG submission 119742) | Peatland microbial communities from MTU Mesocosm Facility, Houghton, MI, USA - PEATcosm2014_Bin10_10_metaG | ecosystem: Environmental > Terrestrial > Soil > Wetlands > Peat | place...
CGACACCGCCCCAGTAGCGTGTCCTGCAGTGGAGTACTTCAACCCCCTCACCTCGGTGCCGCCCGAAGATCCGAATGACTGGACCGACGAGCAGTGGATCGATTGGTTAAAGGCGACCGACGCTGAAGCGGGACCCACCGGTGAGTTTCCCGTCGCCACCGTGGGCAGTCGCATCGCCCGGTCACCGGCCGGACAGGTGCTCGGTCAAGCGATGCTCGGCCTCGCCCAAGCGATCTACGGACCGAAGGACGAGGAACAGGTGCTCATCGTCGAGGGGGTGGGTGAGCCTGAGGACGACGAGCCGTTCAACGTCCAGTTGGACTTCGAACACCCCGAGCGCTCCCAGATCGTCTTTCGCGGCGACAGCGATTCGTCGCACGGCTAGCTGGTCCGCGAGCCTTCGTGGGCTGGGCGATCGCCACCGGCCAATTGTTCTAGCGAGCGGCGACCTCGCGGTCCACGCGCTTCGCTGCTTCGAGCACCTCATCAGGGACAACGGTGCCGGGTCGGTTCGAGGGGTCGTTGGCGAGGAAGCGTCCCACGACCGGGATCTCGGTGATCGACTCGGCGCGCAAGATCGCCGCCACGACCGGCACGAAACTCTCGGCGGCCGGATAGACGAGGTAGCGCGCCAACCAGTCCGGGTGGTACTTGGCGTTAAAGGTCCACAGCGACTCGATGGGTAACACGCCCGACAGGCGCTTGAGGGCCCAACGCTCGACGCGGGTGAACGTGCCGTCGCCGCGCTCGCCGTCGAGCACCGAACGAAACGCCGCGAAGTTGAGGCTGAGCCCGCCCGCCCCGCGTTGGGCCAGGTACGCAATGGTCGAGCACAACGCGAAGTCGATCAGCCCGTTGGGGTGTTCGCCCGGGTCACGGCGCATGAGGTCGAGCGAATAGCCGTTGATCGCGGGCGAGGGCACGAACTGACAGACGGCGGCGGGTTGCCCATCGGGTCCGTGCACGATCGCGAGCAAGAGTCCCTTGTCCTTGGGATCGAAGAGTCGTCCGAGCATCATGGAGAATCCGCGCTCGCCCTCACCGCGACGCAGCATGCTGATCAGGTCGACGATGGCGGTGACCTGGCCCGGGTCGATGTTGGCCGGGTCGAGGAACTGTACGGTGTAGCCGTGACGGGCGAGCCGGGTGCAGGCCTGACGCAGACCCTTCATCCGACCGCCCTCGAGTGAGAAGGTCTGGCAGTTGACGATCGCCTCGTCACCCAGGTAGATGGAGTGCATCCCGGCCGCGTGGTAGAGCGGTGTCCACTCCTCGCTGGCGGCCATCACCCCGATGGTCCAGCCGCGTGATTCGCCGTAGGAGCGAAAGGCGCTGAAGACCTCGGTGCGTTCGGCCGAAGGTCCAATCGGGTCCGGCGAGATCAACGCCACGCCACCGTAGACCGCGTAGGCGACGAGCGAGTCGCGAAAGAAGAAGAACTGCTTGTCGTCGCGCAACGCGAAGTAGTCGAGCGTGCCGCGTCCGTGTCGACGCACGATCTCGCGAGCGCGAAGTTCCGCGATTCGGCGCTCGGCGCTCGTCGCCTTTAGCGACAGGCGACGGTCGACCACCGGACGGGTGAGCAGATAGAAGAGCGAGACCAACAAACAAACGCCGATGGTCACGAGCGTGGGATCGATGAAGTCGTCCACCCGGTCGGGCAGGTTGATGCTGTAGATGCCGAGCAACCTCTCGACGCACGCGATGAAGACGACCCCGAAGGCGGGCAGGTGCTGGCGACCCGCGGCCGCTTCGATGCCGAGGGTCGCGGCCAACAACGTGATCAACACGATAAGTCCGAGCCTCGGGATCGCGGCGCGAAGACTCGAGCGGTCGGTGGTGGCGAGGAAGTCTTGGCGCTGGGTCACGAGCAGTACCAGAATCGCCGCCGCGACCAGGGATGATACTATGCTCCCGCCTCGCGCGAGGTGCGCGATGACCGTAAAGGCGAGTGCGCCCACCGCGAAGAACCACGATCGGCGTTGTCCGCGTCGAATCCCACGCGCGGTCATGATCATGCCGATGCCGGCGGCGGCGGTCAAGGCCGCCGCTGACTGGGCGACGCCGAGGGGCAGCACCGTGAGCACGAGGTGCAGGCGTCCGCGCAGCGGCGGCGACGCGGTCACCGCCACGTTCACCACGCCGTCGAGGAACAACAGGCCGCTCGCGACGCGACGTATCGAGCGTTGTCGACGCTGGGCACCGAGACGTTCGAGGTTGAGGGGGAAGGGACTCGCGTTCGGCCAGGACCCGACGGTGTTGGTCTCGCGCGACGGCGCGGGCTGCAGTGGTTGGCCCGCGACCAGTCGTTCGAGCACCGTACCGCGCCGACGCGGGGTTTCGCCCGCGATAAGACGCACTTGGACAGTGCTGGTGGCTTCGATCTCGACGATGCCCAGTCGATCGACCGAGCTGAACACCGGCGGAAGTCCGAAGTGGCCGCGACGCTCGACGATGACGGTGCGCGAGGGACCGGGTGCTGCGCACACGCCGTGGTCGAGGAACGCCAACGCCGGTCGTGGGGCGCCGCCCACCACCGCGCCGGCACCACCGCGTTCGCAAACTCGTCGCGCGATCTCGAGCGCGTCGACGTCGTAGGCGTAGGTGAGCGCGAGTGGCTCACTGAGTGCCGCCGTTCGCTCGCTTCTCGTGTCGTGGTCGAAACGTCGGCGCACGATCAAGCCGGCGACGCCGACGACCAGCGCTTCGAAGAGCACGATGAGCAGCACGTTCACCAAGAGGTTGCCCCAGAACGTCGTGGCGTGGGGCGCGTGGACCCTGTAGTGGTGATGCGTGAAGTGGCCCACGATCTTGGTGGCGGTGTTGAACAGGTCAAAGCCCACGAGGGCGAGCAGCGGGAACCACACCCACGGGCCCAGACGTCGATAGAGCACTCGCGAGGCTACGAACCGCGCCAGCGACGTCGGGTCCTCTAGTCGGTCGGCGTCAGAACGCTCGGCGCGGTCGGCGACCGTCAGGTCCCCGTGTGAGCGGCCCGCGCACACGAAAAGGTCGCGCACGCCGTCGGCGGTCGCCACCTGGAGCATCAGGTCCTTGGCAATCGTGGCGCCGAGCGAGGTCAGGCACCGTTGGGCGCCCTCGTGCTCGGCAAGTTCGTGATCATCGCTACCCGCCAGCACGATCAACTGGTGATTCGCCCTGGAGCAGAATCCGCGCAGGCATTCGGCGATCTCTGGTTTGGCGAGGAACGTGGCGTCGATGAACTTCGCGAGGTCGGACGTGGCGTCGGGGTGAAACAGGTTGCCCGCCACCACGACGACGGCGGCGTCGTCAATATCACCCAGGAGCTGGATGAACTCGCGGACCGGTCGACTGTGCAGGTTGGTGGCGGGCGAGAGAGAGAGGTCACTCACCACGTACACGTGATGCCCGTACGGGATCGGCAGCGTTAATCGTTCAATCTGCGCCACGCTGTCCAGTCTCGCAGACATCCCCTCACCAGACGTTTAAAGTCCATAAGCACTGATGAATGGGACGAACGAGCACGAGAACTGGCGCTGGCGCGACGAGGCCGGCGCACCCGCACGCGCGGTGATCTTTGACATCGACGGCGTGCTCGCTGACGCCGCGGGTCGCCAGCACTACCTCGATTGGGGCGATTGGCGCAGTTTCTTTGACGCCTGCGGTGACGACCCGGTCATCGACGAGATCGAGCGGCTCTTGGAACTGCTCGACCCCTCGCTCTTGATCGTGCTCTTGACCGGACGGCCGCGTCGGGTTCAGCCGCACACTTTGGCCTGGCTCGAGCGCTACGGGATCCGCTGGGACCTGCTGATCATGCGTGAGTTCGGTGACTACTCGGGAGTAGACGAGTTCAAGCGCGAATCGTTGCGTGAACTGCGCGCGGGAGGGTTCGATATCCAACTCGCCCTGGACGACGACCCGAAGAATCACGCCATGTACGTCAGCGAAGGCGTGCCCTGTATCTACATCCATTCTGGCTATTACCTCTAGGTTCGGTCATCCGCGACGCCTTTAGGCTCGAATAACTGTGTAGAGCCGAGCCGGAGATTCAAGAGTGAAGATTGCCATTGTGGGGGCCGGCGTCAGCGGCCTGACCGCGGCGTACGTCTTGAGCGATCACCACGAGGTGACCCTGTTCGAACGCGAAGAGACCCTGGGAGGGCACGCGCACACCGTGGACGCGCCCGGCGGCGACGCCGACTACCCAGTCGACACCGGGTTCCTCGTCTACAACGAGGTCACCTACCCGAAGTTCATCGCCCTGCTCGAGCGTCTGGGCGTTCGCTCACGTGAGAGTTCCATGAGTTTCAGTTACCAAGACGTACGAAGTGGACTCGAGTGGAAGGGCAGCAGCCTCAACACGATATTCGCCCAACGTCGCAACATCCTGCGCCCGCGTTTTGTGCGCATGGTGGTGGACATCTTGTCTTTTAATCGAACCTTGCGCGGCTTGCTCGAAGACACCCTTAGCCCGAGGCTCACGCTGGCGGACGTCCTGGCGAGTCGCCAGTGGGGCCAGGATTTCGTGGCGTGGTACCTCATCCCCATGGGCGCGGCGATCTGGTCGGCGAACCCCCTCACGTTCGCCGAGATCCCCGCTCGTACGTTCGCCGAGTTCTTTTCACGTCACGGTCTGTTGCGCGTGCGCGGTCGACCGGTGTGGCGAACCATCGAGGGCGGCTCGCGGGCCTACGTGACCCGTCTCGAGCGAGCGATTAGCGAAAGCGGAAAGATCCACGTGGCCACTGCGGTCGAGGCGATCCGTCGAAGTGCGGATTGCGTGCAGATCGTCACCGAAGGTGGCGTCGAGACCTTCGACCACGTGGTGATCGCGTGTCACAGTGACGAAGCCCTCGCCATGCTCGAACGACCCACCGACGACGAGCGAGCGGTGCTCGGGGCGATCCGCTACCAGTCCAACGACGTGACCCTGCACTTCGACGAATCGCTGCTCCCGCGTTCACGACGCGCCTGGGCGGCGTGGAACTACCGACGCGAAGATGATGACGAACTCGCGACGCTCACCTACGACGTCTCGGCGCTGCAGTCGATCACGTCGCCCCGTCGATTCCTCGTCTCTCTCAACAGCGACGAGAAGATCGATCGCGCCAAGGTGCTCGCACGCTTCCGCTATTCGCATCCGGTGCTCGATCAGTCGACCGTGCGCGCACAGCAACAACGTCATCGCCTGAACGAGAATCGTACGTCGTACTGTGGCGCTTATTTCGGCTACGGCTTCCACGAGGACGGCGTGGCGAGCGCGCTCGAGGCGTGCGAGGCCCTCGGGGTGACCTGGTGACCGACTCGGCGATCTACTGGGGACGCGTCACCCACCAACGGTTCCTGCCGCGCGAGCACGCGTTCGACTACCGAGTGATGATGTTCGAACTCTTTCTCGACGAACTGGACGACGTCCGCCGTGAAGTCAAGGGTGTGGTCTTCGAGGGACGGGTCACCGAAGTGCCGGCACCAGTGCGCGCGATAAACCGCTTGCCCGGGCGCTACGTGCTTCGTCGACGTGATTTCCTGCCCGAGTACGAGGGAACGCTCGAACAAGCCACGCGTTCGATGTACCACGACCTCGTCGGCGCCGAGGCGCCCGGGCGCGTCGCGGTACTCGCGAATCTCGCCTCGCTTGGGTGGAACTTCAATCCCATCACGCTCTACTTCTTCTACGACGGCGCCCGGGTGGTGCGCACGATCGCCGAGGTGACCAACACTCCCTGGGGCGAACGCCACCTTTACGTGCTCGGTCCACCGGGCACGCTGGTGTTTGACAAGGCCCACCACGTCTCGCCCTTCCTCGAGATGGCGGGTCGCTACCGTTTGACCTACTCATCGCCCGCGGCGAAGTTTCGCCTCGCCATGACGCTCTTCGATCTGGCGCCAGAGGTGCCCGACGGTCTGGGCGCCCGGCGCTTCGGCGCAACCATGAACTTTGGGCGCGTCGAGCTGTCCAGTCGCGAGGTCGGGCGCGCGACTCGACGCTACCCCGACATGGCGTTTAGAGTTTCTTTTCGTATCTACGTTCAAGCGGCTCGATTGTTCGCCAAGCGCATCAAGTACGTGCCGCATCCTACGAGCACGAAAGGCCTCACGAATGCCCCCACTCGCTGAGGACACCATCGCGCCAGAAGGCTTCTTGCCGGCGAGGCGTCAGCGCTTCTCGCGACTCGCGCGATGGATCTTCCTGCGCCTCGTGAGCGCCAAGAGGATGCGCGACGCCGGCACGCTGCAGCTCAACGAGGATTGGAGAGCGTCTCGCGCGTCCCGGACCATCGGCGCCGGGGAGTTGCGCGCCGAGATGACCATCCACGATCGCGACGCCTACGCCGCCATCGTCTTTGGAGGTTCAAGGGGCATGGGTCGCAGTTACGTGAACGGACTGTGGGACAGCGAGGACGTGAGTGCGGTCGTGCGCTACCTCTTTCGCGTCTCCGAGCCGGGACGACAGCGTCAGGACCGGCGTGCGCGCCACAGGATGATGGTGCTGGGTGTCGCGCCGTCCTGGTTGAGCAAGTTGTTCGTCGGTTGGCGGCACGAACAAGGTCACTCGAGTGACCGTAAGAACATCCACGCGCACTACGACCTGTCCAACGAGTTCTTCGAGCTGATGCTCGACGAGACGCTCGCGTACTCGTGCGCCATCTTCAAGGACGACTCGACGACGTTGCACGAAGCCCAAGTCGAGAAGTTCGACCGGATCTGTCGAAAGCTCGGTCTAAGCGAGAACGACCACGTCCTAGAGATCGGTACTGGTTGGGGAGGCTTCGCGCTGCACGCCGCCCAGCACTACGGAGCGAAAGTCACCACCACCACGATCTCGGAGAACCAGCGACACTTCGCCGAACAGCGCGTGAAAGAGGCCGGTCTCGGGCACCTCATCACGGTGCTCGGCGAGCACTACCGCGATCTGCAAGGAAGTTTTGATGCGCTGGTTTCGGTTGAGATGATTGAGGCGGTCAATTGGCGCCACTACGAGGAGTTCTTCAAGAAATGCTCCACCTTGCTCACCCAGGAGGGCCGCATGGCGCTGCAGGCCATCACGATCGCCGAGCAGAGTTTCGAGCGCGCCAAGGTGCGCAAGGACTTCATTCGAGACTTGATCTTTCCCGGCGGCTGTCTACCGAGCATCGCGGCGATCATGTCGAGCATCGCCGGGGCGACCGATCTGCGCCTGGTGGACCTCGACGACATCGGGCTGCACTACGCCACGACCCTTCGCCTTTGGAAGCGCAACGTCGACGAGCGCTTCGAGGAGATTCGCTCCCTGGGCTTCGACGACCGCTTCAAGCGACTCTGGGACATGTACTTGCGTTACTGCGAAGGGGCTTTCCTCGAGCGTCACATCTCGGACGTCCAATTGATCTTTCACAAACCCGGCGCGCCGGTTCATCTCGGGTACCGGGTGAGTTAGGCGAGCATCGCCTCGACGTCGCTCGCCGCCCGTCGTCCCGAATCGATGCTCGCGGGGATGCCCACCCCGTCGTAGGCCATGCCGGCGAGCGCGACGCGAAGTTCACTCGCCGTCGCTCGGGCACTTCGGACCAGTTGTTCGTGCCCGACGTGGTATTGCGGCAACGCGCGGGGCCAGCGTTGGACCATCGACGCACTCGGTGGACCGAAGCGACCGAGTATTACATGCAGTTCACTCGTGACGCGCTCGGTGAGCTGGTCGTCATCGAGCTCGTTCGCGCGCTCGTCGTCGATGCGTCCCACGTGGGCGCGAAGCAGCACTTCACCTTCGTGTCGCAGGTGCGGCCACTTGCGATCGAGCAGTGTGATGGCCGTCACCATCATGGTGTCCTCGTGAGACCAGGGTGTCTTCAGCGGCACGAGGACGCCGGTGCCGCGCGCGGGAAGTGTGACGTCCTCGCTGCTTACGCAAAAGGTGACCATCGACGCACTCGCGAACTCGACGTCCTCGAGCGCCCGCAACCCGGCCCCCTGGGGACCGAGCAGTCGACCCGTGACGTTCGCGGGAGCGGCCATGATGACGGCGTTCGCCGGCGTGGTCGTCGTGGGCGTATCGATCTCCCAGGGATAGGTGCCCGACGGCGTGCGACGCAGAGCGCTGACGCCGACGCCGGTGCGTACGACGACGCCTCGTTGCTGCAGGCGACGTTCGAGCTCGACCGGGAGCGACCCAATACCGGTGAGCAGAGTCGAGAACAGCGGCGCCGACGACGAGTGTGCGGATTGCGGCCCAGGATTCGCCGGCCCCTTGGGGCGAAGTGCCTTGGTGAGCGAGCCACCCTGACGCGCAGCTTCCAAGAGCGCTGGAAAGACTGAGCGCGCGGAGAGCTCGTCGATGCGCCCCGCCTGGATGCCGCCGACCATCGGTTCGATGAACTGGTAGCTGAGTTCGTCGCCCAACTTGGCGCGAACGATCTCGCCGATGCTCGCGTCCTCGCCGACGGCGAGTCGTCGAGGCATTCGCTGGTCGCGTCGTAGGTGTCGCCGCGCGCTGCGCGAGAGTCCCTTGACCCTTCGCAGGTCCCGGGCGTTGGTGGGCACGCCCAGTACGAGGCCCGACGGCAACTCGTAGAGGGCGCCGCGCAGGTAGATCGAGGCGCCGCTGGCGTCGATGTCTTCGAGTTGGTCGTCCAGGCCTAATTCTTGGATCAGCGTGAGCGCCTCGGGTCGGCGGGCGAGGAATCCGTCGGCCCCCAGGTCGATGGTGCGCCCGGCGAATGATGTGGTGGTGAGTGCGCCACCGACGCGAGTCGCACTCTCGATGATCTCGATGCGCGGGGTGTGTTCGTCGGGCCCGCCGGCCGCGCCCGAGAGTTCCCAGGCAGCGGCGAGACCGCTGATCCCCGCCCCGACGATGACGACCGAGGAACGCACCACTTAGAAGGCCGCTTCGCGCACGACCTGGGCCAGGACGTCCACGAACTCCTGGTCGTCGTTGAGTGACGCCGTGCGCACCAGGTTGAGTCCGATCTCGTGCGCGAGGCCCTGGGCCTCGACGTCGATGTCAAAGAGGACTTCGAGGTGGTCGGCGACGAAGCCGATCGGACACGAGACCACGTCGGTGAGTCCCTGCGCGCGCTTCTCGCGTAACACCGAAAGGATGTCCGGGCCGATCCACGGATCCGCGGTACGACCCGCCGATTGCCACGCGATATCAAAACGGTCGAGCCCCGCGAGTCTCGCCGCCCGAGTCGCGCTGTCGAGTAGTTGGTCCGGGTAGCGGTCGCCGTGGCTCAAGATCTTCTCGGGCAACGAATGCGCAGAGAAGATCACTTCGGTGGTGGCGCGTCGCGACTCGGGAATGGTCGCCAGTGCGTCGTTCACCCGTCGCGCGATGAGTTCGAGAAATCCCGGTGCGTCGTACCAGGCGCCGATCTCGATGAACTCGATCTCGGGGCCCAGCGCTTCGCGTGCGCGACTCATGTACTGGTCGGTGGACATCGACGACGAGTGAGGGGCGAGCACGAGGCCGATCACCAGGTTGAAGCCGTCCTCGCGGAAACTGGCGGCGGTCTCTTCGAGCAGGGGCGGCTCGTACTTCGAACCGAAGCGAACGTCGTAGGCGCCCGACGCGAGTCGTTCGAGTGCCCTCGCGAGTCCCGCGACCTGGGCCGCGGTTCGCTCGGCCAGCGGTGACGTGCCGCCAATGGCGTCGTAGCGACGCACGAGGTCGGCGAGCAGTTCGGGGCTCGGCGCGTGGCCGTGGCGGATTCGCGTGTAGTAGGACTCGACGTCCTCGGGCGTCGTGGGCGTGCCGTAGGCCATGACCAGGACACCGGTTTTCACGCGACGCCCGCTCTTCCCTCGTCGTGTACCACGCGCACCACGGCCGCCAAGACTTCGGGGTCGGTGTTGGGCAGGACGCCGTGACCGAGGTTAAAGACGTGCCCACTCTCGGTGCCCGCACGCGCGAGGACCTCGCGGGCGGCCTCGACGCCGAGTTGCTCGCCGCTCAGGCAGCGCGCCGGATCGAGGTTGCCCTGGACCGCCCGTTCGCCCACGCGTCGACGCCCTTCGTCGAGGTCCACGTGCCAGTCGATGCCCATCACCGTCGAACCGGCCTTGGCCATCAGGTCGAGCAACTCACCAGTGCCGACGCCGAAGAGGATCGTCGGTACGCCGAGGTCAGCGACGCCTTCGAGTACTCGTTGGGTCGCGGGCAGCGCGAAGCGCTCGTATTCGTCGCGGGTGAGCGAGCCCGCCCACGAGTCAAAGAGTTGCAGGGCGCGTGCGCCGTGCTCGACCTGGAGACGAAGAAACGAGACAGTGATCGCGACCAGCCGTTCGAGGAGTCGATCGAAGAGTGCGGAGTCCGCGTGCATCAAGCTCTTGATCAGCGCGAAGTCGCGCGTGGGTGCGCCCTCGACGAGGTAGCTCGCGACCGTGAAGGGCGCACCGGCGAAGCCAATGAGCGGCGTGTCGGTGGCTTCGAGTTCCTTCACCACGAGGTCGACGGTCTGGGTCACGTAGGCGACGTCGAGCGCGGTGAGTTCGCGCAATCGCGCCAGGTCGGCGGCGGTCTTGAAGGGTTGTGCAATTACCGGTCCACGTCCGGCGACGACGTCGACCCCGAAGCCAATGGCGTAATAGGGCACCACGATGTCCGAGAAGAGGATGGCGGCGTCGACGCCGTAGCGGCGCACTGGTTGCATCGTCACCTCGCAGGCGACCGCGGGGTCACGAATCGCGTCCAGAATCGAGCCGTTCGCCCGCAGGGCGCGGTATTCGGGTAGCGAGCGTCCGGCCTGGCGCATGAACCATACCGGCACGTGCGCCACGCTTTCGCCTCGACAGGCCCGTAGAAAGACTGGGTCGCTCACGCATCTCCTTTTCGCTGTCACCAATCTAGGGGAGCAACTTATGGAGTCGATTGGCGGCGCGAAGGGTGGCGTCCTCTAGACTTGTCAGACCCCAATTTGGGGCGGGAAGAGGTCGTCATGGCACACGAACGTGAGGTGGCCGAGGAGCAGGCGTTCCTCGACCGTTCCTTGGCCGCGCTCGACCACATGCGCGACGAGGCTCGCTCACTTCGTGATAGTGCGGCCGTGGCGAACATGCGCGGCGCGGGTGACCTCGTCGAGCGTGACGTTGTCATGGGCACCGCGTTGCACCGCCTGGACCAGTTGGCGATTGGCGACCAGCCCCTGTTCTTTGGACGCATCGACTACAACCCCGACGCTTTTGGCGCGAGCGACATCTATCACGTGGGTCGGCTCGCCGTCTCGGACGAACAGTTGAACCCGCTCGTGGTGGACTGGCGCGCGCCGGTCGCCGAGGCCTTCTACCGCGCCACGGGAGTCGAGTCGCTCGGTCTTTCGCGCCGCCGTCACGTCGCGATCCGTGGCCACGAGGTGACCGGTGTCGAGGATGAGTACTTCGCTGACGAGTCGGGAGAGTTAGCCCTGCCCGAGGACGAGGTGCGAAGTGCCACCGACGAAGGACTCGTCGACGGTGGGCTCGCCCTCGGCGGACCAGGCGCCCTGCTCGCCGCGCTCGGTCGAGCCCGCACTGGACGCATGGGTGACATCGTCGCCACGATCCAGGGCGAGCAGGACCAGATCATCCGCAGCCCCCTGGCGGGCGTGCTTCTCGTCCAGGGCGGACCCGGCACGGGCAAGACCGCCGTGGCCCTGCACCGCGCGGCGTATCTCTTGTTCACCTATCGTGCCTCGTTGGAACGCCAGGGCGTCTTGGTCGTAGGGCCTAATCCGCTCTTCTTGAACTACATCGAGAACGTGCTGCCCTCCCTCGGTGAATCAGGGGTCACGCTCTCGACCATCTCGGGACTGGTGACCAACGTCGAGATCCGCGGCGAGGACAGCGAGGAGGTCGACCAGCTGAAGGGCGACATCCGCATGGCGAGCCTGGTGGCTCGCGCGCTGCGCACTCGTCAGCGCGCGTTGCGCGCCGACGTGACGATACCCGTCGGTCGCGCGATCATCACCTTGAAGAGCCGCTACACCGAAGAGGCCGTCGATCGCGCTCGTCGCCGACCCGGCAACCACAACCAGCGTCGATCGGCGCTCGGACGCGAACTCGCCAATCGTCTCGCTCACGAGTACCACGATCGATTCGTTCGCGAAGGCGTTGACGAAGTCGGTGCCGCGGGCGAGCTCGCCGACCTCATTCGTGCGACCCCGGAGTTCAAAGAAGTGTTGCAGCGCGTCTGGCCCCGACTCAGTGGACAGGAACTGCTGCACGACTTGTTCGGCGCGCCGGCGCTGTTGCGCGCGGCGGGTCAGGATCTCTTCAGCGACGCCGAACTCGATCTGCTCGTGCGCAAGCGCTCGGCGTCGCTCGAAGAAATCGAATGGACCAAGGCGGACACGGCGTTGATCGACGAGGCCCGGGTCCTGCTGGGTCCTCGTAAGCGACCGCGTCCGGCGCTCAGGAACCTCGACAACGGCATCCTCGAGGGCATTGACCTGGACGCCTACGCCGGCGACGTGCGCGCGGCGGCCCTTCGCGAGGCGCAGCGAAACGCCCCCCAACAGTCGACTGAACTCGATGAGGCCGAGTTCGTCACCTACGGCCACATCGTCGTGGACGAGGCCCAGGACCTTTCGCCCATGGAACTTCGGGTCCTCAAGCGCCGCGACCTGACCGGCTCGATGACGATCGTGGGTGACATGGGACAGGCAACCACCGCGTCGAGTTCGGCGTCGTGGAACTCGGTGCTCGAGATCCTCGACCCCCGTCGTGAACCCAACCGGGTCGATCTCACGGTCAGCTACCGCACGCCCGAAGAAGTCCTCGACTTCGCCGCGCCGACGTTGCTGAAGGCGACGCCGGGACTCGCGCCTCCGCGTGCGGTACGACGCGCCGGCTTCACGCCGATCGTCGAGAGCGTGACCCCCGATGAGTTCGCACCGACCCTCGTGCGCGCCGTGCGTCGCGAGGTCCAAGCGGTCGCGCCCGGCCGGGTCGCCGTGATCGTCACGGCGCGACGCGTCGTGGAGATATTGGAAATCTTGAATACGAATGGCGTCGAAGCGGTCGACCCGCGCGACCACGACTCCAAGGGCCTAGGCGCCGATCTGGTTGTCTTGAGTGCCGAAGGCGCCAACGGTCTCGAGTTCGACGCGGTCATCGTGGTCGAACCCGCCCAGATCACGAGCCGCGGGTCCGAGGACCCGACCAAGTCGAGCCCGCGGGGTCTGCGCACGCTCTACGTGGCCATGACCCGGCCAACCAGGCGTCTGGCGATCGTGGCTTGCGGGGCGCTGCCCGAGACCCTTCTGTAATTCTTCTCAGTCCGTGTTCGCACCGGGCGCGCGCTATCCGCTAGAAAGGTAGGCGTGAGTCAGGCGATTCCCCTCAATAGCCTGGCGAAGCAAGAGAAGATAGTCCACGATCGACCGCCGATGCTGGCCATCGGCGTGATGATTTGGCTCGGCAGCGAGTTGATGTTCTTCTCGGGACTCTTCGCCGCATTATTTACCATCCGAGCCCACCTGGCCTCGTGGCCGCCCAAGGGCACCCACCTGGACGTGCTCCAGTCGGGCATCTTCACGATCATCCTCGTGGCCTCGTCGTTCACCATGCAGTACGCCGTGTGGTTGATCGAGCACCGACGTCGTCGCGAGGCCCGCAACTGGGTCATCATCACCATGGTCCTGGGCACGTTGTTCATCTCGAACCAGGCCTACGAGTGGACGCACCTGACGACGCGTTGGTACACGAACTCCTACGGGTCGGTATTCTTCATCACCACCGGCATCCACGGTCTGCACGTGTTCCTCGGTCTGGTCGCCATGATCTTCCTGCTCTTTCGCATGCGAGGTCGCGAAGGCGATCCGGGCGAGCTCTCGACGTTCCAGGGAGTCAGTTATTACTGGCACTTCGTGGACGTCGTGTGGATAGGTTTGTACTCGTCCCTGTTCTTGTTGAAGTAGTCGGAACGTGACGTCTTCTCTCTTTAAGCGTGCCGCCATATTCACGTTCGCCACGCTCGTGGGCGTCGGTCCGTTGATTGTCTTTGCGAGCGCGTCGGGTGCCTCGGGTTCACCCCACACCGCCTACCAGACCACTCGCAAGAACGCCGGCACGCCCAACTCCAGCAAGGTCACGCTGAACCCCTCGACGGGCGTCGTGATCAGTTACGGCAACAAGTACATCACCTACAACGCACCCTCGACCGCGCTGGTCACGCTGGGTCAGGCACTCTTCTTGCAGAACTGCGCCTCGTGTCACGGCACCGAAGCCAACGGCGTGCCCGCGAACGGCACCAGTGGTTCGTTCCCCGACCTCGTGGGACTCGGTCCGGCGACCATTGACTTTTGGGTCGACTCGGGTCGCATGCCCGCCGCCGACGTGCGCGCCGTTCAGGCGATCCGCCACACCCCGCGCCTCAACCCCGCCCAGGCCGTGGCGATCGCCGCGTGGGTGAACTCACTCAGTCCGAGTTACCCCGACATCCCGACCCCGAACCTGAAGAACGCCAACGTCTCGGACGGCGCGGCGCTCTTCGCACTGAACTGTGCCTCGTGCCACACGATTGAGGGTGACGGCGACGCGCTGGCGAGCGACACCTTCTCCCCGTCGCTGCGAAACATCCCCGCCTTTGAGGTCGTCGAAGCGGTGCGCACCGGACCCGCGAACATGCCGCGCTTCACGGGTAACCTGAGCGACCAGCAGGTCGACGACATCGTCAAGTACGTCACCACCGAGATCCAACACCCCAACAACCCGGGAGGCTTCGGGCTCGGGGGACTGGGGCCCGTCGCCGAGGGGTTCGTCGGACTTTTGCTGGGTGTAGGCATCTTGATCCTGATCGCCTACTGGGTGGGGGAGCGCCAGTGAGCGACCACGACGAACTTCGCACTCCTGTCGCTCTGCAGGGCATCGCGGCCGACGACCCACACTTGGCGCCCGCGGCGCATAATCCCCAGATCGTCGAGCGCGTCATCGCGGTCACCTTCGTGCTCGGCCTGTTGTTGGTGGCGGGCTTTGGTGCGTGCTACTGGGTGAACGCCAAACCCTGGACGTTGGGCGCGACCATGGGCGGAGGACTGACCTTCCTCGGCATCGGGCTCATCGCGTGGGGCAAGTACCTCATGCCGCGTGGTCCCTTCGTCGAGGAACGTCACGAACTGGCGAACTCCGAGGACGATCGCAACGCGCTCGCCGCGGCGATCGTCGAGCGTGGTGGCGGAGTCGTCAAGCGCCGCAAGATGCTCGCCGGATTGCTCGGCGGCGGCTTGGGCATCTTCGGCATCGTCGCGATGTTCCCGCTCTTGCGTAGTCTCGGGCCGTTGCCCAAGGGAACCCTGTTCAGCACCGACTGGAAGAAGGGCACGTACTTGGTTGACATCACGGGACGTCGCGTGCACCAGGGCGACCTCGCGATCGGTTCGATCGTGACGGTCTATCCGGCGGGACTCGAGAACACCGACCGCGGCCAGGCCGTGGACCAGACGGTGCTGATCCGCATCTCCGACGAGAACTTCACCACGCAGAAGGGTCGTGAGACCTGGGGACCCGCGGGGTACCTCGCGTACTCGAAGTTGTGCACGCACCTGGGCTGTCCCGTGGGACTCTACGAACAGGAACTGCAGCTCTTGGTGTGTCCTTGCCACCAGTCGATGTTCGACGTCACCAACGGCGCGATCCCCCAGTTCGGGCCGGCGCCGCGACCCCTGCCGCAATTGCCCTTGTACATCGACGCGGATGGGTACCTGCGCTCGCAGGACGGCTACGACCAGCCGGTGGGTCCGGGATTCTGGGAGCGAGGAGCATCGCTGTCATGAGTAGCGACGTCGTCAACACCAAGCGCGCCCAGCGCCAAACGGCCGGTCCCTACGGCAAGGTCGGCAACGCCATCAACGAGCTCGACGAACGTCTGGGCGTCGCCAAGGGCGGGCGGACGTTCATGGACAAGATCTTTCCCGATCACTGGTCCTTCATGCTCGGCGAGATCGCGTTGTACTCGTTCGTCGTACTGGTCATCACCGGAATCTTTCTGACGCTGTATTACATCCCGAGCACCGACCTCGTGACCTATCACGGCAGTTACCTGCCCCTGGACGGTCAACGCGTGACCGAGGCGTTTTCGAGTTCGGTGAACCTCTCGTTCGCCGTGCGCGGTGGGCTCTTGATGCGCCAGATGCACCACTGGGCCTGTGACATCTTCGTGGGTTCGATCGTGGTGCACATGGCGCGCATTTTCTTCACGGGAGCCTTCCGCAAGCCGCGCGAACTGAACTGGACGATCGGCACGACGTTATTGATCTTGGCGATCGTGAACGGTTTCCTCGGGTACTCGTTGCCCGACGACCTCGTCTCGGGCACCGGCATCCGCATCGCGTACTCGATCATCCTCTCGATCCCGCTCGTGGGCAGTTACCTGGGCTTTTGGGTCTTCGGAGGGAACTTCCCCGGTACCACGGTCATACCGCGTTTTTACATCCTGCACGTCCTGATCGTGCCACTGATCATCATCGGACTGGTCGGCGCGCACCTCTTCTTGCTCGTACGCCAGAAGCACACGCAGTTCCCCGGCAAGGGTCGGACCGAAAAGAACGTGGTGGGCACCCCGATGTTCCCGGTCTTCATGGCCAAGACCACCGGCTTCTTGTTCGTGGTCTCGGGCGTGATCGCCTTACTGGGCGCGTTCGCCCAGATCAACCCGATCTGGCAGTTCGGTCCTTACACGGCGTCGCGGATCTCCTACGCCGTCCAGCCGGACTGGTACATGGGATTCCTCGACGGTGCGCTTCGCATCTGGCCGTCGTGGTCGTTCCATAGCTTTGGCTACACGATCCCGTTCGAGGTGTTAATCCCGGCGGTGCTGTTGCCCGGACTGCTCTTTAACATCGCCTACGTATGGCCCGCGATCGAACGAAGGTTCACCAAGGACAACGCCTTGCACAATCTGCTCGATCGGCCGAGCGATCGTCCCAAGCACACGGCGGTGGGCGTGGCGACGCTAGCCCTGCTCGGCATGTTGTTCATCGCCAGTTCGACCGACGTGATCGCGAACTTCTTCCGTCTACCACTCAACGAGGTCCTGTGGGCGATGCGCATCCTCGTGATCATCGCGCCCTTCGTCGCCTACCCGATCACCTGGAAGATCTGTAAGGAAGTCCAGGCCCTGCACGGTGGTGGCAAACGCAAGACCGCGAACGTCGTGACGCGCACCGCCCAAGGTGAGTACGTGGCGACGCCGGCGCCCAAGTACGTCGACGACCAACACCAGGAGCTCGACGCGACCCCGGTGCCACGCTTCATCGTGGAAGGCGACGAGCCCGAATCGAGCGGGGTCCGCGTCGCGGATCGCTAGCCCTTCGCTCGTGGGCCGTCGCCGCACGAACGATTCGCCGCCGTGAGCCCCGCGTCCTCCGCCCGACACGCTCGGCGTTCGTCGAAACTCTGGCGGCGTCGAAGCTGGGTACTGCTCGTGACGCCGTTGCTGTTGGTGGGTCTGGTGTTGGTGCTCGTGGGCGAGGGGGGTATCGTCCCTACGCCGACTGCGACATCGACGACCACCACGACCGTCCCACTCGCGCGAGCCCAGGCGGGCTGGAC
>Ga0181528_10001061_pt1 | contig 17460 bp, 13 predicted proteins | sample PEATcosm2014_Bin_47_FD_119742 | JGI IMG/M metagenome (GOLD analysis project Ga0181528, IMG submission 119742) | Peatland microbial communities from MTU Mesocosm Facility, Houghton, MI, USA - PEATcosm2014_Bin10_10_metaG | ecosystem: Environmental > Terrestrial > Soil > Wetlands > Peat | place...
GCATCACCCGTATCGTCAATGGACTGGAAGAAGAATCTCTCGCTAAGCCGCAAGGACGCCAAGAAAACCATTGAAGCTACGGGTTTCGTGGTCTCGTCGGTTTGAGGTCGAAGACCTCGCTAGCAAGGTCGCTATCGCGTATTGTGGCACGTGGTGCAGCCCGCGCTGGCATGCGTCTTGACGTGGCAGCTTTGGCAGAACACCATTTTCGTGGCGCCGAGATCGTCCGCGACGACATCCTGCTCCGCCACCGCGCCATGGCAGTCTTCGCACTTCGCGTCATTCAGCAGATGAAAGCGATGGTCGAAAAAGACGAAGTCGGCCAGGCGATACACGCGCACCCACGGGATGGGCTGCTTTTCCGCCGCGAACTCCGCCAGCTTGCGGATGGCCGCCTTCTCTCTGGCGATAAGGACGTGGCACGCCATACATTTGCTCGCCGGCGGGAAGCCCATGGCGCCGCCGAACTTCTCCGGCGTGGGATGACAATCGCGGCACACCAGTTTCGCGGTGGCGATGTGGACCTTGTGGCTGAATGGCAGCGGCTGCTCGGGACCGGCGGCGTACAGCGCAGCCGCCACGAAGACGACCAGGTGTCGCGTCACCGGTTGGACGGGTGCACCGGCTTGGCGCCGCTCTTGATAATAAGCTGCGTCATCAGTTCTACAGCTTTATCGATGGGCAGGATGTCGGCGACGTCCATGGGAGTGCGTCCGCGCGCGTTCTTCTCGTCGATGGGCGCTCCTTTGTCGAACAGGAACTGGATCACTTCGCAGATGTCTTCCTGCGTGGCCTCCCCGGCCGTGCCGCCGCCTACCGCGGTGTGCGCGATGGTGTCGCCGGCATCGGTGGCCGCTTTCATGTCCTGGTCAAACTCGTAAGCATACTTGACGACGTCCACGTGCCCGCTGCCGGCCGCGAACATGAGCAACGTGGAGCCATCCTGCGCTTTCAGCTTGGGATCGGCATGGTGCTCGATGAGGGCCTTCATGATGGCTTCCTGATCGGCTTTCGCCGCCATCATGAGCGGCGTCTGTTCGCCCGGCGGCAGCCGGAACCCTCCGCCTCCACCGCCACGTGCCGGAGCGGTGGTCTTATTGGTGCGCGCATCGGGATTGGCGCCCTTCTTGAGCAGCGCCTGCGCGAGTTCCAGGCTGCCGGTTTGGGCCGCCGTGTGCAGGGGCGTGGCGCCGGTGCGGTCGGCGACGTTGGGGTCGGCGCCGTGATCCAACAACACCAGCGCCGCCTTGGTGCTCTTGCTCGCCGCCGCGATGGAAAGAACTTTCGTGCCATCGGGGAGGGCGTAATTCGCGTCCGCGCCCGCCGCGATCAGCTCCTCGACCGAGGTGGCCGAGCCCTTCTCGGCGGCGAACACCAACGCATCGAAGCCGCTCTTGGATGCAGCCTTGGCGTCGGCCCCGGCCGCGATGAGCGCCGCGACCACATCGGCGTGGCCTTCGGCCGCGGCCCACATGAGCGCATTCTGACCCTTGGCCGGCTCGCTGGCGTTCACGTCCGCCCCGCCCGCGATCAGCGCTTTCACGATCGCCACATTGCCCGAGTTGGCCGCGACCATCAGGGCCGTCTCGCCATTCGCTCGTACGGCCTTGGCGTTGGCGCCAGCTTTCAACAGGGCAGCCACCAACGCGTCGTCTCCGGTGGAGCACGCCAGGGTGAGCGGAGTCTCGCCATACTCGTCGGAGGTATTTACTTTGGCGCCAGCCGCCAGGAGCGCGAGCGCCGATTCGCGATCGTCCAGATAGGAGGCCCATGCGAGAGCGGTGGCGCCGTCGGGTTGGGCGGCGTTCACGTCGGCCTTGGCCTTGAGGAGCGCCAGGAACGCCTTGTGATCGCGCCCTTTTACCGCGTCCAGCAGGCGCAGATCGGTGGCCGCCAGCGACACACCCGCGCAAACGAGCGCGGCCAAGACCGTTCGCATCCTAGACCTCGAGCAGCTTGAGTTCGCCGGTACTGTCGCCGAGCTTTTCGGGAACCGGAACCTTGGCCTTATCGAGGATCGTCAGCAACAGGTTGTTCATGGGGGTCTCCTTGGGATACCGCAAGTGGCGTCCACCCTTGAGCTGCCCCGCCGCGCCGCCCACCAGCACCAGCGGAAGGTCGTGGTGGGTGTGCGCGTTGCCGTCGCAAATGCTGCTCCCGTAAAGGATCATCGAGTGGTCCAGCAGGCTGCCATCGCCATCCTGCGTGGCGCGCAACTTCTCCACATAATAGGCCAGCATCTTCACGTGGTAGGTATTGATCTGGGTGACCTTCTCGATCTTTTCGGGGTCGTTCTGATGGTGCGTCAGGGGATGGTGGCCGTCGGAAATTCCGATCTGGCGATAGCTGCGGTCGCTGCCCTCGCGCGCCAGCATGAACGTGATGACGCGGGTCAGATCGGCCTGGAAGGCTATGGCCTGCAGGTCCATCATCAGCTTGGCGTGATCCTCGAACTCCGCCGGCACGCCCGCCGGCCGCTCGATCAACGGCACCTTCATGCTGTCGTTCTGCTCTTCGGCCATCTGAATGCGCCGCTCCACGTCGCGGATGGAATCCAGGTATTCGGTCAGCTTGCCTCGGTCGCGCGGACCGAGATTGGTTTCCATGCGGTCGATATCGCCGGTGATGTAGTCGAGCAGGCTGCCCTGTTCCTTAAAGTTTTTCATGCGCGCTTTCGGATCGGTGCTGTCGCCCTCGCCGAAAAGCCGCTCGAACACCGCGCGCGGATTGATTTCCACCGGGTTCGGCGTGGTAGGCCCGCGCCACGAAATGGTGTTGGAGTAGGCGCAGCTATAGCCCGAATCGCAGCCGCCCGCCAGGCTGGGCGATTCCAGCCCGATCTCGAGCGACGCAAACTGCGTACTCTTGCCGAACTCCTTGGCCGCCACCTGGTCGGCCGAAATGCCGGCGTGAATGCCGGCACCTTCGGTCTTTTTGGGGTGAACGCCCGTGAGCCATGTGGCGCCCGCACGCGCGTGATCGCCCGCGCCATCGCCTAATGCGCGCCCGTTAATCTGCGCCAGTCCGGAGACCACCGTTACATGATCGCGGAACGGCTCCAGCGCCTTCATGGTGCGGGTGAACTCGAAATTCGTCCCTTCCACGGAAGGAGTCCATGCGCCCGGAATGATCCCGTTGGGAACGTAAACGAACGCCAGGCGCACCGCCGGCGCTCCAGCCGTGCTCTTCGCCGCCTTGGCCGCCGGCATCATGGCATCGAGCCAAGGCAGCGCCAGCGCTGTTCCTACACCGCGCAAAATCGTGCGGCGCGAAAGGTGCTTTCGAGTAATGTAGTTCATCTATCCGGGGTCCTCCTCATTTCAAACGGGCTGCTCTTCACGATGGCGGTAATCAGCGCCGACATGCGGTAATCGTCTTTGGCGGCGTCGCGCGAAATGGCGCGCACGGCCGGCTCGTCGTAATACTCCAGGCCGCGGCCCAAGGCATACAGTAAAAGCTTCTCGGTGGCGGTGGAGATGAACTCGTCGCGGTCTTTGGTAGTCAGAATCTTCTTCAGTCCCGCGGGCCCGACGAACGTAGTGCCGTCGGGCAGTTTCCCGGAGACGTCGATGGCGTTGCCGGCATCCTTGTCGCGCCACTTGCCGACACCGTCGTAATTCTCCAGCGCGAATCCCAGCGGATCCATGCGCGAATGGCACGAGGCGCACACCGGATTGGCCCGGTGCAGCTCCATCTGCTCGCGCATGGTGAGTTGCCGGCCGTCCTTGCCGTGTGCCACCAGTTCGGGCACGGGCGGAGGCGGCGGAGGCGGTGTGCCCAGCAGGTTTTCGAGAATCCATTTTCCGCGCTGCACCACCGACGTGCGATTGGGGTACGAGGTCACCGTCAGGATGCTTCCCTGCCCCAGCAATCCGCCGCGATTCGGGTCCGTCAATGTCACTTTGCGGAACTGCGGACCGTACACATTGGGAATGCCGTAGTGTTCCGCCAGGCGCTGATTCAGGAAGGTGTAATTAGCGTCCAGCAGTTCCAGCACGCTGCCGTCCTCGCGCATCACATTTTGGAAGAACAGCGAGGTCTCCGTGCGGAAGGCCTGGCGCAGACTGTCGTCGAATTCGGGGAACACGTCGGGGTCCGGCCGCGAGATTTGCAGCTTGCGCAAATACAGCCACTGCCCGGCGAAATTATCCACCAGCGCCTGCGATTTCGGATCGTCCAGCATGCGCCGCACCTGCTGCTGCAGCACCGCCGGGTCCTTCAGTTTGCCCCGCTCGGCGAGATCGAGCAGCTGGTCGTCGGGAATGCTGCTCCACAGGAAAAACGAAAGCCGCGAAGCCAGAGCGAAATCGCCGATGCGGTAGACCGATCCAGGCGCCGAGTCCTTTGCGTCGCGCTCCACGCGGAACAGGAAGTTCGGCGAGACCAGCATGGCGGTCAACGCTTTTTCGATGCCGAGATCGAAATCCCCTTCCGCCCGCCCGCTGCGGTAAAACTCGAGCAGCGGCTTCACGTCCGCTTCGGTCACGGTGCGGCGAAACGCACGCCGCGCCAGCCTGGCGAGAACGGTATGCGCGCAGGCCGCTTCTTCGGCCGCATTGGAAGGACGGCAAACGAAGATCCGCTCGCGGCTGGGAGTATCGCCGCGGCCGGTGATGTTATAAGGGCCGGAAACGATAATGCGATCTACCTGCGGACCCGGGCCGCCGGCAACGTCGAAGGTCTTCAGGCGCGCGCCATCCAGCCGCAGATCCAGCTGTCCGCGCGGTAGCGGCGCGGGAGCGCCACGCCCGGGGGCTGCGGTGCCGCCGGCGCCGCCGCCAAACGGACCTCGCCGTCCGGGCACCACTTCGGGCTTAAACGATTGCTTGGCGAAGGCCGCTCCGATGGTCCGCAGGCCGGCCCGAATGGGCATGCGAATCTCATGGACCATGCCATTTTCGCCGGTCATCCGGACGCGGATGATGTATTCGGCATCCAGCGGAAAATAGTACTGCAACGACATTCCGCGCGCCGAACCGAACGGCAGATCGTCGCTCACCCGTTCCGTCGCCCGCTTATTGGGGTTCAAAAACTCCTCGTCGGCCGGTTTCAGAGTGAGATCGCCCACCGCCGCACGGCTGATTCTGCGCGCCACCGAAAGGTAGCGTTCGAGCAGCGCCGGAGAAACCGACAGCACATCTCCGATATTGTCGAAGCCGTAGCCGGAATCGTCTACCGGGAGCAGATCGCCCGGCTTGGTATCGAGCGCTAGCAAGTCCCGGATGGCGTTGCTGTATTCGGCACGGTTCAGGCGATGGATGGCGGGCCGGCCGGGGTTGGGATGCGCCGCCGCGTATTGATCCAGCGAATCCGCCAGCCAGCCGGTAAACGCCGCAGCGCCAGCCGCCGTCGGCCGCGGCAATCCGGGCGGTGGCATCTCGCCCGCGCCCACTTTGCGGAGCGCCTTTTCCAGAATCTCGGCGCTCTTCCCGGGATTATTCCAGTCGACGCTTTCGAACGAAATGCCAGCCACCTGGCTGGAGTCGTCGTGGCACGCCAGGCAATACTGTTCGGTGAAATTTTGCGGGTTGACGGAGGGGGTTTGCGCGGTTGCGACAGACGACAGCCCGCACAGCGTCACCACTACTATTACGGAGCGGCACACAGATAGCTGTCTCCCCTCGCTGCGGCGATACATCTGTTTCATTTTCCACCTTATCGTCCGCCCCCGTCAATGACGCGAGAGAGGCATTTCGCTGGAAATGCGGATCTTTGGATAGAATGTCAGTTCCATGCGTACCGTGTTCGTTCTCGCCGCGCTCGCCGCGCTTTCCACCGCCGCCGACCGCGATTGGCCCGTCTATGGGGGTGGTCCGGCCGGAATCCGCTACTCCGACCTGAAGCGGATCAACCGTGGCAACGTCAAGCAGCTCACCGTCGCGTGGAGCTATGACACGGCCGATGGCGCCGGCGATCCGCAGACCCAGCCGATCCTGGTCGACGGCGTTCTCTACGGGGTCACGCCGCGCCACAAAGCGATCGCGCTCGATGGCGCCACCGGCAAACTGCTCTGGACGTTCGATTCGGGTATCGCCGGCCGCGGACCGGACCGCTCCGTCGTCTATTGGACCGACGGCCAATCGCCCCGGCTCTTCGCGGCGGTCCAAAGCTACATTTACGCGCTCGACGTCCACACCGGCAAACCGATCCCTTCGTTTGGCGCCGGGGGCCGCATCGATCTGCGCGAAGGATTGGGCCGCGATCCAGAAAAGCAATCCATCGTGCTCACCAGCCCCGGCATCATCTATAAAGACCTGCTGATTGTCGGCGATCGCACACCCGAGGCGCTTCCCGCGCCCACCGGCGATATCCGGGCCTACGACGTCCGTACCGGCAAGCTGCGCTGGAGCTTCCACACCATTCCCCACCCCGGCGAGTTTGGCTACGACACCTGGCCGAAAGACGCCTGGACCTACACCGGCGCTGCCAACAACTGGGCCGGCATGTCGGTCGACGTCAGCCGCGGCATCTTATATGTGCCGACCGGGTCGGCCGCCAGCGATTTCTACGGCGCCGATCGCGTGGGCGACGATCTGTTCGCCAACTGCCTGCTCGCGCTTAAAGCCGAAACTGGCGAGCGCATCTGGCACTTTCAAGGCGTCCGCCACGATCTCTGGGACCGCGATTTTCCCACTCCGCCCGTGCTGGTCACCGTCAAGCGCGACGGCAAGAGGGTGGACGCCGTCGCACAGGCCACCAAGCAAGGCTGGCTCTACCTGTTCGACCGGGTGACCGGCAAACCACTCTTCCCCATTGAGTATCGCCACTACCCGGCGAGCGACGTCCCCGGCGAAGTGGCTGCCGATACCCAGCCCTTGCCCACCAAACCGGCGCCCTACGCGCGCCAAATGCTCACCGCGGACATGCTCACCACGCGCACTCCGGAAGCGCACGCGTGGGCCCTGGCCGAGTTCGCCAAGCTGCGCAGCGGAGGCCAATTCCTACCATTCACGATCGGCAAAGAGACCGTGATCTTTCCCGGTTACGACGGCGGGGCGGAATGGGGCGGCCAGGCATTCGACCCGGAGACCGGCATATTTTACGTGAATGCCAACGACCTGGCGTGGACCGGCGCGCTCGCCGAGACGAACACGGTGAATTCCGCGCGGCGTCTTTACCTGGCCAATTGCGGCACCTGTCACGGCGACGATCGCTCCGGCGCTCCTCCGCAAATCCCCGCGCTCGATAACCTGGCCGGCCGCAAGAGCGCCGCCGAAATCTCCGCCGTCGTCCGCCAGGGCGCCGGACGCATGCCGTCCTTCCCCAATCTGAGCGCCGACGATGTTACCGCGGTGACGCAGTACGTGCTCAACGGAGAGAACAAAGAACTGGCCACCCGCGAGGCGCCCAGCGCCGCCAAATACCGGTTTACCGGGTATCGGCGTTTGCTCGATCCCGACGGATATCCCGCCGTCCAGCCTCCCTGGGGCACCCTGAACGCGATCGATCTCAATACCGGGGAATACGTGTGGAAAGTGCCGTTAGGCGAGTATCCGGCGCTTGTCGCACAGGGGATTAAGGATACCGGAAGTGAAAACTACGGCGGACCGATTGTAACTGCCGGGGGGCTGGTATTTATCGCCGCGACTAACTTCGACCATAAGTTCCGGGCGTTCGATAAGTCGACCGGCGCGCTCCTTTGGGAGGATGTGCTGCCGTTTTCCGGTAATGCCACTCCGATTACATACGAGCTGAACGGACGGCAGTACGTGGTGATCTATGCCAATGGGGGGAAAGCCCCGCGCGGCAGCCCGACCGGAGCGGCTTACGTGGCCTACGCGCTTCCGGCCTCCCACTGAGCCGCGACGGCCGCGGCGCGCCTGGCCGGGATGGCGCTCCATCGTCGGGTTGAAACCACATAGCGTCACGGGAACAACTTCTATCCGGAGACCGCCGGGCCGGTGCCGGAGCGCCTAACCTCAGGACGGCTTGTCAGTATTCCCTGATGGTTACGATGCCAGGCTGCGGCGCCGGATATCTGCCGTTGGCATCCGCCAGGAGCGGCGCCGGGGAATCCATGGTGAACTTCTCTATGTCCGGCGCCATCTCGTGTTCGCATCGGAGCATCTCGTCAAACGTAATTTCCCGGCCCGTGTTGGCGGCCATGCGGCCCATGCTCGATACCAGGCTTGCCTCCACGCCGCGTTTGACCTCGTTGTAAGGCTTGTCGTCGCGAATGGCGTCCATCAAATCGTTCCACTCGTTTTGATAAGGATCCTTCTCGTCCGGTCTCACCTTGGATTCCCAAATCAGGGCTCCAGGAGTCGCCGTCTGACTCTTGTACAGGCTTGACGGCAGCCCGCAATCGCCGCTCTTGGAAGCGACCCCCATGCCCTTGGTCCCGTGCAGGCAGCTCGTGTAGATCTCCTCGCATCCGTTCATGCAGCGCCCGTCAAAGAAGAACTTGGAGCCATCCGAATAGGTGTATTCCACCGAATAGACGTCGAAATTCTGATCCACATAAGCAACTCCTTCGGGACTAACCTTATAATGCCGGCCGCCCAACGCCTGCGCCTTTACCGGCCATTCGTTCTTCATCCATCCCAGATGATCGATGAGGTGGATATAAAAGTCGTTGTAACAGCCTCCGCTGGCCCAGATGAAGCTGTGGAAGCGCTTTACCTGGTAGAGCAGGTCGGTGATACCAGCCGGTTTGGGCAGGGAGAGGAAATACCCGCCGGGCCCATGCATGCGGTAACCGCGCTGAAGAACGATTTCGCCGATCTCCCCGTTATGGACACGGTCAGCCAATTCCTGCAGGGCCCGGCTGTGGCGCGACATGAGCCCTACCCCCACCTTGAGGTTCTTGGCTGAGGCATCCTGGGCGAGCGCGAACATACGCTTGCTGGTTGGGCCGTCGGCGGTGAGCGGTTTCTCCATAAAGACATTCAAGCCCTTCTGGATAGCGTAGGTGAAGTGCACCCAGCGAAACGCCGGCGGTGTCGCGAAAATGGCGATATCGCCCGGCTTCAAACAATCCATCGCCTTCCGATAGGCGTCGAAGCCCAGAAACTGGCGATCCCGCGGTACATCCACCTGGCTTGCGAATTGCTGCTGTAACTTGTTCAGGTCGTTCGCCAGGCGTTCCGGGAACACGTCTGCCATAGCGACCAGCTTGACGGGACCGCGCTTGACGGATAGTGCGTTGGCCGCCGCTCCGCCGCCGCGCCCGCCACAGCCGATAAGCGCTATCTGGATCAGGTCGCTGCCCCCTGCGTGAACGGGGGGAATCGCGACGGTGGCCAGGGCGGAAATCGCAGCGGATTTACCCGTGGTCTTGATGAATTCACGGCGGTTGGTGGAACCTTGGAAAGAGTTCATGGCTAATCAGTCCCTCCCGGACTTGTCATTGCCTCTACGTGGCTGGCGGAAGGCATAGTGTAACCCAGAGCGCCTGGCGAGTTGCCGCATCCGGGTCGGAGTTCATCCCGGGGGCGGGCCGCCGGGAGCCGCGGAGACTGGCGGGAGGATGAAACTTCATACATGCCACTCGGCATCCCGTCGGCCGTCGAGGTCGGCGGCGAAACTGTTCGCTCCCCGTTCTCTACGAGTGGCGCGTTGATACGGCCAATCATGATGCCCACGAACGGATAACTGCTGTGAAATCCGGGAGTTAAGCGCGCGTGCACAGATTGGACCAGGTAAACGAACAATCTGCTTGACTCTAAGTCACTTACATTATCCCTTTTCATGCAAGCAGAGATGGGCCGATTTAAAACAGTGATCCGACAGAAGCACCCGGCCCGATGTGCCATCAGCGAGATGTCGACTAAGCGCATGTTTCTCGACAGTCATCGAAGCCGAAAACAGTCCCTCTGGTGAGTGATGGCTACATACACGTGTTCACAGCGGTGCGCGGAAAGCTCTACCTGGCGGTTCGATGCCTGCGGCCTCATCGATGCGATGCGTACCATTTCCGCTGGAGGTCGAGCGTCGGCTTATTGGCCGCCAATGTAGATCAGGAAAGTGTTGCTGGTTGGAACGCCGAACTCCGAAGTAGTGTTCGCTCCCAAGACGAAATAGGTAGACGAAGATTCGTTGCCTCCCACCTGGAAATTGAACTGCGCCGTACCGGCGATCAGGAGGGGCGCGGGTCCGGCGTAGGCGTTTGGGTAGGGGGCGAAATACGCGGGGCCGCCGATACCCGCTTCGTACAAGTGCCCGACGGCGGCTGGATACGCGTTGACCGGAAGCGGCGACCCCACCAGCGAGCCATCGGGCTGCTCCGGGCTGATGGGGCCGGTGCCGGTCGTCCAGATCGACACGATGGAGCCGGGCGGCGCGGGATTCGACGCCGAGTTCACCGTGCCATCCTGATTCAGCGCCGCGGCGTGCAAGCCATCCACCGTGAAGACTCCGGGCGCGAACTCCTGCACCGGCTCGGTCAGACAGTTGGTCCGCACGTTATTGTAAGTGACGCAAATCTGCGTGGTCGGCCCGGTCACGGACCAGGGAACGGCCACGTTGACCTGCGAGTCCTGCACCCACACGAGCGGCGCGGGTGTGCCGTCGAAAGTCACGTCCGTACCGCCCGCCTGGGTCGGGAAGGGGGTTTCGAGTGTCGCTGTGGGCTGCACCCCCTGGGCGGGTCCGAGACTGTTCCCGTAAAGAGCCAGCAACTCGCCGGGAGCGACCGGGACGTTCATGAGGAAAGAGGCCGCACTCACGGCACATGCCAGCGGCACGGTTTGTGCGCCTGGGTTCGGCGAGAGGTTATACAGCGCGAGCGATGCCGGCGAATACTGCGGGCCGTAGGGATACTGAGGAAATGGGCCGGTCTGAGTTGGCGTAAATGTACTATCGGCAACATCCAGTACAAATACGTGAGAGCCTCCGATGACAACGGTCCCGAAGGCAAAAAGGGTGCTGCTGGCGCCTGGTAGGTAAGTAATCTGCAGAACCGACCCGTCTGGCGCATAAACGCCGAGCCACGCCGAACCGCAGAACGCAAGGCTTTTCCTCACTGGAGTTCCGTACGCGCCGGTATAGCTTGTGATGTAGGCGTTCCCGGCGTCGTCCAGAGCCAGACTTGCGGGCGCCTCTTCGTTCGAAGTTGCGGGCTCCGTCTGCGACGGGATGGCCTTTGTGAATACCACGGCGCCGGTTGGATCCACCCGTTGCAGCCACCGGTTTCCTTTCAGATCGGTACCGTAGATGACCGCATCGCCGTTCGCCGCGACGGCGATAGCCGGGGCAAGCGCGCCCTGCGGAGTGCTGAACGTGAGCCAGGTGGCGTTATTGGGACCGATCCGCACAAAATTGTTGATCGGATTCATCTCGTACGCATCGAGAAAAGTCTGATAATTGTACGCGACCAGGATATCGGAACCAGTAGGGTCGACTGCTATGTAGTTTGGTATGCCGTCCACTTCTGGGAGATTCGGAAATGTGACGTCGATCATACCCGCCGTGTTCAAGCGGATGACGCTATATTCGACGGGGCTCGATGCGCCCACACTCGATGCGCTGATTGTAAACACGCGCCCCGTGGCGTCGACCGCGAGAGCGCCGGCGCCCGGGACGGCGGTGCTCCAGAGCACAGCCGTGCCATCGGCACCCAGCTTTTCGATGAGGTGCGGGGCGTTGGCCGAGGCCGGCAACGGGATGAGGTAAACACCGCCATTTGTGTCGACGGCCATGGCGACGACGTAAACTCCCAGTTTGTTCTGCCACACTGGAGTCTTCCCGTCCGCGGCATATTTGGCTAAACAGGACGGGCCGTAGCCGGTATCCGACTGCGTACATTGCGACAGCACATAGAGCGCTCCGGACCCGTCCGCCGCGATCTGCTGGGTGTTGCCGATCGCCAGGTAAGGTCCCCATTCGCTGTAATTGATCCCCAGGAGGAAACCAGGTGTGGTGGCCCAGGCTGCCGCCGACGTCAGCAGAAACAACACTACCCTGCTCCGCATCACCTCGCCTCCTCTGCACGTCGAGTACCGGCGAGAACGCCTCCGCAATTAAATGCCCCGAGTGGGCCGGAACGCGTACCATGGCCACACGTGTCGCGTCCTTGCGATACATTCCCATTTCGTGTGGGAAAAATGGGAAGCGAGTTGCCGTCGCTTACTTTGTGGGTATGCGTCGCCAATCACTGCGCGTGCCCGCACTACGGTGGCGTCCTTACGGTCCCCTGTTCCACCGGATACCTCACCGCGATGGAATCAAGCATCTTGAGCCGGCTTTTCCGAGGGTGGCAATCACTTCGGTCCCGGTAACGCGCGGTGTCCGGCTCATGGCGCGATGGTCAGCTTCGAGGCACACCTCAATGGCTTTGCGGATGCGCTCGGTGACAGCCTCGAAGGACCGCGCCTGTATATGGCACGCGGGGATCTGGGGGGACTGAGGCTACGACGACATCGAATTGCCGTGGCATGGTATGAGCCCTCGCCTCATTCTAGACGGTTGCCAGGCGGCAGCGGAAACGTGCCGGCCAGTCGGAAGCGGCCGGTGTCCGAGCGCTCTCCGGGTTGCGCCTGATTCAGGCCTCATCTTGCCGGGCGATGACTAGGCGCGGCCCTGCTCGCAGCCAGTTGCCGCCACTGTTCAACTCCAGCGATCGCGCGGACGATCTGGCAGACCAACCAGAGGGCCGCAGACAGTCCGCGAACGTGGCGAATGGCAGTGGGCGTAAGAGTGGATCATGGCTCATGGCTGCGAGGGTTGTGCCAAAGTCTCGCTAGTGGGTACTGCGTCTTGTCTCCGGACCCGTAGATTTTATTTTGTCCGGTTCCGCGGGTGTATTTTCCCTGAAAAACTCTTCCAGGTGCGGACTGTCGAAGACGACGACGGCCCCGCCGCATTTCAGCGCGAAGTAATGGGCTCCCGGATTAACGAGGTACGCCTTTCCGCAAATCAGGGCGGGCGGCGCCAGCTTGTTGATCCAGTCTTTAGGCGGCACCCCGAAGGTGACCACCCCGCTTATATTGCCAGCGGTCATCGGATTTTTCGGCTGTGCGTCCCATACGAGCTCGTTGTCGTGCATGTTGTCCCAGCGATAAACGGAAATCGAGCTGGGGGATACGCCGCCGGCCTGTGGGCATTCGTCTCCGTTCGACAGGCAAAGCTCGACGGTGCCGTCCTTTTTGCTTGCCGCCAGATGCCAGGAGAAGCTCTGGCAGCTCCCCAAAGAGAGGGCCAGCCAGCCCGTCAACACTAATGAAACGGCGATGTAAGCGTTTTTGGCCCGCATGAGCTCCTCCAGTCACTCGCGAGAAGGATGACGTGAATTCTGCTGGCCGAATCCCCTGAACAACTCGAGCCGAAATCGGCGGCAACCCGCAGGTACCTCGTGCGGCAGTGAAAGGCTCGCGGCTTATTTTATCACCGTGAGCGGCGCGGTTACCGCTTCGACCCGGCACGCTTGGACTTGGCACGACGGCGGCTTGTCCGTACAGTCCCCACTCGTACAGATCGGGCTTTCCGGGGCCGGGTCGAGAAACTATAATTCGCGATCGTCCGCGAATCCACTGCCAACTCATGCCTGGGAAGCGTGCCGACGAGCCCGAGTCAGGAGGACAGCATGCCCGGCGGCAGGCGCAGATCGCGAATCGCCGCGTCCACCTGGTCGGCCGCCTGGCCCAGCGATAAACAGGCCTTCAGATTGAACGAAATGGTGGTAGCCGGCAGCTGGCCGAATTGGCTGATGCTCGCCGGCCGCACCTGCTTGGTCATCTTCGTCATGGTATCGAGCGGCACCAGCGCACCCGTGGAAGAGCGCACTTAAAGCCGCGATAACGCATCCGGCGTCCGCTGATACTGCTTCTCCAACTCCAAAATCACCTGATATTGATCCGCCGGCGCGCTCAATCGTCGGGTTGAAACTCTCCCGGTGTCGCGGGAACTCAACTCGGCTGCGTGATCCGGACAAAGCCGCGATATTACTTTCTACGGAGTCCGCTTCATCGCGAACGAGTAGAGCGGTGTCGCTGGCCGGGACGTTGGACTTTATACTTGCCACTCAGCATCCCGTCGGCACCCTTCGCGGAGCTCCACGCGCCGTGGGGCGTTCATGTTGAGCAGGCGAACCGTCGCTCGACCAGTGGATGTCAACCCAAGAATTTCTCCGCCTCGAAATACAAAGTGATCGGTCCAGAAGTCTCGACGCGGGTTGAACAGTGCCGCCACCGCGCCCGTGTCGGGATCGATGCTCGTGAGGTTCGGCCCTTTGTAAGCGTTGCAGCGGTCGCAGGCAAGCGCGAGGCCGCCAGGATCGTCCGTACCACCGTGCTGCTTCGATACGATGTGTTCGACATGGAATGGAATCAGAGGCGTCGCCTCCTGCGGCATGCGGCAATACTCGCAGGCATGTCCAGCACGTTTTCGAACAACTTCCCGCAAACCTGGGTCCATGCTAAGCGGACTGCCTGGCGAGAAAGCGGCGGGCCTTTGCCTGCATGATTGAAATCAGATCGACGGCCTCGACGAAATCCTTATACTCGGCTTCTTCCGCCGGCGTGAGCGTCCCGTCATTCGCCTTCCGCCGCAACTCGCCGATATGCGCTTCCAATTCCGGGTCAGCGCGGAGAGCCAGGAGAAGCGAAGCCATCTTCGGTGTGAAGGCCTCGGTCAGCGGTTCGAGCAACCGGTCGAGATAGCTCGCGGTAGCCATGAATGCATTATACGCTTCCTCGGAGCGGGCGCTGGAAAGTCCCGGTGTGAGCTTTTGCCTGGAGGCCATCGTTGCGGCCGGAGGTCTCGGTCCCGTGTGCGAGAAGCGGTGGCTTCACGGGCATTCCGCCGGGAAAACGGGCTACTGTCGTGATCGGCTCCGACACTGCTCGCTCCCGGCTCTCAGTGGCGCGTGATAGGATCGGAGCTGAAGGATCGGTAAACGCCGGAAGCCCACCCAAGGTGGAATCTTAGTCCTGTATCCTGTCGAACTCGGGCAAGCACTCCCGCAGTGAGGCCACACAGGTACCCGGGATGTCGGCATTCGGTCGCGTCCAGGAGAACAGAGTGCCGGCGGCCTGCTTGATTGAATGGACACTGACCCGCGCGTCGTGCCGGTAGTCGCTCTGTTCGTCGACACGCAAGGAGTTCAGGCAGAGGATCCAGGTCTCCACATTCCGCTTCGGTATCAGGTTCAGGATCGGCTCCAACGGGCCTCTTGCAGATTCCTCGGCGTCTCGGAGCGCTCGTTCGATCTGCCGCTGTCGGTCCTCAACTGACCCTGAATCGGCGTCAATCATGGCGATGAGGCACGCCTTCGTTCGAGTCACCTGGGATCGTATTGCGCGCACCTCCGAAGCGTAGCTGTCACGCACGAATTGCTCGCCGGAACCCTGCCCCCCTGTTATTTTTTGAACACGTATGTTGCGACTATTGTGACCGCGCCCCTGCAAATAGTGTCTGAGGAGGTTCTCTTGGTTGCGATCCTCCACCAAGAGGACGATGTTGGCAATTCGTTCAGCCATCGATCGACCATCCGCGCGCAACTTGCTCTGATGGTGACAACGAAGAGGTGGGCGTGTAGTTCCGAACTCGGACAGGGCCGGGGCCAGACCGCTCGAACACCAGGCCGAGTTCCGGCGCGAGATAGTTGAGCATCTCCGGATGATGTGAGATCAAAATGATCTGTCCGCCGCGGTCCTCAATGCGATCCTGCAGTTCCATTAGCCACGGCTGAATCTCGGGTATGGCGATATAATTCTCCGGCTCATCGAGAAATAGGCACGTGTTGCGATCGACCATGAAGTTCAACAAGGCGTATAGGCTTATAAGAACGCGCTGCCCGTCGGAGAGCTCGTCAAACGCAATTGGATAGCCAGCGGGTGGACTATCAGAGCTTGGAAAGGCTATCTTTGCCTCCAATATTCGGGAGTTCGCGCCGGCGAGAACGAGGTCGAGTGACTCGAACCCTGGGATGATCTGGCTCAGGTCGTCCTGTAGTCTCGATGCGGAGTCCGCGCGCTCCTGGCTGGCATGGCGATACCATGACGCGAAGTTGGACATATCGGGTGCGGGTTCGATTTCCTCGCGCTCGGTCACTTTCGACATGGTATGCGGATTCAACTCCAAACAGTGCAAGGTCTCGATCCAGTTCTTGAACTTCATCAAGAGAGCGTTCTCCGGCCGAGGCTGAACAGTTGCCAGCGCCGACCTGAACCAGTCAAACGGATACGTCACCTTATGCTGAAAGTCGTTATTGAACAGGTGCACTTCGCCATTCACGAACTCAAAAACGGGCCTCTCGTTGCAAAGGACCACTTCGCGTTTTATCCGGGTCTTTTGCGGACTTCCCCACGAGTCGAGCTCTAGCCTCAACCTGTAGCTCTCGACGAGATCGACTTGCAATTCGAACGTCTGTTGCGGCAGGCTCTGCCAGCGAGTTCGGCTGCTGTAAGGGAACAGCTCGTCCGGCCGGGCATCGCCAGTGACCAAAGCCTTAACGGCACGAAGTGCGTCCAACAGCGTTGACTTCCCGGTGCCATTCGAACCCAAAATGAGTTGTTCCTGGGTGAGCGGCAGCTCGAAGTTCACAAAGCAACGAAAGTTGTCGATGTAGACGCGCTTAAGCATATCAGTACAATTCTACCCACGGGGCGAGCTGCCCGTATGGGGGAACTTCCCGCGTTTCTGGCTCCGCCGGTGCTCACGTGGCTGTTCAATGAAATCGGACATTCCAAAACAGCTTCAAGGTCCAAATCCCGACGATCGGCTATCGCCACTGCCCGCACCCTGACATTTTGCAAGCGGCCCCATCAATGGTGGATGCTCTCTGTAGAGGAGCGTTTATCCGACCTCCGTCCGTGTCGCCTACTCAGACTGAGGGACATTCCATGGCCGGAAAAGGAACTACAATTCGCCATCGTCCGCGAATCTACCTGCCAACTCATGCCTGGGAGGCGTGCCGACGAGCCCGAGTCAGGAGGACAGCAGGGTCAACGGCCCTCTTCTCAGGGCATAAACATGATCCGCTCAAGTCGAAGCCTACTGGGACCCCTAATCCCCCTCCACCACCGCGAGCGTCTGCGCCGTCTTCTCGCCGCGGAGCCACTCCTGCACGCGCTCCAGATAGAGGTAGATCACCGGCGTAATGTACAACGTCAGGAACTGGCTCACCACCAGGCCGCCGACCACAGCCAGCCCCAGCGGCTGCCGCGCGTCGGCGCCTTCGCCGTATCCCAACGCGATCGGAAGCGTGCCGAACAGCGCCGCCACCGTGGTCATCATGATCGGCCGGAAGCGCAGCAGACAGCCCTGCCAGATGGACTCCCGCGCTGAGTGCCCCATCTTCCGCTGATCGATGGCGAAATCCACCATCATGATGGCGTTCTTCTTCACCACGCCGAACAGCATGATGATGCCGACGAAGGCGTACAGATCGAGCTGTTTGTGGAACAGCACCAGAGTGAGCAATGCCCCGAAAACCGCCGAGGGCAGCCCGGAGAGAATCGTCAACGGGTGAATGAAGCTCTCGTAGAGCACGCCCAGCACGATATAGATCACCAGAAGCGC